>Ga0182027_10013953_pt1 | contig 11152 bp, 8 predicted proteins | sample 712E1DmetaG_FD_121300 | JGI IMG/M metagenome (GOLD analysis project Ga0182027, IMG submission 121300) | Permafrost microbial communities from Stordalen Mire, Sweden - 712E1D metaG (Illumina Assembly) | ecosystem: Environmental > Terrestrial > Soil > Wetlands > Permafrost | place: Sweden...
AAGGCGAATAAATAATTTCATCGTCTATCGGTCCACCGGCATGTCTTCGTCGCTGACTTTAGCCGCGCTTTCAAATCGCGTGTAGGGTTTTAAGAATGTTAAATTTATATTGCCCGTAGGCCCATTACGTTGTTTGGCAATCAACAGGTCAACCGGCATCCCATCCTGCTCGTCACTCGAACCGCTGTTTTCATCATCACTGTCAGCTTTACCTGGCTTGTAAAGTAGACCCACCAAATCGGCATCTTGTTCAATCGCACCCGATTCGCGCAAATCTGACAATTTTGGCACCGCGCCACGCTCACGTTTTTCTGGTTCGCGGTTTAATTGACTCAAGACCAGCACTGGCACTTTCAACTCCTTCGCCAGAGCTTTTAGACCGCTGGAAATATCGGAAATTTCCTGCTGCCGGTTCTCTTGTGCCCGGCGCGCAGTAGAATGGAGCAATTGCAGATAGTCAACCACGAAAAGCTTGATGCCGTGCTGTTGATGCATCCGCCGTGCCCGCGCCCGCAATTGCAGGATTGAAAGTGCCGCCGAATCGTCAATAAACAAGGGCGCATTTGCTAATTTGCCAGCCGCACTGGTCAATTTCGGAAAATCTGATTCATTTCCAAAACCCGCACGAACGTTTTGTAAGCTGACACGCGCCAGCGAACACATCATGCGCACCACGAGTGATTCAGCACTCATTTCAAGACTAAACACCCCAACAGGCAGTTTACTTTCAAGGGCGACGTGTTCAGCAATGTTTATTGCTAGCGACGTTTTGCCCATTGAAGGCCGGCCCGCGATGACAATCATTTCGCTGCCGTGCAAACCGTCCGTCATCTGGTCCAACTTCGCAAAGCCGGTTGCCAGTCCGGTGAGCGTGCCACTCCGGCTGAAATAATTTTCAATTGTCCCGATGGCCTGATGCACGAGCTGTTTGATTCCCATCGAAACTCCCTGCACGCGCGACTCGCTGATGCGCAACACATCGCGCTCCACCTCGTCCATCAGTGCGTCCACCTCACCTTCGTAATCATACACGCGCCCAACGACGTCCGTGCAGGTGATAATCATTTTCCGCAACAGATATTTTTCCCGCACGATGTCGAGGTAATAACTTAAATTCGCCGCGCTTGGTACCGCGTCTTGGAGTTGCGATAAATACGCAATGCCGCCGACCTGTTCCAAAAGCTGCTTGTCCTTGAGCCGTTGCTGAAGCGTGATGACATCAATCGGAACTCGGGCATCGTACATTTCAAACAATTCGGCTTGGATTGTCTGATGCCGCAGGTCGTAATGCGCTTCAACTCCCATGTCCTTCAGTTTTTCAATGACCTCGCCAACACAATCGTTTGGTGAAAGCAATTGGCAGCCAAGCACTCCCTGTTCCATGTCCAAGTCATGCGGTGGCAAGCGATCAATGACTGGCGCGCTCTGCGTCGCAGCTTTTTGACGCCGAGTTTTTTTAAAATCAACGGCAGCACCGGCGGTTTCGGCAACGGAATCAATCATAAAATTTGCAATTAGTTTGAATGTTTGTTTGGCCAGTCTTCACGAAAATATTTTTCGGCCCATTCCGGCGTTTCTTTTTTCAGAATGCGGATCCAAACAATTGGCTGCATTCCTGGTAAAGATTCAGACAAACAAAGAATGTCCTTTCGAACGGCTTCGGAAATCTGATGGTTCATCCATCGCCCGCCTCTCAATGTCTCATCGGGACCAACGGTAAGAAACAAAACCCCGGCAACAGCAGAATCAAAGTGCTCGAAACAACAATACAGAGTCTTTCCCAAAATGTGGCAGCCGTAATAATGACCGGCTAATTTTTTCTCCTCACTGAAAGAGTAAGGAATTAGCAACTCTCCATTTATCATTTTCGCGCAGGCCACAGCGCCAGACGGTTTTGACACCAGCCACATGCCTTCAAATGGCCTGAATCCATCGTCCGTTGTATGTCCTGAATCAATCATATGCCAAGGAGACTTCGCAATTTCACTTACGGCAAGACAAAGTTATTCTTCTTGTTCACGAAGTTATTCGCAGAATCGGATGGACGCAGTTTTAACGCAAAAACATTTCCGCCGCCGCGTCGGCAAAACGTAATCCTTGTTGTGTCAGCTGAAATCGCTGCAAATCGCGCTGTCCCCAGCCGCGTTTCACCAATTGATTCATTTCCGCCGACCACTCGTCGCGCAAATCAAATCCGGTGACACGCCAGAACTGGTCGAACGGCCAACCGGCAACCATGCGCAGACCAAACGCCGCAGTTTCACCAGCGCGTTTTAGCGGCGGCAATTCTTCGCTGGATTCAATCGCACGTTTTCCCTTTTCAAGCTGTTCGCAATAGAGCTGCGTGTTGGACCAGTTCTTCGTCCGCACACCGCGCACGTAACTCGTCGCGCTCGGCCCCAGCCCGTAAAACGAACCGCCGCGCCAGTAGTTGATGTTGTGCTGGCAGGCGCGGATGGGAATGTTGAATGTTGAGTGTTGAGCGTTGAGTGTTTTATGGCGCGCAAAGTTCGCCACTTCATACTGTTGAAACCCTGCCGTGACTGCCTGCTCGATAAATTCATCATACATCGCGCAGGCCAGTTCCTCGTCCGCGTCAAATTTGCCGGCCTTCAGTTGCGTGAACAGCGGCGTGTCGTCCTCGTAAATGACTTCATAGGTGGACAAATGCTCGCTGCCGAGCGCCAGTGCTTCGGTCAACGTCCCGCGCCAGACGGCCATCGTCTGGCCGGGAATGGCGAACATCAGATCCAGATTCAAATTATCGAAACCGGCCCGGCGCAAAATGTCGAACGACTTGAAAACCATCTCCCGCGTGTGAATCCGGCCGAGGCGGTCGAGCAATGATTCGTCGAGCGACTGCACTCCCATCGAGATGCGGTTCACACCAAAGTCGTGGAGCAGTTTTGCCTTGTCGGGCGAAACCGTGGCGGGGTTGCATTCCACGGTGAATTCCTCCGCGCCGGACAGATTCAATCGCTCCATCGCCCGTAGAATTTTTCCCCATTGCCGCAGGTTGAGGATGGACGGTGTGCCGCCGCCGAAGAAAACGGTTTTGGGTTTAAGATCATCCGCGACCATTTCGAGTTCACGGATGAGCGCGGCAATATAGCGGTTCACCAAATCATCGGGTGATGGTTCGGAGTAAAAGGCGCAATACGCGCATTTTTGTACACAGAACGGGACGTGAATATAAAGGCTGGGAACCACCGTCGTTTTGGAATCGCCCATGAAAAACAAATTACTGTCTGCAACCGGTGGCAGCGAACGAAAATCTTTACGGTTGCAAAACAACTGACTTACCAGCGGCGCAGCTATTGAGCGGCCTGTGCGCGCTGGACGTTTTGGGCTTTTAATCCTTTGTCACTGACAACCACCTCGAACAGAACTTCCTCACCCTCGTTCAGGGTTTTAAACCCTGCGCCGATGATGGACGAATGGTGTACGAACACGTCCTGGCCGGAATCTTGCGCAATAAACCCAAACCCCTTTTTATTGTCGAACCACTTTACTTTACCACTTGCCATAAATTGCTCCTCACTTTTATTGCACGGCCTAAAAGCGAAAAAGACACGACCGTAATTTCAGTCGTGTCCGCAATCACTTTTCAAAACCGTTCATGCCTTAACTTTTGCTGAGAATAAATACTGACTATACCGTTGTCAAGCATAAGTTTTTGACATTATTCCAGCGCTTTTTTCGTTTAATACGGAAAGCGCAAAGGGTCATTATCCCACTTGCAAGGCCTGATTGAGAAGCTGTGGCAGGTAATTAATCATGGCCGTCTCGCTAACTGCCAGCGTCGCACCAGCTTTTTGCGCAGCGGCTTGCAATTCAGTTGCTTTTTCATTGGCGAATGCGATGATCGGGATGTGATTTGTGGTGGAATCCGCCTTCAACGCGGCAATGGCACCGCAGACCTCTTCCCGCCCGGCCAAATCCGCGATGACCAGCAGTGGACCTTCACTGCGCGCGCATTGCTGGAGTAACGCCAGGTCGTTGATCACCCGGACGCGATAATTCAAGTCCTGCAACCGGTTCACCAACTGGCTGCCGGGCATCAGCTTCTCGTAAAAAACAATCGCGAGAGGTTGTGTCATGTGGTCGGCGTGCGCCATGAAGGAAACAATAGCAGAATTATCTCCTTGCGACAACTATTGTCGGGACAGTTTGATGTGCCATGTCAAATAGCAGTCATATCCGTACGGAATCACCCGGCGGCTTATGCCATGCAAGACCGTTACCACCCAAAAAAGAGCAAACAATTGACAATAATAGTTAAGCCCGTTCCGCAGTTCCGAATTACTCTCTTGAGCAGAACATACGCACCATGTGTTGTTGCAACCAAATGAGCTTTCATTCCATCGTCGAAATGCCCGAATGGGCCAGCCTCCCCGATTGATTTTCAGATAATAACCGAAATACGTTTTATGAACCAACGAGCTTTGAAAACGTACGTTTTTTATTGCTCCAACAACCTGGCCGCCGACCAGTTTGCCGGCCTTTACCACGGTTCACAGGGCGACACCATCAAGACCATCAGTTTGCCCTGTTCCGGGAAGGTGGATGTTCCTTATTTGATCAAGGCGTTTGAAACCGGCGCGGACGGCGTCGTGATTGTCACCTGCAAAAAGGACGAGTGCCGCCACTTCGAAGGCAATCTGCGGGCGCATAAACGCGCCGAGGCCGTTGAATCATTGCTGGAAGAAATCGGTATGACCGCGGGCCGGATGGCGGTTTTTGAATGCGGACAACAGGGCGCCGGACAGGTCATCGGCGAAATCAAACAGTTCATTGACCGCGTAAGAAATCTGCCCCCATCACGCGTCAACAAACAGGAGAGCACGGTTGCATGAAATCAGACAGCAAACTCGCAAAGAAAATTGAGTCGGGAGATTTTATCGTCACCGCCGAGTGCGCGCCGGGCGCCACCGCGGCCGGCGCCACCGCTGAAGCGGCCTTGAAATCCCTCGGGAGCAAACCCGTGGCCGTCAACATCGCCGACAACTGCCACGGCGTGGCAATATCGGCCGTCGCCGCTTCTGTGGCCGCGATTAAATCCGGCATCGAGCCGGTCCTTCAAATGGTCACACGCGACCGGAACCGCATCGCCCTGCAGTCCGATTTATTGGGAGCCGCCAGTTTGGGAATTAAGAATGTGCTTTGCCTGTCCGGTTATCATCAAACACTGATCGGCTATCCGGAATCAGCCAACGTTTTTGAGATCGATTCCACCCAGTTTGTTGAATTGGCCACACAAATGTCCGAAAAAGGTATTCTGGCCGATGGCAAAAAAATTGACGGGCAATTTTCGATGCTGGTCGGGGGTGTGGCGAATCCATTTCTGAAACCGCCGGAGCTTAACCTGTTCCGGCTCGGCAAAAAAAACGAAGCTGGCGCAAAGTTTATTCAAACCCACGCGATATTCGATGTCGAGACCTTCAAGCTGTGGCTCGACGCCGTCCACAAAGAAGGTTTCACCAAAAAGGTGGCGATTTTGGCCAGTGTTTATCCACTGGACAGCGCAGCGGAAGCCCAAAAGCTCCGTGACACTTACGCCGAATTTCGCATTCCGGATAAAGTCGTTGAACGGCTGAAAAAGGCAGGCGATGCCGCCGCGCAGAAAAAAGAGGGCCTCGCCATCTGTGTTGAAACCATCAAGCAACTCAAGGCGCTCGAGGGATTGCGCGGGATCCACATTCTTTCGGGCGGTCGCGAAGCGGTCGTGCCTGAGTTGATTGCCGCCGCTGGACTGTAATTGCGCGAGAGGTTATGCCGGACAAATATCACATCAAGACCCAGCCGGTTCCGCCGCGGCGTCCGCGCATCGGCAAGCACGGTGTGGTGGACTGGCGCGAAGACTGCGCCCGATGTCATAACTGCGTCAAAAAGGCGTGCGTCTACGACCGCTACAAACAGGAAGCGGAATACATCCGCAACTTGAGCGAGGTCGAGGCGCTGTTTTTTGACTGCATGGGCTGTTTTTCCTGCGTGCAGGATTGCACCAAGGGTCTTCTCTGCATGTCCATCAATCCCGAATATGAAAAGCTCGGGAACCGTTATTGGAAACCCGACATCATCAAAACCACTTGGCTCCAGGCCGAGACCGCAAAAATTCCCGTGTCCGGCGCCGGTTACCGCGGACCGTTTTCAGGTCTGGGATTCGATTCGATGTGGACGGACATGTCGGAAATCGTCCGCCCCACCCGCGACGGTATTCATGGACGCGAATACATCAGCACGTCGGTGGACATCGGCCGGAAGCCTTCGTATTTGTCGCTGAACGAAAGTAAATCCATCGCCAGCCTGCCGCCGCTGGTCTCGATTCCGATGCCGTTGATCATTGATTTGACTTCGCCGGCGCACACCTTGCCGAAGCTGGATGCAGTCATCGAACAGACCGCTGCCGACACCGGGTTGATCGCCGTCATGGATTCGAGTTACCGGCCGGCTAACGAAGCCCACCTCAAGAACATCGCGTTTTATCTGGGACCGGACAGTCCAGCGGTGCCGGATGCGATCCTGAAAAAGACCCGGCTGGTGGAAATTGCCGACAGCCCGGCGGTGGCGGAGCGCATCAAGGAAATTAAAAAAGTTCATCCGGAAATCGTGATCGCCATCCGCGTGGAACTGACCGCAGCGGGCATCGGACGCGCCATCGAACTGGCCGGACTGGCCGATGTCGAGGTGATCCACGTCGTGGCCGACGCCAACGGCGATGAACTGTCTGCGCAGAAACCGCGGTTTGTGAAGGATATGCTCCGGCAGATCCACACCACGCTCATTGAAAAGGGCACCCGGGATGAAATCACGCTTATCGCCGGCGGCGGCATCGCTTTGCCGGAACACATGGCCAAGGCCATCATCTGCGGCGCCGACCTGATCACCATCAACCTGCCGCTGTTGATCGCGTTGGAATGTCATCTCTGTGCCAGTTGCCAGCCCGGCACGCCGTGTCCGGCCAAGCTGGAGAAGATTGACCATGCCTTTGCCGTGGGCCGGATGACGAATTTAATCGCCGCGTGGCACGACCAGTTGATCGAACTGATGGGCGCCATGGGCATGCGCGAAGCCCGCCGCCTGCGCGGCGATGTCGGTCGCGCCATGTTCTTCGAGAACCTCGAAGAGGAAACTTTTGGAAAACTTTTCGGCGCCAAGAAGTGAGATTATGAACACTTTAAACTCTTTGCCGGAAAATACGCTGAAGACGCGCGTGCCGCAGGAAGAAGTGAAGCGGGTCATCAAACCCGCGCCGTCCCGCTATCGCAACGAGATCGCCAAATACATCGTCCATCGCAGCCCGGCCTGCAAACGCTGTGGCAAGTGCATGGAAGTGTGCGCCTATGGCGTTCATGCGCACAAACCCGGGTTCAAATATTTCAGCGAGCCGCACCATTACCTCTGCATCGGGCCGTCCTGCGAAAAGTCCGGACGTTATTGCGTGGCCCAGTGCCCCAATGGTGCGTTGCAGATCAAGGAAAACCCCATGTACCGCGCGCTCGGCGATTTTCGCTGGACGGCGGACCTGATTTTGGCGACGTGGAAAATGGCCGAGACCGGCGCGGTGCCGGCGGCGGCGTACGATTACGATTACGAGTGCGGCAAATCCGGCGGCGGATTCGACAAGCTCCGGTTCAAATTTCCCAAAACGCCGCCCGTCAAGCTCACCGAGGACGAGATTGACACCAGCATCTCGCTGAACAAGCGCAAGGACGGACGGCCCGAGATCAAGATTGACGTTCCCTGGTACGGCGGCGGCATGTCATTCGGCTCCGTCAGCAACGTGACCCAATTGTCGAAGGCGCGTGCCACGGTGGCGTTCAACTCGTTCACCTGCACCGGCGAGGGCGGTTTCATGGAACGCATGCGGCCGTATGACGACCACGTCATCACCCAAGTTGCCACCGGTTTGTTTGGCGTGCGCGAAGAAACCATCCAGCGCGTGCCGATCGTGGAATTCAAATATGCCCAGGGCGCCAAGCCCGGTTTGGGCGGACATTTGCTCGGCGATAAAAACACCCCGGCGGTCGCGCGCATGCGCGAGGCCGTGCTCGGCATTTCTCTGTTCTCGCCGTTCCCGTTCCACAGCGTTTATTCCATCGAAGACCACATGAAACACATCGACTGGATCAAGCACGTCAACCGACGCGCCTTGATCTCGACGAAGGTTTCCACTCCAACGGACGTAGACATGGTCGCCGTGGGCAGTTATTCGGCGGGGACACACATCGTCCACATTGACGGCGGTTACGGCGGGACCGGCGCGGCGCCGGACATCGCCAAGAAGAACATCGCCATGCCCATCGAATACGCCATCGGCAAGGTTCACAATTTTCTGGCGGCTGAGGGCGTTCGCGACAAGGTCACCCTGATTGCCAGCGGCGGAATCCGCTCGGCGCACGACATCGCCAAGGCCATCGCCCTGGGCGCCGACGGCGTGGTCATCGGCACCGCCGAAATGGTGGCGCTCGGCTGCGTGCGTTGCAGCCGGTGCGAAAGCGGACGCGGTTGTCCGCGCGGCATCGCCACCACCGACGTCGAGCTGGCCGCGAAGATGGACCTCGACTGGGGCACCCAGCGGCTCATCAACCTTTACAGCGCCTGGCGCAAGACGCTGGTCGGAATTTTGCAGCGCCTCGGTTTGCGCAGCGTCGCCGAATTGCGCGGACGCACCGACCTTTTGATGCATCTGGATTACACAAACGATTTACCGGCAAAAAAATGAACAGTGAATTGATACAACGGCTCGCCGGTTCGAGAAAACGACTGGCGGAAAGCCTGAATTATTCTTCTCAAATCCGGAAGGAAGCGGAGGAGGGCGGCTGCGGTGTCGTCGGTTTCTGTTGCAGCGAACCGGTCGCCGGCAAACATATTTACGAACCATCGCGCCAGATGCACAACCGCGGCAACGGCAAGGGCGGCGGCATCGCTGCGGTCGGCCTCGTCCCCGAACAACTCGGCGTGAGCCGGGAGATACTCGACAGCCATTGTCTGCTGCACATTGCGTTCATTGACACCAAGGTGCGGGCGGAAATCGAAGCGCAGTTCATCAAACCGTTCTTCGACATCGCAGCCTCCGCGCAGCTTGACAAGGTTGCCGACTGGAAAACCGTTCCCGGACTGGAAGTGCTGCCGCCGAATGTCTGCCGTTATTTCGTCCGCGTAAAACCGGCGGTGCTCGACGAGTTCATCGCGAAGAACCAACTGGAAAAACTCGACCGCGACGCGGCGGAGGACGAGTTCGTCAGCCAGAACAGTTTCAATCTCAACCAGAAATATTACGCGTCCCTCGGCGAAAAACGGGCCTTCGTGCTCTCGCATGGCCGGGACATCATGATTCTCAAGGTGGTCGGGTATGCCGAAGCCATCGTGAGGTATTACAAAATCGAGGAGCTGTGCGCCCATGAATGGATCGCCCACCAGCGGTTCCCGACCAAGGGCCGTGTCTGGCATCCCGGCGGCGCGCATCCGTTTGCGGCCACGGACATGGCGCTGGTCCACAACGGTGACTTCGCCAATTACCATTCGGTGACGGAATATCTCAAGCAGCGCCACATCTATCCGCAGTTCCTCACCGATACGGAAGTATCCGCGCTGTTGTTCGACCTGCTCACCCGCACCTACCATTATCCGCTGGAGTACATCATCGAGGCCCTCGCGCCGACCACGGAACTGGACTTCGACCGGCTCGATCCGGAGAAACAGAAAATTTACCGCGCCATCCAGGCCACGCACATCCACGGTTCGCCCGATGGCCCGTGGTTTTTCATCATCGCGCGCACTCTTGCCAAAAAGAAACAGTTTCAGTTGATGGGCATCACCGACACCGCGATGCTCCGGCCCCAGGTGTTCGCCTTCTGCGACGGCGAAGTTCAGGTGGGCCTGATTGCCTCGGAAAAACAGGCCATCGACGCGACGCTCTTGAGCCTGTCAAAGGATGACAACCGCATCTGTCCCGTGGCTGACCGTTATTGGAACGCGCGCGGCGGCAGTCATAACGACGGCGGGGCGTTCATTTTCAACCTGCAAAAAAATCCGGCTGGCAAAATCCGGATTACCTGCACGGACAAATTCGGCAAACCCGTCCCGCTGCCCGGCGGAACCGAAGTCTGCGATTTTTCCAAAGAAAAAGCTTCAGTTGCCGGCCCCGGCGAAAAGCTGGCGACCGTCATCAACGAGAAACTGGCCGCTGGCAACAGCCTGGCGGCGTTCGAATGGATGCGCGACCAGTTGTCGAAATGGACATTCGACGAATTCCGCGCGGTCTGCCGCGAAATCGCCGGCCAAGCGAAGGACCCGGCCAAGACAGCAACAGCCATCGAGGTTCTGACGCTGCTCAACGACCGGCGCTATTCCACCGGCGCGAAGCGGCGCAGCCATTTGCTCCAGGTCGTCCACACCGAAATGAACCGGCTGTTCGGCAGCCTGCCCAATATCGGCACCAAAGATTCCAAAGGCGCATACCGTCTCATTGATTTCGCGACGCGCGGCAATCTGCGCGCACCGCTGGAAGGCGAAAAGACGCTGGTCATTGACGCCGCGAATTTTGCGCCGGAGGGTGCCAACTGCGACGCGGAGCTGATCGTGGACGGCTTCATGAAAGGCTGGCGGCGGTTCATCAGCTTCAACTGCATCGGCCAGCGATACATCGGCTGCGGCCTCGGCCCGGAAACCGATGATGGGGTCATTGATGTTTATGGCAGCAGCGGAGATTACCTCGGCTCCGGCATTGACGGACTGGAAATCACGGTGCACGGCAACGCGCAGGACCAGCTCGGCCAGATCATCAAACGTGGAAAAATGGTCATCCATGGCGACGTCGGCCAGACGTTCATGTACGGCGCCAAGGGCGGCGTGGTTTATGTGCTCGGCAACGCAGCCGGCCGGCCCCTCATCAATTCCGTCGGTCGCCCCAAAGTGGTCATCAACGGCACCTGCCTCGACTTTCTCGCCGAGTCCTTCATGGCCGGCGACCCGCACGCCGGCGGCGGATTCGTGATCTTGAACGGCGTCAAATTCGATGACGACGGGAAACTGGTTCCACTGCCGGAGCCGTATCCGGGCAGCAACATGTTTTCGCTCGCCTCGGGCGGGGCCATTTTTGTCCGTGACCCCCAGAAGACGATGGTGGACGAGCAATTGAACGGCGGCA
>Ga0182027_10013955_pt1 | contig 11150 bp, 8 predicted proteins | sample 712E1DmetaG_FD_121300 | JGI IMG/M metagenome (GOLD analysis project Ga0182027, IMG submission 121300) | Permafrost microbial communities from Stordalen Mire, Sweden - 712E1D metaG (Illumina Assembly) | ecosystem: Environmental > Terrestrial > Soil > Wetlands > Permafrost | place: Sweden...
GGAAAGGAGTCAGGATTTCCCTCGCAGTTCGGGCGCTATACGCTGGTTCAGCGCCTTGCGACTGGAGGAATGGCCGAGGTCTTCAAGGCGAAGATTCTCTCGACCCACGGCTTCGAGAAGCTGCTGGTCATCAAGCGCATCCTGCCCAACCTGGCCGCGGACAAGACCTTCGTCTCCATGTTCATTGATGAGGCGAAGCTGACCGCGCAGCTCATCCACCCGAAGATCGTCCAGGTCACCGATTTCGGCGAGGTCAACGGCCAGTACTTCATCGCGCTGGAATTCGTGGACGGCTTCGATGGCCTGGCCTTGCTGCGGTCGGCGGCGCAGAAGCTGGTTCGCCTGCCGGTTGCCATCTGCATGTTCATAGCCATGGAGGTTCTCGACGCCCTCGACTATGCGCACAACGCCAAAGACGTCGAGGGCAGGCCGATGCACCTGGTCCATCGCGATATTTCACCCTCCAACGTGTTCATCGCCCAACGCGGCGACGTAAAACTGGGGGACTTCGGTATCGCCCACGCGCAGGAGCGCGAGTCCAAGACCCAGGCCGGTACGTTGAAGGGCAAGTACGGCTACATGTCGCCCGAACAGGTTGCGGGCGCGGAGCTGGACAGTCGTAGCGATCTCTTCGCCGTGGCCATCGTGCTTGCCGAGATGCTCATGGGCAAGCGCTTGTTCACCGCACAGAACGATCTCGATGTTCTGCTCATGGTTCGCGACGGTCGCCTGGAACGCTTCGACAAGTACGGCAAGGACATTCCCGAAGCGCTCGAAACCATCGTGCGTCGGGGACTGGCCAAGAACCCAGACGAGCGCTTTCAAACCGCGGCCGAATTCCGCGACGTGCTTCATGATCTGGAATTCCAGTTCGGCCTGCGCGTGGGCCCGGCCGACCTCGGTGTTCTGGCCTCTGATCTGTTCGACAAGAGCCCCGACGCGATGGCGCGGCTGAAGGAGCATTCGCGCAAGTGGGAGATCAAGGCCGACGAGACCTCGGCGCGGCGGCGCGCTACGGGCTCCCAGCCCAAGCGCGAGCAAGTCCCGTCGCGCAGGAGAGATGACAACGAACCCGAGGAAACCTCCGTCCCGATCGACCTCGACGGCCAGGACCCAGATTCCCGCGACGTGGCCGATGCATCGCCCGCTGCAACCGTGGTGAGCGCAGCTCTCGACGACGCCCTGTCCAGGCCGATGTCTCTGGTCGAGCTGGACCAGTACGCAACCCCGGCGCCCGCTCCCACGCCGGGCTGGACCCCGGGTTCGGCCGATCATGTGACTGGCGGCCTGGGCGACCCGTCCCCCCTGGATGGCACGCCCATTTCCGACACCTCTACCTACCGGGCGTCGGCGAGCGGTCCGCGGCCTAGGCCAAGCCAGGTGCGGGCCAACGCCGTGGCGAGTGTGCCCCAGCCGAACGTGCCCAGCGATGAGCAGTCCGCGCCACCGGACAACACCGGTGATCTGTCGCTCAGCTCCACGACCCGTGTCATCGCCGATCTGGCGGTCATGGCAGAAACCGGGTTGGTCCGCTTCACCCGCGGCACTCTGGTGAAAGACGTGTACCTGGTGCGCGGGGCGCCCGAGTCGGTCAACTCCAACACTTCTGGCGATCGCTTCGGCGAATACCTCGTCACACGCGGCTTTTTGCGCCTATCCGATCTTGAGCGCGCGCTGGCCGAGATGCCTCGCTTCTCGGGTAAGCTGGGCGAGGCCCTGGTTGGGCTCGGGCTCATGCGGCCGCTCGACGTGTTCCGACTATTGTCGCAGCAAGTGCGCGAGCGCGTGATGGAACTGTTCACCTGGACCGAGGGCGATTTCAGCTTTTTCCGCGCCCTGCAGAACCCTGTGGCCGCGTTCCCGCTCGGGCTCAACAGCTTCGAGATCCTGGGCGCTGGCGTGCTGACCCTGAGCTACGACTTTCTGGCGAGCCGGTTCGCGCCTCTGTCGGTCTTCCGGCCGCACGCGATGCCCAACCCCCGCATCAACCCCGAGGCCTTTCGCCTGGGGCCCACCCCGCGTGAAGTTTGGGGTCTGCTAGACGGAAGCCGAACACTTGCAGAATGGACCGAGCGATTTGGCTCGTCGGATGAACTGCTCACGTTCTACCGAACCCTGCACCTGCTGGTGGAAACCAGCCTCGCGCAATTCGAGTAGCGAGGAAGCGAGCTGGTTCTCACAGAGAGCACCGAGGACACGGAGATCGGATGAGAAGAAGGGGTTCGGACGAGCCCAGAACCCCTTCCCCGCTCTTCTGCCTCTTCTTCCTCTGCGGTCTCTGTGAGAAAAGGCTAGCCAGATTGCAACGTACGTCGCGCCCAATCGGGGAGTGGGGCTTCGATGCGTAGGAGCTGGCCAGTGGTGGGGTGCTTGAAAACGACGGTGGTGGCGTGCAGATGCAAAGCGGCGGGAGGCTCGGCATCGGGGCCGGTCTCGCCATAGGTGGTGTCACCCACGACCGGTATGCCGATATAGGCCAGGTGCGCACGCACCTGGTGGGTTCGGCCCTTGCAGAGTCGCGCCTCTACGAGCGCAGAGGTGGATCTCTGTTCCACCAGAGCAAACTCGGTGGTTGCGGGCAACGGCTGGCGACCGCCGCCCAGTTTCACCCGCGAACCGCGACGGCCGACGCGGCCGATGGGCACCGCCACGGACAGAGTGCCAGGCCTGGCACCCGGGCTCACGAAGTCTTTCTCACCGGCGCCAAGCTCGGGAAAGCGGCCCACGACCTCGGCGACATAGGTCTTATCGCAGTCCGGCGCCGCGAGTGCATCGCGCAGGCCTGCCCAGACGGCGCGACGACGCGCGGCCACCAGCACGCCGGTCGTGCCGCGATCCAATCGCTGCACCAGTCCCCCTTCCCTGGGATCGGGCGAAGCGACCGCACACTCGGGAAAGCGAGCCACCAGCGCACCTGCCGCGCTCGGCCCCTCGCCAGCCCGCAGCGGGTGCGAGGGCAAGCCAGCCGGTTTGTTCACGACCACCAGGTCGTCGTCTGCGTACAGTACAACCAGCGGGATGTCAGCCGCGGGCACCGGCACGACTCGGTCTTGGATGGACTCCGCAATCTCCACCACCTGACCCTCGCCAAGGTGCAGTCCCTTCTTGCCGGGACGTCCGTCCACCAGCACGATTCCCTGGACAATCGCCCGCCGGGCAGCGGTGGCACTGGGCACCACCTTCTGCCGCAAGAGGAAGGCATCCAGGCGCAGCCCCGCCTCTGCCGTGCCCACAACGAAACGCATGCTTGACAAGGCTACCGCTTGCTTGTCGTGGGTTTGCTGGACGCGGACGCCGGGCGCGAGGCTGGGCCGGGCTTGACCGCGGGCTTGGTCCCAGATTTCGCGTCGCTCTTCGCGCCTGACTTTGCCGCTGGAGCAGGCGACGCCGGACGTGCACCTCTGGTCGTTGCCACGGTCTTTACCGAAGCGTGGGCCACGGCACTTTGGAGCGTCGCATGCGTCGAGGTGTTTTTCGCCAAGATGGTCTTGCCGGCGGGCGCGGGCCGCTTGGCAAGCGCGCTGTGGGCCGCAGTGATCTCGCGCGGTAGTTCCGGTGTCGGTGAATACACGACGATCTTCTGCCCGTCGCCGAGTTCGCTGGTGGCCGACAGGCGATTGATGCGCGCCAGGTCTCCTGGTGCAAGCCCATAACGTTTCGCTATCTTGGCCAGCGTGTCACCCGCACGTGCCGTGTACTGCAATCGCGTCTTGCCCCGGCGGGCCGCCTCCAGGTCGAGAAACTCCTGCGAACCCAACGTGACCACACGAATCTTGTTGGAGTCGAGCAAGGCCACGTTCGCCCGGTCGAAGCCATCCCGCACGAAGACCTGCAATACCAGCTTGGGCTGCAGCTTCGCCTCTGGGTCGAGGTTGTTCCACTCGATCAGGTTGTCAACGCTCACGCTGAAAACATCCGCGATCTCATCCAGCGTGTCACCCTCGCGCGTGCGATAGAAGACACGCTCGCAACCAGAACTACTAAACGCGCGATCGGGAACTGCAACCAGGATGGTGTCGTCGCTCTCATCGTTTCCGCTCGACACCGGGGCGCCGGAGCGGGCCGGGACCAGGATGGTGGTGCCCCCGCGCAGATCGGCGGTGTCGCTCACGCCGTTGAGGCGCTTGAGTTCTCGCAGCGAAACCCCGCGCGCCTTGGCCACGCTGTCTAGCGTGTCGCCAAAACGCAAGACCACGGTTTCGACCCGTTCGCCTGACTTGCGAAGCTGCGCGACTGCCTGGGCATAGAGCCCAGACGAGCCCGGCGGGATGCGAACTGTGCAGGAACCGCGATCTGGCGGCACGCGATCGCGCAAGAGATCAGGGTTGAACGCCTGGATCGCTTCAGGGCTGGTGCCCGCTGCCCGCGCGAGGGTGACAAATGACGTCCCCGCCGGTACGGAGATCGTGTCGTAGGTCCAGGGCGCATCGGGCGCCACATCGGCAAAGCCAAAAGCGGCGCGATTGTGACCTACGATGGCTGCGGCCAGAATCTTGGGCACGTACAGGGTCGTCTCCCAGGGCAATCCCGATTCGTGACGACACAGCTCCCAGTAGTCGTTGGTGTTGTAGCGGGCGATGGACCGCAGGACAGCCCCGTACCCCGCGTTGTAGGCGGCGAAGGCCAGGTGCCACGATCCGAAACGCACGTAGAGGTCCTTGAGATAGCGCGCAGCCGATTCGGCGGCTCGCTCGGGATCGCGTCGGGCATCGACCCAATGGCCAACTTCCAGCCCGTAGGCCCGCGCCACCTGTGGCATGAATTGCCACACCCCGCCCGCGCTCTTGTTCGAGGTTGCGCCTGGCTCGAAACCACTTTCCACCATAGCGAGATAGATAAGATCCCTGGGCAACTCGTTGCGCGCGAGCACGGTCTCGAAGATCGCGCGAAAGCGCTCCATCTTGCGCAACCACGACGCCATGATGGCGTGGCCTTTGGGATCGCTTTTGAAAAAGTCCAGGTAGCGGATCACCTGGGGCGCCCATCGCACCGGGAGCTCGGGCAGGGTGAGCGCCTGGGCCCATGCGGGTCGTGACGAGGCAGCCGCCTTGTCGGTGCGGGCTGGCTGTTCGGGACTGCGCAGCTGCCGGGGAATGTCGCCAGTGCCGCCCCAGCGGCCGGTGAGCCCGGGCGGCAGTGGCAGGGCAGCATCGTCGGGCTCGGCGTCCAGCAAGTCGGCCCCGCCGAGGCGAGGAAAGGCTCGCTCCTCGAAACGGTGCACCTCGCGCAGCTCGGGGCTCTCGTTCGCATCTGGCTCCTCAAGTGAGGTGCCACGCACCGCCTTGCGCTCGGCCGGGTTCTCCTGGACAGGATCCGCGCCAGCTTGGGCAGCCTTGCCGGTGCTGCTGGCGGCCGCTGCGCCAGAACCGCGGCCTGGTCCGGCGAGCGCAGAAGTTGCGAATGCGGCGATGCCGATCGAAATCAGGAATTGGGCAGCACGCGCCGTCAGCTGCATGGGACCGGATCGTACAGGATTGCCCACAAGGGACCAAGAAATGCCACACTAGCGCGATTGCCTCTCCGGTTCTGCGGTGGTATAGACACCCTTGGTAAACAAACATGTTTGGACTCGGCGCCGGCGAATTGGTCCTTATTATCCTCGTCGTCGTGGTGGTGTTTGGCTCAACCAAACTCCCCCAGCTCGGCGATGGTCTAGGCCGCGCCATCAAGAACTTCAAGCGGGCTGTCACTAGCGCGAACGAGATCGAGGTTTCCGCAAAGAAGGGTGAGATCCCCGGCGAGCAGCCCAAGCCCGCTTCGCCTCAGTCCAGCGAGCAACCGCCCAAGCCTTAGGTGGGTTGATCCGGCGAAGGCCGTCACAACCGGATATTTCGGCGTACCCGAAAATTCCGCTTTGATAACGCGGGATTGTAATTTAGGCCTTGACGCGCCACAGAGGCAGGGCAGATTAGTGGCATGACTGCACGCACGATCAAACGGTATTCAAACAGGAAGCTGTACGACACTCACGACAGCCACTACGTCACTCTGCAACAGATTGCCGCTCTGATTCGCAATGGTGACGAGATCCGGGTCATCGACAAGACGACTCAGCAGGATCTGACGGCTGCCACGATGGCGCAGATCATTTTCGAAGAAGAGAAGCGGGGACCCCGCCTCCCTGTCGAAGGCCTGCGTCGTATCATCCGCAGTGGCCTACAGGCCCACTAGCAGCGCTGTCCTGCCTTGCAGTGGGCGCCATCGTTCGCCCATTAGGGGAATGCCTGGCGACGACAACAGGATCGCGGGGATCCTCGGGACCGCTAGAAGTCGAGGCCTGTGCTGAGGGACAAGGCGTTTTGCGTGCCGCTTTGATCCTTGGCGCTGAATGCGCTGCCGTCTCGAGTTGAGCCAGAGAAATAGGCTTCGTATTGTGCGGCAAAAAAGGCAATTGCGAACTTGATCTTGAACCCGACGAAAAGCCTATAGCGTGTGATTGCGTTCTGGTCCGGAAAACGGAAGTTCGCGTTGAGATCGTTGGGCGTCCCCGTCTGAGATGATGAGCAGTACGGGTTTCCCGGATCGCCGCCAGCGGGTATAGCCGCAATCTTTGTGGCGTCGCACGAGGGTGTTGCGTCGAGAATTCCACTGTGGGCGAAGATCGAAATCAGGCTCCAACCGGCAAAGGGCTCCAGCCGCGCCGTCTTGAGCAACCCGAATCTTTTCGAAACGAGCAGGTCGAGGCTGGTGACCGTCATGGTGGCCTGGTCCGTGCCGGTCAGATATGAAACCGCGCCGCGCACTGCAAACGAGGGGATCGGCCAGTCGTGGAAGCCCTCGTGGATTCCGAACTTCGCATAGCTCTGCCAGGCCAGAAGTTGTGAGTCGAGAAGGTGCACCGCTCCGAAGCCCAGCTCGATGGTTGGAACCGGCAACCAGATCCCCTTGCGCACGAAGAACCCCACGGTCGTCAGCATGGCATCGGGCCGTGTCGCATTGGTATTGGTGGCTGACACTCCCTCGACGCCGTTCCAGAACCTCCGGTTATTGCTGATTCCTGTCACGCCAAGCTCGCCCGAAAGTTGGAACCCTCCGAACCCCACCGTGTCAGCCACCATGGGAATGCGGGGCGCAAGCACGACGCCCAGCTCGGACATCAGGCTGCGGAAATCTTCCCTGCCTTGGCCGTCGGGTAGAACGGGATTGTTTGGGTCGATCGAACCATCAGCCAGCCGATGCACCCACGAGCACTCCGGAACCCTATTGGGCAAACTGGACGACTTCACGGGACACAAGTTGAGCAGCTGAAGGTCGTTCTTTCCGGCCCACGCGCGGGAGGCGAACGTGGCAGTCATAAGCATCAAAGATGACGCGACGATGCTAGAACGAACCGAGCCCATCAAAGTGCAACGGTAAGTTTTGCTGGTCAGCCCTGTCAAGGAAGGTCTGAGGAAGGTCTTGGGGGGGCGGCCAGTCCGGGAGCTCACTCGCTCGGGTTTGACCACGCGGTCTTCGTCCCGTAGCTTGCGTGGCACATGTCCTCTGTCCCCTGGGCGACAAGGTTGTTAGGCGAATCGGCTCCCTGGCTCGGCCCGATCGGCGTCGGGCTCGCCGTCCTGGTCGCGAGCGTTCTTCTCTTCTTCGCGTACCGCTTCGAGCGATTCGTAGCTGTGCGGTACCTGCAGCGCACTTCGCCTTCGCGGTCCATTCGCGTTGGCCTGTACCTGTCGCTGGCGGGAGTCGCGGCTGGCCTCGTCATTCTGGCGGCGTCTCACGGCCGCGCGCGCGGCGTGGAAACCGCCGGCGTGGTCTTCTCGCTGGTAGCGGCGCTGGCCATGCTCTTGTTCATCCTGCTGCGGGTGTTCTCAGTCTTCACCACGGTTTCGACGATGGGCGTTGTCTTGGGAGTCGCGTCGCTGGTGGTGGTGCTGGCCGTGACCAGCGGCTTCGAACACGAATTTCAGGACAAGGTCCTGGCGGTCAACGCACACCTCATCGTGACGTCGTACGGCCTTGAACGAGACATGGCGGAAGCCGAGCGCGACGCCGAAGTGATCAAGAAGAGCCTGGCGGGCCTGCCGGGGCTGGAGCGCATGTCCACCTTCAGCTTCACCGCCGGTGAAGTCATGATTGGCAAGGTCGGGGCCAATCTAAAGGGAGTCGACCTGTCCGACGGCGCACCCGAGCTGAAGCGGATCATGGTGGCCGGCTCTCTGGCTGACCTGGGACGACCGGCCCACTGCGCAGAGGCGCAGCCTGTCCCCGACCCGACCGCAGCGGCCGAACCGGTAGGGCGGATGATTCTGGGCAACGAGCTGGCCCGCCGCCTGCACAGCCGAGTGGGCGAATGCTTGCAAGTTCTGGTGCCCTTTTCCGGGGGTATCGACTCGGCACCCAGCGCCTACACTTTCCGAGTGGTCGGCATCTCGTCGCTGGGCTTTCACGAATACGACGCGCGCCTTGCCTACATCAACTTGGAGGACGCGCGTCGCATGGGCAACGCGCGCCAGTCCATCTTCGGCGTAGAACTGCGCTTTGCCGACCCGATGGAGGCCGTGCGCATCGAACCCGAAGTCGAGCGGCGGTTGGGTCCCGAGGCGCGTGTAATCGACTGGAAGACGCTCAATCGCAATCTCTTCGCGGCGCTGTCCATGCAGAAGCTGGTGATCGCTGTCCTGCTCTTCTTCATCATTGTGGTAGCCGCGTTCAACATAATCGCCTCGCTGATGCTTATCGTGCTGTCCAAGGTGCGCGAGATCGCGATTCTCGCCTCCATGGGTGCACGTTCCGCCACGTTGCTGCGGGTCTTCCTGGCCGCGGGAACCTTCGTGGGCTTTGCCGGCACTGGCCTGGGCATCCTGTACGGCCTGGCCATCTGCGGCCTGGCCGGGCTCTACGGGTATCCCCTGGATCCCAAGGTGTACTTGATCGCGCGCCTTCCTGTGCAGATCTCGGTGCGCGAGATCCTGCTGGTGGCGGCCAGCACACAGCTCATATGTTTCTTCGCCACCCTATACCCCGCAGCGCGCGCCGCGCGCCTGCGCGTGGTCGATGGGTTGCGCTACTTGTGAGATGACCTTGTTCTGGGTGCTGGTTCCGCAGTGGGTGATCGATCTTCTGCGCAGACGCGCCCCGGGGCTGCCCAAGCGCAAAGGTACGCCGTGACCGATCCCTTTTCGCCGTTCAGGCTGGGCGGACTTTCACTGCGCAACCGGATCATCAAGACTGCGACTTTCGAAGGCATGAGCCCGGGCGGCCGCGTGAGCAAGGCTCTCATCGAGCACCATCGCGTGCTGGCAAGAGGCGGCGTCGCGATGACCACGGTGGCCTACTGTGCGGTCGCGCCCGACGGGCGCACCTTTGCCGATCAGCTTCACATGCGGCCGGAGCTCGTCCCTGATCTGCGCGCGCTCACCGCGGCAGTGCATGCCGGAGGCGCGGCCGCCTCGCTGCAGCTCGGCCACTGCGGCGCCTTCTGCAACAACCGCGATCTAGTGCGGCGAAGGCCCATGGGTCCGTCGCGCGCGCTCAACCTGGTCGGCGCGCTTTCTGGGCGCGTGCTGGCTGATGCGATGACCGAGGCGGAAATCGAAGAAGTGACTGCTGCGTTCGTGGGCGCGGCCCGGCTGGCGCGCGAGGCCGGCTTCGACGCCGTCGAGTTGCATCTGGGGCACGGATACTTGCTGAGCCAATTCCTCAGCCCAGGCACCAACAAACGCCGCGACCGCTTCGGTGGATCGCTGGAGGGCCGCGCACGTTTCGCCCTGTCTGTGGTCGAGCGGGTGCGGGCGGCTCTGCCGCCGGAGATGCCTGTCCTTGCCAAGATCAACCTGCGCGACGGATTTCGCGGCGGCCTGGAACTCGACGAGAGCGTGCAGGTGGCGCGCTGGTTGGAGTCACTAGGGGCGGACGCGCTGGTGCTGTCAGGCGGGTTCGTCAGCCGCAACCCCTTCTACCTGTTTCGCGGCGAGCGGCCGCTGCGCCAGATGATCGCGGTGGAGAAGAGCTGGGCGCAGAAGCTGGCGCTGGCAGTTTTCGGCCCGGCGTTGATCCACGCCTATCCCTTCGAGCCGCTCTATTTCCTGCCGCTGGCGCGCGAGATCCGGCGTGGGGTGTGCATGCCGCTGGTCCTCCTGGGCGGCATCAAGTCGCGCGACGATCTGGACACAGCGATGCGCGAGGGCTTCGAGCTGGCCGCCATGGGGCGCGCGCTGATCCACGATCCGAGGCTGATCGCGAAGTACGCCGCGGGCTTGGCGCGCGAGAGCGGCTGCGTGCCCTGCAACCAGTGCGTTGCTGAGATGGATCGCGAAGGCGGAGTCTGCTGCGCCAAGGTTCCGGAGCAAGTCGCGGAGCGTGCAGCGCACGTCCATCTTGCGAGGGTTTCACTCCCATGATCAGGACCACGAAACCAGCACCAAGGCGAGCCTACTTCGCTTCGTATTTCGACGGGCACTTGGTTTCGATCCTGTCGGCTTGCAGGTGACCGTCAGAGGCGAGTACACCGGCCGCGATGACTTCCGCACCGGCCTTGAAGGTGTCAGGCGGGATGCCATGAAACTCGGCGCTGATCACGCCTGGAGGCCGCGGGGCGCGGCTGGCGATCCTGAAACGATAGCGCAGCGACGCCTGGTCCGATTCCAGCGATCCATCCACCACGTCGCCATGCACGCGCAGGCGTTTGCCTTGGTAGCGGGTGGTGTCGGCCAGTACCTCGTCGACGTACTTGTAGTATTCGGCACCTTCCCTGGTCGATGCCCAGAGAAGCCCGCCCAAGGCCACGCTCACCACCACCACTGAGATGACGATCTTCCAAGCACCACGCCTGTGCGCTGCCACCGATTGCAGCTTGGCGCGATCGTCGCTGGCGAGCGGGTGGTCGGCAGAAGACATCAACAAATAATAGCGCCAGGGGCGCATGGTGCCAGCACGGTCGTGGTGCGGGTCAAGAACCTCGAGGAATTTTAGCCAGTCTTGTGAAGTAGCGGCAGAACATCTCCATGCCGCGGCTGGCCTGGCCCCAGTCGAAGTTCTCGTTTACTGCGTGATAGCCATGCTCGGGCAAGGAAAGGCCGAGCAGAACCACTGGCGCGCGCAGGATGCGATCCATGGTCACCACCGCACCGATGGAGCCACCTTCACGGGTGAGCGCCGGGCGTTTGCCAAAGGCCTCGAACATGGCCTGCTGGGCGGCTTCCAGGTGCGGACCC
>Ga0182027_10013957_pt1 | contig 11150 bp, 8 predicted proteins | sample 712E1DmetaG_FD_121300 | JGI IMG/M metagenome (GOLD analysis project Ga0182027, IMG submission 121300) | Permafrost microbial communities from Stordalen Mire, Sweden - 712E1D metaG (Illumina Assembly) | ecosystem: Environmental > Terrestrial > Soil > Wetlands > Permafrost | place: Sweden...
AAAGGGTGATCCTTTTAATCCAATCAGCGCCGGTATTGCATCTCTGATAATCCCTGGCCTGGGACAAATGATATCAGGAAAAACAGAGAGAGGAATAGTATTCCTTGTAGGTGTTACAAGTTGTCTGGCAGTTTCAGCAGAGGGATTATTTAAGTATTGGTCAAGCGCCGGTGGAAATTATGGTGTGGACCCATTTCAGGTATTCAAAGCCGGACTCGTTGGCGCTTTATGTATCGATCTATGGTCCATAGCAGATGCTGTAAACGTGGCTAAAGTCAATAATTTAGTCCTGAGAATCAAGCACAGATCCTCATATAATCTTAATATTAAGCCCTTCCTGAACACGCCTGATTATGGTCTTAAACACAATATTCCTATAGCTCTTGGTTTTAAGGTTACCTTTTAAATTTGGCAGATATGAATTAACAGATGAGAATATTTATTTTCGATTTGTCAACAGTCTGATACCTCTGTTTATGAAAATTTTAGCTTTGATAATAGCAGGACTAATTATTCTTAACCTGATGACAGATGCCCAATACAGCATCAATAAAACGAAGTATGATCTTAAGGCTTACCATTATCAGTATGGGGATCCTTTTAATCCCGGAGTTATGGGGTTTGCTTCTTTTGTTATACCCGGGTTAGGTCAGATTCTGGAGGGCGAAACAGCCAGAGGTTTCGGTTTTTTTGGAGGCTTTGTTGGTTTAAATATTATTAAATATAGAATCAGAAAGAGGCCTTTCAGTGGATCTTTTAGCAACGTAATATCGCTTAATACAGTGCGTTGGGTGTTGGGGGGACTTCATCTCTGGTCGCTCTTTGACGCTATTCATGTAGCCAAAGTGAATAATATGGTATTCAGAGATCAGGTCAAAACGACATTTAACTTTCAGTTATTGCCATACGTGGGTTCTTATGACTATTTCAAGTTTAATAATGAAGTTTCTGTTGGATTGACTTTATTAATTAATTTCCAATGATTTCCTCTAAAAGGTAAATCCATTAATGCTGGATGTGTCGGCAATCAGGTGTTAATGTAGTATTCTGAATCAGCTCACTGTAGCAAAACGCTACAAAAATAACTCAACTAAAAATGCTGATTGTTTTTAAACATCTGTGTGTCACATAGATATATGAATTGGCCCGATTATTGAATTACCCCTTTAACTTAAATCCCTAACTTATGTAAAGTTGCCTGCTTAAATGCAGGAATATAAGGAGGTACCTGAAAATCCTTTAAAGAGTAGGGAGCGAATGTCGAAAAGCTATACGAGTAGACTGACTAAAAACTATTCCTATGAAAAAATTTAGAATTTTTGTTCCCATTTTTATGTTACTCGCCATTGTCGCCTGTAACAAAGAGGACCAGGAACTGTGTTTTCAACCAGCGCCAAAATCCAATGATAACAACTTTATTTTCAGTCCTAACACCTTGAAAATTGCCGTTTTATCTGACCTGCACTATATGGACCCATCATTGCTTAAGGAAGACGGAAGTGCATTTCAGATGTACCTTATGCAGGACCCAAAATTATTGGCTGAAAGTGGAGCCATTCTGCATGAGATCATACACAGGTTATTGGTTGAAAAGCCTGATCTGGTATTAATTTCAGGCGACCTTACCAAAGATGGCGAGCTTATAAGCCACAAATCGATTATAAAACAATTACAGATTTTAAGCTTAAACCATATTAAGGTTCTAGTTATACCAGGGAACCATGACATTAACAATCCTGACGCAAAACTATTTAATGGAGATAATACTGTCCCGGTACCAACCATCACACCAGACAACTTTAAATCGTTGTATGCAGATTATGGTTACAAGACTGCTATAGCGAAAGATCCCGCCTCATTGAGTTATGTTTCGGAACCTTTTAAAGACCTGCGCATTCTGGCCATTGATGCCAATGAATATTATAACAATACACCGCTTTACTGTGTAGTGGCCGGGAATATTAAAGACGCTACCATGCAATGGGCAAAGAAACAGCTCGCTGATGCCAGAGCGAAGGGCAAAACCGTTATTGGAATGATGCATCATGGAATCGTCGAGCATTTCATGGGTGAATCAGTAATATTTCCCGACTATCTTGTCGATAACTGGGGTGCCAGGGCCGATGAGTTTATGAAGGCAGGCTTAAAAGTAATGTTTACGGGTCATTTCCATGCAAACGATGCTACACAACGCATTCTTGGTAACCTGTCACTGGTTGATATAGAGACAGGCTCTCCCGTGATTTATGCTTCTCCATACAGAATGATAAATCTGGTTAATAATAAGCTATATATCAAAACAGAACATATTGAACACATAAACTACCCTGGATTAAATGGGGTTCCCTTCCCCGAATATGAAAAAGCCTTTTCACTGAATGGGTTTGAAATTCAGGCTAAATATATGCTCATGAGCGCACCTTATAATGTGCCTGAAGATGTTGCAACTCAGATTTCTCCTGTTTTTGCTGAGGCTATGCTGACACATTTTGGGGGAGATGAGACTCTTTCGGCTGAGACAAATACAGAGATTCAGGCAATTGCTGCAATTTCACCCGATCTGGCAAATATAATTTATGGTTTGTATACTGATCTACCCCCTAAGGATAATGATTTAATCGTTGATCTGAATTAGATTCAAATTTCAGGTCATAATTCAAGTCCAAGTCTGCAAAAAGTCCGTAGGAACAAACAAGTGTTATTTCGGACTTTATTAGCCCCCCGTCCCCCCCTATAGGGGGGCTAATTTTTGCCCACAAATGTAATTCAGGTAAATCCACAAAATTAATCCCCCTTCCGAGCTTCGCCGAGGAAAGGGGGATGTCTCGCCTCAGCGGGACAGGGGGCTATGAATCAGAAGTTACTTGCTATCTACCATCATTGGAAGGTTTTTCCCGTTTGTCATAAAGATCAGCTTGGCATTAGGCGAATTAGTAATGGCTTTAATCATTTCATACTGCAACAGCTTGTCACTAAGTCCTGTGCTTAATATTTTCTGATAATCGGCTATACCTTGCGCCTCAACTCTTTTCCTTTGAGCTTCCTGGGTTTCCTTTTGCAATACAAATTGCATTTTTTGTGCATCCTGCTCTGCATTTATTTTTGATTCAATAGAGGCTTTTACCGAGGCGGGCAGTGTGATATTCCTTACTAAAAGTTGCTCCAGAAGCAAACCTCTTTCTTTGAAGTTTGTTTCAATAGTTGCAAATATTTTTGATTGAAATTCATCTCTTTTGGTCGAGTAAAGTGCAACAGCATCATAATAAACCGCATTGTCCCTGATTTTTGTTCTGCAAATCGGACGGACCAGAACATTCCGGTAATCGGTACCAACCTCTTTAAGAATCCTTGGCGCTTCGGTAGGGATAACTTTGTACAATACAGTAAGGTCGATCACAACCTCGAGTCCATCTGCTGTTAAAACGCGAATGGCATCATCGCCTTGTTTTGATCCCTCATCCTGTACCCCCGACATGGTATAATTTTCCGTCCTTACATCGAACATAACAACCTGGACCAATGGGTTAATAATGTTTAACCCGCTTTCAAGGATATTGCTATTTACTTTCCCAAACAACTTCTGTACACCCACCTGACCGGGTTCAACCTGAACAATACATGCAATAGACATTCCTATCAGAATGACAATTACACCTGCCGTTTTAATCATTGATCTGTATTTCCGCAACATGGGTTCATCTGCTTTTGCAGCCACAAATCCGATAATGAGAATTATAATCCCTACTACTATTACTGTCATAATTTTGATGTTTATTTATGGTAACTAAAAAATTAAAAGGAAGTTATAAAGGTAGTGAGAAAAACGATAATACTATGGTTTATGCTTTTAAAATCCCTTCGATTCAAGGATCACATACCATTGATTGTAGATCATGTTGTTTCATTTTAATACACAGTTCTCCTATTATTTGTACCGGAAAAGAGTAACTTTCTGGATACTTACCTTGTTGTCAGGAATTCTCAGACCTGTCCCGGTAAACAAGCTCGTATGAATTTCATCTCCGTTCAACCTTCTTCCATTTACCCATTTCCCGGCTTTAAAAGTACCTTCATAGACAGCCTCCAGCGCTATATGCATTGAATCATCCTTAGGAATAAAAAGAACATCAAGACCTTTGCCTGCACAAATATATTCCTGCTTACCTGTTTGTATTATTAAACCTCCGGCAATTTCAGACTTCTCTCCTCCTTCAAATCTGGCTTCAATTATATAGTCTCCAAGTTCGAACCTTTGAACCGGTGATTTCTTATCAACAAGTATCCCTTTCATAGTTCCATTGCCCTGATGTTCAAGAATAGCCTCAGACATATTTTGCAGTACCGCATAACTTTCCTCAAGCGGATTGTTTTTTGCATTTACAATGTCATCAATACCGAATGGAGCAAAACATCCGGCATTGTATTGCCCCAAGACATAAAATACCCTTGCGGCACCAATCTCCCCACCTCTTGTCTCAGGTATAAATAAAGGATTCCCGTTTCTGGTGTATTCCTGGCAAACCCAGCCAAATTCATCCATGTAAATATCCGGAGCAATAAAATCAATCGAAGTATTGGCTGCCCTCCAGACGTCAAGGACCTGAGGCAATGGACCTCCGGAAGGATATTTTCCGGGCCAGTAACTGAAAGGTTGTTTTAACCATGCGTTCACGTACATTGGCAATGGATATTCTTTCTTTCCTGATGATGCAACTTTTTCGACATACCGGGCATAATTCCATGCCATAAAAAGTTCTTCAGTATAATAAGAGTAAAATTGCCAGTCTTTCATTTCAGGTTTCAATACGCTTTTACCAAATACTTCTTCCCACGATCCGGATGTTTTAAAACCATTTGCCGACCATACCTTATAAAGTTCAGGGAACAAGCTATCTTTATGTTTAACAAGATAATCAATAAATATCTGAGGTACTGGGCCATGGAATGCCACATTAGCCGGATCGCTGAAATCCCTCCTTGCATTTCCAACAGTTTTCCCTAAAGCATCAACCACTCCCATCTCATTTTCAACCTGAATTATCACTACTGTCTGTTTTTCACTATCTACTTCTTTAATATGACCCATGAGAGCTGCAAATGCTTTTGCATCTGCATCACATGACGCATTTCCGAACGTTGATAAAATGTCAAGCGGTTTACCATTTTCATCCTTCACCCTGGGGTATTTTTCATAATCTTTCTTCACCCATGCAGGGGCATAGACTGAACTCCCATTTTTCCAACTGGCAAACCAGATTAATCCCAACTTAAGATTTGCTTTTCTTGCTCCTGCTATTATGCTGTCCACCAATGCAAAATCAAATTTTCCCTCTTCAGGTTCAACAAGTTCCCATGAAACTGTGGCAATAACAGAATTAAGGTTCTTTCCGGCTAATTGTTTCCAGACTGGTCTCATATAGTCAAATCCTCCGCAAGTGGAATTATGGAGTTCACCGGAGATCAGAAGTAATGGTTTTCCTTCAACGATAAGCCTGGTAGCTGAACCTTGCTTTTCCAGGTGAGGAATCTGAAGCTGATTTGTCCGAGTTTCTTTAGCTGAATTATTTTCTTTTACCTGGCTGAAACTGAAAAGTGTTAATACTAAAAAGAATACCGCTGAAATCCAGAACTTATTCAAAGTATTTTTCGTCGACATCTTAATTTGGCTTTACATGTTTAAAGCTTAAAGTTACTATTTCCCCCCGGAAACGTACTTGGTAACCAATAAAATTTCTGACGCCGATATACTGGTATTTGGAGCCATGCAATTTATAATACCTTCCCATTGTGCTGAAGTATAATCATCAGGAGAGTACAATACATGACAGCTGATAAGTTTTTTTGTTTCACATGGTTTAAACCTTTTTCATCTTCTTTTGTTAATAGTGTAACAATTGTTAAAATACGTTAAACTTTCATCACCTGTTCAATTTAAAGGAATAAAACTCCCAATGAACATGTCTTTATATGAACTTTGACTGAAAACAGCTAACTTAGTGAAACAAAAAAATCAGAAGTTTAAACAGATACTCGAATTCTAAATACAAAAGGACCAAAATCACAAGAAATGAATTACAGATTTTCAATTTCAATAATATCTTGTTTCTTTAGCATAACATCCGGTTGCTATTTAAATGCCCAGAAAAAAGTCTGGACCGTTGATGATTGCATACAGTATGCCCTTGAGAAGAATATACAGGTGCAACAGGCTCAGGTAAGCAGCAGCATAAGTAATGAAAACCTGATGCTGGCAAAAGCATCATGGTATCCTTATCTGAGTAGTTCCGCAAGACAGAGTTACAACTGGAACAATGTAGTAAATTCCACAACAGGAACTACTACTTTCAAAGGAACGGACGGAGTAAATATATCAGCCGGTTCTGCAATGACAATCTATAACGGATCCAAGATTCGTAATAATGTAAAGCTAACTGAAACAAATTATGAAGCTTCTCAATATAATATTGAGGTCATTAAAGAAACTGTGAGTCTTAATGTGCTGAACGCCTATCTGCAGGTTCTCTATTCGGAGGAACAGGTCAAAAACGATACAGATCAGATTGCTTCATTGGCACAACAATTGAACCTGGCAGGTGAGAGACTGAAGCTGGGTGCTATAGCAAATTCAGATTATCTGCAGGTAAAATCGCAGTTGGCTACGGAAAAACAAACTCTAGCCACAGCCCAGAGCCAGCTGGCCATTAACAGGATAGCACTGATGCAGATAATGGAGTTTCCTATAACCAGCGACTTTCAGATACAACATCCGAATCTTGACAGTCTTATCAATCAGAAGCGGATACCTGATCCTGTAGAAATTTATCAGACTGCACTGGGGATAAAACCGGAAGTGAAAAATGCTGAACTCATCAAAAAAAGTACTCAGTTCGGCATTGATCTTGCAAAGGCCAATTATTACCCATCTCTTTCTTTGAATGCCGGCGTATCAACTTCATATTCAGGTTATCAAACGAGTTATTCAACGAGTTATCGACCGGGAACTACATTCGGGGATCAGCTTAAAAACAATATCAGCCCGTCAATAGGACTTTCAGCTTCAATTCCCATATATCAGAACAGACAGGTCAAAACCGGAGTCGAAGTAGCAAAGCTGAACTTAAACAATGCAGAACTGAATGAACTAAACACAAAGGATATGCTCAGGAAGGCTATTGAACAGGCATGTCAGAATGTAGTATCAAACCAGATTGAGTATGAAGCGAGCGCTGAAGCTTACCAGGCAGTAAAGGAATCTTACGATGTGTCAAGTGAAAAGTATGACAGGGGTTTAATGAGTTCAGTTGATTTTCTGATTCAGAAAACGACTTTTATTGCATCTCAAAGCACTTTTCTTCAGTCAAAATATGCTTTGATCTTTAGCTACAAAATACTTGATTTTTATGCAGGTCAGCCTTTGTCATTCAATAATAAAAATAAATAAAAAATTAAATAATCAGAATTATAATGAAGAGCAGAAGAAATTTTACAAAGACAGTAATTGTCGCAATAATTGCACTGGATGTCATTTTAGCCGGTTCATGCAAGAAAGGATCAAAAGAGTACGCTTATGAGACCGCCCAGGTTAAAAAGGGTACCATCATAAATACCATTACCGCAACCGGAACACTGGAAGCTGATACAACAGTCTTAATAGGTACACAGGTTTCAGGAGTAATTAATAAAATATTTGTAGACTTCAACTCCGTTGTAAAAAAACATCAACTTCTAGCAGTGCTCGATACAACACCTTTACAGACCCAGGTTCGACAGTCTCAGGCCGCATTGGACCAATCAAAAGGTGAAATGGAATTTCAGAGTGCAACATTCGAAAGGTACCAGGCTTTGCTTGATAAAAAGCTTATAGCACAGGCTGATTATGACCAGGTGAAATACAATTATTCAACAGCACGCGCTAACCTTAAGACTGCCCAGGCCGGATATGACAAAGCTGTAGTAAATCTGAACTATGCATACATAACTTCACCAATCCTTGGTGTTGTCCTTAACCGTGCCGTAGATCAGGGTCAGACTGTGGCATCCAGCTTTAGTACACCGAACCTGTTTACGGTTGCAAATGACCTGACGCAGATGCACGTAGAAGCAAATGTCGATGAGGCTGATATCGGCCAGGTCAAACAGGGACAACCTGTTGATTTTACTGTCGATGCTTTTCCTACAGAGATATTTAAGGGAGATGTAAGGCAGATCAGATTACAGCCGATTGTAACATCAAATGTCGTCACATATACTGTAATAGTGAACGCACCCAATCCTGAAAAGAAACTTATGCCCGGAATGACTGCAAACATAACCGTTCTTGTTCAAAAGGTAGACAGTGTTCTTATAATACCCGGGAAAGCCCTAAGATTTACTCCGGATGCAGCCTTTTTAGCTGAGTACATGAAGAATAATCCAATGGGACAGAGACAGGGAACGGGTGGAGCTGGCAGACCAGCCGGAACAGAAGGAACAGCGGGAACAGCAGGAACTGGTGGAACAGCTGGAACAGCAGCAAACCAGCCTAACCCCGGAGGATTCCAGGCAGGTGGTCAGACAGGTAAAAAACCGGTCATTGTCTGGGTAAAAGAAGGAGACAAGGTTCGTCGCGTTCGTGTTGCAACCGGAGCTATAGACGGCAGTAATGCTGAAATAAAATTTGGCCTCAAAGAAGGTGATGAGGTTATTCTTTCAATGACTCTTGGCGGAAAATCAAGTACAACTACTGCAGCTGCACCAACTACAACAAGTCCATTTATGCCAACAAGACCACCGGCAGGCGGAAGAGGACGATAAAACTGATATCACATTTATGAAAAAGCTGATTGAAATAATAAAGCTGAAAAAAGACTATTATGTAGGAGAAGTAACAGTCCATGCCCTCAGAGGGGTTGATATGGTTGTTAATGAAGGTGAGTTTGTGGCTATAATGGGAGCCAGCGGTTCGGGAAAATCAACAATGCTGAACATAATAGGATGTCTTGATAAACCTACTGAAGGAGAATATATTCTTGACGGTATCAGCATCTCCTCACTTAGTAAAAACGACCTTTCAGGTCTCAGGAACCAGAAACTTGGTTTTGTTTTCCAGACCTACAATCTTCTCCCGCGAACAAATGCACTTGACAATGTCGAATTGCCTCTCCTTTACAATAAAACAGTAAAAACCAAGGAGAGAATTGAGAGAGCTAAATCGGCTCTTGAATCAGTCGGGCTTTCTGACAGGATGCATCATAAACCGAACCAACTTTCAGGAGGCCAGCAACAGAGAGTTGCTATTGCCCGATCGCTTGTTAATGATCCTGTAGTAATTCTTGCCGATGAAGCCACAGGAAACCTTGATACCCGGACATCTTATGAAATAATGGCTCTTTTTCAGGAGCTGAATAATAAAGGCAAAACAATTGTCTTCGTAACTCATGAACCGGATATTGCCAGATGTGCAACCCGAAATATAATTTTTAAGGATGGTGTAATATTGAGAGAGAGTGAAGTAAAAGACAGAATTAATGCACTCGAAATGCTTGCCAGTATTCCACTCGAAGCAGATTAGATAACACAGGAACAATGAGTATTAAAAACCTTTTAAAAATTGCAATGAATGCGTTGTTAAGAAACAAGCTCAGGGCCTTTCTGACAATGCTCGGTATAATTATAGGTGTTGCTTCGGTTATTGCCATGCTTGGAATAGGTCAGGGATCTAAGCTCAGCATTCAGCAACAGATAGCAGGAATGGGATTAAATCTTGTTACTGTGGTACCCGGATCACAGCAGAGAGGAGGAGTACAGTTCGGAGCTTCAACTATGCAAAGTCTGAAAGAAACAGATGTTGCTGCAATTTTATCAGATTGTCCTGCAGTGCTTGCAGCCTCACCTGAAGTGCGTGGCAACGGACAGGCCGTATTTGGAGCATTAAACTGGCCAACATCTCTTTACGGCGAAAATGAAAGTTACCTCCAGATAAGGGAGCGGTCAGTTACCAACGGCCGTATGTTTACTGATAGAGAACTGAGCAGTGCCGCAAAAGTATGTCTTATGGGACAGACAGTTGTGAAAAATTTATTTGGTGAAGGTGCAGATCCTGTCGGACAGGTTATAAGATTTAAAAAAATACCGTTCCTTGTTATTGGAGTACTTGATTCAAAAGGATTGAATACTTTCGGACAGGATCAGGATGATTTAATACTTGCACCTTATACTACAGTTCAGAAAAGAGTACTTGCAATCACATGGGTACAGAGTATTTATACTTCAGCCGTTGATTCTAAATCAACCGCCGATGCCGCAACACAGATAGAAGAAACTGTCCGCAGACAACATAAAATTAAAGCTTCTGACCAGGATGACTTTACAATAAGGAACCAGACGGAATTATTATCCACATTCAGTTCGGTAAGTAATATCCTGACAATTTTACTAGGTGCAATAGCCGGGATTTCCCTCCTGGTAGGAGGTATTGGAATCATGAACATAATGTATGTATCCGTTACAGAAAGAACCAGGGAAATTGGTCTGCGTATGGCAATCGGGGGTAAAGGATTTGATATTTTGCTGCAGTTCCTTACTGAATCAATTTTACTGAGTATAACTGGAGGTATTATCGGTATTTTATTGGGTATTGCGGCATCAAAGATAATCGGATCCACTATGGGATGGCCTATAGTTGTATTGCCAAGTTCGGAAATTTTATCTTTTGCAGTATGTACGGTTATCGGGGTATTTTTTGGCTGGTATCCTGCAAGAAAAGCAGCCAGCCTCGATCCTATTGATGCTCTGAGATATGAATAAAATGGAAACTTAAATGGAAATGCCTTATCAGGAAATCTGATAAGGCATTTCCATTTTATTATACTTTAATAGTCAAAGTATTAACTAACGTTTTTCATGTCCTGCCTGTGTATTTTCTTTCATTTGTGACCTGACTTTTACAGGTTGTCCGATATTTTTCCCATAGTAGTTTATATTTTGAGGAGGTCTTGTTGTACGGGTTTTTTGTACTGGTGCATTCGTTTTACGTGCTTCTGTTATCCTGGTTTTGGCTTCCGGTGTCCAGTAGAATGGTTTCCGTTGATTTTCGTTGAATCCTCTGATATTTGCTATATCAGTCTTGTTATAAAGGTTTCGGTAATAGTATCTGGGATAATTTGAAACAT
>Ga0182027_10013958_pt1 | contig 11149 bp, 10 predicted proteins | sample 712E1DmetaG_FD_121300 | JGI IMG/M metagenome (GOLD analysis project Ga0182027, IMG submission 121300) | Permafrost microbial communities from Stordalen Mire, Sweden - 712E1D metaG (Illumina Assembly) | ecosystem: Environmental > Terrestrial > Soil > Wetlands > Permafrost | place: Sweden...
CTCTCCCTGATTGTCCCTTTTTTCGCAAATCAAGGTTATTCTATGTTTGGAACTCAACTCTTTTATTAAATTGTATAAACGGATGTGCCCTCCGGAAAAAAGAGGATACGGCAAATATGATGAAACCAGAAGAATATTCATCTTAATTGTCTTTGCTCAGCGCAATCACGCCTGCAGCCGTAGGCTTCGTCATGTCAAAAATCGCATATTGAGGAGTTATTATCACCGATTTAAACAATTTTTCATTATTGAGATCGTCCTGAGATGGGTCAGCAAACGCAATATACGATGCGCCCGCTTTTATAAAAGCTTTATAGGGCCTATCAACAATCGGCCAACCCTGCCTATTGGTGTAATACAGGAAGGTTGTATCTGCACCGTAAGGCGCAATGACCTTGGCATTTTTTGGCGTCAAAGCATCCACCGCCTGACCCGCAATTATGATGTCGGGATGCTGAATACTGTACCAATCACGAACAGCATACCAACCAAAAGCCAACATGAAAATTATCGCTATAATTGCCGTAAAATACGAAATCCAACGATTGAATACTTCTTTTTTTTCAAAAATAAAATCAACACCTTTAGCAAGGAATATAACGAGTGTTGGGACTATCAAAATCTGGTAATAATCATGCTGAACGCTTCCGTCCGCCATTACCGTCATGTAAAGTAAGGAGGAAATTATAAAGTAAAAGAAAAACCAGTTTTCCTTTTTATTTATTTTTCTAAAAATTCCCAAAACCAACAACGGCAAGCCCCAGTAACCCAAGATAAGTCTTGCTATTCTATCAGCAAAAAGCCATTGGAAAAATGCTCCCTTAAATCGAATATGGTTTCCGTTAAATAGCCAGTCATTGCGGGCAATTCCGGGAAGAAATTCCGGCTGACTCATCCACAGACGCCATAATCCAAGCGGCAATGCAGCAGCTATAAGGAATAGCCACAATTTCCACTTCTTAAACATCCCGAACCCAAACCTATGCCAGGCTAAATAGATAAGAGGCAAGGTAAAAAATAAGGCGTATGGCTTAAGCAATAAAGCTGTTGCAAAAAGAATTACCGCCATTAAAAATTGAAAATTAAAAATTGTAAATTTTTGTCTTTCTATCCAATTTGAAAAAAAGTAGGTACTCGCAAGAAGGGCCGTAACCATAGACTGATCCGGAAGAATAGTCCTACCGTAATAAATATTGTAAGGAATAAAGGCAAAAAAGAAGGCAGCTAGAAACCCCGATCTTTTATTCACATATTTAGCTACCAATAGGTAAATAAATACAGTCGAGATAAGGCAAGAAAAAATTGTTACCAGCCTTCCCCATTCCTCTAAGGTAAACATGCCAAATATCTTAAATAAACCCGCCTGGGCTGTATTGTAAATAGGAAACTCAACGAACCGGTAGCCTTGCGGATTATCCTTAGTAGAAACTGCTATTGAAAGGTCTTCAAATCTCGGACGCAGCAAATCAAATCCATTCTTGACGAAGTTTCTGGAAACTGCGGATGTATCTACTTGACGCCATGCATGCCAATCAGCAACCGGCCAAGAAAAATGATATAGTCTAACCAAAAAAGCCCCAACTAGGATAATTAATAAAAGAAAAAATTCCCTTTTTTTCATCACTAAGTGCTATTGTACTGCATTTTGGCTTTCTTGCCAAATTATTTTTGCGGATAAAGAAGCTCTATTCGTCCGTTTTTTGCCCTAACAAATTCACTTACGCTTCCGTCACCATTAAATTTAAACACATGCGCATTTGGGGAACCAAACGTCTGCGCAATCGCTGAATCAACGCTTGGAGCCATATTAACCGTGATATTTGGGTTTTTAAATGTAAACCACAATGCGTCCTTCAATCCTACGGGCCATATCCAAGCCTCGCCGGTCCTAATTGGTATATCGACAAAATAGAATTGTGTTTTTTGTTTTATCCAACTATCTTGAGAGTGTTCCTCAATCGAAACAAGAAACTTTTGCGATTTTTCACCGGCTGTTTTCCAATCCGTCTGAAGTTTTTGTAACTCAAATGACTGAAACATGACAAAGATAATTGCAACTATCAACACGCACGCGCAAGCAATTTGCCTATCACTTACTCCAATCAGGTAATCGTAGGCTTTCTTTAAGAATATAGCCAAAATAATTACTAGTCCTACGGACGATAGATAGCTATAGCGGGATGTTATATTTCCCAATCCCAAAAACGGCAATAAAGCAATCAGGAAGAAGAATAATCCGAAAATAATGATTTTTCTCTCTTTCTCTTCTAATTTATTAACAATGATTTTATATGAGACAATCAATCCGGCAACTATTGCAACAAAAACCGGAATTGCCAGCAACAAATGTCCCCTGGAAAGACCCCTTAATTGTTCGTAAAAAGATAAGGATTGAGGTCCAAGAAAATCAAGAAATATATAACCGATTGTATTTCCCAAAACATTGTACGGAAGCTTGAAAAGGTTATAACTATAATCCCCGCCCGACCAATGACTTTGAGCTAAGAAGCGCGATATTAAATACGGCAAGACCGGAAACAGGAGAATAAAGTAGTAAACTTTCCTGGACAATCTGTTCAGAATTACTTTTTCTTCAAACAGAACATCATAAAGTATCACAAGTAAAGGAGCCACCACTCCAAGCTCGTGGAACAACATGCTTAAGGCAATTGATGCTACCGAAACAATAAAATAAATTAATTTCTTTTTCTCCCTCCACAACATGAATGACAATAATCCTAACAAAATAAATAAGGCATTAAATAAATGTCCGGTTGAAGCAACCCAAAAAACTATCTCATGATAACCGGCCAGTATCAGAAATACCGCCAAGCCGGTAACTGCCATTGCATAGTTTTTAAAAATCCTTTTTAAGATAAAAAACACTACTACGCTGACGGCAAAGTGGAGCAAAATTGAAACAAAGTGATACATGGTTTGATTGAGCCAAAACGCCGAATACATTAAGGAGAAATAAAGTTTTGTTCCGGGACGATAGAAAAACCCGTCGGCCTGGGTAAAATAACTGCCTACCGTATTACAACAAGAAGAAGCCCATCTGAGCCAGGTGAAATCGTCCCCTACAAAATAATTATTAAGCATCGGAGAGAAAAAAGCCATAACAACAGTAAATATATAAAATACGACAGCTATCGGAGAGCTTATTGCCTTTTTCAGCCCCTGGAAAAGATCTATTTCTTGTTTTTTATATAATTGCAACGTCCCGATTACGACACCCATCAAAAGCCAAAATGTAAAAGCAATCTTGGAGGCTTCAAAGACATCTATCAAGGTGGCATTTATAGCTAATCCAAAGCTTCCGGCCACGAAACCAATAATAAAGCTTTTGGCAACCATAGAATCTACGCTTGATAAGATTTTCTTAACATACACTCCCGCGACTATGAAAATCGATAAGAAAGCAAAGAGCCCAAGCAATCCGGACTCACCTAAAATGCGTAAATAATTATTATCGACAGCCAAACTAACTGAGCCATAACCGCTTCCAATAAAAATATTCCGCTTGAATGCTTCAAATGTATTGGGCCATTCACCTTGAAATCTGGTAGTGAAGGAAAGGTCATAGGCTTTCGCCCTTTTTACTAAGTAATCGCCAAAATACACACCGACATTTTCAGATTGAACTCCGTTCTTGGTGACTAATTTTTGGGAGAAATATTCATCCACTTTTTTAACAACCGGTGCCAAAGGAAGATTTACGTAGCTCGTTCCCTGCGGAAGACTTTCGCCCGTTGAACTATTATTTGCCTCTACAACAAGCTGCGCAATTGGTGGAACCAAGTATGAGGGCAGTATTGCCGATACAGTTGCGCTCAAGACATCCGTTGGCGCTGATAACGTCTTAATTATCTTACCGTCAAAATACGAAGCCTTCACTTCCCTGACTTCGCCTATTGCCGCTCCGGTTTTTGCATCGACTAAAACATTAACTTCCGATACCGTGCTTTTAAACCGCTGGAGAAGACTGGGAGAGAATATTAAAAGTCCAAAAGTTAATACAAAAAGAGAAGCAATTATTATTTTTTTCTTTTGCAGAATTAGCAATAATAGCAAAGACAATAACAGAGCAAAAAATGAAATCCTGGACACTGTCATAAAAAGCAAAATAAATCCCAAGGCTGAAGTTCCAAATAATATAATCTTAAAAATCATATTTTTAAATCCAAAGCCTAAACTTACGAGAATTGGCACTATGAGAACTAAGTATGCGGCTAGATCATATTGTCCCGCGAAAGTAGATGGAACCCTAGATAAATCAGATAGCTGAATCGGAATACCCTTGGCAAATTCTTCATTCATTGTTAGAAAAGCCGGAAATCCTAAATATTTTTGCCCAAAACCATATGCCACGACTAAAAGCATAACTACAGTTAAAGTAACCGCTGCATACACAACAGACTTCTTGTCCTTTATGCTCGCAAAAGCGATGAAGAACAAGGACATGTACTCTATTCTCCTTAGATAGCTAAAAAAAGCCACATTTGAGAATACGTTCGCAAGGGCCGGGAAGAGCATTAAAACACCATGAAGAGTTGTTAGACCGCCAACGATCCAGAAGAACATTATGGGAATTGTCAGCGGCGTTTTTAGGCTTACTTTCTTCAAAATAAGCAGAATACTCCATATAATTATAGCTAGCGCTACAGCAAAATCCTCCAACCGAATATACACCCAAGTATGACTTACCCCCAAAATTGGGAGCTTCGGATAAAGCGGAATAAATGCCAATAGAAAGAGCGTAAGGAGAAACAGAACATTATCTGATATCCATTTTAGAATCTTCATAATTTATGTATTGCCTCTTTATATCTATTTCTTAAGTTACGATTAAACGTCACCGCACCGACAAGAATCAAGGTTGTCGCTTTGAAAACTAATAATGCTTTCGCTATTTTGTACTCCAAGCGAGTTTTGTGCTTTGAGTAAAAATACAAAATACCTTTATAGATATTGATTATAGCAAATGTTCTATTGCTACTCCCATGAGACTTATGGCTCAACTTTATATTTGGATAAAAATATGTCTCATATCCCAATTTCCATGCCCGAAAGCAAATCTCCATATCCTCAACGTACATAAAGAGCTCTTCATCAAATCCCGAAAGCTTTTTGAAGATTTCTTTCCTTATCATCATGCAGGCCCCGCTGACCCAATCGACTTTTTCAATCTTTTCCGGACTGGATCTTAAAAATCCCAAGCGTTCAAATCCCAAAAGCATTAAAGATAAATTAAAGAGATTGTAAAATTTTCCGGCCGATGGCTGAAGTGAACCATCATTATTTCTAATTTTACCTCCCAAGACTCCTACTTTATTATTCTTATCTAGATATTCGATCATTTTCAGGAAACCATTGTCTAAAACCTGAGTGTCCGAATTCAGAAAAAGCAGATACCTTCCCGTTGCCGATTTTGCTCCTAAATTACAGCCTTTTCCAAATCCCAAATTTTCCTTGCTCTGAATTAATTTAAGATTGTAAACTGAAAATTGAAAATTGGAAATTGCTGATGACGAACCATCGGTAGACGCATTATCAACAACGATTATTTCAAACTCTTTTTTTTCAAGCTCTTTGGAATAATTGCTTTTAATCGACTCAAGACAGGCCAACGTCAAGTCTTTCGTATTATAGGAGAGAATAATAATTGATAAATTAACCATTTATATACTTTTACCTAAACCATGCGGCGCGGCCAAGTTTGTAATTTAAATCTTTTACTCCTCGATCTCTGATCTTGACAGCAGGCACACCTGCGACGATTGCGTTTTCTTCAACATCTTTGGTAACTACGGCCCCAGCAGCAATGACCGCTCCTTTTTTGATCGTTACGCCCGGAAGAATAATGGCGCGTGGACCGATAAAAACATAATCATGAATTGTTACCGGCGCCGTCACTGCCCGGAAGTTCAGATCTTTGACATCATGCTCAGCGTTATAAATCATGACATCTGTTGCGATATCGACATGATTGCCAATCGTGAGCTTATCTCTGCCGTCCAAGACTGCTCTCTCGCCGACAATCGTATCGTCCCCGATTTTAATATTTTTAGGATTATAGAAACGTACCGCCATGTGAATCGTAGATCCTTTTCCCACCTCAAGGCCCGCCAAACGGTAAAAAAATCTTCTGACGCAGTGGATTGCGACGTTATCTCCGATTACATGCAGAAACATGACCTCAAATTCCAACGAAACCGTCCTTATCCTTCTTATAATTTTCTTCATCATATTTATACTTTATAACTTTCTGACTTTATAAACTATTGTTTAATACTTTCCAGTGCCCTTAATGTTTCCTTAGCTGTTTTCTCCCAACTGAATTTTTTGATTTGTTCGTAACCCTTTTTTATCAATTGTTCTCTCAATTTTGAATCCGTAATTATTTTCTCCAGATTTTTCTTAATATCTTGAACGTTCATTGGATCTACGTACAAAGCCGCATCTCCACCCGCCTCAGGCAGTGAGGAAATGTTGCTGGCTATAACCGGACAGCCATAACTCATGGCCTCAAGAATCGGCAAACCAAATCCTTCATAGAGACTTGGCAGGACAAAACATAGGGCGTTTTTATAGAAAACACTGAGATCTTCATCCGGCACAAAATCCAGAAATTTAACCTTGTTACCCACGCCAAATCTTTTAGGCGTAGCCAGAATTTCTTCATACATCCAACCTTTTTTACCGATAATCACCAATTCTGTTTCGCCTTTAAGGAGAGAAAAAGCTTCTATCAGGCGTGCTATATTTTTACGCGGTTGTAATGTTCCGACGAAAAGGATGTAATTTTTTGTAATCCCGTATTTTTTCTTGATTTCATTCATGCCTAATGCTTTCTGTTTATCGTTTATTGTTTTTCTTATTCCGGGATAAGTCACAACAACTCTGTCGCCAGCAATCCCGTACGTTTTGATTATATCATCTTTACTAGCCTTACTAATCGTAAAGACCTTCAAGGCCTTTTTAACAGAGTATCTGGTCCACTTGGTAAGTTGATTCAAATCATAGGAACTGAAAAGTTCAGGAAATTTTAGATAAGAGACATCCAAAATTGAGATCACCGATTTTTTGGGAGCAAAAAGAGGCAAATAGTGAGTCGGAGAGAAAAAGACGTCAGGTTTAGAGCGCTGAAGTAAGAATTCCAAAGAAAGTCCGAAGAGCGTCCACATTTTTCTTGGCCTGACAACCTTGTAATGCCAATTAGCCGATTCTTCCGGCAAGTCTGCTGTCGGTTTTTCAGGCAGATAAACAAGGTAGTTATTCTTCCTATCTATTTTATTTAAATTCAAAAGCAGCTGGAAACAATACTCACTACTACCAACCCGGCGAGGCAATCCCGTCACAGGATCAAACCCGAACCTTGGCACCACAGCTTCATATCCATTTATTCCAATGACCATAGTATTAAGTATTAAGTATAACTTTTTGAACTTTTAATTAGGCCGTTTATCAACTTGTGTACGTTAATTGTTTTCTGAGCCACATCGTCAAAATCCTTGACCGAAGCAAACCCTAGATCCCTTGAAATTACTAACTGATTTTGCAACTCGGTTGTTGAGCCTAGAGACATATAGTAAAATTGCATTTTTTCTTTTTTACTCTTTCTTGAAAATCCCTCGGCGATATTACTTGTAATTGACACCGAACAACGCTTCATCTGATCAATTAAGCTAAATTCCGCCCTAGGAAAGCTTGATGTAATCTTGTAAACTTGAAGGACCAATTTATGACCTTCTTGCCAAGCAATTAAATCGGTAAAAGTTTTTATTTTTGCATTGCCCATACTTAATACCTACTTCTTAATACTTAATACCCGCTATCTTCCCGGATAAATAACTTTTAAGCGTTTTTCTTCAATTCCCAGAATTTCCATCGCATCTTTCTTGGTTGATTCCGAGATGCAGAAAATTATCTTCGATTCCTTTTTAACCCATTTTAGCTTCCTTTTTTGGACTTCAATTATCTTTTGATCTGTTTCTTTTGGATATTTATATACAATCAAATCATACAGAATGGTTGCTTTTTTGGCCTTAGCCGTAGGCGGCTCAGTCCAATCGGACGTAATGAAAGCATCCACATCCCCAATTAGCCATTCAATCGGTAAAATATGCAGCCTATTCCAAAGAAAATCCAAGAATGACGGCGGAAAACGGAAGGCCTTCACTTTGACATTTGTTCTTTGTTCTTTGTTCTTTGAGTTTCCAAGATCTAAGATCGATGATCTAAATTCTTTTCTCAAAGATGAGAAAAACAAGATGTATTCATTCTTTTTATCAGTCCTCAACAGGCCCTCAACCAGCCTTGAAACATACTTGGAAACGCCCGTTCCCTCGTAAGCCGTTTGTGACACGTCTATACCAATCTTCACCCTCTAATTGTAGCAGATAGCGGCAGCGTAAATCTATTTCTTGGTGGTAATATAGACTCCCAAAAGCGCCAGAATCGCTCCGATACCAAGACCCCAAGTTAACCGTTCTCCCAAAAGCCAAAAAGCAATGACAAAACCAAAAATGGGAGAAAGATAGAAAGACAAAGAAGCGAATACCGCTCCGCCATGTCTGATTGAATATTGATTAAGAAAATAAGTCGTAATGGTGCCGATAACTGCTACGTATATTATCGTTAAAATTGAATCAAGACTTAATCCATTCCACCAGCCAAAATTATATGCCGACTCGACCAAAAAGAACGGGAATAAAAGAATTGTCGTGACCAAAATAAATATACTGACAATACGAAAAGGTGAGTGGGTTGCCTGCGCTTTTTTTGACAAAACCATATATAAAGACCAAGACAGAACAGCCAAGGCGACTAAAATGTTGCCCAAAAAGTCTCCCGAGAATTTCCCTTTCTGCCAAATGGGCAGAAGTAAAACCAAGAGCACACCTATAAAGCCGACGATAATTCCCAGTAACTTTCTCAGGGATAATTTTTCTTTATAAATAAAATGCACCAATATTCCAACTACGATCGGAACTGCCCCATAGAGAATCTGGGAAATGTTGGCTGTGGTCAGTTTTATTCCCAAAACAAAAAAAATGATATTCAAAGAAGCCAGAAGTGAGAGCGGACCCAGAGTTTTTATATCAAACAATAAATAGCTTCTCTTTTTCCACACATACGGCGTAATTATGATACTGGCTAAAAGAAAACGGGCAAAGGCAAAAGATAATGGTGGAATTTGAGAAAGACCCATCTTGGTAGCGGCAGCTATGGCCGCTCCTAATGAAGAATATAGGAATATGGAAAGAAAAGCTTTTTGTTTATCGCTCATCTTGAATCTTCATAATGATTAATCTAGAATGAATTATTACATAAAAGCTATTAAATGACAAAAACATCTCTTCCGACAAATTTGGTAAAGCACACCAGCAAAAACCCCATCCAAAAATTTTTAATTAACAATTTTTACGTATCTCTAACATCTACGATCAATGATCTATTCCCTATCACCATCTTGGATGCCGGCTGCGGTGAAGGATTTACCATGAATAAGCTAACTCAACTTAAGCTTGGTAAAAAAATTGAAGGAGTGGAATACTCCAAAGAATCGATTGAATATGGCAAAAAACTTTTCCCAAACTTAATCATTAAGCAAGGCAGCGTTTACGATCTTCCTTACAAAGACGATTCTTTTGACCTCGTAATTTGCACCGAGGTACTTGAACACTTAGAAGAACCGGCAAAAGCACTCCGGGAAATGTTGAGAGTGACAAAAAAATATTTAATTTTAAGTGTTCCAAGTGAACCGCTTTTTATGTTGAGTAATTTTTTAAGAGGCAAAAATCTGTCAAGATTCGGGAATGACGAAGGACATATCAACCACTGGAATCCTTGGAGTTTAAAGAAACTCTTGGAAAAAAACGGAATAAAAGTTAAAAAAACACTTCTTCCCTTTCCGTGGATAATGATAGTAGGGACCAAATAGAATTTTACTCCTTGGTTGAATATTTAATGGAAAATTCCTGAACCCTCTTGTTGGATAGATTTATAATCAGGTCTGCCAAAAAACCTGTAAATAAGACCTGGAACCCGGAAATAATAAAAAGCATACCCAAAAATAAAAGCGGACGCCTTGAAATTGCATATCCTTCAAAATGAAGAACGGTTAAGTAAATCGATATTCCCAGTCCGGCGATTAAGAATATTCCACCGATTAATCCAAAAAGGTGAAAGGGTCTTTTGGCGTATTTTGTTAAGAAAAGCATCGTGAACATGTCCGGCAGATCTTTAAAAATCTTGGAAAATCCGTATTTTGATTTTCCGTATTTTCTTTCGTCATGCTGTACCGGAACTTCCGTCACCGAAAATCCCTGATCGTAAGCCAAAAGTGGTATAAATCTGTGCATCCCTCCATAAAGATGCAAACTTTTTGCAGCCTCTTTGGTGTAGAGCTTAAGGCCCGAATTATAATCATGCATTTGCAGTCCCCAGAAAGCGGAGGCCAGAAAATTAAAAAATTTGGAAGAAATAATTTTTCTCCATGGATCGCTCCTGTCTTTTCTCCAACCGGAAACTACATCCCAATTGCCTTCTTTGGCTGTTCTAAGAAGTTTGGAAATCTCCTGCGGCCTATCCTGCAAATCGGCATCCAGAGTGACAATATAGTTTCCCTTGGCTTTCTTGAATCCCAAAGTTAAGGCTTCTGCCTTTCCGCTTTTTTTCCGAAGAGAATAGATCTTGACTTTGGAATTAATTTTTGCAAATTGTTTTAATATTGTGAGAGAGGAATCGGTCGAACCGTCGTCTACGAAAATTACCTCGTAATTCCTGTCCAATTTGGACAAATTCGGTATCAAGACTTTGCATAAAGCCTTAAGACTTTCATGTTCGTTAAAAACCGGTATAACTGCGCTAATCATAGGCTGATTCTATCACTAATAAGGCCCATATCCAAACTTTGAGAAAAAATAGACTTATTCGAATAATTAAAATTGGAGAACGTCCGCGCGTTTTAGAAGAATATCGGGAACCAAAATTGGCCCCTTGTTTGGGTTAACAATCCTCTTCTGGACTTCAAAATTTCCGAACTTCTTTTGCTCGACTATGTCTGAGATTTTATCTTCATCATAGACTATCCTAGCTTTCCAAATTTCTTGAATACCTTCTTGGGGTTCTAAAATCAGATAGC
>Ga0182027_10013959_pt1 | contig 11149 bp, 11 predicted proteins | sample 712E1DmetaG_FD_121300 | JGI IMG/M metagenome (GOLD analysis project Ga0182027, IMG submission 121300) | Permafrost microbial communities from Stordalen Mire, Sweden - 712E1D metaG (Illumina Assembly) | ecosystem: Environmental > Terrestrial > Soil > Wetlands > Permafrost | place: Sweden...
CGAGATGTCCTTTTTATCGATGAGATTCATCGTTTGAATCGCATCGTAGAGGAGATTCTTTACCCTGCTATGGAAGATTTTCAGCTGGATATCATTATAGGACAGGGGCCTGGTGCGAGATCAATCAAACTTGACCTGCCGTATTTTACTCTTGTTGGTGCGACGACACGAACGGGACTGCTCACTTCGCCACTTAGAGACCGTTTTGGGGTCATTGACCGACTCAGCTTCTATGACCCGGGGGAGCTTAAGACCATTGTACAGCGATCTGCAGGTTTGCTGCACATTGCTATTGATGCTGACGCAGCCTCAGAAATAGCCCGCCGTTCACGGGGGACACCCCGCATTGCCAATCGTCTTCTGAGACGCGTGCGGGATTTTGCTCAAGTTCAAGGTGACGGTGTGATCACGAAAGCATTGGTAGTGACTTCGATGAAACGGCTCGAAGTGGATGAACGCGGGTTAGACAATATGGATCAAAGACTTTTGCTTACGATCATCGACAAGTTCGAAGGAGGACCGGTTGGTCTAGAAACATTGGCGGCGTCTCTCAACGAAGAAAAGGATACCATCGAAGACGTGTATGAACCGTTCCTGATTCAGGAAGGATTTCTTGATCGTACAGCTCGTGGCAGGCAGGCGACACGTCTTGCCTATGAATATCTTGGCAAAAAAAAACCCTCAACAAACCAGGGAACACTGCTTTAGAACCAAGAGGCAGATATTTAATGCGAGGATATGCATGATTGTCGTGCTCGATTATCTAATCAGTATTTTGCTCAGTAAGACCAGGACTATGTGATGAAGATATTGCTTCACATATGCTGCGCCCCCTGCGCACTATATCCTTATCACCGGTTACGAGAAGAAGGGTTTGACATCTCAGGATATTTCTATAACCCTAACATACATCCATATCAAGAGTATCGCAAACGGCTCATGACCGTTCATGACTTTTCCAAAAGAGTCGATTTAGACGTCCAGTATAGGGATGAATACGATATTGACAATTTTTTGAAACGAATCGTAGGCATGGGGTCTTTCCGCTGTGAACACTGTTATCGGATGCGTCTTAGTGCTGCTGGGGAAGCTGCCAAAAAGAATGGTGTAGGCTTAATGACCACAACGCTTTTATATAGCAAGTATCAACAGCATGATCTCATCATTGGAGTAGGAAAAGAAGCAGCTTCCGATCACGGAGTCGGATTCTATTATGAAGATTTTCGGCTTGGCTGGCGTAAAGGAATTAATGAATCCAAGAGCATGGGGCTTTACCGGCAGCAGTATTGTGGTTGTCTATACAGCGAGCGAGAACGCTTCGAAAAAACGCGCTGGGTTTTTCAGCAAGACTCTGTGAAAACATAGGTGAGAAATTCGCTGTCAAGCAACGACTATGGCTGTAAGAACGCCGATCACACACCGCGACAATTCAAAAGACGTCGTGAGTTTTAACTTAATTATACATTGAACCTCTGTGCTCATTTGGGTAATCCGCATTGAAGATAAAATTCTTCCTATCTACCATCGTGATCTTTTTTTTCGCCCTACCTTGTATGGCTTTTGAAAATATTCGCGTTGTGATTGCAGATAATCAAAAAACGGTTGTCCTAACGTCCGGGTCCAGAATGGATGTTGAAGGGGTACCATACATTGAACGAGTAAACAAACTAACGTTTAGTGGTACAACCATGACAAACCGGCGGGTACGGATTCGATCTGCCGATAAATTCATTTATGTGAATGGAGCGAGCTATCGCGGGTGGGTTGAGCTCAGAAAGAAACAAAACGGACTTATCCTAATTATCAATGATCTCGATATCGAAGATTATCTAAAAGGAGTCATCCCTGCGGAAGTTCCAGCTCATTGGGAGATGGAAGCATTAAAAGCACAGGCGGTGGCCTCTCGGACGTACGCACTTTATCAAAAGCGAGCATCGGGTAATCGGCCATACCATATCCTCTCATCGGTCAACAGCCAGGTGTACAACGGCAGCGGTCGTGAACGGAAAAATGCGATCAGAGCCGTGAGTCAAACAAGGGGGATCGTACTGGTCTATCAGGGGGGGATAATACCGGCATTCTATCATGCATGCTGTGGTGGACACACAGAAGACGCCGCAGAACTCTGGGGACTTGATGAACCCTATCTCAAGGGTGTAAACTGTGAATGCCAGAATATTGTGCAGGACGGGTTATGGGAACGGCATCTGACAATATCAAAAGTCCTTCAAGCTCTGAGCCGTCTCGGATACAGAATGGACACAATCTTTGATATGAGCATCAAAGATATAACCGATGCTGGTCGGGTGAGAACAGTTTCCATACGTGATTCGAGGAAAACAATTCTGATTCCGGCCGAGGCTTTGCGGTCCGCCCTGGGGAACACCGTACTGCCGAGCGTGTTCTACGAGTTGGAGTTCATCGGAAATGAAGCTGTCTTTTCAGGTAGGGGCAGCGGTCATGGTGTTGGGATGTGCCAATGGGGCGCACAAGAGATGGCCCTGCGGGGAGTCAAGTATAAAACCATACTAGCACACTACTACCCAGGAACGGTTCTGATACGGATGAAAGAATAAGTATCGATTGCACATGATACTGAAATTTATCTGTTATACGTCGTGCATGTTGCGCCGAACATCATTTTTCTTGACAGGCAAGAGCGCATCAGACTAGAATGCTTCCATGAAAAAAGCCAGGACATCTTCTCAGGATATCTCTTATACCCTTCCTATCATTACACTATTCATTCTCATCATCGGATTGCTCGCCACGCTTTCATTCATGCGAAACAGCATCTATCTGAATCACGTAACCTTGTGGGCTGATATTGTCAAGCGCTCGCCTGATAAGCGGCGTGCCCACGAGAACTATGGGCAAGCCCTCTCTACGGCTGCTGCGTCTACAGCGCGTCCGGCTGAGAGGCAACGCTATTTAACAGATGCATTGCATGAATTTCAGACGGTGCAGGCATTGAAAGACGATGGGAGCGTTCCCGACCGAGACTTGTACCGGGAGCTAGGTGTGGTCTATTATCGGCTGCAGCAATATCATGACGCCATCGCGGCATGGGAACACGGCCTGCGGCATGATCCCTCTGATGCTAGCCTCTTAAATAATTTATCAGTCGTCATGCTGCAACAAAAACGGTATGACGACGCAGCAAAATACGCGCTTATGGCGCTTTCGGAAGTTCCTTATATGCCCCAGGCGCTCAATACCATGGGTCAGTATTATATGGCGAAAAAGAACTACGAGAAAGCATCTCAGTATTTCTTGAAAGCATTGGAACAGGAACCTGATGTGCCACAACGGTATTGGAATGCCGCCGTGGCCCTGGAACATTGGGGAAAGTATGATTTGGCGTTACAGAACGCGCGCAGGTTTGCCATGATGGAAACGGATCCTGCAGCGCTGCAACGTGTTCAGGCATATATAGAACACCTAAAGAAGATAAGTGCCAGATGAGGGCCGCGACGGCTATCCATATTTCAGCATGACGAGCGATTAGATTCTTCTGGTGCCGATCTTATAAAAGCGTCAAGAGGAACCGACGGAGCGTAAAAATAACTGGGAGAAATTGAAGCACTGTATCCCGTATCCGCGGTCGTGTACAGTTTCCTGCCTTTATACGCTTGTTATGGGAGCATACCCCGGTTGTGCTGAAGGATAGTGCATCCAATTTAGTTCGGTTTCGTTTGTGCTGGCCGTATAGGGATTGGTTTGGGAGCCGACGAAGCCGGTGAAGAGCTTGGTTTCGTTGACAGTGGTTTAGACTGCAGTTGAGATGCCGGTGAAGTTGTTGTAACTGCAGACGAAGTTACGGAACCTTTCGTAATTGGCGTGGGCTTCGCAGGTACTTCTTGAACCGTTGCAGCCATTGGGAGGACTAATGGGTTCGCAATGATTATTATCGTTTTGTTGTCATTAATTTTGAAACCGGCCTCCAGCTGTTTAGATGCATATGCTACAGCAATAAGCATGTTCTGATTAAGACCTTTTTTTACCAAATACTTTATGAGCTCTATTGATCGCTCCGCAGCGAGCGCTCTTGCATCTTTTGCCGGTATTTTTCTTTTTCCTTTCATGTTCGCAGCAAGAGGTTGAACTGTGTTGCCTATATAAATATCTTTGCCCTTAACCTGCTCACTCCGGAGCAAGGACTCAAGTTTGAGGAGCAATTGAGGACTTTCTTTCGAAAAGGTTTTGGAATCCGGGAGATACAATGCCTTCGCAGAGATGTTGACTATCGCTTTGTCGCCAGCGGAAAGCACCTCCGCTTTTCCTGCCTTTATCTCATCACTTAAACCCGAATTCAGCGTGCTTAGGACCGCATTTGTCCATGCAGTTTCCCTGGCATCACTTTCTTTGTATTTTTTTAAATCGGCTTTTGCTTTATCAAGCTCGGGTATGCCGGATTTTATCCGTTCATTCTCTGCAGCTACAGGTTGATAAATGGACACATAGAAAAAAGCTGCCCCACCGATGCAGGTAAGAAGCAGTGCGCACAGTATGATTGTCAATATTCTCATGACTCCTCCTCGTATTTCTTAATCTCTGTCTGGCGGACAGGTTTGGCGCTTACTCAAAACTCTTACGATCAACCACCATGCATTACTGTAAACGTTGAAGTGCTGCCTCTATTCTGTCAAGTCCTTTTTTAATATTATCCATGGATGTGGCATAGGAAAGACGAATGTACGAGTCGGCTCCGAAGGCATCACCGGATACGAGAGTCACCTTCGCTTCCTCAAGCAGATACGTGGCAACATCGGAAGAGTTCTTGATTACTTTGCCTTTCGAACTTTTGCCAAAGAGTGATGCTACTCGGGGGAAGACGTAGAAAGCACCGACGGGCCTCTGACAAGATACGCCTTTCATACGATTCAGCCGTTCTACTATGTACTTTCTACGATGGTCGAATTCAGCGTTCATAATCCGTACTGAATCTTGGGGGCCCCGGAGCGCTTCGAGCGCTGCCTTCTGCGACACGGAGGTCGGATTCGACGTGCTTTGGCTCTGAATATTCACCATGGCAGCAATTATGTCTTTAGGGCCAGCAGCATACCCAATGCGCCAGCCTGTCATGGCATACGATTTGGATACTCCATTCACCACGATTGTCAGATTCTTGATTTCAGGCCCAAGCGAAGCGATGCTGAAATGTTTAAAGCCATCATAGATGAGTTTTTCATAAATTTCGTCAGAAATTACCGTAATGTTATGTTTAACAGCCACCGAAGCAATGTCTTCAAGTGTTTTTTTATCGTAAGCCAGACCGGTAGGGTTGGATGGGCTATTCAGCACCAAGGCCTTGGTTTTTCTGGTAATGGCCTGTTCGAATTTTTTTGGCGCGAGTTTAAAACCTTCCTCTTCTGTAGTTTCAATAATGACAGGTTTCGCGTCGTTCAGGAGCACTTGATCAGGGTACGTAACCCAGTAGGGTGCAGGTATGATGACCTCATCATCAGGATCGAAAAGTGCCTCTGCTATATTGTACAGGCTGTGTTTTGCACCGCAAGAGACAATGATTTGAGATTTCTCGTACTGAAGTCCGTTGTCTCTATTGAGCTTGTCACGTACGGCTTCTTTCAGTTCATCGGTACCGCCGGCGGCAGTGTACTTTGTGAAGCCCGACTGAATTGCCTTAATACCTGCTATCTTTATGTTTTCAGGGGTGTCGAAATCCGGCTCACCAATACCGAAATCTATAACATCGATTCCCTGCGCTTGCATAGCTTTAGCTTTTGCAGCGGCCGCAAATGTAGGGGATGGCTTTAAAGATTGCGCCCTTTTCGCTATTACCATAGGGTACACTACTCCCGTTTCTGCACAGCATCGCTTTTCAAATTTATTATCATAGAACCCGAGCAAAGTCAATGAGTTTCTTCAACTAGCTAGCAGCAAAATGATGTCTGCTCTAGGAAAACAGCCTATGTTTCGTTTTTAGGAGGATAAGAACCGTTTGGTCTGTTGCAAATGTTGAAGAAGTATGATAAAATTTTGATTTTAAGGAGATGATATGATCGGTTTCTTGCTGCGCTGGTCCATTAATCTGATGGCGCTTGTGGTTGCTGGGTCGCTGATTCCCGGGATAAAAATATCAAATATAGAAATGGGGATTCTCGCTGCCGGAATCTTAGGCATTGTGAATGCTGTAATACGTCCCATCGTCCTTATTTTTACCCTTCCGATCAACCTTTTGACGCTCGGTTTCTTTACGCTGATTATTAACGCGGCCTTGCTCAAATTTGTTGCTTACGTTGTACCTGGCTTTGTCATAGAGTCTTTCGGAGCTGCTTTTCTAGGCGCAATCTTGATCAGTTGCATAAGCTGGTTACTGAATATCTTCGTAGGCGGGAATGGTAGCGTTGTTATTATTAGACGTATAAAAAGAAGCGATGACGGCAGATCTCGGAACGATTGAAATTCGCGTCAGAGACGGTAGATTATAACGTGGTAGCGAATGCCGGACGGCATCCTAATCGTCGGGCTCTGGATACATGGTCTAAGCATATCGGCATGGTTGCTCAGATTATGCGTGCTTTGGCCAACGAGAACGATTTCAGAAAACAATTCCCCTGATAGGTGCCGTAAGCGTCAGCACATCAGTATCCACACCATTGGAGATTTTCTTCTTGAATTATCAGGCCAACTTTTGGACCGTTGCGGGGATTTTGATCTGCTCTGCGATTGACTTCTTAACCGCGATCATAAGAAACCTGATACGCGCACTTATTGAACATGGCGGTGTCGCCTCGATCGGGCTCCATAATATTGAAAAAAGTGGTCAGGCAGGAGAGGATCCTGATCATATCGATCAGGCAGTCAAGAATTTGGTCCGAATAGCAACAAATGCATGAAACCCTCATGGAATATCCGTGAACTGATGGGGAGGTATTCACCATGTTGCAAGATGGTTTTGAACATAGAAAAGGCCTTATGATCCTAGCCATAGCGCTTGCGCTAGCGGCATCACTAGTCATCGGCGGTTATGTCGGTTTCTTAGTATGGAGCGTTGAAAGAAGTGGTTTTATTCTTTCTCTTTTGCTGCTGCCAATTATTCCATCGGCCTCATATCTCCTTTATAAGAAAGCACTATTTCCTTACTACCGTCGTTTGGAAGATGCCAACCTCGAACTGCATCTCAAACAGGAAGAATTATATGACACCAAAGATGATCTGTTTATCAAATTCCTGGGCATTTACGATGTCAATTATGCGGCTAATTCACCGCGGTTATTCACGGACCGCCTGAAGGACGTTGCCGACGTTACCGCCAGGGTTATGGAAGCTGACGCTTGTTTTGTTTATCTGTATGATGTCAAAAAGGATGATCTTATTCTTAGAGCTACCAACTCTGTGCAAAGCGGAGCTATCGGGAAGATTCGCATCTCGCTTGGAGAAGGCATAGAAGGTTGGGTTGGAAGAAGACTAGATCCCGTGATGCTGAAAGATTTTCACGCGGATGCGAGATATCGGGAGATACCGGGTCTCAGTCTTACAGAATATCAATCCATCTATTGCCTCCCGCTCTATGTCTATTCAAATGGAGCTCTGGTTGGTCTTATGGAGGTCTTCAATCGAAAGATGCGTGCATTTACCGATGAGGATATTAATTTTTTTACGACCCTCTCAGGCATTATTTCAACCACCATACAAAACGAACTAATGCAAGTTGAATTGCGCAAGATGAATTTGGAACTGGAACAGTGGGTTACTGAGAAAAGTGAGGAACTTCGGGCGTCAGAGGAACGTTACCGGAAGCTTGTTGAAAATGCCCGTGAATCCATTTTTGTTCTCGCCGAAAATGGTGATATCATTTTTGCTAACGACGAGGCGGCGCGCTTGACGGGACTTACCAAGTATGACCTCCTGCACAAGAACTTGTTTGAACTCTTTGTCGATCCCTTACGGCCTGTAGAAATACTGGAAGAGATTAAAGATGGGCAGCAGTCGTTAAAGCAGGGGAAACTCCAAAAAACTGACGGTACGGCGGTTCCCGTTGAGTTAAGTGTTGTTAGGCTTACATTATTAGGAAAGCATTTTGTGCAAGCCGTTATACGCGATATTTCCCTTCAAACCTCCCTTATGAAGACCATTGAAGAAAAAGACAAAGAATTGTCGAAATTTAAAAATACCTTAAAGTCAGACACATAGCGTTTCCGATCCTTGTGAGCTTTCAACCAAGTTTTTTGGCCTTTACAGAAACATGAAGCTGTGGTATAAATTATGCATAGGATGTTGTGGTCGTGGTTTCTTCATCTACTTTCCTCACAGGAATTATGAAAGTTACTCCAAAGTTATTTACTACCCTCATAGTGGTACTCGTCTTAATAGCCATTGCTTATGGGAGCTATTCGCTATTGCGAGAAGCCGCTGTTACCATGCCAGCCCTCTTTCACCCTCCTTCGGGCTCGCGACTGCTGATGAGTATGGATGGCTTTAAGATCATCCAGACGGAACACGGTAATATTTCCTGGCGTATGAATGCAGGAAATGCAGACCTATTTGAGAATAAAGAGGCTCAATTAAAAAATATTGAAATTATTTTCACGAGTTCCGAAAAGGATAAGAAGGTAGTGAACCTTATTGGCGAACAAGGCACTATGGATACGTTGAGCGGTAATGCATCCATTCGGCGTGGTTCCAAGGAAGTCAAAATCGTAACGAGCGATGGCTATTTGCTGACAACAAATTCCCTGTTCTGGAAGGCCGGTGACCGGCTCGTGTGGACTGAAGATCCCTTTAAACTGCTCGGCAAAGAAATCTATCTAGAAGGAGTGGGGTTTTCCGCGAACGTTGATATGCGCACGATTGTGGTGAAGAATAATGTTAAAGCGGTCCTACAAGAATAGCCTGCTTTTTATCATATGTGGTTTCTGCATTACTGCGACGTGTTACGCCGCACTTCCTGATAAAACAAAACGGGAACCTGTGGTTATCACATCTAACACTATGGAAGCCGACAAGCTGGGTGATACGGTGACGTTCACGGGAAACGTTACGCTAAAAAAAGCCGGAATGACGCTTACCTCTGACTCGATGGTCGTATTTTACGATGCTCAATCAAAGGGTATTAAGGAAATTGACGCCTATGGTAATGTTGTGGTCCGCAAGGAAGGCAGGGTAGCGTTTTCAAATAAGGCTTCTTATTACAGTCGCGAAGAAAAAATCGTTCTATCAGGAGATGCTCGTATCATTGAGAACGAGAACCAGCTGGGTGGAGAAACTATAACGCTCTTCATGAACGAAGATCGAAGTGTCATTGAAGCTGGGAAAATCATGTTCTATCAAAATAAGTTGGACAAACCAAATGATGATGGGAAAAAACGAAAGTAAGCGAAAAGGAAGGCATGCAGGCGCTTGAGGCAAAAAAATTAGAGAAAAGCTATCGTGGCAGGAAAATCGTCCATGGGGTCAGCTTGCAGGTAAAACATGGAGAAGTTGTGGGTCTCTTGGGGCCGAACGGAGCAGGCAAAACGACGACATTCTACATGGTGGTAGGTTTGATCAGGCCCGACCACGGCAGGGTACTTCTTGATGGCACCGATGTGACAAAAATGCCGATGTACCTGCGTGCACGAAACGGTATTGGGTATCTTCCACAGGAACCGTCCGTATTCAGAAAGTTGACCGTATCGGAAAACCTGCTGGCGATTCTTGAGACCGTGAGCATGTCAGCAATCGAGCGTAAAGAAAGAAGAGATCAGCTTTTGTCCGAATTGGGAATCGCACATCTGGCAGACAGCATGGCTTATACACTCTCAGGCGGTGAGCGACGGAGAGTTGAAATTGCGAGGGCCCTTACGCTTTCACCAAAATTTATTCTCCTGGACGAACCATTTGCCGGTATTGATCCCCTGGCACTTCAGGATATTCAAGGTATCATTTCGTTGCTAAAGAGCAAGGGGATAGGGATCTTGATCACGGACCATAATGTGAGGGAGACTCTTGCAATTACCGATAGGGCCTATATTATCAGTGAAGGCAAGATTATAGAGGCAGGAACCCCCACAGAGATTACCGCGAGTCCCCGCGTACGTCAATTTTATCTCGGTGAGACTTTTCGTTTATAGGTATAATAATAGTAGTAGACAGGTGCATGCAGGGACCGTTGGACAACAGACTTCTGAGGACGGGTCTCTAAGTTCAGTGTAGATATGGAAGCACGACTTGAATTAAAATTACATCAAAAGCTTATCATGACGCCTCAGCTCCAGCAGGCCATCAAACTGCTGCAGCTCTCACGGCTCGAACTTGTTCAGTCGGTTGCGCTGGAACTTATTGAAAACCCGGTACTCGAAGAACTGTCTTCCGAGTCTCCCGAGGAAGTTGCCAGCGAAGAGGAAACATCTGCTCCAGAAACCCAGGAAAATCCTCCCTTGTCAACGGAGAACGCTCCGCAGACGCAAGGGGAGGAAGAAATTAAAAGTGACCTCGAACTGGGCCCGCAATGGGACGAATATATCAATGAGCTTGGTGACGGACGTGATTATGGCTCTTCCGAAGCAGATAATCAGGAGCTACCGTCCTACGACCAAACACTAACACGCCTCCCTTCGTTATCCGATCACCTGCGCTGGCAACTTCATCTTTCAACATCAGACTTCGGTCTTGTACAAGGAGGGGAGTGGATCATCGGCAACCTAGATGATGACGGATATCTTCGCGCCACGATTGATGAACTCAGCCAGCAGTCCGGGTTGCCTGTCAGGGACATGGAGCGGGCCCTTACTCTTATTCAAAGATTTGATCCGATGGGTGTCGGAGCTCGCGATCTTAAGGAATGCCTAATGATTCAGATTAAGCAGCTTGAGTTACACGGCACGATTATTGAAGGGATCATACAAGGGCACTTGACTGACCTAGAAAAAAGAAGATATCAGAACATTGCGAAAGCCTTAAATGTTACCGTGCAGGAGATCCTAGAAGCATCACATTTCATCATCAATGAACTTGAGCCGAAACCAGGCAGGCCGTTCCTTCCTTCAGATACAAACTATATGGTACCGGATGTGTATATCGCTAAAATTGAAGACCACTACGCAATTCAACTCAATGATGAGGGATTACCGAGAGTCCGAATTAATCCGTACTATAAAAAACTGTTGCACCGGACGGAGGGCATTGACAAGGCAACAAAAGAGTA
>Ga0182027_10013960_pt1 | contig 11148 bp, 8 predicted proteins | sample 712E1DmetaG_FD_121300 | JGI IMG/M metagenome (GOLD analysis project Ga0182027, IMG submission 121300) | Permafrost microbial communities from Stordalen Mire, Sweden - 712E1D metaG (Illumina Assembly) | ecosystem: Environmental > Terrestrial > Soil > Wetlands > Permafrost | place: Sweden...
CTCATGTCGGCCGAGGAAGGCCTCTCCAAGGCCGTCCGCTTCCTGCAGAACTTGATCATCGAGAAACAGCCCGGCGTCGCCTTCTGGGCCTGACGGGCCCGTCGTGGGGCAGCCCTTTCGGGCCGCCGCCGGGATACGGTCCCGCGCTCGCCTACCCGGGACGCGCCGAGGAACTGCCCTGCTCGACCAATGTGCACTACCTCTGCGTCCAGAACTTCGTCGCGGCGGTGCTCGACGGCGCCCCGCTTGCCTCCAGTGGCGAATCCTCGCTGTGGACCGACTGGGTGTTGGATCGGGCCCTGCGAACGTGTCTTTCCGCCGCAGCCGGCCTGCCGCCCGGTTAGGCAAGAAAGCTCACGCGTTAGCGAGGCGCCGGAAGAACTGGTGGCCCACCAGTGAGTCCGATCTTCAGGGTCATGCAAAACAGCTCTTGACATTAAACACCAAGTAGTTTATAGTCATATCATGGTTATACCGACGTGGACGACACTCGAACAGGCGATCGAGCGGTCCAAATCCGAGATTCTTGGGGACGTTGCCGAAGGGACCGTCCCCGCGACTTGTGCCTCTTACAGTGAGTTGCACGACCACGCCGACGCCAACGGATACGGCGGCGCATTCGAGCACGATTTCGACAACGAAGAGACGGATTTCTGGAACACCGTGCAGGATGCCGTTGACGGTTGGATCAAGGCAGGGGGGTTGAAATCGTGAATATCCCCTGCCCGCACTGCGGGCACAACCTGACCTCTGACCAGATCCGCTCCCTATGGGGACGCTTCCGCGCTTCCTTGCGCGTGACCGCGACCCCTGGACCGGGCCGGCCGCGAACCAAGCTCCGCTGTGCGTGCGGCGCCATGACGGTTGAGCGGGCCGAAAAACGAAACCACAAGTGCTAGGCATTCGGTCCCGCCCTCCGAGCGAGTGTTGCCTTTGCAGGCCCGACGCCATCTCCGCCCGCGCGAAGCTGATGGGTTCGGAATGCCCGAGGGAGGAGCAGGACTGCACACATATGTTGACTTCTGCGCACGACCAGCGCAGAATATTGCAGAGGAGGCGAGCGGCCATGACCGATACCGTGCGCATACAGGTTCTGATGCCCCGCGCGGAGGCCGACCGATTCGACGCCTACTGTCGTGAACTGGGCTTCAAGAAATCTACCCTGATTGCGCGCCTTATCCGTGAGCACTTGACTGAAGAGCACTTCACCCAGCAGCAGGACCTCTTCAAAGGCCCGGTAGAGGTCCAGGGGCGGCGATGAGAACCACGAGCCATCTGATCCGCCAGAAAATCGTCCGGCTTGCGACCGGTGGCCGCCCTCGCGTCCTGGACCTGTTCGCCGGTTGCGGCGGCCTGTCCCTGGGTTTCCACGCGGCGGGATTCCAACTCGCCGCTTCCGTCGAGCGTGACGTCGACGCCGCGGCCTCATATGGCCGGAATTTCCATCGTGAAAATCCGCAGCACAGCCAGGCACGCGATATCACCAAATTGACGCCTGAGGAGCTTGCAGCCGATCTCAGTCTTGGCCCAGTCGGCTCGGCGATTGACGTGCTCGTGGGTGGACCGCCCTGCCAAGCCTTTGCTCGTGTGGGCCGCTCGAAGCTCCGCGAGATTGACGCCCACCCACAGGCGTTCAAACGCGATCCCCGAGCCCGCCTCTATCTGGAGTACTTGCGATACGTTGAGGCATTCCAGCCGCTTGCCATCCTCATGGAGAATGTGCCTGATGTTCTGAACCACGGCGGGCAGAACATCGCCGAGGCAACTTGCGATTTGCTGAGGCAAAAGGGATACGTCGCCGGCTACACGTTGCTCAATGCTGCCTTCTATGGAGTTCCACAGATGCGAGGGCGCATGTTCTTAATCGGTTACCGGCGCGAACTGGACTGTCGCGTAACGTTCCCTGCGGCGTCGCATTGGGTCGAGCTGCCCTCCGGCTATGCGGGCTCACGACACGTAGCGCTCAAGCTGCTGAGTGGGGCCGGGCCAAGAGCCGGGGCCTTCGACTACATCGAGCCGCCTGAGGCGCTGCCCGGACTACCGCCCGCCGTGACCGCCGAACAGGCAATCGGCGATCTTCCCCCTATCGACGCCAGGGCACAGCTCCGCTCTGGCGAGCTGCGACGGGGTGCACGGCGCTTCGACAAGCCGATTCGTTATGACGGGCGCAGGAAGATTTCAGATTATGCCGGGATGATGCGCAATTGGCCGGGCTTCGAGGCACCAAAGGAATTGACGGATCACGTCATCCGTTTCCTGCCCCGCGACTACGAGCTATTCGCCCGCCTGAATTCCGGTGACCAGTATCCTGAGGCGTGGCAACACGCCCAAGATATGTTGGCTGAGCGCGTCTCGGCGCTGCGGAGCGGCGGGATGCCGATCCGCGAAGGCTCAATGGAATACGAACGGCTGCGCGAGGCTATTGTGCCTCCCTATAGCGCCGGCAAGTTCCCCAACAAGTGGCGCAAGATGTGGAGCAATCAACCGGCGCGCACCCTGATGGCGCATCTAGGAAAAGACGGTTACAGCCATATTCATTACGACAGTTTCCAGGCTCGGACAATTTCGGTACGCGAGGCGGCCCGGCTCCAATCATTCCCTGATGGCTTCGCTTTCTGCGGAACAATGAATCCAGCGTTCCGTCAGATTGGCAACGCGGTGCCCCCGCTCATAGCGAAAGCTCTGGCACAGCAGATTATGGTGGCTCTCAAGGCATCAGCTTCCCGATCTGAAAGGGCTTATGTCGTCTGCGGCGCGGCAGCAGGCTGAGCAGGCGATCCCGCCGCTGCGGAGACTCGATGGTCATGTCATCGGCGTGAGGGCTGCTGACCCCGTGTTGAGGATGTCCGCCTCAGCTACCCGGATCCCCTGCCCATCCCTTGGCATTTCCGTCCAGAGTCGCAGGACGGTACCAGTTCGACGCGATGATGACGCGCCCGGAATGGCGATGGCCCCGGCTCCGCACGGTGATGCGGGCAACCTGCTCCGGCGCGATCCTGTGAGGACGGCATGGCCGACGTTCTGACCGTGGAACAGCGAAGGCTCAACATGAGCCGCGTCCGAGGTTGCGACACAAAACCGGAACTCATACTGCGCCTTGGCCTGCACGCGCGGGGGTTGCGCTTCCGGCTCCATCGCAAAGACCTGCCGGGGTGTCCCGATCTGGTCTTCCCCCGTTTCCGCGCGGTCGTGTTCGTCCACGGCTGTTTCTGGCATGGCCATGACTGCCCGATGTTCAAGCTCCCGGTGACCCGGGCGGAATTCTGGGCCGCGAAGATCAAGGGAAACCGGGCACGGGATGCGCGTGCCCACAACGGCCTGGCGGCGGCAGGCTGGCGAGCAATGGTGCTCTGGGAATGCGCGCTAAGGGGGCCAGGCCGACGGCCCCTCGAAGCGGTCCTTGATGAGATTGTGAGGTGGCTGCGCACGGAGGAGCCTGAAGGCGTCGTTCACGGGAGCCCGGCTGCTCGACGATCACGGGCTTAGGGTTGTACCGTGGCTGCGCAGACGTTTCACTCGACGAATTGAGACGTATTCTCCTGATTGTGGTCCCAAATGAAGGAGCGCGGATACTATACTGATGAAGATATGATGGACCGGTCCGTCGCAATAGACCAGACCACGGGCAGCGAGTGGCCCCCGGCGGCACCCATGCTGATGCAGTCGCTGAGGTCAGTCGGTTACACGACTGCCACGGCTCTGGCCGATATCGTCGATAACAGCATCGCAGCCAGCGCCCGGACGATCCGCATCTCTCTGACGCCGACACCCGTTCCTTTCGTCGCGATTGTGGACGACGGAGAGGGCATGGACGAATCAACTCTTCGCTCTGCGATGAGGTTCGGCAGCCGCGATCCACGCGATTTGCGATATGGCATGGACCTCGGCCGCTTCGGCCTGGGCCTCAAGACGGCGTCCTTGTCTCAGTGCCGCTGTCTGACCGTGGCCAGCATGAGGGACGGGCGTCTCTCGATTGCGCGATGGAACCTCGACGTTTGCGAACGCCGAAAAGGATGGTGGCTTGAGTACCCGCAAAGGAGCGAAGTGCCAGATGAGCCTCTCGCTGTCTTGGAGGCACAAGGCCACGGAACGGCAGTGCTGTGGCAGGATTTGGACCGGATGGTGGCCGCCGGTGCGGAGAAGGCGATGCTGGACGCTGCAGATCATCTGGCTCTTGCCTTCCACCGCTTCCTTGCGGGCGAGATCGTTGGACCGTTCTCCATCTTGCTCAACGAGCGGCCGCTACCCACTATCGACCCCTTCCTGGAAGGTCACACCCGCGGACAGTCGCTCCACATCGAGACCATCACCGTCGACGGGCATTCGATAAGAGTCTCGCCGTTTGTGCTGCCCTTCCCATCCAAGCTCAGACCATCGGACTTGGAACGCGCTGGTGGGCGTGAGAGTCTCAGTACTGCCCATGGGTTCTACATCTACCGGAGCGGTCGGCTGGTCGTTCCGGGCGGGTGGTTCAAAATCGTTCCGGCCGACGAACTCATCAGGCTTGCCCGAATCCGGGTCGATGTCCCTGTCGAGCTGGATCATCTTTGGAAGATCGACATTCGCAAGGCGGTGGCAGAGCCACCGCCAGCACTGCGGCCCCATCTGAAGAGAATCGTCGGAGACGTCACGCTGCGGAGCCGCAAGGTCTACAAGCACAAGGGAGCTCCGGAATCAGACTCCGAACGCGTCGCGCTATGGCGGCGGCATGATCTCAGAGACCAAGGTGCGGCCTGGAAGGTCAACCGTGAGCATCCGTTTGTCCGGTCATTCCTCGCTGGCAAAGAGGAACTGTCCCACTCGGAGGCGCTACTGAGATTACTTGAGGACAACTTGCCGATCCAGGACATTCACATCCACACCTCCAACGACCAGCCGGTAGCGGAGACAGCAGCTCTGGATGAGAATGAGTTGGAACTGCTGGCGCGTCGGATGGTGAACGCATTCGCGGACGCGCCAGACATCGCTTCACGACTGTTGGATAAGCTCCCGATGACCGAGCCGTTCAACCGCGATCCAGCTGCCGCGAAACGGATCGCCCAGAAACTCCGTCCATGAACATCGACACAACGCCAGACGCGCTTGCAAGGATGGCCGCCCAAGGCCTCCGATTGGACCCGCCGCCAACCGAGGAAGAGATTGACCGGATTCTTACGCGGCTGGCGGCCGCGTTTGAGTTTGGGCCTGAGGATGTCGCTAAAGCACTCAAACTGCTGCACGCCCGGTTCTCTATTCGGATGGAACTGGGGCAGACCATCAAAGATGAGCATGTACCTTGGCTCAGCAATCGGCGGGCGGAGATCGATCCGTTCTACTGGGGCAGATACTATGAGCTCCTCATGCGAACCGGTTGGGCCCCGCGGGTTGCGGCGACGCTTGACCGGTCAATGGACGAGCTGCTCGACCTGCTCGGCAATCCCGAGGATGCCGGGTTGTGGAAGCGCCGCGGGCTGGTGGTCGGCGACGTTCAGTCCGGCAAGACTGCATCGTATTCGGCTCTAATATGCAAGGCAGCCGACAGCGGCTACAAGATGGTCGTCCTGCTCACTGGAACGCTTGAGAACGTACGACGCCAAACACAGGAGCGCCTCGATGCCGCCTTCGTGGGATTGGACAGCCGGGACTTCCTCGCTAAGGGACAGCTCAAGCACAAGACGCACATTGGCGTCGGCCTGATCGACAGCCGACGCGACGGTGTTGTTTTCACGTCACGGGACAGCGACTTCAGGAAGACTACCGCGACCGCGCTCAACATCACGCTCGAGGCTGTACGCGAGCCGGTGCTGGTCGTTACGAAGAAGAACCGGACCATACTCGCGAGCCTCGCTGCATGGCTCAGGACTAGAAACGCCGACAGGCAGGGACATATCGATCTGCCCCTGTTGCTGATCGATGACGAGGCAGACAACGCATCGATCAATACCCGTAACAAGCCGGACGAAACCACTGCCATTAATGCCGCCATACGCGACTTGCTCGCCCTGTTCAAGCGCTCCAGCTACGTTGGCTTCACAGCTACTCCCTTCGCCAATATATTCATCGACCCATCTTCTGCCAATGAAATGTTGGGTGATGACCTGTTTCCGAAGGACTTCATCCACCTGCTTGAACCTCCTACCAATTACCTCGGGATGAACACTCTGTTTCCTGCAACTGATCCGGAGCAGCCGGACCTCGGGGAGGATGAGGCTGGCGCCGCCGGCCTGCGTACGATTGATGACGAGGACGACTGGCTTCCGCTCGATCACAAGCAGGACGCCGTCCCTGGCCCATTTCCTAAATCGCTCCTGACCGCTCTTCGCCATTTCTTACTGGCGTGTGCGGTGCGGGATCTGCGAACACAGGCAGGCGTTGAGGGGCACGAACGAGGCATTCACCGATCAATGCTGGTGAACGTCTCGAGGTTCACCGCGGTACAGAACCGCGTGGCGGCTGATGTTCATACCGAGCTGGAGCGGATCAGACAGCAGGTCCGACTCTATGGAAGGCTGCCGGTAGCCCGGGCGGCCACCTCGCCCGAAATTGCTGAGCTCCAGAGGATCTTCGCACGTGAGTTCGGAGAATGTGGCTTCGATTGGCCGGCGGTGCTCGCTGTTCTCCACGAGGCCACGTCCCCGATCCGTGTCCAGCCGGTTAACCAGGGGACAGGTGCCGCCAGCCTCGATTACAGCATTGCGGATGCGCCTCCGGGCGTGAGGGTTATTGCGGTTGGCGGCAATAGCCTCTCCCGAGGGCTGACGCTGGAGGGACTCTGTGTCAGCTACCTGCTACGTAATTCAAAGGCCTACGACACTTTGCTGCAGATGGGGCGCTGGTTCGGCTATCGCGACGGCTACGCAGACCTTTGCCGTGTCTTCCTCAGCGATGAGGCCGAAGGCTGGTACCGTCACGTAGCCGATGCGACCAATGAACTTAAGCGGGACTTTTCAAGGATGCGGCGGCAGAAGGCCACCCCGGCTGAGTTTGGCCTGCGAGTCAGGACCCACCCGGATACACTCCTGATCACTGCGCGCAACAAGATGGCGACAGGCGTCGATGTGGTTGGCGAGGTCCGGGACATCTCTCTAGCAGGACGGGGCATAGAGACTGCGCGTCTCTATGCTGACAGCGGACGGAACGTCGACAATTTCAAGATCGTTGATCGTTTTCTGTTGGGCCTCGTCGACACCCTCGGCGCCCCGGAGCGGTCCCCGCATGGCAGTGCTCTTCTCTGGCGCAATGTCTCTGCGTTGCTGATCGCGCAACTGCTCGATGAGTTTCTCGTCCATCCTCTAAACCACGACTTCCAGGGGGACGCGATCGCTGTCTTCCTGAGAGAGGCAGTCGCACGAGGGGACACCCAACTCTCGACTTGGTCTGTGGCGCTCCCGACTGATGGAAACAAAGGGCCAGTGACTCCAGCGTTAAGCGCCGGCTTGGCCGTCGATGCCAAGAAGCGCAGGGTCTTAGTACGGCAGATGCAGTCCCTGCTTGTTTCTGGCAAGGGAGCGCGGGTGGGCAGTCAGGCGGACGTTCGACACGGTCTTTCCGTTAAGCAAGCCTTGGCGGTAGCACAAGTCCAGCGTGAAGCAAGGCCTGATCTGAAAGAAGTGTCTGAGGATGTCTACCGGGCGGAGATGGATTGCCCGCTACTGGTCATCTATCTTCTTCGCGGGGTCGTGCGCCAGACCAGAGGGGCGCCTGAAGCCGATTACAGGAGCGGGCTGGTACTGCCGGCTCTCGGCCTCCATTTCCCAGGCACCAGAGATCTGACTGCCCCCAAGCGTTACATCAGGTATCGCTTGAACCGTATTGCTCAAGCCGAACTCGAACTTGACGGAGACGACCTCGGGGACGACGCCGATGAGGATTGAAGATCTCTGGCACTCGTTGCGCGGGCAGCCGGTAGAAACACAACGCCGTGTCGACGCCGACCACCCTCTCGATATCTATGCGGATTTTGAGCCGCCTGATCGTCCGGGGCTGGTGCTTGTCTGCCCGAACCAGCCGCCAGACTATCAGTCGCTGAAGGCCATTCGGATCGAACGACGTCAACGACAGGACGGCCGCTGGACGTTGCGTGTCTCCCTGGAAGAGCCAAGGTTGATCGCGGTGTTCGCTGAGTTGTGCCGGGACATAATCGATTCCACTCGCACTGGGGTAGACCCAATGCGCGCTGGCAGCATCGTTCTCGCCAGGATCGAGCGATGGCGGGCTCTCCTACTGGCGGATTCAGCCGGACTGGATCGATCCGCACTGAGAGGGCTAATCGGCGAGTTGCTCGTTCTCGAGACCCGGCTGCTGCCGCTCGTGGGACCTGACGAAGCGGTGTCTGCCTGGACAGGACCACTCGGTCTGGCTCAGGACTTTCGTATGCCATCCGGCCAGGGGATAGAAGTCAAGGCGGTTGACCACGACGCAGACCGGGTCCTGGTGAACGGACTTGGCCAGCTTGATGGCGGAGCGGATCCCCTCCAACTCGCGGTCGTCAGGCTCGAAGACACCGGGCGCGACGCAAGCGATGCTTTGACTGCTCCGCTTCTGGTCGGACGCCTTCGTAGACGGCTCGCCGACTCACCCTCAGCCCTTCGATCATTCAACAGTCTGCTCGGCTTCGTTGGCTGGACTGACGACGATGAAGGCACCGAGGTAATTGTGCGCCTTGTCCGCATCGATGAACATGACGTGCTGGGAGCCTTTCCGCGGCTCACCCGGGCGACGGTCCCACCCGGGGTCGTGGACGCTACTTACGAGATCGTTTTGCCAACTCTGGTGACGAGCCAATGACAGAAACGGAATTCCGGGCAGATCTGCTAACAGCCGCCGCATCTCGAGCTGAGGTCCAGTCCTGCGGTCTACGAGAAGCGCTCGTTACGGAAGTGCTTGAGCGACTCCGGGATGCCGGTGAAGTTCCCGAAGGCGAACCGTGTCCCGAAACGATTACCGGTCAACGGGGACGAAAGCTGGAGATCGATGCGTGGGCTGATGACGACGCCGACGGTTCTCTCCATCTGTTCATTGCGCTCTATGACGGCGGCCAGGAACCCAAATCGGCTCTGACGCTGACTGAGGCGCGCGACCAGGGCTTCAACCGTCTGTTGGGCGTGTACGAGCAGGCACGCGAAGGATGGTTGACTGCCAACATCGAGGAAAGCCGCCCGCTTTGGGCACTTGCCCGACGCATCCAGACCGCATCAAGGCCGACTGCGCTTCGTCTGAACGTCGTTTCTGACAGGACGGTCAATGAACGCCTTCGCGAGATCGCGGGCGATGAAACTCGAGAGAAGGTGCCGGTCACTTTCCAGATCTGGGACATATCGCGGCTCAAGAGGATCCACGACGCCGCAAGCGCCCGCGACGATCTCATCGTGGACTTTACCGGGCTCCTCGACGGTGGCCTGCCGGTCCTCTCAGCGTCGGTTGGGTCCGGCGACTACGACGCCTATCTCGCGGTATTGCCTGGAGAGACTCTTGCGGACATTTACATTCGGCACGGAAGCCGACTGCTTGAGGGCAACGTCCGCACGTTTCTTGGGCGCGGTGGCAATGTGAATAAGGGAATCGCCAAGACGGTCGCCCAGGAGCCGCAGAAGTTCTTCGCATATAACAACGGAGTGGCCGCAACCGCATCAGCCATCACCACCGCGAGGGGGCCGGGTGGTGCCCTCGTCGTCACGTCCGCCACCGACCTCCAGATTGTCAATGGTGCCCAGACAACGGCGTCGCTGGCGATGGCGCGTCGGGAGGATCGTAATTCCCTTAGCTCGGTCTTCGTGCCCATGAAGCTTTCGGTCGTAACACCGGACGTCGCCGGTGACCTGATCCCACAAATCTCTCGGTTCGCTAACAGTCAGAACGGGGTCCGGCCTAGTGACTTCTTCGCCAATCACCCGTTTCACCGTCGCATGGAGGAGGCCTCACGTCGGATTCTGGCCCCAGCGACGAGCGGATCGCAGGTGCAGACCCACTGGTACTACGAGCGCGCGAGGGGACAATACCTGAACGACCAGGTCGGAATGAATTCTGCCCAGCGTAACCGCTTTCTCCTCATGAACCCACGGCGACAGGTGCTCACCAAGACAGATCTCGCCAAGGCTGCGTGTTGTTTCGACCTGGAGCCGGACGTGGCCTGCAAAGGCGCGGAGAAGGCGTTTGTCGCTTTCGCAGAGAAAATAACAAAAGAGTGGGCTGACGAGAAAAATCGAACGACCTACGGCGATGACTGGTTTAGGGCCGCCGTGGCACGAATCATTCTCTTTCGGGCTTCCGAATCCGTTGTGTCGAAGGCGCCATGGTACGAAGGAGGCTACCGAGCTCAGATTGTCGCGTACTCCTGCATGCGCCTGGCTGGGCTCGCATTAGAACTAGGAAGCGGGCTGAACTACTTAAAGATATGGGCTCAGCAGTTTGCCGGAACGGTGCTTGAGGAACAGCTCCTGATCATCGGCGAGCGAATGACGCACGTCCTGCGGTCTCCGCCGCTTGCCGGTCAGAACATTGGGGAGTGGGCGAAGCAACAAGCATGCCGAAAGATCGCACTTGAGACACGGGTGAACACCGTCGCGGACTTTGAGGACTGGGTCGGAACAGGCGGGGAGCAGCGGTCGCAAGAGCGAGACGCTCGGCGAACGCGCCGGGTCCAGGATGGCCTGGACGTTCTCAAGCAGGTGCTTGAGCACGATGCCAATTACTGGATCTCGGCGAGACAGTTCTGCCGGGTAAGGGGTATGCTCACGCCCGAAGAAGAGAAAGCCCTCATTCCAGCCTGTCAGATCCCCAAGAAGATACCCACGGACCGACAAGCCGCATGCTTGATGCTGCTGGTTGAGAAGGCATTGGACGCCGGCTGGAGTGGAGGACCTGAAGCATAGCAAGCGCCGTTTGCAGCTTGCTGATCACCCAACTTCCACTTCGCGCGGCTGCTAGCGCATGTTTGCGATGGTTGAGGGCCCGAGCTGCGCCAAGTCATTGAACACTATAGAGGCGCTCGCCTCTTTTGAGAAAACGACATCGCCTCGCATCGCGTCGACCTCCTGAATTTCCTCTTCGGCAACCCGCTCGCCGTCGCGGCGCAGTTGTCGAATGCGGTGCACTAAACGGCCGTCGAGGGCAACGCCGCCGTGCTCCTCGAATACCCGGCCGGGGCCTGCCCCCGCATCCACCATCCCC
>Ga0182027_10013961_pt1 | contig 11147 bp, 9 predicted proteins | sample 712E1DmetaG_FD_121300 | JGI IMG/M metagenome (GOLD analysis project Ga0182027, IMG submission 121300) | Permafrost microbial communities from Stordalen Mire, Sweden - 712E1D metaG (Illumina Assembly) | ecosystem: Environmental > Terrestrial > Soil > Wetlands > Permafrost | place: Sweden...
CAGTACCGTATGCCCACGCTGCGTTCGCTTGCCCTGCGCCTGATGGACCGCGCGCGCGTCTTCCTGCGCCAGGCCGGCACCATCATTCTCTGCGTCACGCTGGCGCTCTGGGTGCTGGCTCATCTGCCGGTGATTCACTCCGCCGGCGGCAACCTCTCCGCGCCCCTGCTCGCTGACAGCCTGATCGGCCGCCTGGGACACTTCATTGAGCCGGCGATTGCGCCGCTGGGCTTCAACTGGAAGATCGGCATCGGCCTGCTTTCGAGCGTGCTGGCCCGCGAGGTGATGGTCAGCACGATGGGGACTTTGTACGGCGCTGAAGCGGATACCCACGCCCTCAGCCTGCAAACCGCCCTGCACCACGACATGACGCTGGGCGGCGCGCTGGCGCTGATGATCTTCTTCGCCTTCGCCATGCAGTGCACCTCGACGATGGCCGTCGTCCGCCGCGAGACCAACAGTTGGAAGTGGCCGGCCTTGCAGTTCCTCTATATGCTGACGATGGCTTGGTGCGCGGCCTTCGTGGTCAACCATCTGGTCATGGCGTTCTTGGGATAATGCGCCGATGCTCGCCTCGCTGCTCCCCGGCAAGGCCGACTTGATGCCAGGTTGGATTGGCGGTAGGATTGTCTTACAATGCAGACCCGTGTTTCGACGAAAGGCCAAATCGTTCTTCCCCAGCCGCTTCGCCGGCGGCTCGGCATCCGCGCCGGCGATTCGCTGGATATTGCCATTGAGAAGAATCGGATTGTGCTGACAGCCCCAGAGCGGAAGCACTTTACGGCTCGAATCATTGAAGACCCGATTACCGGCCTTCCGGTCATTGACGCGGGTCCCGATGCACCCATTCTTACCAGCAAAATGGTTCGTGAGCTCCTTGTTGACTTCCCATGAGATACCTCCTTGATGTCAACGCGCTCATCGCCTACTGCTACAGGAAGCATGATTTTCATGACCGTACCGGCGCCTGGATTCGATCCCGAATGGGTGATCATTTCCTGAGCTGTTCGATCACTGAGCTTGGATTCGTTCGAGTGCTTGGGAATGTTCGTGCCTATGGCATGAACGTGGCACAGGCGAGATCGCTGTTGATGGAAGTGAAGGCGTGGAAAGCATTTCCACTCGACTTTTTATCGGACGGCAACGACATCTCCGCTCTCCCCGCTTGGGTTAAAACTCCAAAGCAGACCACGGACGGCCACCTGGCGCAACTGGCAAGCGCCAATGGCGCGCTTCTCGCCACCCTCGATGAGGGAATTCCTGGAGCATTTCTCATTCCCTGACACAATTTCCTGTTCCCTGTTCCCTATTCCCTGTTCCCTGCTTCTTCCATGCGCTAGAATCGCCCTAAGATGAAGTGTCCTTATTGCGGTTTCGGGCAGGACCGGGTGGTGGACTCGCGCGAGAGCAAAGAGGCCGACTCGATCCGCCGGCGGCGGGAGTGCGAGCGGTGCAATCGCCGCTTCACCACTTATGAGCGGATCGACGAAATTCCCTACATGGTGGTCAAAAAAGACGGCCGCCGCGAGCGCTTCGACCGGCAGAAGATCCTGAGCGGCCTGCTGCGCGCCTGCGAAAAGCGCCCCGTGCCTTCGAGCAAGCTGGAGGGGATCGTGGACGCCGCCGAGGCCTTTCTGACGGACGCCCCGGAGCGCGAACGCACCACGGCCGAGGTCGGCGAACTGATCATGAAGCAGCTCAAGGGGCTGGACACCGTGGCCTACATCCGCTTCGCCTCGGTCTACCGCGACTTCAAGGATGTGCGCGAGTTCAAGGAAGAGCTCGAAGGGCTGCTGGGCAGCCGCGCAACTGGCAAAGGAAAGAAGTAAGCCGGGTTGGCCGCCAGCTGCGTTCCCGTCGCCGCGCGGACGTGATCTGGTTTCCGCCCGTCTGCCCGTCCACTTCCCTCTTAGTACAAAGCGCTCGCCGCCGCGGCAAAGAATTTTCGTGACCGACTGCCTCAACGGGCTGTAAGATGATTCATAGGAAAAATTACCAGAGTGCGGCGAGATATTCTCGTTGAACCTGTCACCAAAGTAATCTTTTCACTGCGATTTGTTGCAGATTGAAACAGTTCAAGGGTTTTGGAGGAATCAGCCGATAGTCTAACCAAGGGAAGAAGCCATTGCCTGAGCCCGAACCGCATTCGGCGTAGCCGGAACCGCGGGCTGTGTGGGTTGTCTTTGGCTCCCGGGTTGTGCAACGGGCGAGGCGCGTCTCATGAACAAGATCATCCTGGCCGATTCACAGGCGATTTTTCGGGCAGGCACAGCCAAGGTGCTGGCCATGGATGAAGACGTGCGCATTATTGCTCAATGCACTGACCTTGACCGCATGAATCACGCCATTACGACTTTTCCCGGCTCCATCGTGCTCTTTGCCGCCTCGCTGCGACCAGACCTGGTCCGGTTGCGCTCGCTGCTGGAGAGCGTGGGCAGCCGCGGCATTGTGATTGCCGAGAACAACGACGCGGCCGGCGCCTACATACAACTGGGCTTTCGCGGCGTGGTCTTCCGTTGTGTCACCGGGCCGGCTCTGGTGGAGTGCGTGCGCGCGGTTGCCGGCGGCGACACCTGGCTGCCTCAGCAAGTGATGGTGCCCGACTCGCCCGAGGAAGACATGGTGGGTACGCGCGTCCGCGACCGGCTCACCCCCAAGGAGATGCGCATTGTCGCGCTCATCGTGCAGGGCTGCAAGAACCGCGAGATCGCGCTGCGCCTCAAGACAACCGAGCAGGTCATCAAGAACTACCTGCGCTCGGTCTACGACAAGACCGGCGTCAGCGACCGCCTGGAGCTGGCCCTCTTCACCATCCACCACCGCGTGCTGGCGCAAGCCGCCGCCGATGTGGGCAGCAAACTGGAAGCCGAGGAAGCTACCGCGCAGCATGCGATGGCGTAGCCCACGCGCATCTGAATCTGACCCTATTGCAATACAACTCATTGCCCCATCCTTGCGACTTTTTTTATCGCAAGGATGGGATTTCCGGCGGTTGAGCAACTACTTTTTTGCGGCCGCGGCCTTCCCTTTGTGCGTCAAATTCCTTTGGTCGAGAAGAATCAAGGCATCGGCGGCGTTGAACGGATACCAGCGCGTCGATTGTTGGCCTGTGGTGCTCAGGGTAACGTCGACACGCCGGTTTTTCGCCAGGACAATGACGCCCAGTTTGTCGAGTAATTTCTCCCGATCCGCGGCGCTCAACTCAGGATTCTGCTTGATCGACTCTTCCACCTGGGCGGCAGTGAGGTCATCCCCGTTGCCAAGGCCGAGTGTTTTAATGTTGGCTTCGGGAACACCCTGTTCAACCAGCTTGAGTTTTGTGCGAGTGACCCGGCGTTCGGAAAGCGCCTGGTTGTACTTGGCTGATCCGCGCAGATCCGCATATCCGGTCAGGGTAAGGGAGGCATCCGGTTTTAATTCCAGGTACCTCTTGAAGTCCTTCGCGAGGGTAACCAGAGTTCCCTCCTGGCTGGCCAACAGACCGCCATTGGGATTTTGGATCGTGGGCACATCGGTCTGGAAAAATACGCTGTGCAGCGCCAGGCGAGTCTCGAGTTGGGCTATCTCCGGCTCCGGGGAGGGGGCCGCGGCTGCCAGCTGAGGCATCGGGGCCGTGATGGTGACGCTGGTGTTGGCGGTTGCTGTCTGGTTCTTGTCATCCGACACATTGCAGGTGATCGCCACTGCGCCGGCCGGCGCACCGGCCGAGGAGAAGGCCGCGGTTGGGCCGCTGCCGCTGATGGAGCCGGCCGTTGCCGTGTAGCTGTAGGTCAAGGGACGATTCTGCGGGCTCACGCCGCTGGCGGTCACCGTACTTTCCTCGCCCGGCTTGATGGTGCTGGGGTTGGCCGAGCAACTGATCGCCGGCGGCTCAAAGGCCTTGACTGTGAAGGGCGCCGTCGCCGTGGCGGATTCCCATGGCTTCAGTCCTTCCTTGCCGGCTCTGCCTTCCTTGACGGAGCAATTCACCGTATAGGCGCCGGGCGCAAGCGCAGCGGTGGCCACTGTAGCCGTGGCGCTGTTCGCCGTCAAGCCGGGCCCCGTCATGCTGTATATCACATTCAGTTTGGGATCCAGATTGCCGGCCGGCGCAGTCACCGTGACCGGGTCGCCAGGAAAGACCGCAGCCGGGCTGGCCAAGCAGGCCAGGTTCACTGGCGGCGGCGGCGCGCTGTTTCCGCCGAAGCGAAAGACGATGCCGGAAGAGAGGCGCATATCATTCTGCGACGCGCCTGCTGCGGTGGAGTGATTCTCCATCCTGGTCATCATGTATTCGGCTTGGACGATGCGGATCGCAAAATGACGGTTCACCCCGATGTCCAGGCCGCCGCCGGCGGTCATCGCGAAGGAGTTTTCCGCGGGAAGGGGCGTGCAGCCAGCGCCCGTGCAACCGGAAGAAAGGGTTACATCACTGGCATGAATGCCCCCCAACAGAACCTGAACAAAGGGTGTGACTCTTTCATGGTTGCGAAAGGAAAAACGCGGACCCAAGAGATAGGTATAGACAGTCCCGCTTGAATCCACTGTGCTGGATGGATTCCCGCCTGCGCCGGCGAGATAGAACTTCGAGTCGTCGAAACCGCCAAAGTCGCCCACCAGGCCCAGGTGGCGGGTAAAGTTGAAGGCGATGGACGTGCTGCCGCCATTGAGCCAGACCAGCCGGTTTCCGTCGGCCATTGTCGGCACGGCGCGCAGATAGGAGTAACCCACGAACAATTCCGCCTTGGGAGTGTCCGTGTTCACGCCGACCGAATTCTGCGTGGCCGCGGGCGCGACTTGCGCGCGCAGGTTGAAGGCAGGCATTAGAAAAAGGCCAAATGCCGCTGTGGCAATCATTCTCGCACTCAATTTCATCTTCGTCTCCTGATCTGCACGCCGCCATGAGCGGAACACCTGCGGCGGGTTAATTCAACGCAAATAGAACCTACCGGATATTGCATTGCCCGAAACCCGCAGAGACCGCCTTTGCAGGCGGTCTCTGCCGGTTCTTATGGCACGTTGATGACGGTATTCACCAGTGTGGTCGACGCATTCAACGAAATCAGCCTGCCGTCGATTGTCGTGATGATGGTATTACCGACAGTCGAAACATGGATAAAGCCGGAGGCGATGATCGTTCCCTGGATCGTCCCGCCTCCCGCCGCGTTGAGGTATGCGTTGGTCCCGACAGCCCAGTAGATGTTGCTGGCCTTGGCGCCGCCGGTCAGGATGATATTTCGAACAGCCGAGGCCTCGCCAATGGTGAGCGTTGATCCGATCTGGAAGACCCAAGACGCATTGGGATCGCCCTGAGCGTCGAGAGTAAGATCTCCCGCCGTGATGCCAACCGAGCTTGCGTTGGTGTAGACGCCGGGGTAAATCGTAGTGCTGCCCAACTCCGCTGCCAGAACGCCGGTTGAAGGGAGTCCTTGAAGCGTGGTGTAAGCGGTTTGAGCTTCTCCCAGAGCTGTTTGTGCGACGAGGATCGTAGCCGGCGTTCCTTCAAGCGGGCACGCAAACGGAACGGCGGGAGTGAGAGGCGAGTAGATCTTTCCTGTCACCAGCCCGACAGCGAGTGGCGTTTCCGTATAGACGCATTGCGCCACGCCAAGAAGCATAGTGGTGTCATCGTGGAATCCGGTAAAGTTGGAGAATCCTGTCGCCGTGGTCCCGGCATCCCCATGGATGACCGTGCTGATTCCCGTGTTGGTCATTCCCGCGCCGCCGGATGCGCCGCCAAACAGCGCGATGGTCCCTCCAAGAACGATGGGAGGCGGAACCACTGCCGCGCCGGTGGTAAAGTTCCATGGATTGGTGAAAGGTGGAGTAGGGCTGGTCCCCAGAGGAATGCCTGTCGCACTCGTTGCTCCATTGGTCACCGTCGCGGTATAAACCTTGCTCGCAAGGAGCGGGGAGGTGGGCGTGAATGTGGCAATGAAGTTGATCGCATCATAGGACACTGTTCCAGCGATCGGAGTTATGCCCTGCGTAAGCTGGAAGGATGCCGTGGTGATGCTCAGTGGATCCATCGCCTCGGTGAAGGTTGCGCTGATCGCCTGATTGAGGGGCACCTTGATGGCGGCGTTTGCCGGGACCGTTGAAACCAGCTCCGGCGGGGTGGTGGCCAAAACCGTGCCGGTTGTGAACGTCCACACGTAGTTGCTGGCCAGCGCCGTGCCCGTAAGATCCTGAGCACCGGTTGTGATGGTGGCGGTAAACAAGGTGCTGGGCGCCAGATTCGCCGCTGGCGTGAAGGTCAGCGTGTCGCCAATCGCCGCGTAGGCAACCAGACCGGCCACGGGAGTGGTGACGCCGCCCGATGCCACGTATGTCAGCGTAAAGGTTGGCGGGGTGATCGTGGTGATCGTAGCGGGGTTCATCGCCTTGCTGAAGGTGGCGCTCACGATCTGATTGAGCGGCACGCTCGAGGCTCCGAGGAGAGGGATGGTTGAAAGAACCGTTGGCGGCGTGATGATTGGGCCGGCGGCGGTGGTGAAGGTCCAAACGTAGTTCTGGGCCAGAGCTGTGCCTGCCACATCCATGGCCCCGGTGGTGATCGTGGCCGTAAAGACGGTGCTTGGCGCCAGGTTGGCTGCCGGTGTAAACGTAGCTACCGAGCCGGAGGCGGCATAAGTGACGGTTCCTGTCACGGCAACTGCGCCCGGCGCTGATGTCAGCGTGAAGGTTGCCGCGTCAATGGTGGCAGGGTTCATGGCCGTGCCGAAGGTTGCCGTAAGGGCTGAGTTCGTGGCCACGCTCGGCGCCAGATTGGCCGGCACGGTGGCGATGACCGTTGGCGGCGTGGGGGCGGGAGCGGTTTTGAATACCCATGCGTAATTGGCGGTGAGCGGAGTGCCTGCCAGATCCTTGGCTCCGGTGGCGATGGTGGCCGTAAACAAAGTATTGACGGCAAGCGTGGCGCCCGGCGTAAAGGTTGCAACGGCGCCCGCGCAGTTGACGGTTCCCGCAACGGGAGTCGCACCGGGGCCGGTGACGGTAAAGGTTGTCGCTGGCGATGCGAGCGTTGCGCAGGTCATCGCCTCATTGAAGGTCGCGCTTAACACCTGGCTGACAAGAACGCCTGTCGCTGCATTCACAGGGGTCGTGGAAACTACCGCAGGAGGCGGAGTAATCGTCGTAAAGGTCCACACGGTGCTGGCAGCCAGCGGAGTGCCCGCCAGGCTCGTTGCCCCGTTGGTGATCGTGGCTGTGTAGGTGGTGCTATAGGCGAGGCTGGCCGACGGCGTGAACGTTGCCACCAGGCCGGCGTACGTGACGGTTCCGGTTACGGCTCCGCCCGGCCCTGTCAGCGTAAAGGTTGATGTGCTGATTGTGGCCGGGGCCATCGCCTCGCTGAAGGTAGCGCTGAGCGCCTGGCCGATGGGCACGTTCACGGCGTTATTCAGAGGGACCGCGGGTTTCACCGTAGGCGGCGGCGTAATCGTAGTAAAGGTCCACACGGAGTTGGCAGCCAGCGGAGTGCCCGCCAGGCTCGTTGCCCCATTGGTGATCGTGGCTGTGTAGGAAGTGCTATAGGCGAGGCTGGCCGACGGCGTGAACGTTGCCACCAGGCCGGCGTACGCGACGGTTCCGGCTACGGCTCCGCCCGGCCCTGTCAACGTAAAGGTTGATGTGCTGATTGTGGCCGGGGCCATCGCCTCGCTGAAGGTAGCGCTGAGCGCTTGGCCGATGGGCACGTTCACGGCGTTATTCAGAGGGGCCGTGGGTGACACCGTAGGCGGCGGTGTAATCGTCGTAAAGGTCCACACGGAGTTGAGAGCCATAGGAGTACCGCCGGGGCTGGTGGCTCCCGTGGTGATCGTGGCCGTGTAGAGAGTGCTGAAGGCGAGGTTGGCCGTCGGCGTGAAGGTCGCGGTCGTGCCGCTGTAAGTGACGGTTCCTGCCACAGCTCCGCCCGGGCCCGTCACCGTAAAGGTCGAGGCGCTGATCGAGGCCGTGGCCATTGCCTCGCTGAAGGTCGCGGTGATGGCCGTATTGACGGCAACATTTACAGCGCCTTGAGCGGGGGTGGCGGAGGTCACGGAAGGAATGACTGCCGTTTCTTGACCGCATCCAGCCACAACAGCGATCAGCAGAGTCGCCAGAAAGCACACGAAACCAAGCCTGATATTACGCATTTGTATCCTCTCGTCTCGTCCAACTGGGTTGGCACGGTGTCCAACACTTGTCATTTGGCCGGCTCGGGTGGGAATGCCGACACATCATGACTGTGTGAAAATAACAAGCGGAAAGTAGAAAGGTCTGTATAAAATCGCTCTCTCTCTTCACTTAATTTGAGGAGCAATGATTTCACATATTATGAGCGGAATTGACCATCTCTCTGTCGATACGACTGCGCGGTGCGGGCCAGACACCGCCGTCCAAGTAAGAGCAAATCAGAGCATGAGACCGGGCGTTTCAGATATCAATGACATCTTCGGCTGTAGCGGCCGGCACATCGTTGAAGCGCAGGTCCATCTTCGTGGATGCAGCATTCAATCGAAAAACCCTCATGCAGTGAATACCTGCATGAGGGTTTTTAGCTGCAATTCCGAATAAGCGGTAATTATCCCGCCTTTTCCAGCAGGCACAGCGAGAGATCGCGCCGCTCGACCATGTCCCTGGTGATTTCGATGTCGCGGACTCTCTTGTTGTTGGGCAGGTGGAACATCAGGTCGAGCATCAGCTCTTCGAGGATCATGCGCAATCCGCGCGCGCCCACCTTGCGGGCCAGCGCCTCGCGGGCTACCGCGCCGATGGCCTCCACGGTGAAGTGCAGGCGGACATTCTCGAACTCGAACATTCTCTGATACTGCTTGAGGATGGCGTTGCGCGGCTTGGTCAGAATCTCGATCAGCGCCGACTCGTCCAGCTCATCCAGGATGCCCACCACCGGCAGGCGGCCGACAAACTCGGGAATCAGGCCGTACTTGATCAGATCCTGCGGCTCGGTCTTGCGCAGCAGTTCGGTGTCGCGATGCGAACGGCTGGTGGCGGCATCGCCCTCGGCGGAGTCGATGGTCTTGAAGCCCAGAGCCTTCTTGCCCACGCGCCGGCCCACCACGCGCTCCAGGCCCACAAACGCCCCGCCGCAGATGAACAGGATGTTGGTGGTGTCCACCGCGGTGAACTCCTGATGCGGGTGCTTGCGTCCGCCCTGCGGCGGCACGTTGGCCACGGTGCCTTCCAGAATCTTGAGTAGCGCCTGCTGCACGCCCTCGCCGCTGACGTCGCGAGTAATCGAAGGGTTCTCATCCTTGCGGCCGATCTTGTCGATCTCGTCGATATAAATGATGCCCTGCTGCGCGCGCGTCACGTCGCCCTCGGCGGCTTGCAGCAGTTTGAGGATGATATTCTCCACATCCTCGCCGACGTAGCCGGCCTCGGTGAGCGTGGTGGCGTCCACAATCGCGAAGGGCACGTCGAGCATCTTGGCCAGCGTGTGCGCCAGCAGCGTCTTGCCCGAGCCGGTGGGGCCGATGAGCAGGATGTTCGACTTGGTCAGCTCCACTTCGTTGTTGCGCACCTTGTTCATCTGGATGCGCTTGTAATGGTTGTAAACGGCCACAGCCAGCTTCTTCTTGGTCTGGTCCTGGCCGATCACAAAGTCGTCGAGGAAGTTCTTGACCTCCTGCGGCTTTGGCAGATGGCCGGCGGCGTTGGCCGGATGGGCGGCATCCGCGCCGCCGCCGCGGTCGTCCTCGAGGATCGAGTTGCAGACAGCCACGCACTCGTCGCAGATGTAGGCGCGAGGGTAGTCGCTGGGCGAAGAGATCAGCTTGGCCACGGCGTCCTGTGACTTGTGACAGAACGAGCAGCGCAGCGCTTCTTCCGGTCCCCCGCGCGGTTTCATCATTGGATGGCTCCCTCTTCCGACGAGCTAATTGGGTTTCGTTGCGCGAATGGAGCTACGCAACATTTTGAAGTTTGTTTTCGACGCGTGCCAGACGTTCCAGAATGTGGCTATAGTTCTCCATTCTGTGCAGCGTGTCCAATACCTGAGTTTGATTCCGTTCCATTTTGCTTTCGAGCGAATCGAACCGCTTCTCGAAGTTGGTCTCAAGTGATTCAAGGCGTTTTTCAACGGCGCTGAGCCGGGCATCGATCGAGCGGACCTCTGGGGTCACGAAGTCCTGGATCAGTTGACGTCCTTCCTCAATAAATCCCATCTTCAATCGCTCCTTACTGCTGAGTGATAGGCTTCAAACTCACTCACTCATTACGTTCTCGGCCGGTCGATGATCTCATCGACAATGCCGTATTCCTTGGCCTGTTGCGCGTTCATGATGAAGTCCCGCTCCACATCCCGTTCGATGCGATCCAGCGGCTGATCGGTATGCTTGGCGATCAGATTATTGGTAATCTCGCGGATGCGGAGAATCTCGCGGGCGTGAATGTCGATGTCCGTCGCCTGGCCGCTCAATCCGCCCATCGACGGCTGATGAATGAGAATCCTCGAGTTGGGCAGGGCGAAGCGCTTGCCCTTGGCGCCGGCCAGCAGCAGAAAAGCTCCCATGCTGGCCGCCTGGCCGATGCAGATCGTCTCCACCTTGTTCTTGATGAACTGCATGGTGTCATAAATGGCGAGGCCGGCGGTGATGGAGCCGCCCGGAGAGTTGATGTAAAGATGCACATCCTTCTCCGGGTCTTCGCCGGAGAGAAAGAGCAACTGCGCCACGACAAGATTGGCGATCTGGTCGTCGATGGGCGTGCCCAGGAAGATGATGTTGTCGCGCAGCAGACGGGAGTAGATGTCGTAGGCGCGCTCGCCCCGGCTCGTCTGCTCAACCACCATGGGAACCAATGCCATGAAACCTTCTTCTCGATCCTGTTTCGTTGTGCCGCCCTACGCGGGCAGACGCTCATACAGCGCGGTCGCGGTCTTCTCGCGCCGCAGTTGCTCCCGAATTCTAGTCAGCCCGCCGTCGGCCGTCAAACGCTCCCGCAGGGCCTCGATCGGTTCGCGGGCTTGGAGTGACGCCAGTTGCAGTTCGCGGTCCAATTCCTCGTCGCTCACGGTGATCTTTTCCTCAGCGGCGATGCGGTCCAGCAGAATGTTCGTCTTCACTTCGGCCACAGCGCCGTCGCGCTGGGCCGTGCGCAGACGGGCAAAGTCCAGCTTGCGCATCTGCTCCGTATCCATGCCCTGAGCCGCCAGGGCGCGCAGG
>Ga0182027_10013962_pt1 | contig 11147 bp, 11 predicted proteins | sample 712E1DmetaG_FD_121300 | JGI IMG/M metagenome (GOLD analysis project Ga0182027, IMG submission 121300) | Permafrost microbial communities from Stordalen Mire, Sweden - 712E1D metaG (Illumina Assembly) | ecosystem: Environmental > Terrestrial > Soil > Wetlands > Permafrost | place: Sweden...
AATGAAATTTATATTTGTCACTGGCGGGGTGGTCAGTTCCCTGGGCAAAGGTCTGACCGCCGCCGCGCTGGGCACCCTCCTAGAAAACCGCGGCCTGAAAATCACCCTGCAAAAATTCGACCCCTATCTGAACGTGGACCCCGGCACCATGAGCCCCTACCAGCACGGCGAAGTCTATGTGCTGGACGACGGCGCCGAAACGGACCTGGACCTGGGCCATTACGAGCGATTCACCAAAGTCAAGCTGACCCGTTTCAACAGTCTGACCAGCGGCCAGGTCTATCAAGCCGTTCTGGACAAGGAACGCCGCGGCGATTACCTCGGCGCCACCGTCCAGGTCATCCCCCACATTACCGATGAAATCCAGCGCCGCATCCGCCTCTCCGGCGAGCTTGCCAAAGCTGACGTCGTCATTACCGAAATCGGCGGCACCACCGGCGACATCGAAGGGCTGCCTTTCCTGGAAGCCATCCGCGCCTTCGCCTTGAAGGAGGGGCACAACAACGTCATCTTCGTCCACCTCACCTACGTCCCTTTTATCAAGGCCGCCGGCGAACTCAAAACCAAGCCCACCCAGCAATCGGTCGCCAAACTCCGCGAAATCGGCATCACGCCCCACATCCTGGTCTGCCGCTGCGAAAAGCCGCTCGAAAAAGACGTCCGCGAAAAAATCTCCCACTTCTGCAATGTCCCCGCCGACGCCGTCATCGAGGAACTGGATGTCGAGCACACCATCTACGAGCTTCCCCTCATGCTCCAGCGCGAGCGCGTGGACGACCTGGTGTGTCAGCACCTTCATCTGGACACCCCCGTCGCCAACATGGCCCACTGGCAGGAGATCGTCCGCAAACTCATCGCCCCGCGCCATCGCGTCCACATTGCCGTCGTCGGCAAGTACATTGAACTGCACGATGCCTACAAATCGGTCTATGAAGCCATCATGCACGGCGGCGTGGCCAACGATTGCGGTGTGAAAATCGAAAAGGTCGAAGCCGAGCAGATCGAGAAATTCGGCGCCGAGGCCATGTTGAAAGGCCTGGGCGGCATCCTCGTCCCCGGCGGCTTTGGGGAACGCGGCATCGAAGGGAAGATCCTCGCCGCCCAGTACGCCCGCGAGCACAAGGTGCCTTATCTGGGCCTTTGCCTGGGCATGCAAATTGCGACCATTGAATTCGCCCGCAACGTCCTCAAACTGGCCGGCGCCCACTCCACCGAATTTGATCCCAAATCCCCCCATCCTGTCATCGCCCTGCTGGACGACCAGAAACATATCACCCGCAAAGGCGGCACCATGCGTCTGGGCCTCCAGCCCTGCCAGTTGGCCGTCGGTTCCCAAGCCGGCCGGCTCTACGGCGCCTTCGTGGCCAATGAGCGCCATCGCCACCGTTACGAATTCAACAACGCATATCGCTCCGCCTTTGAAAAGGCCGGCTATGTGTTCAGCGGTTCTTCCCCCGATGGCAAGCTGGTGGAACTGATCGAAATGCCATCGCATCCTTACTTTCTCGCCTGCCAATTCCACCCGGAATTCCAGAGCAAGCCCAACCAGCCCCATCCGCTCTTCAAAGGGTTCATCGCCGCCGCCTGCGCCCAACGGTGAGTTCCCCGGCAGGACCCAACGGAGTGATGGAGTGATGGGAACATCCGCAGATTCATCCAGCCACCACTCCACCACTCCACCAATCCATCACTCCATTACTCCGTTTCTCCGCCATTCTGCTACTCCACCACTCCGCCATTGAAACCCCTGGCGGCCGATGTTCTAATGCTCCGGTGCGTGTGCTCATCATCGGTTGCGGCTACGTGGGCCTGTCTCTGGGCGTTGAATTGCTCCGCCAGGGCCATGCCGTGGCCGGCCTCCGCCGTTCCGCCCAGGGCGCGGCCAGTCTCCAAAGCGCCGGCCTCCAACCCCTCACCGCCGACATCACCCGGCGCGGCGATCTGGCCAAATTGCCCCTCCCTTACGATTGGGTAGTCAACACCATTTCTTCCGGCATGGGCGGAGTGGAGGAGTATCAGGAGATTTATTTCGAGGGCACGCGGAATTTGCTCCAGTGGCTGGCCTCAGCGCCGCCCAAAAAATTCGTCCACACCGGCAGCGCCAGCGTTTATGGCCAGACCGACGCCTCCCAGGTCAGCGAAACCAGTCTGGCCGAACCGGCCACTTCCACTGGCCGAATACTCCTGGCCACCGAAAAGCTGCTGCTCGATGCCATGCGCGCCCGACAATTTCCCGCCATCCTCCTGCGCGTGGGTGGAATTTACGGCCCCGGGCGCGGCCATCACTTCCTGCAATACCTCAAGGGCGAGGCGAGAATTACCGGCCGGGGTGAACACTTCCTCAACATGATCCACCGCGACGATGTCGTTGGCGCTATCATCACGGCCCTCCAAAGCGCCCGCGCGGGCGAAATCTACAATGTGGTGGACGACGAGCCGGTTCCGCAAATCCGTTTCTTCCGTTGGCTCTCCGAAACGCTGGGCAGGGACATGCCGCCCTTCGTCCCCGAATCCGCCGCCTCCGCCGCCAAACGCGGCGCGACCAACAAAAAGGTCCTCAATCGCAAGCTCAAGATGGAACTGGGTTATGCGTTCCGTTATCCCACCTTCCGCCAGGGCTTCACCGCCGAGATCCAGCGCCTGCAAGACACGGGCGAGCTGTAAAATGAAAATCATAACTGACATACGTTGCGCCGAATACTCCGCCGCCGGCCATCCCGAAGCCCCCCGGCGCATCCTCGCCACCTTGGAAGCTCTTAAGTCCCAGCAGGCCCTCGCGGTGGTCTGGGGCGAACCGCTGCCCGTCCAGGACGCTTCCCTCCTCCGCGCCCATTCCCCGCAACACCTGCAACGGCTCGGCCTGCCCGTGGACCTGGACGCTGACACGCCGGCTTATCCGCAGATTGCCGCGCACGCCCGGCGCGCCGTGGGCGGCGCCCTCCAAGCCTTGCAATCGGCCCGCGCCGGCGAGATGTCCTTCAGCCTGATGCGGCCGCCGGGCCATCATGCCACCCGGGATCGCGCCATGGGTTTTTGCTATCTCAACTCCATTGCCGTTGCTGCGCTGGAGGCGCGGGCCGCCGGCTTCCAGCGCGTGGCCGTGTTCGATTTCGACGTTCACCACGGCAACGGCACGGAGGAGATTCTTCTTGATCAGCCTGGTTTCGCCTTCCTTTCCGTCCATCAATTTCCCTTCTATCCCGGCACGGGCCGGGCCGATCGCGGGGCCAATTGTTTCAATTTCCCGGTGCCGCCCGGGACTCCGCGCCCAGTGTATCGCACCATCTTGGAAAAAGCGGTTGCGCGGCTGAAAGAATACCGGCCCGACCTGGTGGCCGTTTCCGCCGGCTTCGACGCTTATCGCCAGGATCCGCTGGCCGACGGCACACTGGAAGCGGAGGACTTTCACTGGCTGGGGGAAACCCTGCGCCAACTGGCTGTTCCCTGTTTCAGCGTTTTGGAAGGCGGCTACAGCGGGGAGTTGCCGCAATTGATCCTCGCTTATCTCTCCGGTTTGGCCGGCTGATGGAACGCTTATCCCATTTGCATCGTTGCCCAAGCGAAGTCTTCCCGCCACGCACCGGGGGCGGCTCCAGAAGGAGCGCCGTCAAGCTTGCCGGGCGAGCAGGCGCGTGCCCCGAAGAACTCGCGACGCTTTGGGCGGAGATTTGGGCGTGCAAACAGGATTTTGACAACGGGTGGGCGAACGGGTAGCGTTTCGGAATGGAACCGTTGCACGCGCCGTGGCGAATTGCCTATATTCTGGGGCCTAAACCGGTCCCGGCTGGCGCCGGAGTCTTCAGCCGCATCGCCCAATCCCAGGACGACGAAGCCAATTATGTCGTCGTGCGCGAGCGCAGTTGTTTCGCCATGCTCAATCGCTATCCTTACACGGGAGGCCACATGCTGATTATTCCCTATAAAGCAACGCCAGATCTGAACGAACTGACCGAGGAGGAGTTGAGCGACTTGATGAAATTGACGCGCCGCTGCCTCAATGCCCTCGCGCGCGTGATGAAACCGAACGGCTTCAACATCGGCTTGAACCTGGGCACGGTGGCGGGGGCGGGCATCACCGATCATGTGCATTTCCATATCGTGCCGCGCTGGAATGGGGACACCAATTTCATGCCGGTGCTCGGCGGCGCCACCGTGCTGCCCGAAGCGCTGGCCGAGGTGGCGGCGAAATTGCGCGCCGAACTGGCGCGGTGAGATCAAAGTTTGAGATTAGATTAAGATTACGATTAAGATCAGGATTAAGATTCAGATTATGAGCGAAGAAATTGCGGGCAGAACTGGCGCGGGGAGACGGGCTGTAGCCCATTGATTCATGCCCGCCGAAACCGTCCATTTTGAAAATCCGCGCTTGGCGCAACAACTGTTCAATCACGAGCCGCGCAATCTCCAGGCCCTCGAGGCCGAGTTGGCCGTCAAGGCGGTGGCGCGGGAAGACTGGATCAAACTGGAGGGCGCCGTCGAGGACATTGCGCGGGTGCGGGACATGTTTCACTTGTTGGAGAAATCCTTGAAGGCGGGCGGGGTGGTGCGCAACCGCGAGTTTGCCCAGGCTCTCAGCGTAGTGAAAAATGACGGCGTGGCGGCCCTGCGGACCCTCCTGGACGAGCGCATCCTCACTTCCCCGCGCAAAGCGGCCGTCCTGCCCAAAACCATCGGGCAAAAGAAATACGTGGACGCCATTCGCGCGCACGATGTGACCTTCGGCATCGGTCCGGCTGGGACGGGCAAGACCTATCTGGCCATGGCCATGGCCCTGGCCGCCTTGCAGGAGGAAAAGGTGGCGCGCATCATTTTGACGCGCCCCGCGGTCGAGGCCGGCGAGGCGCTGGGTTTTCTGCCGGGCGACCTCTACGAAAAAATCACCCCCTACCTCCGGCCGCTGCACGACGCCCTCCACGACATGCTGCCCGCGGAGGAAATCCAAAAACAGATGGAGCGGGGAGTGATCGAAATTGCGCCGCTGGCCTACATGCGCGGGCGCACCCTCAACCACGCCTTCATCATCCTGGACGAGGCGCAGAATTCGACGGCGGAACAGATGTTCATGTTCTTGACCCGTCTGGGAATCTCTGCCAAGGCGGTCATCACCGGCGACACCACGCAAATTGATTTGCCGCCCCACAAACATTCCGGCCTGCTCGAAGCCGAGCGCGCCCTCCACGGCATTGAGGGCATCGCCCTCATCCAGTTCTCCCGCCGCGACGTTGTCCGCCATCCGCTCGTCCAGCGCATCATCGCCGCTTACGAACAACATCGCGGCCGCCACCTCGCCGCGGCCCCGGACGCCGGACGGACCGGAACCGGGGACGGGGGATAGACGATGGCACGGAGACAGATCCTCCCGTCCCGCCCACTGCTTTGCCTGCAAGTATGCAACCGGCAAAAGACGCGGCGCCTGAATCTTCCTCTGGCGCGGCGGTTGGTCTGGCGCGCCCTGGAGGAATGCCGGCCCCCGCGCGGGCAAGGCGGGATGGAGACTCATCGCGCCGCCGGCCAATTGGCGGTTTATTTTATCCAGGCCGCCGAAATGGCCCGTTTGAATGAACAATTCCTGGACCATGCCGGCTCCACCGATGTGATCACGTTCAATTACCAGGAAGACGCCCGGCAGGGCGAATGGTGCGGGGAGATCTTTGTCTCTGTGGACGACGCGGTCGCCAGCGCCCCGCGTTTTCGCGCCCCCTGGCAGTTGGAATTGGCGCGCTACCTCGTCCACGGCATGTTGCATCTGCGGGGCTATGACGACCGCCGCCCGGCGGCCCGGCGGGAAATGAAGAAGGAAGAAAATCGCGTGTTAAAGGCATTGTCGCGGCGCTTCGATTGGGGCAAACTGGAAGGGCGCAAATATGCCGCTCGACGAAAATAGTTTCCTCAACCGGTGGCGCCGCAATTTTCTGGCGGGCCTGGCGATTTCGATGCCCGGCATCATATCCATCGCCGTGGTGGTCTGGCTTTTTCAGAATGTCTCCGGCGTGACCGATTTGTTGCTGATCTTTTTGCCAAGGGAATGGACCCATGGCAAGGGCGGGGACGGGAAAATGTATTGGTATTGGAGCGGGGTTGCCTTCTTTCTCGCCGTGTTTCTCATTTGCCTGATCGGCCGCTTTGGACGCGATTATTTGGGGCGCCGAGCCATCAAGTGGGCGGACACCGCTTTGTTGAGCATTCCCCTGCTCAACAAGATCTATGGCACCGTCAAGCAGGTCAACGAATCGTTTTCGAGCAACAAATCCGCCTTCCAGCAGGTGGTGCTGGTTCCGTTCCCGCACCCGGCGTCGCGCACCATCGGCTTCGTCACCGGCGAACAAAAAAATCTGGGCGCGGAAAAACTGATCAGCGTTTTCGTTCCCACGACTCCCAACCCGACGTCGGGCTTTCTTCTCTTGTTGCCGGAAAGCGCGCTGATCAAAGTGGATATGTCGGTGGCCGACGGCATTAAATTTGTCATCAGTCTTGGGGCCATTTCGCCGGGGCAATCGAGCCATGCCCTCTCGGCGCTTCCGCCGGAGGATAAGGAACAGCCTCCGGAAATATGAGCAGCGAGCGCGCCACCGGAGTGGTTCTACGCACCCGGCCGCTGACGGACACCAGCCTGATCGTCCACTGGCTGACCGGCAGTCTGGGACGCCTGGCCACGGTGGCCAAGGGGGCGCGGCGCAACCGCTCGTCGTTTCGCGGGCAGTTGGACCTTTTCTATCTGGCGGATCTGAGTTTTGCGCGCAGCCGGCGTTCCGAGTTGCACACCTTGCGCGAAGTCAAGGTCCTGGAAACGCACCCCGGCCTGCGCCAGGACTTGGCGCTTCTCCAGCAAGCCTCCTACTGCGCCCTGCTCATCGAACAGACTACCGAGACGGAAGCGCCCTTGGGCGCCTTGTTCGATCAATTCACCGGCCTGCTCCGCGCCCTGCCCAAACAGCCCGCCCGGCCGCAAACCATTTTTGCCTTCGAAATGAAGTTGCTGGACGGCCTCGGCTTGAAGCCAAACCTGGCGGAGATGAAACTGAGCGCGGGCGCCCGGCAGATCCTGGAGCGGATGGCGGAACTGGAATGGGATCCGGTGTTCCGGTTGCGCTTGAGCCCCGCCCAGACGGAGGAAATCCGCCAATTCCTGCACGGCTTCCTGACCTATCATCTGGGAAAAATCCCTCGTGGCCGAACCGCCGCCCTAGGGGGAGATGGCCCCGCGACGTCAAAATAATTCCGTGCATCGTGTCGGCGGCATGATATGCTGGACGGATGGAAAAGGCAGTCCGCATATTTCATTCCTTCGCCGAGGCCGAGAAGGCGGAACGCGACTTTTACCGTTCGCTCACGCCGGAGCAGCGCCTGGAAATCCTGTTCGACCTGGTCGCAGCCCAACATCCCCATGCAACTGAGCAAAGACTTGAGAGAGTTTGTCGAATTATTAAACTCCAGGAAGATTAAGTACCTGTTGGTCGGCGGGCACGCCGTCGCCTGGCACGGCCATCCGCGCTTCACCGGGGATGTGGAATTCGTGGGAATAGACTCCGCCCCTCGAATAAGGTAAAAAGCGCATTACTCCAATGGGTCCATGATTTGGACACCCGCGGGTTCAAAATGACGTTTGTTGTGCGTGGCGACTGTGTGGCCGTGGAATAATGCTGTGGCTGCAATCAAAGAATCTTCACAGGTCATCGTGCGGTTCTTGGCTTTTAGGTCCGCGAGCAGGTTCTTCCATCGAATGAGCACTGGTTCGGTCAGTTCTTCGGTGGCCGGCGCCAGTTTCTGCCGCAGGTCGGCCAGCCATGCAGCCAGGCTTGTCTTGTGCGTAACCGGCGCGTGATCCAGCCCGAACTGCAATTCGGCGAATGTGACCACGCTCAGGAATAGATCCGCTTCGTTGTTCTCAATCCAGCGGGCCAATTTGGGCGGCACTTGTTTCCGCTCAAGCATTGACAAAAGGTCCGTGTCAATAAGGAAGCTCACTTGAATGGCAGGGGATGCCGCTCCGGCGGCGGCATTGGAACCGGGCATTTCGAGAATAGCTTGAGCAACCCAACGGCCCCGCGACGCTTGGCTGGTTTAGGGGTTAGCACGATGCTGTTTCTGCCATCGCGCATGGGCCGCACCTCCACCATCCCTCCTCGCGACAAGCCAGACACATCACGCCACCATTTGGGCAGGGTGCCTTGGCCCACCTTGGAAACCGTCATTGTATCAAAGTCTTTCACGTTTTAAGGATTCCTTAAATCAGGACGATTGTCAAGCCGCAAAGTGCAGCGATTGCGCCCTAAAAATCTACAGCAGCACCCCGACCGATCTGTTCCCATTTCTCCTTGAACTTGAATGCCTCGTACTGCTTCGGTTCGAGCCAATACTGGGTTTTTGATCCATTCCCGGAAGAATGCGCGAGTTTTCGCACTTCCGCAGGTTTGAGAACGAAGCACTCCGGGTTATCGCTTGCGAAGTTTCGGCAGATAATGAAAAAATCGCCGAGCACTCCCTCGCGTTTCGTACCAAGGCCGACGGCATTGCGTTTCGAAAGGGCCTTGACTTGAATGGTATGTGTCTGGCTCGCGTCCTGATTGTAGATGAGGATGTCGATGCCTCTGGCATTGCGTGATGTCGGCATCACGTTCCAGCCCATCCGAGACAACCGATAGCATACGTAATACAACCCCATGTTGCCCGTGACTTGGTTGCTATGTCTCCGCTGGAATTCCATAGACGTATCATCGCGCCGGACGCTAACTGCACCCGAGGCTCTCGCCGCAGTTGAAGCACTTGAAGCAGGCGCCGTTGCGCACGGCCACATGACCGCACTTGGGACAGGTAGGCGCGTCTTGCTGGAAATGGGCCAGGCTCTGGCTCAACGGATCCATCGTCCGAACCGGGGACGGGTTTTGGGAATGGCCGCTACCGCCGCCGCCGTCATGGCCGTTGCCATGGCCCTTGGGTTGCATGCTCCGGCCCGGGCCAAGAAGAAGGTCGGTGTCGTCGGAAATCGGCAGGTCAGACACCGGGCGGTTTATTTTTTTTTTGACCTCCTGGTCCAGGCCGGGCATTTGCAGTTCGGTCTGGCCGCGGATGCCGGCGCCGGCATCGGGATAGCCGGGAACAAATTGGTGGCCCAGCCAGCGAAAGACGTAATCAATAATGGAGGAGGCGTTGCGGATGTCGGGGTTCTTGGTGAAGCCGGACGGCTCGAATCGCTGATGGGCGAACTTCTTGATCAGCGCTTCGAGCGGCACGCCGTATTGCAGGGCCAGGCTGGTCAGGGTGCCAATGCTGTCCATCAGCCCGCCGATGGTGGAACCTTCCTTGGCCATGGTGATAAACAGCTCGCCGGGCTGCCCGTCCGCGAACAGGCCGACGGTGAGGTAGCCTTCGTGGCCGGCGACCTCAAATTTATGTGTGACAGCGGTGCGGGTGTCGGGCAGGCGGCGGCGCAGGGGCTGGCCGGTTTGGGCCTGGAGTTTGCCGACCTCGGCCTCCAATTCCTTGAGGCGGACGGAGGAGGATTCATGGGCGCCTTCGCCGGTTCTTTTGGTGTTGAGGGGCTGGGAGCGTTTGGAGCCATCGCGGTAAATGGCGACGCATTTGAGGCCCATTTTCCAGGCCTGGACATAGGCGTCCTGGATGTCTTCCACGGTGCTGTTGTTGGGCAGGTTGACGGTCTTGGAAATGGCGCCGCTGATGAAGGGCTGGGTGGCGGCCATCATCTTGAGGTGGGCCATGTAGCTGATGCTGCGCTGGCCGCGAAAGGCCTTGAAGGCGCAATCGAAAACCGGGAGGTGCTCCGGCTTCAAGCCGGAGGGGATGAGGGCGCCGTTTTCCTGGACATCCTCAATGGTGTCGAATTGGGCGACATGGGCGACAATGGAGGCGATTTCCGGCTCGCCGTATTGGAGGCGGCGGAGGGCGTCGGCCACGCCGCGGTTGACGATCTTCAAGCTGCCGCCGCCCGCGAGCAATTTATACTTTACAAGAGCGATGTCCGGCTCAACCCCGGTCGTGTCGCAATCCATCAGGAAGGCGATGGTGCCGGTGGGGGCCAGCACGGTGACCTGGGCGTTGCGGTAGCCGGATTCCCGCCCGCGCGCCAGGGCGCGATCCCAGGTCTGGCGCGCCTCGTCCTTGAGGCAGGCAAATTCGGCGCTGGGATGAATGTCCTCCACCGCATGGCGATGCAATTGGATGACCTCCAGAGTGGAGGCGACGTTGTCGGCGCCGAGGGGTTGGGTAACATGGGCGCAACGGGCGTCGTGGTAGCCGGGGAAGGGGCCGAGGACGGAGGCGATTTGGGCCGATTGCTCGTAGGCGTGGCCGGTGAGAATGGCGGTGACGGCGCCGGCCAGGGCGCGGGCCTCGTCGGAATCGTAGGGCAAACCGTAGCTCATGATGAGGGAGCCGAGGTTGGCATAGCCGAGGCCAAGGGTGCGGAAGATGTGGGAGTTTTCGGCGATTTCCCGGGTGGGATAGCTGGCATTGTCCACTATAATATCCTGCGCCGTGATGAAGAGGCGCGCCGCCGCCTTGAACCGCTCCACGTCAAACACCCCGTCCTCGCGCTTGAATTTCATCAAATTGAGCGACGCTAGGTTGCAGGCGGTGTTGTTGAGGAAGACGTATTCGGAGCAGGGATTGGTGGAGTGAATCGGCTCGGTGCTCTTGCAGGTGTGCCATTTCTGGATGGCGCCGTCATACTGCAAACCGGGATCGCCGCACGTCCAGGCGCCCTGGGCGATTTTGCGCAGGAGGGCGGCGGCGTCCTTTTTCTGGAGCGGAGCGCCATCGGTCACGCGCCGGGTCCACCATTCCTTGCCTTCGAGGGCGGCCTGCATGAATTGGTCGCTGATGCGGACGGAGAGGTTTTCGTTTTGGTACATGACGCTGCCGTAGGCGTTGCCGTTGTAGGAGCCGTCGTACCCTTGTTCAATCAAGGCCCAGGCTTTCTTTTCCTCGATGAGTTTGGCATCTACGAATTCTTCGATGTCGCCGTGCCAGTCGCGCAAGGTGTTCATTTTGGCGGCGCGGCGGGTTTTGCCGCCGGATTTGACGACGTCGGCGACCTGGTCATAAACCTTGAGAAAGGAGAGAGGGCCGCTGGGGCGTCCGCCGCCGCTGAGTTTTTCCTTGCTGGAACGGATGGGGGTGAGGTCGGTGCC
>Ga0182027_10013963_pt1 | contig 11147 bp, 7 predicted proteins | sample 712E1DmetaG_FD_121300 | JGI IMG/M metagenome (GOLD analysis project Ga0182027, IMG submission 121300) | Permafrost microbial communities from Stordalen Mire, Sweden - 712E1D metaG (Illumina Assembly) | ecosystem: Environmental > Terrestrial > Soil > Wetlands > Permafrost | place: Sweden...
CGAGAAGACCAGGTGGCCGGTCAGCGCCGCGCGGATGGCGATGTGCGCGGTGTCGCTGTCGCGGATCTCGCCGACCATGATCACGTCGGGGTCCTGGCGCAGGATCGAGCGCAGCCCGTCGGAGAAGGTCAGCCCGATATGGGGATCGACCTGAACCTGGTTGACCCCCTCGACCTGGTATTCGACCGGATCCTCGATCGTGACCAGATTGCGGCTCTCGGAGTTGAGCGTGTTCATCGCGGCATACAGCGTCGAGGTCTTGCCGCTGCCGGTCGGGCCGGTCACGAGGATCATGCCGTACGACTGGGCGACCATGGCCTGGACCAACCGCTGCTGATCGGCGAGCAGGCCCAGCTTGTCCAGGCCGGTCTGGACCTGGCTTTCATCGAGGATGCGGATGACGATTTTTTCGCCCAGGACGGCGGGGAGCGTCGAGATGCGGAAATCGAAGTTGTGACTGTCCACGCGCAGTTCAAAGTGGCCGTCCTGCGGCCGGCGCCGCTCGGTCACGTCCATATCGGCCAGGACCTTGACGCGCGAGATGACCGACTGGGCCAGCGCGGCCGGAACGTTCATGACCCGGTGCAGTTCGCCGTCGATGCGGAAGCGGATGAGCAGCCCCTTTTTGGTCGGCTCGATATGAATGTCGGTCGTGCGCAGCTCGATGGCGCTCTCGATCAACGAACTGACGAGCTGAACGGCCGAGACGCCGTCCAGGGCGATCTCGGTTTCGACGCGCGCGCCGCCGCGCGGGCTGGGGCGTTCCTCGACGGGGGCGGGCGCGGGCTTGACTGGAGTGCGGACTGGGGTCACCGGGGCGGCGGCGGCCGGTTTCAGCGCGGGGGCGCCTGCCGCGCCGTTGCCACTCTTGGCGTAGGCGCGGTTGATCTGTTCGATAATCGCGCCGCCGGGGGCCAGGTAGGGCACGGGCCAGAGGCCAAAGATCCAATTGAGCAGGGCCACCAGCGGGATATTGAGCGGATCGAAGGTGGCCAGACCCAGGGCCGGACCGTTCAGGCTGAAGGGGACGAAGAGCTGGCGGCGGATCAGGCTTTGCGGGAATTGGCCCAGCATCAGCGTCGCGCCGGCCGGGAGCGCGGCGAACTGAATTTCGGGCAGGGTCAGCGTTTCGATCTTTTCGGCCAGCCGCGCCGAGGACAGGGCCGGTTTCTTCTGGACCAGGCGCAGCAGGTCATTGCGGCGTTCGGGCTGGAGCATCGTCTGGGCCTGGGTGAAATCCGCGTGGGCGAGGAGCGTATTATAGTGCAGAACGTAGAGCGCCATAAAAAGGGCCGACTGGCGCATCTGGACCGCTTCGAGCTTGCCCAGCCAATGGCAGATCATGGATGCGGAAATGAAGCCTTCGGTGACAAGCCAGTCCGGGGTCTGGCCGTCGGCGCTCTGAGCGCGCGCCTCGGCGCGCTGACAGGCGTCTTCACTGAGGACGCCCTGGCTGCGCAAGGGCTCGATCAGCGCCTGGACCGGCCGCGGGTGAGCCTTGAGCAGGGCCTTGAGTTCCTCGTCGTTGATCATCCCGGCGGCGGCCAGCCCTTCGTGCAGGCCGGATTCGTGCCCCCGGCTGGCTTGGCGCGTGAACGTGATCTCGGCGTTGAACAGGTCGCGAAAGGTCCCCAGCGAAACCTGCTGGGTCAGCACGTCCAAAATAGGTTTGTGTTTTTGCTGGCGGGACTGCCAGGCGTCCCAGTCGGCCTGCTCGATCAGGCCCGAGACGTGGAAGAGCCGCATGAATTGCGGAGCGAATTCGGTTTGCGGGTCGGCCATGATTGAGGTTTGCTCGTCCTTCCTGGAATGGCGCGTTCCAGCGTGAGGGTGCTCAGCGGTTTTTTTCGGGCGCGCCCAGAGCGATGGCTCCTGCGCGCAATCCTTGCCGGTTGACCAGGTAGCGGTCCGCCGCCGGCGGGCCGGATTGACCCAGCCATTCCAGCGTGATCAGTTCATCGCCCGGCTGCGGGCGCAACGCCGTCAGCGTCCCCCACAGGGGCGCCGTGGCGCTCAGGGCGGTCCGGGTCAGCCGCGCGGACTGGCCCAGCGGGCCACGCAGTTCCAGCGTTTGGGCCGGGGCGCCGTTGGCCGCGGCCAGCCCCGCGACGATCAGGGCCGGGGCCGCTTCGGCGCGGTTTTGACGCAGCGCGCCCAGATGCGCCTGGTGGAGCGTCGTCTCGACCGCCCCCTGGACGGCCGCCAGGTAGATGACCAGCATGGCGATCAGGCCCATGACGGCCAGCAGCGCATAACCGTGTTGTGAGCCGAGGCGTTTCATCGCTTGACCTCCCGGGTGGTGGAAGTCCGAGTCGCGGCGGACGCGACTCGGGGCGCCGCGGCGGCCGGGGCGGGCGCCTTGGTTTGGACCGGGGCGGCGGCGAGCACCGGGCGCGCCGTCTTGGGCAGCAAGCCCGGGATCACCGAGGTCTCCAGGTGGATATCGTGGCCGGGGTCGCCGTCCAGCTTGCCCCCGATGCTGATCTGGATCAGCGCGGGCAGGCCGCCCGAAGTCCAGGCATCGGCGTAGGCCGGCATGCGGCCGGGCTCGACCGCCCCGGCGTAACGGAAGCTCATCGTCGGCCTGAAGCGTTCTTGGGGAGGCGCGCCGCCGAGGTCGTCCCGGCGCTCTTGGACGGCCTGCTTGCGGTCGCCCAGAAATTCGGCGATAGGGCGGACCTGGCGCTCCAGGCGCGCCGCAGATCCTTTTTCAGTCTTCATGGCCAGCGTCATCCGGCAGAGGTAAGGCGGCGCGTCGTGGCTGAAGGCCAGCACGCTCAGTTCCCTGGCCGTGAAGCTCGGAGCGATCGCCGCGGACCCCTTGCTCGCGGCGAGGTCCTCGGGAGCGACGGCGCCGCTGACGGTGGCCAGGGCCTGGTCCATCGCCCGCTGGCAATACTGGACGGCCTCCTGGTAGCGGACGATCTTTTTGCTGACGCGTTCGGATTCGACCATGATCCCGCCGGCCAGGGTCAAAATCACCAGCAGCACGCCCATGGTGACAAGCACTTCGACCAGCGTGAAGGCGCGGCCGGCGCGCGGAGGACGGGTTCGTGGGGGGCGGGGATTCGTCATGGCGCCTTGTACCCCTTGACCGTGATGCTGTTGCCGGGGCCCAGCGGTTTGCCCAGTTGCACGTTCCAGCCTACCTGGACGCTCAGCTCGAGCAGCCCCTGCGGGCCGGGCTTGACCTGGTCCAGATAGGAGTACTTGACGTGTTCGGGGTAAACGGTCAGGCCGAAGGGCGGCTTCCAGTTCTTCAGGCTCTCGAAGCGGCAGGCCCGCAGGTGCTCGAGTTCCTGGTGGGCCAGCAGGCGGGCCTCGATCGGCTCGAGGCGGTTGCGGCTTCGCTGGCCGAGGTCCAGGAACTGGCTGTAGACCCCGGCGACGACAAAGACCAGGATGGCCATGGCCACCATGACTTCGACCAGTGAGAGTCCGCGCGTGGCTGTTCGGTGAAGCGGCATGGTATTCATCCAATGCTCGGCGAAATCGACACCCGTGAGGATCGTCCTCGACACTTCATCCCCCCAATTGAACGATGTCGGACGGCAATGTCAAATCATTTGTTAAATAGGGGTTCGTGGTTAACGGGAGCCGCACATACTGGACGCGGCGATTGCGTGCTTAAATCCGGGCTTGAATCAAACAGGGGCTCGATCCTAATCTCTTGCTCCCTCGCCGGGAGTGGGTCCAGGCCCGACGCGACGATCCCCTCGAGGAATTCCGCGGCGTCGCGAACGAATTTTACGCAGTGCGTTTCGATCAGATTGAGTTCCTGAAACCGCCGCCGCCCCGCCTCGGATTTCAGGTCGCAGCCGATCAGCTCCCGGCAGGCCATCGCGCCGTGGCGTTCCACAAACCGATCGGAGATTTGGGCGATGAAGTTGACGACCTTTTCTTTGGCCGCCGGCTCGGCGGAGTCATACATCAGGCCCAGGACCATGAACGCCCCGGTCAGGGCGCCGCAGGTCAGGCCCAGAGCGCCCATCCCGCCGCCGAAGCCGCGCGAGACGCGCAAGGCCGTTTCACAATTGAGGCCATAGAGCGGGCCATAGGTGGAAAGAATGGCTTGCGAGCAGGAGAAGCCCTGCTTGAAACAGGCGACGGCGAGATCCACGCGTTTCATTTTCCGGCACTTCCCTGGGGCGGAACTTTCGCCAGGACGATCCTGTCCATCAGCGTTATCAACCTTGCGGAACATACGGGCTGGGCGATTCAAACCATGCTGCGACCGCCCCGTGAAGGCGCTGTCGAAAACAGCATTAATGTAAGCACGACGCGGCGGAAAAAAAAAGGGAAATCTACCCGACCGGAAAGTGCGCCGGCGTAAAAAACCGAGCAGCCCGCGCCGTCCATGACGTCCACCTCGTCCATTGCGATATTGTCAGGCCACCAGCAGCCCATGGATCATCGCGGCCAGGCCAAGCAAGCCGATCACCAAGCTCAGCGCCCAGAACCAGCGCCGGCGCGTCAGCACCGAGATGGCCGCCACGCCAATGGCCACCTGGTACAAGGTCACCGCCGGGGCCAGGGCGTTGTGCTGGCGGAGATGATGATCCGAGGACTTGCGTTTTTCGTCGGCCTCCTTTTTGATCTCTTCCTGCTCGTGGCGGTACTCGGCCAGCTTCGCGGGTTCCTTGGCGCTGGCCGGCGCTTTGCCCAGGGCGCCGAGCAATTCCAGCTTCGCTCCGAGCACCTCGGCCTTGATCCCCTTGGCCTGGTAGTAGGCCCACTGGTCGGAGCATTGGATCTCATCAATCATCGCCTCGTTGACGTGATGGCCCGCCATGAGCGCCGAGATGGCGGCCAGCACGGCCAAGAGAGCCGAGGTCAACGCCACGCCCATGATCCAAGGCTCCCGAATTTCTTGGGCGAGCTCATGGATCCCCTCTTGCGTCTTTTCGGTCGGATCTTCCATTTCTTCCATGCGGCGACCCCCTTTCCTCACGGTTGCAGATTAATCGCCTCGGCCCCGACGTTCAAGATCTGAATGCTTCCGCATCGCGCATTGAGCGCCGGCTAATTCGGTAGGATGTCCCTGAAACCAACGGACCTTAGTCTTTTGTCAAGGCGCCTTCCACGATCTGGATTTCCTCGGTGGTTAGGCCGTAGAGTTCGTAGACCAGGGCGTCGATCTGGCGGTCGAGCCCGGCGCATTTGTTCTGGTAAAAATCCTTGTCCGCATCGCTCTTCGCCGCCGCAAGATGCTTCTGCGCCGCAAGCATCTGGTCTACCAGCCTAACGATTTGATCATGGCGAATCTTATCGGCGGGACTGGAGAAATCAATTACGCGAATGGGAACTTTCTTCATGTATTGGTAAATTAAACGATAACGGTATTCGCCTGCACGAATACCAAAGGGTATACTGATGTTACTTATTGCGAACCAGAACAGCCGACTATTAAGCAGCCCAAGAAGATATGGACTGTCAGAGCCAAGGCAGTAAGCGGTGTTCGCCAGATAAATTCCGTTACGGTCTAGAAAAAAGCGTGGTCCCTTGCAGATATCTGGGAAAACAATTTTAGGCGCATCAAGATATCTGTAGTAATCACAAGACCGAAGTTCCCACCAATAATCTCCTTGGTCTTGGCGTTTTTTCAGGGCTTCCTCGAAACTCGCGAGATGATTGGCGATACCTACATGATTTTGCCTAAGCCATTCCCGAGCCTGTTTTTCAGAAAAACCACCTTTTTTAATCTTCAACATTTCGGTTCTTGTCCGGCCACTCGGAATAACAATTAGCAGTTTGCCAGCGTCTCTGATGCAATAACGGCGGATGTTTTCACCACCAAGGTAGGGTTTGATAAGCGGAGCGCTTGCAGGCGATTGTTTAAGAATGTCATCACGCTGCTGTGGAGTGATAACAAACGCTCCATTCAGGCCGGTTTTCAATCCATAGAAGATTTTTCGCTCTAAATATTTCCCAAGAGATTTTCCAGCCTTCATCACCTTGTCAAACACCGCCGTCTCGGAATCAGACTTTAACGACCACGCATCGGCAGAGAATCTGTCGTCTGGAACGGAATACTTTTGCTCTGCGACATAGGGTGTCAAATTCGTGATTTTGAGCGAGGGAACTTTACAGACTGCAATCTGTGGCTGTGAACCATTTGCGCCTTTGGATATAAGTGGGATACATACGTATGTATCTTTGGCGCCAGAAAAGACCGGAAGACCACCAAAATCCACCAACTGCCGTACTGTTCCAATCTTTTTCAAGCAGCGACGCAAGGGTTCGCCATACGTCGCGCGCAGGAAACTACTTGAAACGATATAGCTGAATAGGCCATCCGGCTTCAAAAGGCGCATCGACTTTTCCATGAAGTAAACGCAAAGATCGGCAACCCCATCGAATGATTCGTAGTGAGATTTCAAATAATCCTTGATATTGGAAATAGACTCCTGACGCACATACGGCGGATTTCCTACAATCGCATCAAACCCGCCCCGCTTCATGATTTGCGGGAAGCGGTCCACGAAGTCCATCGGGTTGAGTTTTCTTTCCTCGACCGGATCGAAGAGTTGGCCGTGAAGGATGTCCGTGCCGATGAGGGAATTGCCACAGACGATGTTTTTGTTGAGCGGTGGAAGAAGTTTTGCGTGAAGTTCCATTTGATATGCGTGCGCCGTCCCCGTGGTTTCCTCCTCCAGCAATTTGAGATACAGAGAAAATTGTGCGACATCCACTGCCTGCCGGTCGATATCAACGCCAAAGATATTATTCAACAATATGACCTGCCGCTGACCGAGCGAGAGGTGCCATGCTCCGTCCTCGCGCAGGTCGCAGCGGTCTTTTTTCGCCTGGGCGGGGTGGGCATTGTACCAGTCGCGGTGGTAGCGCAGAAGCAGGTCAAACACGCCCAGGAGGAAAGAGCCGCTACCGCAGGCGATGTCGGCAAAGCGCATTTCAGCGATCTGCGCGGGCGTTTTACCCTCGATCAGTTTTCCGACAGTGTTTTCGACGATGTAGCGGACGATATACTCAGGCGTGTAATAGACGCCGCCGGCCTTGCGAACCTCGGGTTTTTCCTCCACGCTGGCGCGTTTGGCGGTGGTGGTGATAACCTTGCCGAGGAAGCGCTCGTAAATACTGCCAAGGATATGGATGGGGATGACGTTAAAATCGTAGGGGGAATTGACGTGGGCGAGACTTTCGCAGATATCCCCGAAAACGTTGTTATCCGCCTTGAAATTGGGTGAATCGAGAATGGCGTGTTTTTTGAAGACAGTACCATTGCAAGAATCGTCAAGTTTGCGTGAGGCGGCGATGAAATCCTGCCAGATGGTGCCTCTATCACCAAATTCCGATAACAGGTGTTCCGGCTCGATCAATTTGTCTTCGAGGAAGCGGATGAAGACGAGGCGGTCGATGACGCGCTGGGTGATTTCGGTGAGAATTTCGCCATCGAGTTCGGGATTTTTGTTTTTAAACGCGTGGGCGAGACGAACGCGGTATTCGTCAAGCTCCAGCAGAAAAGCTTCATCAATGCTTTGGAAGCTGCCTTTAAACAAGCCAAGCTGCACAGCCTTGCCACGCCGCCGGGGTAGCGTTTCGGCGTATTGTTCAAGCGAACCGGCGGCGACAGACTCATGGGAGAAGAGATAATAAATCTCAGCGAATTTTTTAGGGTTGGTGTAATCGCGATAGTAGTACTTCTTGAGGATTTGGCCGGTTGCGGTGCCGATATCAGGCTTATAGCGGCAATCGAGGATCTGGAACTGTTCGAAATTGGTGAGGACGGCGACGGGGGTCTGGGCGTTCCAACCATAACGGATGGTCTGAAAGCAGTTGTCGGGGGTGGCGATGTCGCCAAAGGGTTTTTTGGCTTCAACGAAGAAGCGCACATCGCGGTAATTGGGAGCGAGGTAAAAAGCGTAATCCGCCCGGCGCTGGGACGAGCCCATGCTGACGTTGCTTTCCACTTTCACTTCCTGCTGGAAGGGATTTTTCTGGTGGTTGTGATTGACGTCCCAGCCGAGGGCGATAAAGAATTTGTCGATGAAATCCTTGCGAACTCGGGATTCCGGATAGGCCGGGGTGAGGTAATACGCTCCGTTGGCGTGGAAATCAGCGGCAAGTTCTTGCACGGCGGCGAAAGCATCTTCAAAATCCGTCAGTGACGCTTGGGCGACTGGAATGGAGGTAGAATCAGAATGGCGGGGCATCGGGTACGGCTTCCGGCGATTGGATAGCTTTGGTTAGACCTGTCCGCCATTATTCAAATCGGGCGGGGAATGACAAGCGAATTCCGAATTTCGGGGACAGTCTTCTAAATTGTTCATCCTGCGCCTCCTTGGGTTTGGGGCCGCGCTTTTGCGGGGCCAGCGGCCGGGTCAGCCGCCCCTCCAACTCGCCCACGAACGCCCGGCCGGCGCAGGGCCGGCCCGTGCGCGCCGCCTCGCGCCTTGCCCCCGGTTGCCGTGGTGGGTCAGAGGGTACGGGACGCCGGGAATGACGACGCGCGCGAGTCGGGCTATTGCCCCAACCTAATCACCAGGCGCACGCTCGTCAACCTAATTGAATAGAATGTCATCGAAATACCGAACACCGGAATACTTGAAATGGGCCGCCCCAGCAGGGCTTGACCCTATTCAAAGGATCCCCTTCGGGGATCGCGAATCAAAGGTTCGGACGCAGCCACACTTCTTTACCCGTTTGGATAGAATTCAGAACTGCTGCCGCATGGGTTAATACCAAGCGGCGCCAAGCGCTACGCTTGACTTCCGCCGCGCAATGCTTTAGGATGCCGGGCGCTTGGTTTGTCGCCATGAGCGCAATTTTTTTGTGAAATCCAAGCCAAAAGCCAAAAGACAACAATGGGGTTGTATTATGTCACGCAAAGTCTTCCTGCCGCTCCTGCTGGCGCTGCTCGGCCTGGCCCAAGGCTGCGCCTATCTGAACAATCGCGCCAACGACGCCAAGGATATGATTGATGTCGGCTTTACGTTCTCCGAGAAGCCGCAGTTCGCGCTGTACGCCTCCGGCCCCTTCGTCCAGGTCGGCACGGCCGGTTACGGCCAGGTGGACGGTCATTTTTTTGGGCTGGGCGGCGGCAAGTTCTGTCTTTGGGCGCCGCACTACGAGCATAGTTACGGCCTGCTCGTCTGGGGCCGAGAGTGGATCAGTTTCAGCCACAGCGAGGCTGAGATCGCGGCCATGACGGAAGAGAAAGCCGCGGCGGCCACCAGTGACATGCAGGTGGGGATCGTGGGGATGCCGCTGGGCTTGGCCGGCGTCGGCGCGCCCCCTCCGGGGCTCAAGTATATTGGCTCCTGCCCCCATTACATCCATTTGGGCTGGATTGGCGTGGTCGGCGGGCCGCGCTATCTCCAGATGCTTGACTTCATCCTCGGCTGGACGACGCTCGACATCTGCTGCGATGACGATCAGCCGCGCGAGTAGGCCCCGCAGGCCGCCAACAGACCTGAGCGGCAATCCGCCCGCGCCCCTTGATCCCTCTGACCGGATGAGGAGTTCTTCGTTTGACCCATGAATGTTCGTGTTCTCGGCCCCGACGGGGCCGAATGTGAGTAGCCGTGGGTGACCGAAGGGAACCCACGGATAGCGAATACCTACACGCTCCGAGCCCTGGAGGGGCTCAATAATGTGAAGGATTGAGGCCGCGCCGGAAAAGTCGTTAAATCTTGACAGTTTGACTGTAAATGGGACTATATTTGAGCCAGCCGAAAAGGCCTTCCAGCGCCACGGCGGCAGACGGCCCGCGCCGCCCCATCCGAAGTGAAATCCATGAACCCGGTCGCGACAACTCCGTTCAAGGCCGGCCACCACGAGCCGATGGCAGATCAGCCGGGGCCCCCGCCGTTTTCCAGCGATGCCGTCCGGTCGATGATTGTGGGCCTCGACCGCGAGGCGCCGCTGCTGGGCGGCGGCGCGCGCCCGTACGTCAACCTCGATAACGCCGCCACCACCCCGCCTTGGCGTGCCGTCGTGGATAAGGTCAACGCCTTCATCCCGTGGTACTCCAGCGTCCACCGCGGGACCGGTTTCAAATCCCTCCTCTCCACGCAGGTCTACGACCAGTGTCACGAGGCGGTCGCCCGCTTTGTCGGCGCCGACCCGCAATACCATACGGTCATTTTCTGCTGCAACACCACCCTGGCGATCAACAAGGTCGCCCGCCTGCTGCGCCTGGCGCCGGGCGAAAAGGTCCTGACCACCATCCTCGAACACCATTCCAACATCCTCCCTTGGCGCAAGGCCGGGCCGGTCGCCTACGTCGGCCTGCGCGACGAGCGCGGGGCACTCGACCTGGACGACCTGGCCCAAAAACTATGCGAAGCGGCCGGCCGGGTGCGCCTGGTCGCCGTCAGCGGCGCCTCGAACATCACCGGCCATCTGCCGCCCCTGCGCGCCATCGCCCGGCTGGCCCACCAGCACGGCGCGTGGCTGCTGGTCGACGCGGCCCAGCTCGCCGCGCACCTGCCGATTCGCATGGGCGGCGCGGAGGACCCTGAACGGATTGATTTCCTGGCTTTCAGCGGGCATAAACTCTATGCCCCTTATGGCACCGGCGTGCTGGTCGGCCCGCGCCGGTTCTTTGAGGCCGCGGCGCCCAACACCGTCGGCGGCGGCACGGTCAAACTGGTCACGCTGGAAGATGTCGAGTGGGCCGATCTGCCCGAACGCGAGGAGGCCGGCTCACCCAATGTCGTCGGCGCCCTGGCCCTCGCCGAGTCGATCCGGATCCTGGAACAACTGGACCGCGAGGCGCTGGCCCGCAACGAACGTGAGTTGACCGCGCACCTGCTCGACCGGCTTGCCGGCCTGAGCGGTCTGCGCGTTTACGGTGACCCCGACCCCGCCGGCGTGGGCGACCGGCTCGGCGTCGTGCCGATCCTGGCCGAGGCCCTGACCCATGCCGAGCTGGCCGCGGCCCTCGGATACGAATGGGGCATCGGCGTCCGCCACGGCTGCTTCTGCGCCAATCCCTATACCCAGCGTCTGCTCGGCATCGATGATGAGGGAATCAGGGAACACCTGCGCCAGGTGCGCGCCGGCGACTTGAGCCGTCTACCCGGCTTGGTGCGCATCAGCCTGGGCCTCTACAACACCCGCGCCGAGATCGATTATCTCTGCGAGGCGCTCGAGTCGATCTTGCGCCACGGCCCGCGCGGGCGTTA
>Ga0182027_10013964_pt1 | contig 11146 bp, 9 predicted proteins | sample 712E1DmetaG_FD_121300 | JGI IMG/M metagenome (GOLD analysis project Ga0182027, IMG submission 121300) | Permafrost microbial communities from Stordalen Mire, Sweden - 712E1D metaG (Illumina Assembly) | ecosystem: Environmental > Terrestrial > Soil > Wetlands > Permafrost | place: Sweden...
CTCGGCCTCTTCCTTGATGCGCTGGAGGGCGTCGGGCTGCTTGCGCAAATCCATGCCGTGCTCCTTTTTGAATTCGTCGAGAATCCAGTCCATGATCTGGTTGTCCCAATCGTCGCCGCCCAAGTGCGTGTCGCCGTTGGTGGCCTTGACTTCAAAAACGCCGTCGCCGATTTCCAGCACGGAAATGTCGAACGTGCCGCCGCCCAGGTCATAGACGGCGATTTTCTCGTCCTTCTTTTTGTCGAGGCCGTAGGCGAGCGACGCAGCGGTCGGCTCGTTGATGATGCGGAGCACTTCGAGTCCGGCAATGCGGCCGGCGTCCTTGGTGGCCTGGCGCTGCGAATCGTTGAAATAGGCGGGAACGGTGATGACGGCCTGTGTGATTTTCTCGCTCAGACGCATTTCGGCATCGGTTTTGAGCTTGCCGAGAATCATCGCGGAAATTTCCGGCGGCGTGAAGGCCTTGGGTTTGCCGTCCACTTCCACTTCCACGGCGGCATCGCCGTTCGCAGCGCGAACGACTTTGTAGGGGACGCGTTTCAGTTCTTCCTGCACCTCGTCGAATTTGCGGCCCATGAAGCGCTTGATGGAATAGACGGTGTTGCGCGAGTTGGTGACGGCCTGGCGCTTGGCCGCCTCACCGACGAGACGCTCGCCGCTCTTGGTGAACGCGACGACGGACGGCGTGGTGCGTTTGCCTTCGGAATTTTCCAACACGAGCGGTTCGCCGCCTTCCATGACGGCCATGCAGGAGTTGGTGGTGCCTAAATCAATGCCTAGTACTTTTGCCATAAAAAATTAAAAATTGGTTATCTGCTCCCTATTGCAATGCAATAAGGGTGCCGCAATTTCAAAAACGGCATGGAAGCATTGCAAACAAAGGGGTAATTTCTTTTTTTCCTATTTTCCGACCAGCCAAAAAACAGTGCCAAAAGCGTCACAGTGGCACAGCAAGAGTGCCATTTGGCACAGTTGGGCGGAGCGTTGGCCTCCGGCACGGCGGGGAGTTGAATGGGAACTTCGAACACTGAACGCTCAACATCGAACATCAAATTGAAAACGCTCGGACGAAAATTTCGATGTTCGGCGTTCGATGTTGGATGTTCGATGTTTTTCTCTGCTTCGCGCCAAGCTGGAGGACGGCGCTCCAAGGTTTTTGCTTCTCAGTTTGCCGGTTACTTCAAGGGGTCACTACCCGGTAGAACCGGCGCGGGTAATTGGTGGCCGGCTTGTCGGTGAAGGTGAAGACGCCGCCGGAAAACTTGGCGTTGGTAAGCGCCGACCAGCCGGCCATCGGCTGCGCCAGATTGGTCGAGGCCAGCATATGATAAGTGGAACCCCGCGGACCGGTGCCGCTCAATGGGAGGGCGCCCACGGCCCACGGTCCCACGCTGGTGATCGCCGGCGGCACAGCGTTGAGTTCATCCAGAGTAATGACCTCGGGAGACTGGTAGATCCGAATCAGAGTGTTGGTTGGCGCGCCTTCGATGTAAGATCCTGTCCAAGGCGAGAAGTATGACCACCAGACTCCGAATACATGCATCCGTTCCACATCGGGCACGCCGCCAAATTCACTTAGTGTCAGCAGTTTGACCCCGTCGAACTGGGGTTTGAGGGCTTGCCAATCGGTCGAAAGGGCGTCGGTCGGATCGGAGGGGTAGGCATCCACACCGATGATATCCACGACGTCATTGCCTGGGTACCAATCAGGGTCTTCGTTGGTCAGAACCCAGATTAGGTTGTGCAGGTTATGGTAGGTGGTCAGCCGGTTGAAAAGCAGCCGCCAGAGCTGCTTGAAAGGACCGGAGCCTTTGGCGCCCCACCAGAACCAGCCGCCCGAGGCTTCGTGCAGCGGGCGCCATAGAACCGGAATGTTGTTGGAGGAAACCTTCGCCAACTGCACGGCGATCGCATCGATATCGCGCAGGATCAGCGAGTATTCAACCGAATTGGTGTTGGCCAGCGCCGCCGCGACGTCAAATGTTGTCGCGGCAGTGTAAAAGCCACTCCACCACGGTTCACTATCGGTGTTAAGGAGATTGGTGGGGGCGTTCCAGTGCCAGCAGAAGCCCAGCACGTGGCCGGCGCTTTCGAGCGCGATGTAACTCTCGGTGAAATTCACCGGCATACCTTGGTAGTAAACTCGCGACGGCGAATAATCCATCAGATCGCCTTCCACAATCGCCGGTTTGCGTCCGGTCACCCCCTGGATATAACTGATCTCGGACGAATCGTGCTGGCCGGCCCAAGTGTGCTGGCCGTAATCCGACACCAGCGCTTTCATCAGCATTCGCGCGGCGAAGGTGGCTTTAGTGTCCACGAGGGTGGCCGGCACCGGAGCCGGTGGCAGTGGAGCCGGCACGGGATTAAGGTAAACGCAGTCGATATCGTACCAGTTCCAGCCGCCTCCGATTTGAAGCGTATTGACGCCAGAGACCACTTGCGCGAGGCCGGCGTCGAAACTGGCGAAGGCGCTGCTGGCGGGAAACATGCCGGAGAATCCGTGCCCATTGATTGAGCCGGCGAATCCTTTTTGACCAAAGGGTGAGCGGAACCGGATGACCAGGTCGTACAGGCCCGGAGTGCCCGTGAAACTCCAGTTGACCGTGTCGCTGGCGCTCTGGAGGCCGGTGACATAGCCGGTGCCGGAATAGCCGGAAACCGCCGTTGAAACGTAAGCGTTCCCGGTCAAGGTCCCATTTTCGGCTTCCAACACCATCGAGGCCGCCGCTGCCTCGATGGCGCCGACGGCAAGCAGGGCGGACAATCCGAGTGCGACCGCGCAGCGCCGGTAACGGGTGGAAACATCTTTGGAAATCATAAGGCAATTCAATCTACCACACTTTCCCGTTTTTTCCGGCCACCACAATCTCTTCCTTGCTCATGGCTGTGTCTAAATTGCTCCAGACCGATCCGTCCTACTTGCTTCCCGGCTTGACCGCCGGAATTGCCGCCAGATCCGGCGGCAATTTGTCCGGCTTGAATATCTCCACCTGGAGCGTGATCAAGCTGTCAAAGGGCAGGCCGAAATTCACCGCGCCGTTCGAGCGGTCCACAATTGTTGCCACGCCGCCGACGTTTCCTCCGTGCGCCTGGACGATGTCAATCGTCTCCTGCACCCGGCCGCCCTTGGTCACGACGTCCTCGACGACGAGGATTTTTTCGCCCGGCGCAATTTTGAATCCACGCCGCAGCACGAGCCTGCCTTCCTCTTTTTCCGCAAAGATGAACCGCACCCCCAGCTGCCGCGCGACTTCCTGGCCGATGACGAGTCCGCCGAGCGCGGGCGCGATGACGGTGACGGCGCCGAGCGGGCGGGTCTTGTCCGCCAGCGCGCGTCCGAGTTTTTCGACGACGGACATTTGCTGGAGCGCGAGGGCGCATTGAAAGTACTGGCGGCTGTGCAATCCGCTGCGCAGGATGAAATGGCCTTCGAGCAGCGCGCCACTGTCGCGAAAAATCCGGAGAACTGCGTCTTGTGTCATGGGATGAGTTTCAAGTTTCAGGTCCCAAGTTTCAAGCCAGATCGCTGTGCGCACGCTGGCGTTCACGCTTCAGCGAGCCAGCGAAACCAGCTAAAGCTTGAACTCCAACACCGCTTTCTTCTGGCTTCTACATTCCGAATTTTGAATTCTGGCGGCGTGCCGAAGTGGATCAAGTTCATCATCGCCGTCCTGCTGCTGCCGGTCTGCGCCGGCGCGGCGATGGCGTTGTGGCGGGTGTTGTGCGCCAGCGGCCAGGCGGACGTGGTTTGGGTGCCGTTGCTGGCGGGCGCGGCGTGCTGGCTGGTGATTTTTCTGCTGCTGCCCAAACCGATGTGGCTTTATGTCTTCGGCCACGAATTGACGCATGCGTTGTGGACGTGGCTGTTCGGCGGCCAGGTGAAAAAAATGAAGGTCTCATCCGCCGGCGGCCAGGTGGTCGTTAGCAAAACCAATTTTGTCATCACCCTGGCTCCGTATTTTTTCCCGTTTTACACGGCGCTGGTCATTGCGGGGTTCGCCCTCGGCCATTTCTTTTGGGATTGGTGGAATTATCTGGTCTGGTTTCATCTGTGCGTGGGCGCGGCGTACGCGTTTCATGTGACCTTGACGTGGCACACCTTGAAAACACGGCAATCGGACATCACGTCGCAGGGCTGGTTGTTTTCGGCGGTGATCATTTTCATCGGCAACGCCGGCGTGTTGCTGTTTGGCCTGCCGTTGCTGACCACGAAAGTCAGTTTGTTTCACGCGCTGGGCTGGTGGCTGGAGGGCACGGGACACGTTTTTAACTGGCTGGCGTGCCGGCTCGAATAATTCAACCCGAAATTTGTCGATATTTCTGTCTTGAATTAATCCGCGAAAGGGTTCAATCATTAAAGAAGCAACGTATGGACTTGGGTGATATTTTAAGCAAAGCGCAGATTCTTCCCGACTTGCGCGCGGCCAATCGCTGGGAAGCGATTGACGAGTTGATTGAGAATCTCGTCGTCACGGGCAAGCTCCAGCCCGGCGACCGCGATGCCGTGACGGCCGCCGTCAAGAAGCGCGAGACTTCGATGAGCACCGGCATCGGGTTCGGCATCGGTATCCCGCACGCCTCGACCGACCTGATTTACGAAGTGGTCGGCGCGCTGGGCCGCTCCAAGGCCGGCGTGAATTTCGACGCTCTCGACAACCAGCCGGTGAAGCTCGTCATGCTTTTTCTTGTGCCCCAGGGCCAGTTCCAGAAGCATCTCCACACCCTTGCCAACATCGCCAAGTTCCTCCATAAACCCGATTTCCGCTCGGCGCTCGAAGAAGCTCCCGATGCCGACGCGATGCTCAATATCATCAAGGAATACGGGAAAAAATGATTCTTCGGAGGGACGAACTCTGCGAGTTTCAACCTCCAGGCCTTGCTAATCGGGGAATCGGGCAGTTCGCCTCTCCGATCTTAATCACTTGAAAATTTCGGCCAGGAATTGCTTCATGGCTTCCCACGACCGTCGGTCTGCCTTTTCGTTTTAAGCCGCGCCCTTGGAATTGTCATTGCCCGCCATGGGCTGGGTGAAGGAATGGACCGCGCCGCCATATTTGATGAGCTGCCAATCCACACCGCCCTTGCGCATTTCGTCTTCAAAAGCGGCGATGTCTTGTGGTGATGAAAACGGATCATCCGCGCCATGGCAAACCAGCACCTTGCCTTTGATGTTTTTGCCGTCGGCGGGGGACGGCGAATCCAATCCGCCGTGAAAACTCACCACGCCCGCAATGTCCGCGCCGCTGCGCGCCAGTTCAATCACCGTCGTGCCGCCAAAACAATAGCCGATGGCTGCGACGCGCTTCGAATCAACGAGCGGCTGCTGGCGCAATGCGTCCAGGCCGGCGTTGACCCGGGCGCGCAACAGTTGGCGGTCGTTTTTGTATTTGCCCGACTGGGCGCCGGCCTCCTGCGCGTTTTGCGGGCGGACGCCCTTGCCGTAGATGTCAGCGCAGAACGCGACGTAACCGAGTTGAGCGAGCATTCCCGCGCGTTTCTTTTCGTAATCCGTCAACCCCAGCCACTGATGCACGATCAGGACGCCGGGGCGTTTGCCCGGGACGGCGTCGTCATAGGCGACGAATCCTTCGAGCGTCGTGTCGCCCTGTTTATATTCGATGGTTTCAGTATGGATGGCCGCGCGAACCATTCCGGCGCAGGCCAACGCGAGAAAAGCATAGATTAGTTTTTTCATAACATCCCATTAATAAACCAAAATCCGCCCAAGCGCCAGTGCTTTGCATTTATGCCGGCCAGATATCCGGCAGAGTTTCAGCCTTTCCGCGAGGCCAACCTGCGCTATATTGGTCATCATGTTTCGGACGCAGGATTTACACGTCAAGGAAATCGTCCGGCTGCTGACGCCGCGGGAATTGAAGGCGCAGTCGCCGACGCCCGACGCCGTCAACGCCATGGTCGCGCACAGCCGCGACCGGGTCATCCGCATTTTGCGGCGGGAAGACCCGCGCCTGCTCGTCGTCATCGGCCCGTGCTCGGTCCACGATGAAAAGGGCGCGCTGGATTACGCCGCCCGGCTCAACGCGCTGCGCGAGGAATTTGCCGGCCGCCTGGAAATTGTCATGCGCGTCTATTTTGAAAAGCCGCGCACCATCGTCGGCTGGAAGGGTTTGATCAACGACCCGCACTTGGACGGTTCGCAGGACATCGAGGCGGGTTTGAAAATCGCGCGGCGGCTGCTGCTGCAAATCACCGGGCTGGGCCTGCCGGCGGCGACGGAATTTCTGGACCCCATCGTGCCGCAATACATCGCCGATTTGATCACCTGGGCGGCGATTGGCGCGCGCACGACGGAATCGCAGACGCACCGCGAGATGGCCAGCGGCCTTTCGATGCCGGTCGGCTTGAAAAACAGCACCGACGGCAGTTTGCAGGTGGCGATTGATGCGATGGGCGCGGCGCGGCATCCGCACAGTTTTCTGGGCATAGACCAGGACGGCGTCACGAGCATCGTCCGCACGGCGGGCAATTCCGACGCGCACATCGTGTTGCGCGGCGGGCGCGCGCAGACGAATTTCGACGCGGCCAGCATCCGCGCGGCGGAGGAAAAATTAAAATCGGAACACCTGCCGCCGGTGCTGATGGTGGATTGCAGCCACGCGAATTCCGAGAAGCAGCATGCGCGGCAGGAGGACGTGTGGCGCAGCGTGATTCAGCAGCGTGTGGACGGCACCCGGTCGCTCATCGGCTTGATGGTCGAGAGCAACCTTCACGAAGGCAGCCAGCCGATTCCAAAAAATCCGGCGGATTTGCGTTACGGCGTCTCCATCACCGATTCCTGCGTCGGCTGGGAAACCACCGAACGGATGCTGCGCTGGGGCTACGAAACGCTCGCAAAAACGGCGTAGGTAGGGCCGTGCTGCGGCGCGGCCATCATACCCGGCGGCGCGGCAGCGCCGCCCTACCTATTGCAGTGGACCGGAGGAAACGACAGCGCGTTACGGCCAGGCCCAGGTGTAGGGGAACTTCAGCCGGTAAAACCACACCGGACCGGAATTGGTGACATAGACCGTCTGCGTCGAGTTGGAACTGACAAAGGTGGCATTGGTCGTCCAGTTCCCCAGCACGAGGTCCGTGCGGCCAAGGACCAGACCGTTCTGGCCAATCGGAACGTTGGCCACAACCAACTGGTTGCTGCCATTGAGCGCGGTGAGATTGGTGATTTGCACCGGCGAGATGAGTTGCTGAACGACATCGGCAATGACCGAATGGAACTTCGCGGACGGGTCCAGGTTATCCCAAAAAATGAAATTTGTGCCCGGGCCATTCAGGGTTTGAATAGGATAGAAATAGGTAATTGCATCAATACTCTGTCCATTACTATTGAGCGCATTGGTCAATCCATAATAGGCGGCGTTCGACACTACGTTGTCGAGCAGGGCGAACATGTCCGGGACATAAATCGTGATGGCGGGGCAATTGGTCCTTGCCCGGTTCAAGGTGTTGGTAAAACCGGCGTTGAAAGCAATGACTCTTTGGCGAATAAAAATTCTATCGGCAGAAGTCAAATAGGCAGTTTCCGGAACCTTGGTCATGTCCACGGCATTCGGCATGATCAGCGTGCGGGCGCCCTTGGCATAAAGGTTTGTGACGATCTTATAATGGTTGGTCAGGGACTGATTGATGGCATTAGTCCAAGCGGCTATGTTGTTCGAGGTGTAGGGCGGGTAGTCACCTATGTAATCATAAAAATCGGCGTCGTTGACCCATACTATAAACAGCGCGTTGGTGGCATTCGTTGGCGAGAAGCTGTTGACCTCTGTCACCAGTTCGGCGCTGGTGTGGTCGAAGTAGGACAAGTTCTTGGTTGAGTAGGTCCAGTTGACATTGGTGATGGAATTAGCGCCCATCCCCTGCTGCTGCGCCAGTATCTCGACCCAAACCCGGCCGTCGGAATAGCGGTTGCCGTAGAAACTCGTCCCGCCGGGCCCGTTTGTTGTGGTGGAAACGGTGTCTCCAAAAACGTAGAGGTTCGTAAAAGCGGCTTGGGCTGGGAAAAGGGCGGATCCAAACAACAAAAATCCCACCATGAATTGTACGGCTTTTTTCACGCTGTTCATTCTACCGCATGCCGGATGAAAGTAAAGCCGGCCTGAATCCCGGCAGGAGTTGGTTTGACATAAATCCAACATGTTCGCCTGTATTTATTACGGAAGGCGCCGGGCAAATCTTTCAAAAACCGGCTCCTTGACATTTTCAGCGGAATTAGCATTTACGCCCGCCCCTACCATGACCCTCGTAGCAGCGGACGTGAGTCCGCTCCATCTTTTTAAGCAATTTCAGAGCCGACTCACGCCGGCTGCTGCGGTCCAGGGGTTCAAGACGCGACAAAATGTTTCGGGGAGTTCTCACGTGATGGCGGACGCCCTGCCTGCCACCACGACTCCAATGCAAGTGCCAGGTTTTGTCCGGCGACCGGGATTTGCTTGCCCTGGCGCGGCATCCATGCGTATCTACGGTGTTCATTCTGTTGTTGGAACCCATGAATCGGTGATGATAAACCGACGCAATACCTTGAGGCTGCTGGCCCTGATGGTTTCAGGAGCTTTGGCCATGAAAGCTTCGGCGAATGGCTTCGGATTGGCGGACCAGGATGCCTTTGCGACCGCGCGCGGCGAGGCATTTGTGGCCACCGCGGATAATCCGTCGGCCATTTACTACAACCCGGCCGGCCTCACCCAGCTCGAAGGCTGCGATCTTCGGGGCGGCATTTATGGAATCTATTATGACCCAAGTTACCATACGAATCACGGCAACACCTACCACAGTTCGGATAATCTCGCCGCGATTCCCCAGTTCTTCTTCGCCTACTCTCCCACGAACCTGCCGGTGAGTTTTGGATTGGGTGTTTACTCGCCTTATGGCGGGAGCATGAACTGGCCACAGGACACCGGTTTCCGCGCGGTGGCCCTGAACAGCTCACTCACTTATTTAACAATCAATCCGGTGGTGGCGTACAAGGTGTTGCCGTCCCTTTCCCTCGGTGCCGGGTTGATGGTGAACTATGCGAACATGGATTTGGAATCAGGCATCCTTCGCGACCAACTGCCTTATACTAACTTTTTTCGCTTTAATGGCAATGGCTGGAGCGTGGGTTATAATCTGGGTGTGCGCTGGCAGCCGATTGACCAAATTTCGATTGGCGCAACCTTCCGCAGCTCGGCGACCGTTACTCTGGATGGCCAGACGACAATCCAGCAGTATCCGGTCACCCCGACCCCGAAAACCCGATCCGCACAAACGGGATTCGAGTTTCCCTTGACCGCTGTTTTTGGCATTTCCTACCGGCCCACACCCAAATGGAATCTGGAGTTTGATGCGGACTACACGGATTGGAGCAGCTTTGGATCGAACTCCATCCACCAGGCCACCAAACCACCGGGCATAAATCAGAACATTCCCGTCACGCTATATTGGCAGCCGAGCTGGATGTATGAATTCGGCGTGACGCGATATTTTGACAACGGCTGGCATGCGAGCGCCGGCTGCGTTTATAACGAGAATTCGGTTCCGAATGCCAATTACACCCCCTTCGCAGCAGACTTGGACCGTTACTTTTTCAGCGTCGGAGCCGGACACAAAGGCAAGCGTTTCGACTTCGACATTGCCTATCAGTTCGGCTATGGCCCCACGCACACGGTTACCGGCAGCAAGCCATCCACTGCTGGACACATCGCCGGACAGACCGCCGACGGCAATTATGATTTCATCAGTTCCGCAGTGTTCGTGTCGGCGGGCTGGCATTTCTAATCCCGTTTGGGTGGTGGTGCATTCCAAAGTTGCCGGCCAACAAAAGACCGCCGGCCAGCCCAAGCGGGCCAACCGGCGGCGCTGTTTCAGGAGTTGTGCCAAAGATTGGCACGAACCAATGACAGCAAACCGGCTGCCAAATCCAGGTCCTGGGGGTGAATTGGCAATCAAACTGTTGAAAACCGCACAATTGAATTATTGCCGATGCGACGACGTCCACGTAGCATCCCGCGATTAATCATTATTAGAAAGGGATTCTTGGGCATGATAACAATTGTTCGTTTCGCCTGCTGGGCCGCCGTCCTGTTTGCATTCGCCGGCTGCGCCACCGCGCCGAAACCCAAAACGCTGGCTGACGGGAAGTCGCATTTTGTTTCCTTCGGCACGAACAAGGTCCATTACGTCACGGTGGGCCAGGGCCGGCAGACAATTGTTTTCGTCCACTGCTGGGCGGGCAATCTCGGCTTCTGGCGCGAGCAGGTCCCAGCCCTCTCGGACCAGGCGCGGCTGGTCCTCGTTGACCTTCCCGGCCACGGCCAGAGCGACAAGCCGCACACCGCCTATACGCCGGATTTCTTCGCCAGCGCCGTTCTGGCGGTGATGAGCGATGCGCGCGTGGACAAGGCCACGCTCGTCGGCCACAGCATGGGCGGGCCGGTCATCTGCCGCATTTACCGGCGCGCGCCGGAGAAGGTCGCCGCGCTGGTGTCGGTGGACGGATTGTTGCGCCGCCCCCGATGGACTCCCGGGCAGGCCGGGGAATTTGTCGCGCAGTTCGGCACGCCGGAATATCGCGAGCATGTCAAACAATTGGTCGATTCCTTTTTTCCCGTTCCCGGCGCCGAAGCATTGCGCGACCAGGTGCTGTCCGAAGAGCTCGCCACGCCGCAATACGTGATGGTCGGCGCGATGGAAGGCATGTTCGGCCCGGACCAGCCCGATTGGGACTTGAACCGGGTGAACGTGCCCGTGCTCGTCATCAACGCCCGGGGCCCGATGTGGAGCGCCGATTACGAAAGTTACGTCCATTCGCTTTCGCCGCAGGCGGATTACTGCCTGATGGAGGGCGTAGGTCACTGGCTGATGCTGGAGAAGCCCGCCGAATTCAACGCCACGCTCACGGACCTGCTGCGGAAGCATGATTTGATGGCGAAATGACCGGGCCAATCCGGCATTGGTTCAGCGTGGGAACCGCGGCAAGGGGAGAAGCTTCCATATCTCAAGCGGTTTAAAATGAACGGGAACATCTTAAGGGCGTGTTGCCCAAATGGAACGGAGCGCGGGTGTCCCACCCGCCGCAGCCAGAATTGCCAATGAGCGCACGAAATTCCACGGGTTTAGGGGTAGTCGAACGTGCTGCGGCTGAGACCGCCGC
>Ga0182027_10013965_pt1 | contig 11146 bp, 9 predicted proteins | sample 712E1DmetaG_FD_121300 | JGI IMG/M metagenome (GOLD analysis project Ga0182027, IMG submission 121300) | Permafrost microbial communities from Stordalen Mire, Sweden - 712E1D metaG (Illumina Assembly) | ecosystem: Environmental > Terrestrial > Soil > Wetlands > Permafrost | place: Sweden...
CTCCCATGACTCCCCTGTTACTCCCCTTTGACAACTTTCGGCCGCAGTCGCTGTCGCCCTGCGGGCACTCCCCGACCTCATTTGCCGACCGACACCTTATCTCATAGTCCGTCGACTTCTTATCGTTGCGCTCCGGCCATCGCACGACCAGTGCGCAGGATAGCCTACCCGGCGCTCCTGTAAAGCGCCGTGAACAGCGAGCCGCGCGCCGTGAAGATTACGTAAAGGCACCGGACGCAGATGCGGCGGCGCGCCCGAAGGGCGCGCCGCCGCGGGTGTTTCACACGACGGCCGAGAGGCCGTGCGCGCACTCCGATCGTCTTACGACGACGAGACGCGCTGGTTCACAGCGCTCGGCCGTAGGCTTCTCGGGGCTCTCCGGGCGCGAACCCTGCTGGGGTCGGCCACGGCGCCGACCGGCGCCCGCACGGCCGCCTTCAGCTCGGTGTGCTCGCGGATCGTCAGGTAGACGAGGTACGCAAGGCCCGAGGCGGCGGCCAGCACGGCGAGGGCGAACACGACGTCGATGGCGACGATCCCGATATCGGTCAGACTCATGCCGCCTCCCAAAACGCAGTGGCCGCCGTCGCCGGCGATAACTATTTGGAGGCTACCCGCGGAGGCGTTAAGGCGCCGTGAAGCACCGGGCGTGCGGCATTAAGAACCCATAAAGACCGAGAACGGCGAGCCGGGGCGGAGTCTCGAAGAGCGGCGGCGACTAGACGGTGCCGGGCGCCGCGGGGACGGACAGGCGAAAGCCGACCCCGGGTTCGGTCACGATGTAGCGCGGGCCGGCCGGGGAGGGTTCGAGCTTCTTGCGCAGGTGGCTCACGTGCACGCGCAGCGTCTGGGCGTCTTCGACCCACTCCGGCCCCCAGACGTGTTCGAGGATCATCTTCTGAGTGACGACCAGATCGGCGTTACGGGCCAGGAACGCGAGAATGTCGAACTCGGTCGGGGTGAGCGCCACGTCGGCGCCGGCGAGCGTCACGCGGCGGCGGGCGATGTCGACCTCGAGATCGCCGGCCACGACGACCGGCGGCGGCGAGGTGAGGGCCGCGGCCCGTCGCAGCAGCGCCCGGATGCGGGCCAGCAGCTCGCCGGCCGAGAAGGGCTTGGTCAGGTAGTCGTCGGCGCCCTCGTCCAGGGCTTTGATCTTGTCGGCCTCGGCGGAGCGCACCGACAGAATGAGGATCGGCGCGGTCATCCAGGTGCGCAGCTCGCGGCAGACCTCGATGCCGCTGCGGTCGGGCAGCATGAGGTCGAGCACCACCAGGTCGGGCGGCTCGTCGATGGCCTTCAGCAGGGCCTCCTCGGCCGTCGACGCCAGCGAGAGCACGTAGCCCCGCGAACCGAGGATCGAGCGCAGCGCCCGGCGGATCTGTTCCTCGTCGTCGACCGCCAGAATGCGCGTCGGTCGTTCCGCGATGCTCATCGCTGCTCCTCCCGTATGTCGGCGTCGGTCGGCAGATCGATCACGAAGCGGGCGCCGTGGGGCACGACGTCGTCGACGCGAATGCTGCCCTCGTGAGCTCGCACGATCTCGCGGGTGATGGCAAGACCGAGCCCTGTGCCCGACCGCACCTTCGTGCCGGTCGGCCGTCCGCGATAGAACTTCTCGAACACCGCCTCGTGCTCGTCGGCCGGTATGCCCGGCCCCTCATCTTCGACCCAGAGCCGCAGGCCGTCCCCGGTCGCCTGGGCGCCGACCCGCAGCGGACCCGCGCCCGCGTACAGCATGGCATTCTCGAGCAGGTTCTGAAACACCCGCACCCATTGCTCGAAATCGACGTGCAGCGGCGCCAGGTCGTCGGGCAGGTCGATCGTGACTTGGCTCCTCTGGTGGACCGGCAGCGCGCCGAGGCTGGCGGCGAGGATGTCGGGGAGCTCGTAGAGCTCGCGATGGGGCTCCCAGGCGCGGGCTTCGAGCCGCGACAGGTCGAGCAGCGCGCCGATGCTGTTGTTGAGCCGGGCCACGTCGGTGACGATCGCCCGCAGCTCGTCGCGCACACTCTTCTCGTTCCAGGGGACGTCGCCCTCGAGCAGGTTGCTGACCGTGGCGGTCAGCGCCGCGAGCGGCGTCTTGAGCTCGTGTGAGACCGACGACAGCAGGCTCGACTTCAGCCGGTCGGCCTCGCGCAGAGCCTCGGCGGCCGTAGCGACTCCCTGCAGTCGCTGACGTTCGAGAAAGGTCGCGATCAGGTTGGAAAGCGAGGCGAGCAGGCGGGCGTCGGCTTCGTCGTAGGGGCGCTGGTCGACCCTGCCGGCCACGCTGAGGACGCCGACGGCGCCGGCCGTGCTGCGCAGCGGCAAAAAGACGCCGCCGCTGCCCTCCGGCACCCTGAAACCCTCGCTCGGAGGGCGCGTCCCCGCGGCCTCGACCGTCGCCGGTTTGGGCAGCCCGACCGGAGCGTCGTGCGCATAGACCCAGTGGGCCACCTTGGTCGCGCCGCTGTCGGGTTCGTCGGCCGGGGGCGTGACGCAGAAGGTGGTGAGCCGGTCATTCTCACCGACGAACAGCGTGGCCGACGCGGCGCCCAGGAGCCCGACGATCTCGCTGAGGATCGTCTCGGCCATCTGACCGGTCGAGGCCTCGGAGACCAGACCGGCCGACAGCCGGTTGAGGGCGGCCGTCTCGTGCTCGCGGGCCAGCGCCCGCGCCTCGCGGTCGCGCATGCGGCCGGTCTGGACGCCCATCACCACGCCCACCGCCAGGAAGGCCACGAGCGACAGCCAGTCCTTGGGGTCGTGCACCGTCAGTGTGTGATAGGGCGGCAAAAAGAAGAAGTCCCAGGCAAAGAAGGCCAGGACCGCCGCCAGGACCGCCGGGCCGGCGCCGCTGGCGCCGGCCACGAGCACCACGAGCAACAGGTACAGCAGCGCCCACTGGCCCTTGGCAAAGGTGTCGCGTCCCGGCAGGAACAGCGCAGTCGACAGGGCAATGGCCAGAACGGCCAGAAGGTACCCGTGGCGCGACAGCCTGGTGAACGCGCGGCGCAACATGTGACCTCGAAGGTGAGAAAGACACCGTGTCGAGAAGCGATTGTACGCCCGCGGCCGCGATCGCGGCCGCGGGCTCAGGTAATCTATGCGCCCCTCGCCCGCCGCTCGACGCCGCCGTCGGCATGCCCCACGATGACCTCGTCGGCCATGCCCAGGAACAGACCGTGCTCAACGACTCCGGGCAGCGCCTTGAGGGCGGCGGCGAGGGCCGGCAGGCCCTCGCCGCCGCCCTGCCCGAGCTCGCAATCCACGATGAAGTGCCCCTCGTCGGTCACGAACGCGCGCCCGTCGGCGCCCCGTCGCAGAGACGCCGACGCGACGAGCTCCAGCAGCTTGCGTCGCGTCTCGCGCCAGCCGAAGCGCACGATCTCGACCGGCAGTGCGTGGCGCTCGCCCAGCTGTGCCACGAGCTTGTCCTCTTCGACCACGATGAGCAGAAAGGCGGCGGCGCGCGCCACGAGCTTCTCGCGCAGAAGCGCGCCGCCGCCGCCCTTAAGCAGATCGAGTCGCGGGTCGACCTCGTCGGCGCCGTCGACGACCATGTCGAGCAGCGCCGGCGGCGTCACGCCGCCTTCCCGGTCGGCCCGGCGGCGGTCGAGCTCGTCGAGTGAGACCAGCGTAAAGCCCGCCGCGCGCGCCCGGCGCTCGGTCTCCGACGAGGCGGCCACGCACAGCGGCGGGGGGCCGGCGGGCCAGCGTTGCGCGGCGAGCTCGATGACCGCAAAGACGGCCCGCCCCGAGCCGAGGCCGATCGTCATGCCCGTCGCGAGGCGTGCGGCGGCGGCGTGCGCGGCGGCGGCGCGTGCGGCCGCCGCAGCCGCAGACCCCCGCGAGAGTCCCGCAGATTCGTCGTCAGCGCTCATTTTCGCCCTTCACCTCGACCGCCTCGCCGTGCCCGTCGCCGTGCGGCGCGCATGGTCATCCGTCGCGCCCATGATTCCCCGCATGTCGCCGGCGCAGCCGCGACCGCGGGCCGAGGGAGGGTGAGCCGGGTCTACGCCTGGTCGGCCGCCTGTGACGTCCGCAGCGCGCGCCGAGCCGTCTCGTGACGCTCCCACAACGCATCCCAGCGGGCCGACTGGGCTTCGTGTGGCGCAATCGTCTCGAGGGCCGCGGCGGCGGGCCAAGGGCCATGGCCGACGGCCATGGCCGCCACCGCCGCCGCCCCTATCGCCGAGTGCGCCGTCTCACCGGTGGCGGCGTAGACGACCCGCCGCCGGCACGCATCGGCGAGCTGCCGGCGAAACACCGGGTCGGCGCCGCTGCCGCCGGCCAGGTGCACGACGCCGCGGGGAAGTCCCGCCTCGTCGAGCACCGCCAGGCAGCGGCGCGACTCGAGCACGACGCCGTCGACCAGCGCGCGCGCCACATCGGCCGCACCGTGCCCGAGACTCAAGCCGAGGAGCGCGCCGGACAGAGTCGGGTCCCACAGCGCGCCTTGCTCGCCGGGCGCCAGATACGGCAGAAACGAAAGGCCGCCGGCGCCCGGTTCGACGCCCGCCGCCATGGCCATCAGGGCCGCTTCGTCGCCGCCGGACTCGCGCAGCAGCCCCGCGAGCCAGCGAAAGGCGCTGCCGGTGGTGAGCAGGTCCATCTCGCAGCCCCAGCCGTCGAGGCCGGCGAGCGGCGTGACCAGGTAGCGATGAGCGGGGTCGAGCACGAGGCGCTCGGCGATGCCCAGCAAGACGGTGCTCGTGCCGGCCACGCAAGCGACCTCGCCGGGCCGGGACACGCCCAGGCCCAGACAGCCCAGCACCGAATCGGCACCGCCGAGGCAGACCGGCAAGCCGGCGGACAGACCGAGCCGCTCCGCCGCCGGGCCCGACAGCGGCCGGGTCGCCGTCGAGGGCAGCAGCGGTGGCAGAGCCGGCAGGCAAGGTACCTGCGAGCGATCCGCGGTCTGAGGTCCGCCGATGTCCTTGGGGCCGCCGGTGTCCGTCACGCTTCGTTGAACAATTGGCCCAGATCTGGGCCAATTGTTCAATGAAGCGAGCTCGACATCGGCCGCCGCAACTACATCGTCGAGCCACGATCCGGCCGCGAGACCGTAGCAGCCAAAGCCGGTCGCCGTGCTCGGGTCGGTGGCGAACTCGCCGGTCAGCCGAAAGAACAGCCAGTCCTTGGCACCGAGCAGGCGGCGCGCGCGCTGCGCCGCCCGCGGCGCAGCGCGCGCCAGACGCAGGTACATGGGCAGCAGGTAGCGGCCGTCGACCCACTGGCCGGTGAGCCCATAGAGGCGCTCGCCGCCGAGGCGAGCGCGTAGCGCCTCGCCTTCGGGCTCGGCGCGCCCGTCCTCCCAGGTGATCGCCGGCGCCACCGGCTCGCCGTCGTCGTCGGTGACCACCAGCGTGGGGATCATGCCGGACAGGCCGACGGCGGCCCAGCGCTCGGGCGGCGCTCCGGCGGCGCGCAGCGCCGCGACGGCCGACTCGACAGCCGCCCACCAGTCGGCCGGCGACTGCTCGGCGGCGCCGGGTTGGGAACGCGCGGTCGGGTAGCCGGCGTGGGCGCGGGCGGCGACTTCGCCGCCCGCGCCCAGCGCCACGGCCTTGAGGCTCGACGTGCCGAGGTCGAGCCCGACGAACAGGCCGTCGCCGGTCACGGCTTCATGGTCGGGCCGCCCTGACCACGGTCGCGCACCGCTTCACCGTCGTCTTCACAGGCCGAAGCCGTCGCTCGGCGGTTCGGGGTTCTCGAATGCCGCCTCGACCTTATCGCCGAAGCTCGTGGTCGGGTCGCTGTAGAACTTCGCGTGGCCGACGCCCTTCGAGACGAACGACAGGATGAGTCCGACGAGCGCCAGCCCAAAGCCAAAGACCAGGTTGGTCGTGGTGAACTGGCCGGTGACCAGCATGTAGACGATGACGAACGCCATGAAGGCGGCGCCGAAGCCCGGCAGGACGCCGCCCAGAATGAAGTTACCGGCGCCCTTCGTGATCACCTTGCGGTAATACCAGATGGCCGTGAAGGCCGTCAGAAAGTAGAAGATGGCGGCCATCAGGCCCAGCGTGCTGACGATGTTGTCGAGCGCATGGCCGATGCTCGAGAAGAGCGTGGTGCCCCAGAGAAAGACCACGTTGAGCAGGCCCAGCAGGATCGTCGCGTTCCAGGGCGTCCGCCAGCGTGGGTGGACGTTGTCGAAGAACTTCGGAAAGACGCGGTCGCGGCCCATGGCAAACGAGATGCGCCCCGAGCTGACGATCGCCGCCTGCAGGCTGGCCAGCGTGCCGCCCAGCACGGCTACGATCATGACGTTCTTCCAGAAGCCGCCGCCGATCTTGTCGCCCACGAAGGCCAGGATGTTGGCCTGGTTGGCGTTCATCGTGCCGAACGGCGCGATGCCCTGGAAGGCGAAGATCACGAACGAGTAGATGAAGAAGAGGATGACCACGCTCAGAATGGCGGCGCGGCCGGCCTGCTTGCCCTTGGCCTCTTCACCGACGTAGGCGGCCGTGTCCCAGCCGGAGTACAGGAAGATGGCGATCAGGATGCCCGACATCAGTCCGGTCCTGGGAAGCGTGAACATCGAGCCCAGCGTATGCACCGAGCCGGAGAGCCCGGTGAAGTAGATCATGACGATCGCGGCCACCGCGAAGCCGATCATGAGCACGTATTCGAAGATCGCCCAGCCCCAGTTGAAGCGCGCCGAGAGCTTGATGCCCAGTGCGGCCACGATGAGCACAAGGATGTCGAAGATTGAGCCGACCAGCGCCACCCAGTACTTGTCGTTGGCGGCGCTGTTGGAGAAGAAGCTCAAGAAGTAGGTGCCCAGCGGCACGGTCAGACTGGTCGTGCCGATCGTGTAGTACATGAGCATGATCCAGCCGGCGAAGAAGCCGGCGTGCGGGTTGAGGGCGCGACCGACCCACGAGTAGGTGGCGCCGGCGCTGGGCTGCCAGGCGTTCAGACGCTGGTAGCCGATGGCGATGCCGATCATGGGGATGAAACAGATCAGGATCGCCATGAAGGTGTGGTAGTACACCGCGAGCATGAGGCCGACGATGCCCACCGCGATACTCTGCGTCGGTCCCGAGCTGGCCAGGGCCATGATCACCACGTCGCCCATGCGCAGGGCGTTGGCCTTGAGGCCGCCGCCGGAGCCGGCTGCCGCAGGGCCGCCCGGCGGGCGACTCGTCACATCAGACATTGTCCTCCCCCTTTCAGGGACGTGCGGTTGGTCGGGAGCGAGTGCTTTTGGCATCGGCTGCGGAACTGACGCCCGCGTCGGAGCCGGCGCCGTCGAGTGGCGCGACGCTCCAGTCGCGCAGGTCGGTGCCGCGGAACACGTGGCGGGCGGTCTGACCCGAGATCGAAAAGACGACCTCGGCGGCCGGGTAGACCTGCTGGAAGCAGTCGAAGGGGCGGCCGTGCGTGTCGATGCTCACGCCGCGCAGCCGCACGACCTGGTCGCCGCGGCCGAGGTCGAGCAGTCGGCGCTCCTCTGTGCTGGGGGCGACGACCTCGAGGAACTGCTCCTCGTAGTCGTCCTGCAGCCCGAAGCGGCGGGCCAGCAGCCGGTACAGAGAGTCGGCCACCTCGGCCGTGCGGGCATCGAGACCGGGCGCCAGGGCGACGGGAATGACGGCCTCTTCGGCGATCATCGGTCGGCCGTCGATCACACGCAGGCGCCGTACCATCCAGACCTCGTCGCGCGGCCCGATCTGGAGGGCGTGGGCGAGCGTCGCCGACGGGCGCCCTCGCGAGATGTCGAGCACCCGGGTCGTGATCTCGTGGGCGCCGTGCTCCTCGGCAAGCGTGCCGAGGAGTCCGCCGGCGCGTCCCGGCTGGCTGACGATCCGCGGCCGGGCGACGAACGTGCCGACCCCTTGATGGCTGCGCACGCGGCCTTCGTGTTCGAGCTCGGCCAGCGCCCGGCGCACGGTGATCGAGCTCACGCCGGCCATGCCGGCAAGCTCGGCGCGGCTGGGCAGAAGGTCTCCGGGGGCCAAGCACTGCTCGGCGATGAACCGCTCGATCATCGCCATGACGTCCTGATAGCGCAGGCGCCGGGGCGCCGGCCGCTGCTGCGCCTGTCGCGCCACCTGAGACCGCCTCCCCGCCTACCTCGCGCCGCGCTCGGCCGCGAGTATGGGGAACACCTCGGCCGCCGCGGCGAGCGTCTGGTCGATGTCGGCGGCACTGTGTACGAGGCTTACGAACAGATTCTCGAACTGGCTCGGGTGAAAGATCACGCCGCGCAGCAGCATCTCCTGCCACCAGCGCGTGAAGCGCGCTTCGCCGGCGTAGGCGCGAGCCTCGCGCCAGTCGTGGATGGGGTGCTCGCTGAACCAGATCTGAAAGACCGTGCCCAGCCCGTCGACCTGGACCGGGATGCCGTGCTCGGCGGCCAGGTCGCGCAAGCCCTGAGCGAGCCGCTCGCCAAGCGCCCGCTGGCGCTCGTAGAGCCCCGGCTCGGCCAGCACGTCCATGGTGGCCGACACCGCCGCGCACTGCACGACGTTGGCGTTGTAGGTGCCCGAGTGCGAGTAGCGGCCCTCGTCGATCATGCCCATGACCGCGCGCGTGCCGCCGATGGCCGCCACCGGAAAGCCGCCGCCGAGGCCCTTGGCCATGGTCGTGAGGTCGGGCATCACGCCATACCACTCCTGGGCGCCGCCGCGGCAAAAGCGAAAGCCGGTGATGACCTCGTCGAAGATGAGCACTGTGCCGTGCTTGCGAGTCTCGGCGCGCAGCAGCTCGAGGTAACCGGGTCGCGGCAGGATGCAGCCGGTGTTGAACATGGCCGGCTCGGTGATGACGGCCGCGATCTCGTCGCCGCGTTCGTCCATGACGCGCTGAAAGCTCTCGGGATCGTTCCAGGACAGCACGATGAGCGTGTCGGCGAGCTCCTGGGGCACGCCGGGGCCCGAGGCCACCGGCCGCGGATGGTCGGCCGGCCCGGCCTCGTCGGGGTCGACGTGGTTGCTCCAGTACACGACGTCCTGCCAGCCGTGGTAGTGACCCTCGAAGCGCACCAGCAGGCGCCGGCCGGTGACCGCGCGCGCCAGACGCACGGCCGTGCCGACGGCTTCGCTGCCCGAGTTGGTGAAGCGCACCGTCTCAACGCTGGGCACAGCGTCGACGACCTTCTGGGCCGCTTCGATCTCGAGCTCGTAGGGCACGCCGAAACAGGTGCCCAGGTCGGCCACGGCGTCTTGTACCGCTCTGGTGACCGCGGGGTGGCGATGGCCGAGGATCATGGGCCCCAGGCCGAGAAGGTAGTCGACGTACTCGTGGCCGTCGACGTCGGTCATGCGCGAGCCTGCGCCCTGGGCGATGAACGGCGGGTAGGGGACCCAGCCGAACTTGAACGTGCGGGCGCTGCTGCCGGCGCCGGCGGGAATGATGCGGCGGGCGCGCTCGAAGAGCTCGTGAGAACGCGGCATCCGCTCGTCGTATCGCGCTGCGAAGTCCATGGGCATCTGCTCCTGACGAATCGCCGCCGCGCTCGTCGGCGCGTCGCCGGCGAGCTTACTTGGTATACTCTGTATGCTCAGTGCGATGCCCATCTTATCCAAGTTGCCCGGCGACCGGCAACCGGCGTGGCGGCCCGAGCGGTAACGGCCCGAGCGCCGGCAGTGACGACGGCCGAGGCAGCGACGGCGGCGATGACCACGGCCGAGGCCGCGGCGCGCACGGCGATGGTGCGAAGAGGAGGGGTCCATGACCTTCATGCGCGACGAGATCTTCGAGCAGCCCGCCATCGTGGCCCGCCTGGCCGCCGACCTGGCGCCCTATCGCGCCGCCGTGGCCGGCGCCCGGGCGGCCGGCGTGCGCTTCGTGCTCTACGCCGCCCGCGGCACCAGCGACAACGCCGCCGTGTTCGGAAAGTACCTGTCAACGATCCATGCCGGCCTGCCGGCCGGCCTCGCCGTCCCCAGCTCGGCCACCGTCTACGACACGCCCATCGATTTGCGCCAGTGCCTCGTAGTGGGCATCAGCCAGAGCGGCGAGACGCCCGACGTGGCCGAGTACGTCGCTCACGCGCGCCAGGCCGGCGCCCGCACGATCGCCATCACCAACGACGACGACAGCCTGCTGGCGCGCCAGGCCGACACGGTGCTCGCCACGCACGCCGGCCACGAACGCGCGGTGGCGGCGACCAAGACCTACACCAGCCAGCTCGCGGTGCTGGCCCTGTTCTGGGCGACGTGGTGCGACGACGACGTGCTGCTCGGCGCTCTGCAGGCCGGCGTGTCCGACGCCATGCGCGCCGCTCTGTCGCTCGACGGCGAGATCGCCGAGATCGCCCAGTGGCTGCGCTTCAGCGAGCGCCTGCTGGTGACCGCCCGCGGCTACAACTTCGCCACCGCCCTCGAGGCGGCGCTCAAGTTCAAGGAGACGTCGTACATCGCCGCCATGCCCTACTCGGCCGCCGACCTCATGCACGGTCCTATCGCCATCGTCGAGCCCGGCTATCCGGCGCTGCTTTTCGCCCTCACTGGCCGGGCGCTGCCGGCCATGCGGCAGCTCGAGCGCGACCTGCTGGAGCGCCGGGCCGAGCTCGTGGTGGTCGAGGATTCGCCGGAGGGCGGCCAGAGCGGCAAGCGGCGTGGTCTGCGCTTGCCGCGGACCACGCCCGAAGCGCTATCGCCGCTCGTGGCGATCGTGCCCGGCCAGCTCCTCGCCCTGCATCTCGCCGCGGCGCGCGGCTACGACCCCGACAGTCCGCGCGGGTTGAACAAGGTCACAAAGACGCTGTGAACGCAAACGGGGCGGCCGTATGGGCCGCCCCGACTCCCGCGGGTCGAGTCCCCGCCGCAGGGAACGCGAAAGGCGGCTGCAAGCCGCCTTTCGCGTTCGACGCTGAATCAGCTTCGCGCTACTTGTTGATCCAGTAGTGCTCGAAGTCGAAGATCCACACCGGGTGCAGGTAGATGCCGCCGGTGCGCTTGGAGTGCAGCGTGGTCACCGTCTCCTGGTAGAGCGGTACGCCCGGCGCCTGGCTCATGATGTAGGACTGGATGTCCTGGAACTTCACCAGGCGAGCGGCCGGGTCCGTCATGACCTGGGCGTTGACGAGCGCCGTCTCGACCTTGGGGTCCCACCAGAAGCTCGGATTGGTGCCCTCGTCGATCGCCGAGCTCTTGCTGAACAGGCTGATGACGTAGTCGAACGGGTCGGGGTAGTCCATCCACCAGTC
>Ga0182027_10013966_pt1 | contig 11146 bp, 6 predicted proteins | sample 712E1DmetaG_FD_121300 | JGI IMG/M metagenome (GOLD analysis project Ga0182027, IMG submission 121300) | Permafrost microbial communities from Stordalen Mire, Sweden - 712E1D metaG (Illumina Assembly) | ecosystem: Environmental > Terrestrial > Soil > Wetlands > Permafrost | place: Sweden...
GGAAGGATGAGTATATGCAGAAGCATCCCTTAGCAGAAGTCTTTGGTTTTCCCTGTGATAATTTCTCGACCGAGGCCAAACGGTATCGCAATCTCAAGCTTTGTCCATTCAACAACAGGGTGCCGAACTGTACAAAAGATAAGGCGAATGATCCACTAGGCGTGTGCAGTATATGCGAAGACTCTGCCCCCGTGATTACTTGCCCTGTTCGATTCAGAGAAAACTGGCAGATCGCTGAAGATGCCGCCAAGTTCTTCTTTGAAGAAGGAACAAACTGGACGTCGCTCACTGAGGTCAGACTGGCCGACGCAGACGGAAAGTCCGCAGGCAATATTGACCTTGTGCTGGTCTCCTACGACACCCAAGGCAAGATAACCGGTTTCGGCGCTGTTGAAGTACAAGCCGTCTACATTTCGGGCAATGTCAGACGCCCATTCGAGGCTTACATGGCAGATACTGGGCGCATGTCCGGCATGGATTGGACAACCGAGAACAACTATCCCCGACCTGACTACCTTTCATCATCAAGAAAGCGACTTGCCCCACAACTAATTTACAAGGGCGGGATTCTGAAGACTTGGAAGCGAAAGACCGCCGTGGTGCTCAACAGCGGGTTCTTCGCCACACTTCCAAAGCTGAAATCTGTTCAGCCGGAAGATGCGGATATCGCCTGGTTAGTATACGAACTGCGCAAGGATGATGCCTCAAATATCTACAAGTTACAGTTAGAAAAGACCGTCTATACGAAGTTCAAGAATGCACTTGACCAGATTACCCGCTCCACCGCCGACAATGAGGAGACGTTTCTACAGCACTTGCAAAACAAGCTCGATGAGAAGTTGGAAAGCGGCAATCCACCCGACACGCACACCATAGATGAGGAACTCTGAAATGGCGCAAATGACCATGTTCGACTCACCTATATCCCTGCTGCCGGTGGTCAACGTAGCCAGCATTCCTCAGCGCAGCCCATTTCGATACCCCGGAGGCAAGACTTGGCTTGTACCGCATGTCAGAAGATGGTTGCGAAGCATGAGCGTTCGCCCCGGCAAACTGATTGAACCATTCGCTGGTGGCGGCATAATTTCTTTAACCGTCGCATTCGAGAAGTTGGCTGATTCCGTCTTAATGGTAGAGATGGATGACGATGTTGCCGCAGTCTGGGAAACCATCTTAAGCGCGAACAACAAATCTCTAGCCGAGATGATAGTCCATTTCCAAATGAATACTGAAAATGTTCTAAATGAACTAAACGTGCAGCCTGAAAATCGAACGAAACAAGCGTTTCTCACCATATTAAGAAACCGTGTCAGTCACGGCGGCATTATGGCTAATGGAAGTGGCCTCATCAAGAACGGCGAGAACGGCAAGGGCATCGGATCGCGGTGGTATCCACGCACCCTAAGTCGCCGCATCCGTGAGATCGATCTGGTTGCCGACAGAATCAAATTCGTTCAGGCAGACGGCTTGTCCGAAATTCAGCGTTTTTCCGGCCATCATGATATCGCCTTCTTCGTTGACCCACCATACACGGCGGGAGGAAAGAAAGCTGGCAGGCGTTTGTACGCGCATAACGAGTTGGATCACGAGCGTCTATTCAGCATCCTGGCTTCAGCAAAAGGCGACTTCTTGATGACTTATGATTATTCGGATGAAATACTTGCTCTAGCCGGTCGTCACGGCTTCGATGTCGAAGCCGTAGCAATGACAAACACACACCATGCCCGAATGAACGAACTGCTAGTCGGACGTGACCTGTCATGGGTGAGGCAAGATTACTGAGTCGTCGGCCTATTATGCGTCCGGGCAACGTGGTATAATATGGCATGGAGTTTGAATCATCAGAAAATCAATCGGATAGTAATTCCCCCTCACATGGGCGTGATCTTACCACCGGCAGTATCCCTCGGCACCTCATCGAGTTTGCACTTCCTTTGTTGTTGTGGGGGCTTGTTCAGACCCTGTACGGCGCCATCAACATGTACTGGGTCGGGAATTACCTGCACGAAAACGCGGTCGCCGCCATCGCAAACAGCATGCAGATTTTCTGGGTTATGACGACCGCCGCCGTCGGGATGACCACCGCCGCGAATGTCCTCATCGCGCAGGCCTACGGAGCCAGGGATTGGCGACATTTGCGAAAGGTAGTTCAGAACTCCGTCATTCTCACTTTTACCACAAGTATCATCTGCACGGCTGCCGGCCTTATCTTTATGCGGCCAATACTTCACGGCATGTCCACGCCTGCCGCGGCGTTCCCACTTGCAGTGAGCTTCATGAAGATCTTCTGGTGGACGACGCCCATCACCTTCATGACGTTTCTGGCGGTAACATTTCTTCGCGCGGTCGGCGATTCAAAGACACCGATGTATTTCCAGATCGGCTCGCTCATCCTGACCGCCGTTCTGGATCCTATATTGATAAGAGGGCTGTTCGGATTCCCACACCTGGGGCTGAACGGCGCGGCTATTGCCACCTTGACGGCGCAGATCATCACTCTTGCCGCCATTTTGATATATTTGGAATCCGGCGAGCATCTAGTCGCGCCGGACTGGGGTCACTTGAAGATTGAACTGCCGATGAGTTGGCTGTTGCTTAAGATAGGTTTGCCGACCATGCTTCAGCAATCGGCAATTTCACTCGGCATGGTCGTGGTGATTAAGCTGGTCAACTCATATGGGCCGACGGCGACCGCCGGATACGGGGCGGCCACTCGGGTAGATGGATTGGCGTTCTTCGCCGCGATGATGATCGGCATGGCCGTGTCTACACTCTCCGGCCAGAACATAGGCGCGAAAGAATATGGACGCGTGAAGCAAACGTTCCGCTGGGGCTTGATTTTCGCTTGCGGACTGACCGCCATTCCGGCGCTCATCTCTTTCTTCATTCCAGGAATATTCATGCACTGGTTCATAAAGGGCAACCCGGCGGTTATTCAGTCGGGAATCGGCTATCTCCGAATAATCAGCCTGGAATATGTTCTGTTCGGCGTGATGTTCGTCTGCATCGGGGTTATCAATGGTTCCGGGCACACAGCGGTTACGACCATCATCTCCGTGTTGTGGATATGGGGCGTTCGACTGCCCCTGGCGACGTATTTCTCCAGCCACATGCACCGCTTGGAAGGTATCTGGTATGCCATGCTCATCAGCTATGCGGTTGGAACGTGCATGAGTCTGGCATATTATTTCTCCGGCCTGTGGAAGACACCCGTCGTGAGACGCGCGCCGGTATTCGCGGATGACCCCGTTGAACAAAAAGAGTCAGTAATTGACTTGGAAACCGGATGATGTCAGGAGAGTTTCCTCTTGAAACAGGATGATCGACAAATTCGTTTCGCGCTGGTAATTGATGGCGACTATCTGCCGAACTGGCAGTGCCGATGCCTTGAGTCGCTGCTGGCCGAACGGGTGGAACTGGCGCTCGTCATACGCCCACGATTTGCCTCCTCGGATTCTGAGAGTCACGGCGGACTCAAACATCTCCTCTTCTCCGTTTTCCAAGCCACTGTAGGCCGATTATCATCCATGCGGAGAGTCAGTCCGCGCAAACTGATCCGCAACGCGGAATCCCGAAATTGCTCGATAATCGACGGCGTTGACGGCCTGCACACTTTCCATGAATCGGACGCTTATGATATCGGTCAAGCGAATCTGGATTTCATCCTATATATGGGAGAGCGCACGTTTGGCGGGTCAATCACCCAGGCCGCAACTCTCGGCTTCTGGCATTTCTCGCGAGAAAATCCCGAAAACCCGCCCTGTTTTTCCGAAATGCTCACCGGAGAAGATGTAGTTCAGGCGACTCTCCTCAACGCCACTCGCGCCGGAAATGTGCTACTCAAGCGCGGCGTCCTGAAGTTGACTCACCACTCATACACGAGAAGCGCAAACGAACTTCTCTGCGAGATGGCGAAATGGCCCGCGCAGGTCTGTAGAGAGCTTAACGCGGGGATTCCCCTCCCAACCGACGCCGTTAATGAGCCATCGCACTCTTCTCTCACGCCCGATAATTGGGAAACCTTGAGGTTTCTCGCAAAACTGGCAAGCAATATCGCCGCCGTGATATGGGAAAAACTCTTTCACTACGAACAATGGAGTATAGGTTTAATCCAAGAACCTATACAAACCTTTGCATCTCCCGACTTTCAACCCAAAATCAAATGGCTTCCCGTCGCCGGAAAAGGGAAATTCTTCGCCGATCCATTCGGGGTAGAGCGTGATGGAGAACGCACGATCTTGTGCGAATACTACGACTACCGGACCGCCAAGGGCGTAATATCCGCCATTCCCCTAACCCAAGATGATTCAATGATGCCTTCGGAAATAGTCATAGAATTCCCATTCCACACCGCCTACCCGTTCCTGCTGGAACACAATGGCGAAATCTACTGCATCCCCGAAACAAGAATTGCAAGCGAGATTCGCCTGTACAAGGCAGTCAGATTTCCTTTACAGTGGGAGAAAGTTTGCACGCTGGTGGAAAACGTACCGGCGGTTGACAGCACGATTTTCCAGCATGATGGCCTTTGGTGGCTAATGTACGGTGAAAACGACGACAAGCTGCACATACTCCACGCGCCCGAACTTCTAGGCCCGTGGACGCCTCACCCCAGAAATCCCGTAAAAATCGATATTCGCGCCGCCAGACCGGCGGGCAAAGTCTTCGAGCATGAAGACCAATTATACCGCCCAGCGCAAGACTGTTCAGCAACCTACGGCGGAGCCATCCGACTTCACAGAATCACCCGCCTAACGCCGACCGACTTCGCGGAAGAAGAAATCTCAATAATCGCCCCGGATGCACGCGGCCCATATCCCCACGGCCTGCACACCCTCACCACAATGGGAAATTCAACCATCATAGACGGCAAGCGCTTCGTCTTCTCCCCATTCGGCATCATCACCAGAATCCGGCAATTGATCGCCAAACGTGCGCAGAAGAAAGGGTAACCATTGTCATCCTGAACGAAGTAAAGGATCACTTACCGTTGTTCGGGACACCACTGTCCCAAAATAGCAAAATGCAATTCATTTGTACGCTTCGGCACCGAAGCAACGGACGACTGAACGCTACGCTAACAGGTTGCTTCGGCAGCCTGCTGCCGAAGCACATTCGCCATACGAATAACCCGGACTATCGCCTTGCTCCAATCAACTTCTTTACTCTATCTCGGTTTAACAGGATTGCCCCATCAGTTGGGTTCGCCTTGGCGAGTATTTCCCATTGAGCCACCGACTCCTTGAGTTTGCCGAGCCGTTCCAGACAGTGCGCGTATACCTTGCGATAAGTTACCGAGTCAGAGAGATCGGTGGCCTTATTTAGCGGTGATTCGGCCAATTTATAATTCTTCGTCAAATAATAATGCTCGCCAAGTTCAAAATACATCGCCGGATCGTTCGGCAAGGCACTTATTCCCTGTTTAAGGATAGCTACAGCCCTCTGATCGCGCCCAAGACTCCATTCGTAATAAGCCATATTTGCGTATCCCTCCGAGTACTTGGGATCTAAGAAGACCTGGACATGAAGACAGCGAATTGCCTGGTCGTAATACCCATCATGAAACCACCAGTCCGCTTCGCTGATGAACGCGTTGACCGCGTTCGAGATTACCTGCTCTTCAGTAAGACCGGACGAGGTCTTCATCGATGCCGGAACTCGTACCGGCGATTCGACATATCGCGTCGAGAGCGCCCCAATAATAGCAGCCGATATCAAATTCCCCTGTTTTTTTGCGGAAATCGACTTCAGTACTTGCCGACCTGCCAAGGAATTCGTTCGCCAAAGTCCATAAACCGCGTAGTATTTCATCCACTCCGGGGAGATGGAAATCGCTTGCGCGCACTGAGGTATCCCGCGTAAGTCGCCCATGCAGGCCAGCGCTATTCCGCACTGGAGGCGCACATTCTGATCGGCGTCCTTCAGATGATTAACCAGCGCCCCGATGGTGGCCTTTGACCCGATTTGGCCGAGGAGAAAGGCGCTTCGGGCGCGTGAGTTCGGATTCGATGAGGAAAGCATCTTCAGCAGAGTCGGTACTTCATTCGTATCACCCATCAGCACGGGCAAGGGCGTCCACCATTGGTGGCGCTGCTCGGCCAAGTCACTCATCTGATCGTCGTAACGCATCGGCAACTTGGCGTTATGGGGCTTGCCCGCGGCTGCGCCGGATGGCAAAGGGAGCGACGCAAGAATTATGAAGGTCACAGCGACCAAGAGTGAACGAAACGTGAAAGTGAGTTTCAAGTTTGCATTCCTTCCCGACATGAAGAATCGGTGCATCGCGCAAGCCGGTCAGATTGTTCTGCCTAGTCTGATTATATCAAATAATCCCGAATACAACGGATGTTTGTCTAAATTACCTCAGAAATCTCGCAATCATCCACAACAACCCTAGAAACACCGTCGAGAGCAGGAACGATCCGACAAACCCCAGTATATTTACTAGCTTCCCATGGTTCAGCTCCCACGGGTGCCCCTTGGTCTGACCCGCATAGACAATATCCACGCCTGCGTCGATCAGTTTCTGTTCGTGTCCAACCGGAGTAGTTATCAGCATGAAGAAATCGCGTATCTTCTTCTTATCATTCGGCTTGCCCAGCAGGCTTCCAAGAATCATCGCCACTATCCCGGCGGGAAGATACGCCAACATCAGCCAATGCAGATTCTTCACACCATCGAACATCCCAAGCCATCGAACCCCCGGAATCACATGATGCAGTTTCGCTCCTATCGGCCCCACCACGCCCCATATCACAAGCATCACCAGGAACGAAGCCCAAGCCCCGGTTGGATTCGCCTTCTTCCAAAGAACCCCGGCCCATATCGACAATCCGGTCAATGTGCTGATCGCCCAGAAATAGGAGAGCGCGTCCGCGACTCCCGGCACGATAAACGCAATGCCCACTCCCACTAACACTATTAAAGTCCCGGAAACTCTGGCCACAGCCATCACTTGAGGGTCCGTTGCCTTTGGATTCAACCATCTCCTGTAGATATTCCTGGACAGCAGCGCCGAAGCCGCAACCATCCACGAGGAAAGTGCCGCCATCTGCGCCGCGAGTATCGCGGCCAGCATCAGCCCGGTAAATCCAACCGGCAGAAGAGATCCTATTGCCACCCCGAATGCCCGCTCGCTCTTCGCCAAAGGAAGCAGAGAATGATTCGCAACCATCGCCAATACTATTACACCGGTCACCGCCCAGCCGAGCGCGCAGAACCTCTTGATATAGTTTCCCAGGAAGCCGATTCTGCCCTCCCACTCCGTCTTTCCGGTCGCCGCGCCCTCCATTCCCGCCGGCTGAGAAACCACCCCTATTAAGTTGCCCAGGCCAACGGTAATGATCCATATCAACGGAAACTCGGCGGAGCCGTAAATCCGAAACTTAGAAGTATCCAACAAATGGTGAATCCCCGCAAATCCCCCGACTTTCAGTAGCCCAAATGGAATAAGCAGGAAGGACATAACTACAATCAACAGTCCTTGTACGGATTCAGCAACAACGGTCGCCAGCAATCCACCTGCAGTTCCGTATGTCACAAAAACAACCGCCATCGCCGAAATCGCCAGCCACTCAGGCACCGCTCCCTGGGTAATAGCCGTGGTAATCGTTCCGGTGCCCTTCAGCATTGTGCCCATGTTCAACGCGAAAGTCAGGACAGCCATGCAGGTGTAGAGCATGGCAAGACTCGAGTTGAACCTTGCCTCAAAGAAGTCCGTAATCGTGAGGAATCGAGAGCGTCGGAAAATCGGCGCAAGTATCCAATAGAACGGCGTCACGAAGAGAAACGCGAATGTAAGCCAAATCCCGGAAAGCCCATTCCTGTAAACCGCGCCGGAAACCCCCACCGGATCGTCCGCGTGCGTCCCGCTGCCCAGGGAATGCATAATCATAAAAAACTTGCTGAAATTCCGCCCACCCGCGAAATAGTCGCCGGAATTCTTGATCTTCTTCGCCTGATAAAGGCCAAGACCACATATTCCAATGAGGTAAGCCAGCAAGACTGCGATATCTAACTTCGCAAAATGCATCTGGTGAATCCTTTCTTTACCTCGTCTCCAAACTCAACAGCGCGTAGGCATCAACTTCCGGCACCACTACCTTCACCCGATTACCTTTTTGCGTAAACGGAAGGCTCACCGACTTATCCGACTCCGGGATCAGGCAAACAACCCGCTTCACTTTCCAGTTATTCGGCATAGCAACTTCGACCGCGCAATTCAAAACCGGATTCGCGGAATCATAATTAACCAAATGCGCCAGCCGACGACGCTCTTTCTGCTGCTGCGTAATCTCAATCCCCAGGCTATCCGTCACCTCAGCAGTCATGGAGAAACGACCACCGCAAGCAACTCTCATCGCCTCAACAGCCTGTGCCTGAGTCGCGTCGTTCTTCACCCTAACGATATTCGCCCCCTGGAGATCATCAAATGGGTTACTCCATCTCTCCCGAAGATTCTCGTCATACTTGCCCACGTCCTGACTCAAAACCAGCCCGCCGCCATTAGCAACAAAATCCCTAATCTCCGACACCTGAGCGTCGGTCAAAGCCTCAGCGCCGGCCAAACAGAGCGCCCGATACCTGCCCAGATCAGCCACATGCTGGTCAAAAATCAGCATCCAAGGGACTCTGCCCTGAATGCACGAGTTCTCGAACAAGCTCGTCACGCGCCATGAGCGAGAGCCTACAAAACACTGGCTGGGGAAACTCCTCAGAACCGCAACATCCGCCACCCGCTGAATGTCTCGATAATAAGGCCGCTTCTCGTGGAAAAACTTCACATAAGTTTCCACGTCATCCGGCACGCCCTCGATCACATTTCTGTCCCTCGGATATGCACCCGCAGCCAATATCTTGCCCCACTCATAACCGCAGATACATCCCAGGCAATCGGTATTATACGCAAGCGCCTCAGCGGCATCCACTTTGCTCCTAATGGAGTTGAAGACTATATTGCCCATGATCTGTCCGGTCTTATAGACCAATTGTCTATTCGATAGACGGCCATTCCTATATCCCGAAAAACGGTTCTCCACCCAAAACACATCGCCATAACGATACAAACGAGCATCGTCAGTAGGCCAATCTTCATGGCTGCCGAATATATTCGGGTTCGATTCCATCAGAATATTTGGATTCAAAGAACGCGCGTAAGTCGAAGCATCATAATAGGCTTCCGCCAACGCGTCGCACTGGAAATTGATCCATGCTCGACCGAGTGCTGACTCAACGGGAGGAGTATACCTCGTCACCTCTGCCGACGGTCTAGGTCTGTCGCTAGGCGGCGTCGCAGTGGCGGCTCTTGGAAGTTGCGCCCCTTCCGGCGTTCTCGCACCGTTATTCGGCCCAGCGCCCGCCTGACCTCTTGGAGTTCTCGGATAATTCCCACCACCGGGCGGCTGCCTTGCGCCATGCGGCTCCTTCGGCGGAACAGCCTCGTCGAAGCTCTTCAATCCATAATCCGCAGGCGTTCCGTGTTCCGCAAGATATTTCCTGAATAGTGCAACCGACGTAGGATCATATCCTGGCCCCATGTGGAAGTTATCCATGTGCAGCAAATCGGCCCCGACATCTTTCACCATATAATTGATGATCTTATCTAGATATGCCTGCACCTCCGGGTTGCTCCGGTTTTCAAAATGCCGCCAGGTCTGCCCGGCGTAGTAGTCGATCGGCTTCCCAGTGGCGTCCCAGACCTCCCAGTTTGCCGAATCCGGTTGCTCCTTGCGAAAGATCTCCCAAGCCATGGTGGCACTCGTCGTATAAACGCCAACATGCAGCCCCATCTGGTGACAGAGAGCGGCGAATGCCTTTGCATCCTCCATGCTCTGCTTCTCCGCCTCCATGCCGAAGCACTTGTAGCCGTGCTCCACGACGAAATTGACGCCCAAAGCTTTGAGCTTCTCCACCATCGCGGCGCTCAATTCCTGCTCATAGGCTTTCCTCTGTTCAGGAGTCGGTTCGCCTACCGAACCATCTCGGCGCACTCGAAACATAAGCGGCTCATGGCTGTCCGCAAGTACGATCCCCTTTTCTCTAACCCACGCGGGCCGTTTTGACTCAGGCAGCGTATTCGCCTTCGGGATATCCGCAAGAGCCACCCCGATACCCGCGCTAATCAGCGCCAAAACCATACTCACGCGCACTACCCATTTCAACATCTCGGAACTTCCTTTCAAGCGTACCTCGCCTTATCTAACCAGAAAGATCCTCCCAAAGGTCTTATCGCTACGGCTCTCAGAACTGCCCCGCACACAAGGCCGCTATTTCGTCCGGTTTTTTGGAAGACTTGTCATCGCCGTCCCAATTACCTAGGCTTAAGGAATCTATCTTCCGATCCTGCAGTAGTCGTCCCCTCGCTCGCCTGCGGGAGAGGGTGAGTGTGAGGGCGCTACCGCAACGCCTCCACAATACCCGCGCTTCGGAAGCCTGCCTGTCCCGAGCAGAGCCGAGGGGCTACCGAAGCTGACATCCGCAAAACGTCCCCTCAGACCACTATTTCGTCTCAATGCTCAGCAACGCATAAGCGTTCAGCCTCGGCACCGTCACCTTCACTCTATCGCCGATTCGCGTAAAAGGCAAATTCCTCGCCTTCGGCACTTCTGGATCAAGACAAACGACTCGCTTCACCTTCCAAGCGTGAGAAACGGAAACCTCGACCGCCGCGTTCTCAATCGGATCGGTCGTATCGTAGTTCACCAAATGAGCCAGCCTTCGACCTTCTGCCGACTGTTCAGTAATCTCCACCGTCACATGATCCGGCGAAACAACGCTCATCGAGAAGCTCCCTCCACAGGCCTGCCTAACCGCCTCGACCGCCTGCTCCTGAGTCACATCCGACTTCACGCGCACTATCTTAGAACCCTGAAGATCATCAAGCGGATTCTTCGCCCTCTCACGAATCTTCTCGTCATACTTCCCGGAATTCTCGGTAAGCACCAGCCCGCCGCCATTCTTCGCGAAGGCCACGATATGCGCTATCTGATCATCGGTCAAAGCATCCGCCCCAGCCAAACAAAGCGCCCGATACTTGCCCAAATCAGCCACATGCTGATCGAAAATCAACGCCCAAGGCGCCCGGCCCTGAACACACCCTTGCTCAAAAAGACGAGTCACTCGCCAATTTTCCTTGCCGGTCAGACAC
>Ga0182027_10013967_pt1 | contig 11145 bp, 9 predicted proteins | sample 712E1DmetaG_FD_121300 | JGI IMG/M metagenome (GOLD analysis project Ga0182027, IMG submission 121300) | Permafrost microbial communities from Stordalen Mire, Sweden - 712E1D metaG (Illumina Assembly) | ecosystem: Environmental > Terrestrial > Soil > Wetlands > Permafrost | place: Sweden...
AGCGACCGTCTATGACCTGCCGGAAACCAGCGGCTGGAGTTCATGGTTTGGCACTCGTCCGGTGGTGCAGTGGAACTTGTCACCGCAAATCAGCCCGGCCAGCATTGGCGTGCAGATGAATCAATTCGGCTTCAACCTCACCGGGGCCAGCGATCAGGTCGTTGTGGTGGAAGCCTGCACGGACTTGGCCAATCCCGTGTGGCTTCCAGTGGGAACCAACACGCTTACCGGCGGCACGTCCTATTTTAGCGATCCGCAGTGTACGAATTATCCCGCTCGTTACTATCGCCTCCGCTCGCCATGATGTGGAAAGACCTGACCGGTGCCATTATCCCGTTCATGAGCGTGCTCGTGCGCGATTTGCAGAGCGCGTTGTATGTGTGACGGGCAAGGCCGAATTTCGAAAGCCGAATAGCGCGGCGATTACGGCAGGAAACGACAATGACGTTGCAATGGATGACGGAACGGCTAAAAGTGGGGCATGGTTCGCATGTAACCACTGAGCCCTTTACTTTACGGGCTGGCGGGGCTCGTGATATGGCTGGTGTTTGAGATATAAGGCCAGGAGTTCCTGGTTTATCTTCAACAACTCCGGCTCGCCTCGCGCGGATGCCAGAGCGCAGGCTCGTTGCGCCGTCGAAATCGCCTCCTCAAACCGCCCCGTTTCCGCGTAAGCCGCTGCCAAGGTGCAGACCATGAAGGTTTGCTGATATTGCGTCAGTTCGCAGGCGCCTTCGGCCAGCTCAACGGCATACGCTCCATTTCGTCTCTCTGCATCCGGGCTGGTGGCGTATTGCCAGGCCGCATCGTCCAGGTGAATCAAGGCTCTATATGCGCTTCCGTCAGTATTTACCCATCCGGCGCTGAGCGTCCAATTGAGGTTTTTTGGCGGAGAGGCGGGATTATGTTGCGTGACTGACTGCCCCGATCGCTTGCTTGCCGCCGGCTTCGACGGAATCAAATCCGCAATGATCAATACTCCAACCAGGACGAACAGCAACCCACCCATCATCAGCCAATAACCGCCTTTCATCACACGCCTTGTCCGGACGTCCATGATTGAGGCGGGTTGCAATGTGCCTGGTCCTGCCTTGTTTCCCTGAATCTTTTGGTAACGGTTCGCGATGGCTTCGCTGATCATCATCCATCCCAGCGGCAGTATTTCATACCAGAGGCGGTATTCGATAACCCTGCCGAACAGGAATATGCCGGTGATGAATACAACGGCCAAAAGTTTGAACAACATCTCCCGATACGTTCGCCACGGCAGAACCATCATGATCAGCAACGTTCCGGCGTTGACAAATATGACATGGTTCAGTGTCGGGTGGATTAAGGTCACCTGAAAGTTGAAGGGCAGCCGCAAGCCGCTGAAAAAATTGTTGGCCGAGAAAAACTGAATCGGAACACCATAGGCCAGCAGCAAAAATTTCTTGGCGATGGCAAAGGCCGCAACCGTTCCCGCGAAACTTAAAATTCGCTTTTTAAGCGGCCAATGTTCGCCCAGTAAAATCAGAAGCGAACAGCAGAGCGTTGTTTCCTTGAACAACGCCCCAAGCCAGACGACGGCCATGAGCGGCAAAATCCTTTTGGAATTGTCATAGGTAAGAACCGCCCACGAAAAGAAAAACAAGCTCGGCAGGTCCCACGGGAAAAACTCCTGGTAGGAAGGGATGGACACGTTCAACATGAGACCTGAAAAGGTGCCGAGGATTATCAACAGCGCATCGGCGCGGTAAAGAATAAGTAACCCAAACAACAGCAACAGCCAAGAAGCCTGATATGCCGCGAACGCGCAGAAGAAAAGCACGTATCGCCATGCGCCGAATCCCAACGTGCAAGCTTGATAGTCGCTTTTTTTGGCGATGGTGTAATTGTGAACCATGTCGGTGAGCAGTCCGGTTAACATGGGGCCGGGCAATCGGGTTTTCACATCAGGATAGTCCTTTGAAAAATCGCTGCTGGTGAAGGGATAATGCGAATGCTCTGTGAAGTAAGCCTGGTTGAAAATATCCATGTCGTAATGTCGGGGCGCCTCTGCCATGGGCAACATCAGGAAGAAATAGTAAACCACCAGCGACAGGGCCACGAATGACTCAATCCCCACGAGGGCGGCCGGCTTTTTCAATCGCCGGCTCAGCCAGGACAAAAGTTGTGGTAATTTGAAAAGGCCGGATAATCTGCCCGCCCGAACTGACGCCCAGTCATAAAAACTTCCGGCAAAATGGGTGAATTTGTCCTGAAATGATTTCAACATAAATGCTCCGATATAATTCCGAAACCAAACCTGCGGAAAATTGTAACACTTTCAGGTCGTTGGGCAGCGAGGATACAAAAAGCCGGGCACCGCTGCCATAGATATATATGGGGCCGTGTACCTGCTCACCCTAACAGCCGCCTGAGTTGTCGCGCGGCTTCCTCAATCCAGTCGTTGCCCGGAAGCGCGTAGGGGCGGAACGTCTCCAGGTATCCTTCCCGGTCGTTGTAAAAAAGCGCGCGATGAAGCCCGAGCGTGCTGGCGTCCGGCGCGTCAATCAGGCTGGCGGAATCACTGGCGCTCATCTGGAAGAGCACCCGCATCTCGAACCCGCTCATCTGCTTCCGGCCCACAAAACGGTTCACGTTGTTGTAGGTGTCGCAGGTGGCGATGACATGGAATCCGGAACTCGATCCTTCGCTGATGAGGTTTTGCAGCACGGCGGCGGGTTGCACAGCCTCGGAACCGCCCGAGGAGAAACCAAATTCGTCCTCCATCCGGAGTTTCTTGAAATTCTGCAAACCGTGGATCAGCAGAAACGTCTCCGGCGCCTGATCCGGTGGTTCGTCGCCCGACCGTTTTTTCATTTCCTGCGCCAGGCCGTTCATCGTTTCCGCCAGGTCACCGGGTTTGACCTGGATGATCTCGTGCGGGATGGCCTGGATGACGCGCTCCAGAAATTCGCGTTGCGGAAATCCGGGCGGCGTGCTGTCCAGCAGGAGAAAACGCGCGGTGCCCTTGGGATATTGCGCGGCCAGCGACACCAGCGCGACGGACACGAGTGTCAGCGCTGTTTCATCGTTTTGTCCCACAATCAACAAGTTGCTGCCGCTTTGCCTTTGGAAAACCGCGTCGGTCGGTCCCTTGATGGAATTGGGCGCGCCCAGCCAGATGCGCGCCTGGGCCGGCGCTTTGACGGATTTCGCCTGAAGCTGTGCGCGCAGCACAATGTTTTCGCGCACGTCCGCCGGCGCGCTGCCCTCAAACACAAACGGTTCCGGATATTGCTTCGGACTTTGGTCGGCCCGCTCGCGGATTTTTGCGAGATAATGATCGCGCACTTCCTCGGGCAGCCACACGGTCTGGAACGGGCTGTTGCCTTCGATGGAACCCGCCGCGTCGTTGTAGATGCCTTCGCCGGGACGCGAGAGCAGGCGCGGGGCCGGGTTGTCCTGGTCCATGATCAAATAGGCATCGGCCTCGTTGCACATGAGCGCGATGCGGATGACCATCTGGCCGATGGTGGCGCGGGCCAGCGTGTAGGCGCCGCCCAGCGTCTGCGAGCCGAGCAGCACGTGAATGCCAAAGGCGCGGCCTTGGCGAACAATGCGGTCGAGCAGAACGGCGGCGCCCTGCGAGACGCGGTCTTCCTCCGTAAAATATTCCTGGAATTCGTCAATCAGCAGCAGCGACCGGGGCATTGGGTCGGTGCCGCCCGCCTTTTTGTAACCGGCAATGTCCTGCACGCCCAGTTCGCGGAACAAGTCGCCGCGGCGCCGAAGTTCCGCATCCACGCGCTCCAGCACGCTCAATCCGAACGCGCGGTCGCTTTCGATGGCGATGACCCGCGCGTGCGGCAGCCGGCGGGTGGCGTAGCACTTGAATTCCACGCCTTTCTTGAAGTCCACGAGATAAAATTCAACCTGCTCCGGGCTGCACCACGTCGCGAGGTTGGTGATGATGACGTGGAACAGGGTGGATTTGCCGGAACCGGTTTTGCCGGCAATCAACGCGTGCTGGCGCGTGCCTTTGCCGATGGCGAGGTATTGCAGCTTGGTTGCGCCCGACCGGCCGATCGGCACGCGCAACTCGTCCGTGGTTTCCTCCGTCCACATTTCGCCCGGTGGCGGGGCGACCTGCTCGAACGGCACCTCGACGCGATTCGAATCCTTGCCGCTCTCGCCGACCAAATGTAGAAAATCCGTCACGAACTCCGGCTTTGGCGGAGCGTCGAGCAGCAGGCGCGTTCCATCGGGTTGACCGTTGGACAGCCGGAAACCGCTTTCGGCCCGGATCAGGCAGACGCTGTTTTTTCGTAATTCATCTGGAACAAAACCTTGTGGCAGGGCGTGCCGGCGGTCCCAATGAATCAACGTAAACACACCGCAGCGAGCGCCGCTGGTGGCGATGTTGATGAGCCGACGGATGGCTGTTTCGCTAAAGTTCACCGGGAAATCGGCGATGACGAGAAAGTGATATTTTTCCGCGATGGTGCCGGCTTGGGCGTTGTACTCGGCAATCGTCGCATATTCATTGCGGAGATACATCTGGATGACCTTTTCCATGTGCTCGTTCAGTTCCGCGAGTTTCTCCTCGAGCTGGCCGGTTTGCGTCCAGATGCGGCTGTTGATGTGGCTTTCCTCATAGTCCGCCAGGTGCATGAGGCCGGCGAAATTCTGGCCCAGCCCCACGGGATCAAAAATCGTGAAACTCAGCTTGCCCGGCGGATGGACCGAGAGCAGGCGGAAGATGATGTTGTTGATGGCCGCGATGGCTTCGTCGCCGCCGAACTTTGCCGTTTCGAAAATAATGGAGCCTTGCCCCGGATATTTGAGGAGCAGGGGAACGGAAAAACTGGCCGGGAAGGGCAGGGCCAGGCGTTGGTCCTTGGGCGCGACGCCGACGAGCTTTCCGACGTCCACCTCCACGCGCCCGAATTTCGCGGCGTTTTTGAATTCCTCCGGGAGCGCCCATTGTTTCCAGGCCGGCTGCTGCCAGTCGGGAAATAGTTCCTCCGCCGTGGCATTGGCCGCGCGGATGGTTTCATGAATCGGCCGGATGGTATTTTCCCATTCCGCCTGCAACGCCTGCCAGCGGGTCTCGTGTTCCGTGGTCAGTCGCGCCATTTTCTCCGCGTGAGTGTCGGCGAACTGTCTGGCTTGTGCGTCCGCCTCCTCCCGCAGATGCGTGACGCCGCCGGCGTGTTCGTGTTCAACCTGTCCGAGTTTCGCGCGGAATATCCGATCGTTTGTTTTCAGGGCACGGAAACCCTTTTCATCCACTTTTTGTGCCCGCACGACGCGCGTGTCCAGGGCCGCCCGGACCGTTTGCTTCCATTCCAGGTTGAGGCTGCGGTTGGCATTCTCGAATTCCTTTTGGATTCGCTCCTGTTCCTGCTGATACCTCACCCCGGCTTGTTCAAGAGCAAGGTCATGCCACCGGCGCGCCCTCGCCAGGTCACCGGCGATTCTGTTGGCAGCCGGCCCGGCCTGACGTTTTCCCAACTGATGAATGACAAAAAAAATCGCCCAAAGGACGGCCAGCGCCGCGCCCGCCGCCGGATACGGAAAGTGGAGCAGGGGAATCGAGACGCCGAATGCCAGCAGCAATAGAATGGTTGCCAGCCACATCGGGACGAACGCGAAAACCCGTGGCAGCGAAAGGGATTTGAAACGATCCAATTGTTCTCGTGTTTGAAATTCCAGCCGATTCAAGTCGTCAAACAAATGGTTCTCGTTCGGAGGAAGACCCTGCTCAGGCCATTGCCGGTCCGGGGCCAGCAGTCCGCGGAATTTGCCGTAGCCGTGAAATGCGCTTCGGGCGTTTTTTTCCAGCAGGGCAAAAACTTCGCGGCTTTCGGCCAGCTTGACTCGCAGACTTTCCAGCTTGGCCGTGGCGTTCGCCAGTTCCGTGTCCCGGAGGCGCTCCGTGTTCATGGAGCCTTCCTGAATCTGGCGCTGCCGGCGTCCCGCCCGGTCGGTTCCCTCCATGACCTGTTGGGTGCTGGTCCGGTGGGCCTGGGTGATCCGGCTTTTTCGCCTTTCAAACTTGGATTGCAACGCGCGCTTCGCAGCTTCAAAGGCGGCTTCCGCCCCGGCGATGCGTTCGGTTAGTTGTGACGTGCGTTCTTCAGCGGCTTTTTCAAAGGCCTTCGCCGACGCGGATGACCGGGAGCGAAACTCACCATTAAGCTTTTCCTCCCGTAAGGCAAAAGTCCGGATTGCGCTTTCGATCCGGTCCAAAAGCGCGAGCATTTCGTTGACGCCCAGGTTAGTCACAATCGTTTTTCAAAAGCTAAACGAAGACCGTCCGGTAGGCGAGTATGTTTATGAGTGCAAATCCTGCTGCGAAATCTCAAAGAATGTCAAAAACTTTGGATATTCGCTTACAATAGGTCTCAGCCAACGATGCGAAAATCATGGCGCGACTGAAGAGTTCTTCCCGAGACCGTTCAGGGCAAAACATGTCCTCGCAAATATACGATTGCAGTTGGGTGCCATATTTCATGAGCAAATTCTCACGTTGCTGATCTGGCGGATAAGATTCTGCGATTTCTTTAACATCCTCTATCTGTTGGTCGTAGCGAATAAGACCGACTGCCTGCAATAGAGTGCCAAATTGGATTTTGTGGTTTTCAATGTCCTTTATTGAAACTTTTTGCTGAAACAATTTCTCAAGAATTTCGGGCAAACGAATATATTCGCCATCGGTTATGACCCAATCTCCAAGCCGGACGAAAGAGTCTTTATCCTTCCAGACGTTAAGCATCTGGCCATAGGCCGATCCAAGAAACGGTAACAGATTCTTTTTCCCCGACGAAGCCGCCCTAGAGGATGGTAAGGTGGCCGTAAAAAGAAAGGTGCTGAAAACGTAACGCTTTCTTTGAGGCTCGGTAAGTCTCAGAAGATTGTAATAAGTGCCGTTCATGTCTGCGTCACAACAAATGGACAACAGTTTGGATACAAATTCCTCCGGTGCCAGGCGGGGCTTGGGGGCGAAGAGGTTTTCAAACATAGGCTGTCCTTCGTGCGACGGTGTTAGGCCACTGGTTGTAATTCAGGAACATGCTCTAAAACGATTGGTGGAATGGTGTTTGGCGGCGCGTGGCTCAGAAGTTTTGCACAGGCTTGGAGTGACGCAGCATCGCCAGCCGCCTTGAAGTGAAGGGCGAAGCTAATGAGTGAGGGTGCCAACTCCGCCATAATTGCCCGCCGCGCTTCGGGTGTTGGTGGTACAGGATAGTAAGAGAAGGCTGGCTGGAGGGCCGATGCATCGGGAAAGGTCTTCGGAAACCAGTAGAAGTGCGGAATCTGGAGGCGGTAGTGAACTAGATTGCGTTCGGCAAACTCGACAGCCAAACGAAGAAACTTCTTTGCGGTGCGGAGGCGGCCCTCGTCCTGAATCGTGGGCAAATCTAATATAGCAACGGGATGACCTTAATCGACATCGTGGTGGAAGTGCCCGGGCCAATTTGCTAACTCATCGCCCTGTGTCGGAATGCCGACATCGCCAGTTTGTGCGGGGTCGAAACGCGGTTGAGTGAGAGACTGCCGATCGTCTGGCCGCCGCGATAATACAGAAACCAGATCGGGAGCAGGGAAAAGATGCGGAGGCTGACAGAGTCCTTGTCAACGACGCCCAAGAACACAGGCTGGTTCTGACGGAATAGCCAAGCGACGTGACGAGCATCGTCTGCCGCAATGGCGGTTTTGGTTGGTTCAATGTCAATTGAAGGCATCGAACGAGATTTGATGCTTATTAGATATGGGTAACCGAATGTAAGAATGCCGGCCTCTTGGTCTGAAATCGAACATGAGAAATCGAAGCCGATGTCCTCCTGCCGCGGGATGAATGTGCAAAGACCGAGAGCAGAGAGTAGGAACTGCGCGAGATACTCACTACGATCACCCTCTCGAAAAGAATATGATCTAACGCCGGACATACGCGAAGTAGCCTAACTGTATTCGTCTTGGTGCATGCACAACGGCGTGCATATTGTTTTAGCTGTGGCCTTAGTTGGCATGAATTTATGAAAGCAGATTTGCGATTTCCATCAAGGATTATCGTCAGAACAAAAACGTCAAAAACCAACTGACGCCGATCCCGTTTGCGCGTCTCGCCGATTTTGGGTGCGGATGAATGGCGAACCGTGGCCGAAGTCCGGCGGCCCGTTTTCAATCACCTGCCGTGCGCCTTCAAAACGAACTATTCGGAATATCCGAATGGTTGCCTTCGATTTGAACTTATAAGCAATCATTACAAGTTGCCGCCTCCGCCAGTTCACCCTCCAGTTGAACTATCCGGAATTTCCGGATGGTTGCCGACGTTTGCACCTTGCCCGCAGGTTGAACTGTCAAGGATTTCTTGACAGATGGCTACTCACAATCGTTTCTGACTTTGGTTAAAACTTCATCCAGCTTTTCGAGCACCGTGATGCTCTTGTCCACACCGGCAAAAAGTTCGGTGATGTATTTGTGCTCGAACTCACGGCTTTTGGCGTCCCGCCAGTAATTCCCGGTTTCGTCCCATCGGGTCGAAAGCTCTTTCGTGACGGCCATCAGCCGGTTTCTGCTTCCGCTCAGGCTCATGATTTTTTATTTCCTCCGTCCGGTTTGCTGGCTCCGCCAGGAAAATCGCCGGCGGCCGGGGAAATATCCGCTTTGTTTTCCGTCGCCGTCAAGGCCGATGCGCCGCCCGGCGCAGCCACGGCGGCATACGCTTCCAGCGTTTTCACCACCTGGGCCAGATAAGCGACGGCCTGCGTCATGTCGGTGATGAGGAATCCGTGCATCTGGTTCAACATTTTCACCAGCGGGTCCGTCCGGTTCTCCAGTTCCCGGGCCCACTTTTTCAGGACCGCCAGTTTGGCTTCGGCCTCCCGGATGGCGCGGTCCGCCCGATTCACGGCCATTTGTTGCAACGTCGTCGAGTCTTGAAACTGGGAAAGCCGGGCCCGGAACAATTCCGAGCGCGCCTCCTCCAATTTTCTGGCCCGGACTTTCAGTTCATGTTCCCAGAGCCGGCGCTGGTCATTTTGCACCCACTGCCGGGTCCGCAGGACCTCGTCGCACGCCTCCTCCAAAACCGAGCGCGCCTTCGTCAGGAAAATAATCAGGTCGGACCGGAAAGATTCCACGGCTTCAACGGAAGTGACTTGGGCGCGGTCGGCCATAAATTTTTATCGTCCTCGTTCTCGTTCTCGTCCTCGGATTTTTCGATTACGATTACGAGGAGGAGGACGAGGACGATTTTAATTGGTCAGTGTTGGTTCAGGTACTCCTCGATGCGCTGGGCTTTTCGCAACAGGTACGGCGTATGGTCCTTGGACAGCTCGACGAACTTCTTTAACGCCTTCATCGCCAGCCGGAATTCATCGGCGAACTTCTCGTGTTCCTGGTCCTGCCAGGTGTCCCCCAGCGCGGAGAAGCGGGCTTGGAGCAAAACCAGCCGGTTCTCCAGGTCGGTGTTGAACCGGTTCAACTCATCGGCGAACCGCCGCACCTTTTCCGGATCCATGATTGCTTGGGCCATAAATTTCCCTTTCGTTCAGCTACTCAGCGACCCGCGGATTTCGCGGTTCGCTGGAAAGAAGCTGGAAAGAACTTAGCATGGAAGCTCGCAGCCGCCGAGTCATTTGTGGACGGATTGAAACCGCGAAAAACGCAAACCACGCGAAAAATTTAGCCGCAAAAAATGCAGCGGACTCTCACCGTTCAACCAGCGCGGCGGCTTGGGCAAAGCGCATCAACTCTTCGGCGAACATCTTTCGCGGTTTCAATCCCTGTTTTATCTTTGCGCTCTCTGCGTTCTCTGCGGTTAAATCTGTGTTATTATCGGTTGTCCCGAATAACGGGACTTTGGAATCCGTAAATCCGTGGTAAAAAGGAAATTATGAATCACGACCCTGAACCCGTTAGTCAGTTGCCCGCCGAACCAAGGGGAACGGCGGTGCGGGATGCCATTGCGCGGCGGGTGAGTTGCCGCGCCTATCAATCGAAGCCGGTTTCCGAGGCGCAAGTGATGCAAATCCTGGAGGCTGCCCGGCTCGCTCCGTCGGCCTGCAACCAGCAACCGTGGCGGTTTGCCGTGGTGCGCGGCCACGATTTGCGGCGGCGCATCGTGGAAGACGGCTTCCTGCCCGGCGTCAAGATGACGTGGGCGATTGATGCTCCCGTCCACGTGGTCATCGGCATGCAACGCTCTTTCGTGACGCACCGGCTCGCGGCCTCGGTTTCGGGGGTGGATTACCCTTGGGTGGACATTGGCATCGCCGGCGAACATCTGGTGCTGGCGGCCACGGAACTCGGCCTGGGCACCTGCTGGATCGGCTGGATCAAGCCGCGGGTGGTGGCCGGGATTGTGGGCTGGCCTGGGTCCGTGAAGCCGGTGGTCGTTATTACGGTGGGTTACCCGTGCGATCCCGATGCAGGAGCGCCTCCCGTTTCCCGCCGCAGACCGCTGGCTGAACTGATGCGGTGGTTGTGAAAGGGTCCGTCTGGGAATTGTGAACGCGCCTTTTAGCATTTAGCCTTCAGCCTTTAGCCTTTAACATCTTGCCGCCATGCCCTTTACCGTAACGCAGCCACTGGGAAGACCCCCGACTTTCCCCGAACTTCAAGAGCTGGCCGGACAGCATGATGTCCAGATCAACGTCCGCGTAAAAGGCCTGCGGTCTCACGCGGCAGGCGGTGTAGCGGAGGAACTGGCCGGAGATTTCTGTTACCCTGATCCGGAGCATCCCAAGGTAAAAGGGAACTATGCCTTTGAGCCGAATGGCGAAATCCGCGGCAACTTCAGCGGCCAAGTGCTCGGAAAACTGGCCGGGAGCTTCGTGTTTGCGGACGGAAAAGCCGAAGTCACCATCACCGAAAAGCCATTCCTGCTGCCCGAGGCGATTTTGAAAACAAAAATTTCCGAGGCGCTGAAAGAATTCTGCGCCAAATTTTTCACGTAAAATGCAGTTGAACAGGAACGCCGGATTTATCCGGCAGGACGTAAAGTGGTGCGAGCTTGCTGCCGCATTCATGCAGCGTTCCGCCGCAGTGCGGTGCAGGTTCAAAACAAAGGTAACGGAGTAGGTTCAGAACATAGGTAACACTTAGCCTGGGAAGTCTGAGACGATAAACTCAAGCATGCCCTGGAAAAAAAGTGAACCTATGGAACAACGA
>Ga0182027_10013968_pt1 | contig 11145 bp, 8 predicted proteins | sample 712E1DmetaG_FD_121300 | JGI IMG/M metagenome (GOLD analysis project Ga0182027, IMG submission 121300) | Permafrost microbial communities from Stordalen Mire, Sweden - 712E1D metaG (Illumina Assembly) | ecosystem: Environmental > Terrestrial > Soil > Wetlands > Permafrost | place: Sweden...
CTCTGCAATGATTGGGGGAGCGGGAGGCAGAGGAGTCAGTTCGTCACCTTCGCGGACGCGGTTAGTGCGAACATCGCGGCTCGCGGCGGCGTGTTCCCTGCGGAGGAAGAGCGGGTCCGCCAGAACCGAGGAGCTCTCCTACCGGCGAGCCTCAGCGGGGGAGTAGGCCCGCACGCGGATCTCGTTTTCACGCTTGCGGGTTTGCGCGATCTCGTACGAGGCTTGCATCCGCATGAGCGTGTCCATCTTCACGCCGAAGGCCTTCTCTATGCGCAGCGCCATGTCGCCGGACAAGCCGGCCTTGCCGTTGAGCAAACTGGATAGGGCTGGCCGGGAAACCCGAAGCGCTGCGGCGGCCGCCGTTACGGACAAGCCGGCGGGTTCGATGATCTCCGTCCGTATGAAATCTCCGGGATGAGGCGGGTTCTTCATGGGCATGGATTCTTGCTCCCGCAGACTGTAACCTGTAGCTTAACACTTATCAAATGAACGGTCCACACGACGAAGCTGCGGGGCAAGTCTTGCCCCTCCCCCACGCCGGTTGCCGACAGCTCCTGGTGTTCTTGTTGACTGCGCTCAGGCGGAGCGGTAGGGTATAGAAGCATGGATCTCACTGTTCAAATCCCCGACGACCTCGCCAGGAATATGAGCGCATCCGGCGACGCCCTGAGGCAATTGGGGTTCTGACCGGTGCGAATCCTCGTCGCGGATACTGGTGAATCCAGTTGACACCGAAACGCCTAGCTCTTCTTCTCCTGATCGCCGCCGGCGCCGTGATGGTGCACGGCTATCATCCCGCCGTGGAGGATGGCGAGCTTTATCTTCCGGGCGTCAAGAAGATCCTGAACCCGGCGCTCTACCCGTTCAACGCCCAGTTCTTCATGTCGCATGCGCGCATGACGCTGTTCCACCAATTGGCGGCGGCTTCCGTGCGCCTCTCGCATCTGCCCTTCGACTACGTCGTCTTCTTGTGGCACTTCGCCTGCGTATTCGGATTGCTCGCGGGATGTTGGCGCGTCTCGCGCGCGTGTTTCAAGAACTCGCTGGCCCCATGGGGGAGCGTGGCTCTGGTCGCGTCGCTGCTGACCATTCCGGTGGCGGGAACGGCGCTGTACATCATGGATCAGTATCTGACCACGCGGGACCTCTCGACGGCCGGCATCATGCTCGCGCTGGCCGACGTGCTCGAGCGCAAGTTCTGGCGCGCCGGCATCTTGATCCTGCTGGTTGCGGCCGTTCACCCGCTGATGTCGGTGTTCGGAATCGGCCTGCTGGTGGTTCTATACGTCGAGGAGCGCCGTTTGACGGCGGGATTGGCCCTGTTTCTGCTCCCGGCGCTGCCGTCGCTCCAGCCCGTTTCGAGCGTCTACCGCGGCATTCTGGACACCTCCCACGCGTACTTTCTGGTGACTCGCTGGCAATGGTACGAGTGGGTGGGAATCTTCGCGCCGCTGGCCCTGTTGTGGGGAATCGGCCGGTACGCTCAGACCCGCGGGCGCCGCGAAATGGCGGCCCTCAGCCGCGCGCTGGCGATCTTCGGGCTGGCGTTCTTCGCTTTGGCGCTGCTGCTTTGCGTTCCCCGGCTGGCGGGCTTGGCGCTGTTGCAGCCCATGCGCAGCCTCCACTTGATCTTCATCCTGCTGTTTGCGCTGTTGGGCGGGATGCTGGCCGAATCGCTACTCAAGTCGCATGTGTGGCGCTGGGTAGCGCTGCTCGCGCCCATCTGCCTGGGCATGTTCCTGGCGCAGCGCCAGTTGTTTCCCGCCACCCGGCATTTGGAATTGCCCGGCATGTCCCCCGGCAATTCCTGGGCCCAGGCGTTCGATTGGATCCGTCACCACACTCCCAACGACGCCATCTTCGCCATGGACCCCAATTACATGGAGCTAGCGGGCGAAGACGAGCACGGGTTTCGCGAGCTGGCCGAGCGCAGTTCCTTGGCCAATATCCATGACAAAGGCGCGGTCAGCATGTTTCCCGCCTTGGCCCAGGATTGGTATGAGCAGGACCGGGCGCAGCAGGGCTGGCGAGGGTTCCGAATCGCGGACTTCGAGCGCCTGCGGCGCGACTACGGCGTGACCTGGGTGGTTTTGGAGCGCCCCGGCGCGGCGGCCCTCGCATGCCCTTTTCAAAACGACGCGGTGTTGGTCTGCCGCATCGAGTAATGCCGCGGGCGGCGCTCTACGCGAACAACTCCTGGGCGCGCTGCAGGCGGCTGGCCACCTGGACGCCGTGGGGACACTGGACGGTGCAGTTCGCGCAGGCGCCACAGCGCACCGCGGCGGCTTCCGCGGGCAGAGCCTGGAAGCGCTCCCGCGCCATCGCGAACTGGCCGTAGCCCTCGGCGTACGTCAGGAACCGCAGCACGTCGGCCACCGGCAAGCCTTTCGAGCACTGGCCGTCGCAACGTCCGCACATGCGGCAATAGAACGGCTTGATTTCCTCCAGGCGCATCGCCAGCAGGTTGCCATCCGTCTGATTGAATGGCGATGTCATGGCCGCGATGTTCTGCTCGAGCTGCTCGTTATCGACGATGCTGGGGATGACCGTGTCTACGTTGGGGTTCTTCAGCACCCACTTCAAGGCCGCCACCGGCGCGCCTTCGCGCGTCAGCTTGTTGAGCTTGTCGGCGGGAACCGTGTAGGACCGTACCGTGGGCTTGACTCCGCCGGCCAATCCCTTCATGGCCACCACGCCGACGTTGGCCTTGCGGGCCGTCGCGATCAGAGGCTCGATGGAGGGGTCCATGGTGAAGTTGTAGCTCATCAGGAACACGTCGAAGTGGTTCAGCTTGAGCATGGCCGGGATCATTTCGGCGTGACCGCCGTGAAAGCTGACGCCCGCGAAGCGGATCTTCCCGTCTTGCTTGGCGCGCCGCTGCGCCTCGAGGACGTCGTCCGTCACCGCGTCCGGCGTGCTCCGGCTATGCAGGTGCCAAACGTCGAGGTGGTCGGTCTGCAATTCCTTCAAACTGGTTTCCAAGTCCGCCAACGCCGTCTTGCCGTCATGCGCCTGGGTCTTGCTGGCGATGTAGACCTTGTCGCGGTACTTCTTGAGCGCGGCCCCTACCATGCGTTCGTTATTGCCGCCCTGGTAGACGCGGGCCGTGTCGAAGTAGTTGATGCCCATATCGGCCGCCCTCTCGATCACGCTTTGATCGGAAGTCGTCATGCAGCCGAACGACAAGCGCGTGACCCGCATGCCTGTCTTGCCCAGAGTCCCGTACGTGAAACGCGTCGCCGGCGCGGCGGACGCCTGCCTGGCGGGCGTCGCTTGGCCCGGAGCGCCGCCGGACGGCGTGGCAGCCAGCGCCGGCAGAGCGAGTGTGGTTCCTAGAAAGCTACGGCGGGAAGACGATTGCAAGGTCGGTTCCTCCTGGGGTATTCCTCCTCAATTTCAGCTTTCAGGATACCAAACTTCCCCTCTACGTCTTCAGCTCGGCGACGATGCCTGCGGCGATCGCGCGGGCTCGCTCCAGGTCGCCGGGGGCCAGGCTGATCGCTCCCACGCGGGCATGGCCGCCGCCTCCGAAACGCTCGCAAATGCTGGCCAGGTTATGCTTGGGAATCTCCAGGGCCCAAGGGTTCGAGCCAACCGAGATCTTGGTGCGGAAGCTCGAACGGCTCACCGAGACCGTATAGATGGAATCGGGAAACAGGTAATAGGGGATGAACTTGTTGTAGCCTTCCATGTCGCATCCTTCGAGGTCGAAGAACACCACCCCCCGATCCTCCAGGGAACGGCCGCGGATGATCTCGATGGATGCCATATGGCGGCGGTAGAGAGGCTCGTAGAGGGCGCGGATTTCCGGCGCCTCGACAATCTGCCGCAGGCTCTGACAGCGCATCCAGCGGATCGCCTTCTGCACTACCTCGGAGCCTTGCGCGGCCTCGATCACGAGCGTCAGCTTCATCGCCGGCGCGCCGAGTTCGACGGCCGTGCGGGCGTCGGCATACTGGGCCCCGTCGATGACGATGGACCAATCCACCAGGTCGTCCAGGTCCGGCGCGTGGAACCCGAAGCGCTCGGAGGCCACGAAGCGGATGAACGAGGCGCAGGATTTGTAACCGGGATCGTAGAGCTTGCGGCCGGTGGCGTCGTTGCGGTAATGCTCGGCGTCCGCCGCGCTGAGGAAGGCGCTCTGGTGATGGTCGAACCACCAGGTCAGCCGCGGGTCGCTCGAGTATTTGAAATCGACGATCGCGTTCTCGTCGCCGTCGAAGAGCGCCGGGTCGAACGCCTGAGAGGCGCCATGCGCCATTCCCGTGTAGGCAAACTCCGCATCCGGGTGAATGGCGCCCGCGATAAAGCGGCTAAAGAAGGCGGCGGAAGCCGCCCCGTCGAAGCAATGGTCGTGATACAAGACGCGTTCCAGCATAGGATGGGGGAAAACATTCCAGGTTGCCTCAATGCGAGGCGAAATGCAACCCGTATTCGCATAAAATGCGAAAAAGAGCGGAATTCCGCCGGAAGTGCGCGTTTTCCGGAAGCCCGGCAAAAGTCCTGTGGAAGTCCCGCAAAAGTCCCGTAAGAGGTTGAAGGCCTTGGTCCGAAGCGCTATAATTCAACACATTGCGGAGGGACTTCGCCGAATCCACGGTTCACCGCAACCTCAGTGCCTTGGGCTTGCGAGACGCGCGGGAAGCGAATCGAGGAGACACGATGAATAGCAGGATCGTTCGTTTCGCGGCTGCGGCGTTGGTGATGTGGCCGGTAGTCTGCCACGCTCAAACAGCCGTTTCGCGAGCACCCGCCGCGGCTCCCCGGAAGCAGCTCGATATCGGCGCGGCCACGGCCCCGCTCAGCGACGCCGAGCGCACGGATCTTGACGCGGCCGTCAAGAAGCACGACTACGCCGCGGAAAAGGCCGTCATCGACAAGGCTCGGGGCGAGCACCAGGATTCTTTCGATCTGCTGGTCATGTGGGGGCGTCTGGCCTACCTCGAAAAGCAGCCCAAAGACGCGGCGGAAGCGCTCGAGCGCGCCGATAAGATCAAGGCTCTGTCCGAAACGGACCGCCTGACGCTGGCGCTCGCCTATGAGTTTTCGGACAAAACCGATCAGTCCCGCGCCGAGATGCAAAAACTCGTCAAGCTGGCGCCCGCCAACGCTCAGTACCCCTATCAACTGGGACGGCTGGAAGCCCAGAGCCAGCGCCTGGAAGAGGCGGAGAAAGACTTCGCGCAGGCGGTCCGGATCGATCCGACCCTCGTCCGGGTCTACGAGGATCTCGGCAAGACCCAGGAAGCCCTGGGCCGCATGGAAGCGGCGCGGAAGACCTACGAGGACGGCGCGGCAATCAACCGGGGCCTTAAATCCCACTGGGAGTGGTCGCCCCTGGATTTGGGGGTTGTTTTGCTGGAAGCGAACGACCTCGCGGGAGCGGAGAAGCTATTCCGGGAAGCTCTGCAATACAGCCCCCGATCCGCCTGGGGCCATTACTATATGGGTCAGCTTCTCCAAAAGCGGGATCGAAACGCGGATGCGATAGCCGAATACAAGGCCGCCGTCGTCGGCGATCCCCGTCTCAAGCAGGCTTGGTACGCGCTTGGACGGCTACTTAAGCAGCAGGGAGACGAGGCGGGGTCCAATCGCTCCCTCGCCATTTTCAAGCGACTGGAAGAGCAGGAGAACGCCGCCAAGGGCAGGAAGAACTAAGCGCCCCGCGGTTGCGGCCGCCCGCCGCTACGGGTTGCCGGGAGGTTCGTCGATCTTCAGAAACTGGTCGGCGGAGACATTCTTCAGGGTCTGAACGGTTCCACTGGGCCAGCCGATCTCGAGCGAAGCGATTCTGCTATCCCGCCCCAACCCGAAGTGCACGCGCTTGTCGCTCGATGACATGAACCCCACGCTGATGGCGACGTGGTTGTACAGAACCCGCCCCGATGCCGTCGTCACCTTGACCTTTGCGCCGATGGCGTCGCGCGCGCTCTTGTGTCCCACCAGGCTCACGACTAGCCAGTGATTGCCGCTGCCGCCGGTGTTCATCAAGATTCGCGGCGATTCGTTCAGCGAAGTCACCACAATGTCGAGAGCGCCGTCGTTGTTCAAATCGCCGAACGCCGAACCGCGCTGATACCCCGTATGCAGAAAGTCCTTCCCCATTTCTTCGGAGACATCCACGAACGACTTTCCGTCCACGTTCCGGAACATGGCGTCATGCTGCGGCGCCATCTCATTCCCCTGGTTGACGTCGCCGTTCGAGGAATAGATATCCTTCCAGCCGTCGTTATTGTAGTCGATGAATCCATTGCTCCAGCCTGAGTAAGGCCGGCTCAGCCCGCGGAGCTTGGACGGTTCCGAAATCGACTCGAACAGGCTCCCGCGATTTCGCAGCAACCCCCATACCTCGCCCATCAAGTCGTTGTAAAAAATGTCCACCTTGCCGTCGTTGTCGAAGTCCTTGGCGTCGGATCCCATGGAGGAACTGGTGTCCCCGTTGTCGTTGTAAGCGACGCCCCACTCCATCCCTTTTTCCTCGAAGACGCCGTCTCTCCGGTTGAGAAACAGGGAATTGGGTTCCGTATCGTTGGCGATGAACACGTCCGGCCAGCCGTCGCCGTTGAAGTCCGCGATCGAGATCCCCATGCCCTTGCCCGGCGAGGCCCCAAACCCCGACTTCTCCGTGACATCTTCGAATTTCCCGTGTCCCAGGTTGTGATACAGCCGTTGCGGAACGCTGCGGTAACGGCGTGGATTGCAATAAACGTCGAGGCCCCCAACGCTGCAACGGATGTCCGTCCGCGGAGTCCAGACGGTGTAGTTCGAGACAATGAGATCGAGCAGCCCGTCGTTGTCGTAATCGAACCAGGCGGCGGCCACGCTGAGTGTGTTGGGCGGTTTGCCTCCGATGCCGGAAGCTTCCGTAACATCGGTGAACGTGCCATCCCCGTTGTTGTGGTAGAGGACGTTACGGCGTGCGCTGCACAGAAACAGGTCCTCGTAGCCGTCGTTGTCGTAGTCCCCCACGGCCACTCCGTAGTTAAAATCCAGGCTCTCTCCGGCCAATCCGGACTTGGCGGTAACGTCCTCGAACGTCCCGTCGCGTTTCTGGTGCAGCAGGCAGTTGTAGTACGACGGGTCGGTCTTCTTCAACTCGGGCAGTTGCGCGCCGTTGGTGAAGAAGATGTCCAACCTGCCATCGTTGTCGTAATCGAAGACCGCGACTCCGCCGCACATCGACTGCGGAAAATACCTCAGGCCCCCGAAGCTGTTGTTGGATTTGTAAGCGATCCGCGAACGCGGCGCCACGTCCACAAAACCCGGCCGCTTGGGCGGCGCGGCCGGTCTTCCCGGCGAAAGAGCCACGAACCAAAGGAGGCAGATCTCCGCGATGACGATCCCAGCGCGCTTCACTTCCCCGCCCCGCGCGCGGCGGCCTTCGATGGCTCGACCACAGTCAGCCACTGGTCCGCTCTGAGGTTATCGAGTCTTTGCACCGCGCCGCTCGGCCACCGGACCTCGATGAGCTTGACCATCTCATCGGCGCCCAGACCCGCCAGCACGCGGCGGTCGCTCGCCGACAGATAGCTCCCCGCCGTGTTGACGGTGTAGTACTGCGTCAAACCCGAGGCGCCCACAATCTTGACTCTCGAACCGATTCCATCGCGGTTGGAATCCGTGCCTTGCGTCTTGATGCCGATCCAGTGATTGCGCTTGCCCGCATTGTTGCGGAGTACGTACGCGTTTTGTCCGATATTGACGGTCACGATATCGATCGCGCCATCGTTATCGAGATCCCCGAACGCCGCCCCCCGGCTTACCCACGAACCCGCGAAGGTGCGGCCCGGGTCTCCCGGCCAGGGCGTCAGGCGGCCCTTGTCGTTCCTCAGCAACATGGGCTTCTGTCGATAGGTCAAGATCCGCGACGGTCCGAACATGTCTTCGTCGATGTGCCCCTGCGCGGCGTACAGATCCTTCCACCCGTCGTTGTCGATGTCGATCCATTTGACGCCCCAGCCAGTCGAGAGCATGCTCGCCCGGCCCAGGCCGGATTGGTCGGTGGCGCTGGCGAAGACGCCTCTCCCCAGGTTGCGGAACAGCATGTACTTGTCGTTGACAAAATCCGTCACCACCAGATCGGGAAGGCCGTCGTTGTCGTAATCCGCGAAATCCGTTCCCATGCCGGCAAACGTATTGCCGTCCTCGTTATAAGCGACCCCCGCCGCCATGCCGCTTTCCGTGAACGTCCCGTCGCCATTATTGTGGTAGAGGAACGACTGCGTGGAATCGTTGGCGACGTAAATATCGCTCCAGCCGTCGTTATCGTAATCGGCGAACGCCACTCCCAGCCCGCGTCCCTTATACTTCGCGATCCCCGCCTTCACCGATACGTCGGTGAATGTCCCATCGCCGTTGTTGTGGTACAGTACGCTGGTTACGCCGCCATAGATGAGCGGATGGCAGTACTGCCGGCCCGTCGCCGCCGAACCGCACGGCCGATTGGTGGCGAAGGTCCAGTCAAGGTAGCGCGTGACGAACAGATCCAGTTTGCCGTCGTTGTCGTAGTCGAAGAAGCCCGCGCTGGCCGACCAACCGCTGGTGGCGGTTCCGGATTTCGCCGTTACGTCGGTGAAGGTGCCATCGCCGTTGTTGTGATACAACGTCGTGCGGTCCAGCCCCGTGACGAATAGGTCCTCGAATCCGTCGTTATCGTAGTCGCCCACCGCCACGCCCATACTGTACCCGGAGCCCGCCAGGCCCGCCTTTTCGGTGACGTCGGTGAAAGTTCCGTCGGCGTTCTGATGGAAGAGCCGGTTGTAATAGCGCGGGCCGGTCTTCCCGGCGCTCTTCCCCGCCGGCATCGGATCGTCGATCTGCGCGCCGTTGGCGAAGAAAATGTCCAGGCGGCCATCGTTGTCGTAGTCGAACACGGCTACGCCGCCGCCCATGGTTTCGGGAAGATACTTCTGACTCGTTGGGGAATTCTCGAGGCGGAAGCCGACGCCCAGCGAGCGGCCGACGTCGGTCAGCGCCTCTTGCGCGGCGGCTGGATAAAGCACCGTGGGGCCCGCCACGGCCAGAGCCAAAGCCGCCAGGCCGAGCCAGCGAAGTACGCCCTCGGAGGCCATCGAATCCAGATCTGGCGGCGCTACCGAGAGCCTGCCGCCCCCGCCGGCGCGCCGGATGTCTCCTTTGCTCCGACGCGCAACGGAGCCGGTTTGAACGTCCACGAGTTCCCTTGATCGGTGATCGGCGTGTTCTTCGGAAACATGAAGGCGGCGCGGCTTTGCAGCGTTGCGCCATTGACCTGGAGTATCTTGGACGGCGACGGGTCCAGGCAGGCCCGCACCAGCAAGCGCAGAAACTGGGTGGCAGTCAGGCGCAGCGATCCCACCTGAACGTCCACCGGAACGGCATTGGAGGGAACCACCTTCCATTCCGTCTCCGCCAGCTTCGGCGCCAGTTGCGCGGCGGCCTTCATCACCTCCGAGACAGGCACCGACCCGGTGTTCGGCCCCATGCCGTTTGGAGTAGCCAGGGGGCCGTACATGGGCGTCAATGCCACCGATTTCGGCAGCGAGCCGCTCTTGCCGGCGCTGGCCAGAGCCTGAGTGAGAAGATTGAAGCTTTCGGCCAGCGTGAAGAACCTGTCGCCCGCCCGTCCGAAGTTGGGCGGCGCCATCGGTTGCTTGTCGAACGCTTCGTTCAGGTTGGAGGCCAGTGCCTTGAGTTGTTCGGCCGTCACTTCGGAATCGGTTGTGGCCGCCAGTTCGGCCAGATCGCGGACCGAAATGAAACGGCTCCCGGGATTGGCCGGCAGAAACTCCTCCAGCAGCCATTTCAGCGTCGCCTCGTCTTGCCTGAAGCCCGCCTCTATGGCGGTCTGTGCGGCCATCGAGTGCATCTGCGAGGGGATCACCGGGTCGTCCGGATGATAGTACATCCACTCCAGCGGATCGGCCACCACGGATCCGTCGGCCCGCCGCGTCAAATATCGCAAATAGGGCGACACTTCGAGCTTGACGACGCGGACATGCCCGCGGTCGAGCTTCGCGAAGACCTTCTTCAGAGCTTCCGGTCCCTCGTCCGTCGTGTGCGGCTTGAGGTCGGGCAGGCTGGTGGCGGACAAGCGCAGAAAGCCGTCTTCCCAGAAGACCTCGGGCGCCTCCGCCGCGTCGGGACTCATGAAACGGGAGAAACCCTCCGCGGAAACCTCAAATCCCGTGATGCCGCGCCTTGGATCGGCTGTCGGAATGCCCCCCACCACCGCGGTTGGGGTCGTCTTGCGAAGTTGGTTCATCGAGGGCGAGTCGGCGCCTAGCGTCCGGTCGATCCCGGTGACGAACGCCACCCCATTCCCGAACACCTCTTGCGTGCGCTTCAAGCCACCGCTTAATCCCGGCGCCGGCAGCCCCGTAACCGGGTTTTTGAAGTCCACCAAGAAACGCTCCGCCGCCTCGGCTTTGGCTGCCCACCTTTCCTCGGGCGTGTCGGCGGTAAGCAGGGCCGCTTTAGGACGATACAAATACGATGGCTCGTCTTCCCCGGTGTAGCCCAGATCCACCAGACCGCGGCTGGAATAATCCTTGAGCTTATCGGCAAGATGGAGGCCGGCGTTCTCGTCGTTCAACTCCTGGCTGACCGTGCCGGAAAACTGCAACACGGCCGAGATCCCCGACTGCGGGTGCTGTGTGCGCAGCCTCTCCAACAGGGGCAGCAAACGCTGCAGCCGCTCATCCGTGGTGTGCGGGTGGCCGTGATCGTAGAAGCGGGAATACAGTACGATCAATATGGGCTTGGGCGGCGGCGCCGGCTCCGCGGCGAACAGCCCAAACCATGCCACGAGAAAGAGGAGTGCGGGGCGTTTGATCATACGAGTCCATCCTAAAACTAAAATGGCGCCGAGGGCAAATACCTTCGGCGCCACTCAAGAACCAAGCTTGATCGCGCTCGGCGGGATACGTCCCATTCCGTGCGCGGGCTTACTGTCTTGTGAACACCATGTCGAAGATCTCACCCTTGGGCGAAGTGAGCTTTCCAGCCAACTGAGCGCCATTCATGATGCTGAGGGTCCCGGCGCCGGCGCCCACGGCAAACGTAATCGTGAGGGACGAAACGTTTCCGGACGAGATCTGCATCACCTTTCCGTTCCCGATCTTCAACGTTCCGGTAACGGAAGTTCCCGCCTGCAACAGCGTCAAC
>Ga0182027_10013969_pt1 | contig 11145 bp, 9 predicted proteins | sample 712E1DmetaG_FD_121300 | JGI IMG/M metagenome (GOLD analysis project Ga0182027, IMG submission 121300) | Permafrost microbial communities from Stordalen Mire, Sweden - 712E1D metaG (Illumina Assembly) | ecosystem: Environmental > Terrestrial > Soil > Wetlands > Permafrost | place: Sweden...
CTTATATGGGCAGTTATTCGAGCAATAGCGCGTTCCAACGCAGCGGTTGTAGACCATCGCGTTTAAGCCCTCGGGCGTATGCACCGTCGCGCCCACCGGGCAAACCTGCTCGCAGGGCGCATTCTCGCAGTGCTGGCAGGCCATGGGTTGAAAGTGCGCGCGCGGCGCGGCCAGGTCGCCCTCGAAATAGCTGTCAATGCGCAGCCATTGCATGTTGCGGCCGACGCGCACCTGCTGCTTGCCCACCACGGCGATATTGTTCTCGGCATAACAGCTCACGATGCAGGCATTGCAGCCCGTGCAACTGTTCATGTCGATCGACATGGCCCATGAATTGGCCTCGTTATAAGGCCAAATGGGAAAGAGCGAGGTGTCGCGGCTGGGCGTCTCGTGCGTTTCGCCCTCGTGCGCAAAATTCGGATTGGCCTTGAACTCGTCGAGTGTGGCGTAGCGAATAATGCCGCGCGGTCCCAGCGCCTCGTCGGCTTCGAGCGAATTGTTGCCGTTGCCCTGCCCTTGCAAGTAGCTGGCGCGCTTGTCCTGGTAGTGGCTCTTGGTGACGGCGATGCCCCACTTGCCTTCCACCTTGCGAATCGAACCGGTGGCGTAGAACGGCGCCCAGGTGTTGCGAATGAGATACGCGTTGAAACCCGCGCCACCGGCTACGCGGCCGACCTGCCGGCCGTAACCGAGATAAACCGTGACGGAATTATCGGGATGGCCCGGCGCAACAATCACCGGCGCCTTCACCTTGCCGTTACCCACGGTCAACTCGACAATGTCGTCTTCTTCGAGATTCAGCTTCGTCAGCGTCGTGCCGGAAACTATCGCCGCGTTGTCCCAGCTCAAGCTCGTCACCGGCTTGGGCAGCTCCTGCAGCCAGCCCACGTTCGCCCAGCGCCCGTCGTACACATTCGGATCGGGGCGGAAGATGACTTCGATCGAATCCTTCGGCGTGGGCGCGGGAACGGAATTCACGGGATGAAAGGCTACGCCCATGGTTACAGTCGACGGCCCAGCCGCAACCGTATCCGCAATCCATCCGTCGTGCAGCGCCTTGCGCCATCCGGCTTCGAAATCGCCCTTAATTGTCGTCTTCCACGTTTCGCGCACGGCATCGTACGGGCTCAGCATGGGCTCGTCCAACAGCGCCTGGAACACGTGATGCGCCGTGCGCCCGCCGTAGAGCGGATCGATCATCGGCTGCACGATGGAAACCGTGCCGTCGTAGGCGCGCGCATCCGACCAAGATTCCAAATAGTGCGCGGCGGGGATGTGCCAGTGCGCCTGCTGCCCCGTCTCGTCGAGATGCGAGCCCAGGTGCGCAACGATATTGGCCTTGTTGAAGGCGTCGGCAAAATCCAGATCGGCGGGCGCATCGTAAATTGGGTTGGCATTCAAAATCACCAGCCAATCCACCTTACCCGCGTTCAGATCGGCAATCAGCGCCTTGAAATCGCCGAGTTGGTCGCTGGGCAATGGAATCGCCGACTCCTTCGCGACCGTCACCGTCTTACCCATGTTGCCAAGCGTGTTGTTGATCGCCAGCGCCAGCGCTGCAACCGACTGGTCCTGGTAAAGCCCCGGAAGCACCGCGCTCTTACCGGCATTAGCCTTCAGATCCTTGGTCAGCGCGGCGAGAAACTTCTTCTGCTCGTCGGTCCACGCATTGGCGGGAGGGTTGACGCCCGGAACGCCTAACGTCTGCGCCAGCTCCGCCGTAAACGCCGGAATCTCGCTCGCGCGCAGTCCCAGCCGGTGCTCTGCCTTCATGCCTGTGGTGGTGGGCGTGCTTTCGATGGCGTAGAGCCGGTTCATGCCGTTTTCCGGATGTTTGCGCCGGTCGGCATAATCGCGCACCAATTTATGGAAGCCTGGATAGCTCGCACCCGAAAGAAGATCCGCATCCAGCGAAACGATCACGTCCGCGCCAGTCAGGTCGTACTGAACGTTGATTCCGTTAGCCAGAAATGTTCCGGCCAGCGCGGGATCGTATTGCACCAGCTTTGCCTTGGGCCAGGCCTTCTGCGCCGCCTGCCACTGCCGCGCCAGCGTGGGCGAGGTGATGGTGGCGCTCAGGAAATAAATTCCCGTCCCGTCCTTGGTTGAAATCACCTTCTCGCGGAACTGCTCGGCAAACTCGCCCCACTCCCGGCTCTCGCCGCGATACAGCACGTGCTGCGAGCGATCGGGATCGTAAAGATCGAGCAGCGTGCCCTGCGAATAAGGATCGGAGCCCCCGTGGTTGTACGCGTGCTCCGGATTGCCGTCGATCTTGATGGGCCGGAACTCGTCGCTCTTGACCAGCAGCGGCACCGCGCCCGTGGTGAACGGGTGCGCCGTGGCAAAGTACATCGGCTTGCCGAGAATCAAATCCTCCGGCGCTTTGATGTAGGGATAGATCGGCTCGTCGGGCTGCTTGGTGCAACCGGCCAGGCCGGCGAGCGCCATGGAAGCGCCCATCAACTTCAGAAAGCCGCGCCGCGAAACCGGGTCAACCCACTCCTGCGCCGCAGGCAGAAACTCGCGCTCTACCGCGGCCTGAAACTCCGGCGTATCGGCGAGCTCGTCCAGCGACCGCCAGTACCTTTTGCCCTTCGCGCCCTTCAGCTCCGCGCGAACCGCATCGAGAGTCATGGGCTGCGGCGTGATGGTGATCAACTTTTCCGATTTATCGTTCACGGCATTCCCTATCGGCTTCTCCACCGCCGGCAAATTCTTTCTGTTTGCGCTCATCGGTGGCACACCTCGCAACTCGTAAGGTCTTTCGGAGTGCGGATATTGTAGTGCTCGACGAGGAAGTGGCCCAGCGCATCCTGGCTGGTGAACTTTTGATAGGCGACCGGAGCAGCGGAGGGCATTGCAGCCGCGACATCGCCGGTCAAGCCTTTCGCGTCTGCCGCAGGCAGCCGCAACCAGGCTACCTCGACGCCGGCCTGCGCCGGGTCTTTCGTCGTGCAGCTCACGCTTTGCGCCGTGGGCACGCCGGCTTTATTATTGTTCGCCGCGCACCAAACGGGCCGGTCTTCGGCAGGAGCGTCCCACGCCATGTTGTAGATCTCGCTGGTCGGCCGCAGATTCTTGGCCGGATTGCGATGGCAGTCCAGGCACCACTCCATCTGCAGAGTGTTCTGCTCATACATCAAGGGCATCTCGTCCACGCGGCCGTGGCAGCTTTCGCAGCCGATGCCCTTATTCACGTGGATCTCATGGTTGAAGAAGACGAAGTCGGGAAGGTCGTGCACCTTGATCCAGGGGATGGATTGCCCGGTGTACCAACTCTGCCGCACCGGCTCCAATAACTGCGCATTGGTCCAGATCTGCGCGTGGCAGTTCATGCAGGTGCGGGTGGGAGGAATGCCGGCGTAGCTCGACTTCTCCACCGTGGTGTGGCAGTACTGGCATTGCAGTCCCAGCCCTTGCACGTGGTGTTTGTGGCTGAAGGGCACCGGCTGATCGGCGCGCTGGCCCTGCCGCGTGACCCACGGCGAGCGCTGCAGCTGGTCCAGCGTGACCCCCAGCGCAATGACGATCAACCCCGTCAACACCAGGCTCATGCGAGCCAGTGCATTGGAGCTGCGGTCGAAGATTTGCGCCATGAACTGTTCCTGGTTTGACTTACGTTGTGCATGCGCCGCGTGTGTCGGCGGTCACATGGATGGTGTACAAGAAGAGCTCTTCGATACAACTCTCATGGAAGGGCGGGGAAGCCCGAAACTCAACTATAACAAATACGATGCAGCACACAACACGCGCGGTGCGCTAAATCTTCAAAAAATTGTGTGGGAAATCGGTTTGCAAACCTCTGAAAAGAAAACCAATTGTGACAAGAACGATTGCGGGGTAATCATCACCCTTCCCCTGGCCTCTTGCGTACCAGAACTTGAGATGGCGATGAAGAAAATTTCGCGCCGCAACCGAGTTCGCCGCAATGCCGAGAACCGGCGCCGCTACGCTTGCGCAACGGTCCGCAACGCTCCCGCGCTGCAGCCCGTGCTTACCCTTTCCAGGATGCTGGGCGCCCCAGGCTCGGTGCATCTTTATTTTTGCGCCAGTCTTGGGATAGCACGAAGCCCAACTTGCCACGTTCACCCTTTCCAGAACGCCATCAGCAGCCCACCGGCCACGATGAGCCCTCCGCCCGTGTAAATCGGCACAGTCGGCGCCTGGCCGAAGCGCACTTTGTTGAGAATTTGCGCCATCACAAAAAACAGCGCCACGTAGACGCCGAGCAGCCGGCCGAAATCCCAGCGCGGCACGTTTACTGTCGATCCGTAAGCGGCAAGGACGGCCGCGCCGGCCGCAAAGGCCAGCACCCGCCCCAATCCCGAGGAGCGATAGAAGCTGATCTGAAAAAACGAGTCGCCATAGGCCTCAAGAAACGCCGCCAGCGTAAGGACGGCAAGCGCGCCCAGCGGATTCGACACAACTCGTGCGACGACATTCATACGGGAAAATCCTCCGGGGAAGAGTGAAGCGTGCGGTTGGTACTGAGTGACGTCCCAGGCCGGGCGCGAGCAGCGCAGCAGATCCTGCGCTCCCGGTATGGTAACAACCCGATCATTTAGAATTCATAAGGGCGTAACAGCCGATCTCAACAAAGTTCATCCGGCAGTGCGGATTTTCCTGCAGCCGGCAGTGCGGATTTTCCGGAGTTTGAATCCGCCAGCCGGCTGTCTACCCATCCTCCCAACAGAGCGCCGGTGCACGTCCGGATAAGAATGGCAAGGAGACAAGAGATGAAATACGCCGGATTGCTGGTGATGCCAGCCGGATTCTTTCTCGCCCTTGCCGCGCTGGTGCTGTTTCCTGACCCGGCGCGCCGAACATTATTTGTGATGTGCGGTTTGGCTGTCGAGTTGATGGGTTTGGCCGTTGCGGTGCGCGGCCACATGCTGGCGCGCGGGGCGAGGCTGCCTTGAATCCCGTCGCATCTGCTCCGGTCCTAAGCGACGCCGTTTTCGCGCTCACGCTCGCGCTTTTGCTCATTTGCCCGCTGGCTATCGCCGGCGTGGCCCTCATCAATACCGGCCTCGGCCGCTCGCGCTCGGCCGCACAGGTGCTGCTGGGCAATCTGGCGATCGTGGCCGTGGCTGCCATCGTTTTTACGCTTGTCGGCGCGTCGTTCGCCGGAACCCTGCCGGGCGTTTCGGGCAGCGCGGGATTCACCTTTCACGCAGCGGGCAAGCTCTGGAACTGGCTTGGCAAGGGTTCGTTTCTGCTCCGCGGCCTCGGGGCCGATGCACCGCAATCTCAGCTTGCGTTGCTCTTTGAGTTTTTGGCGGTTGCCATGGCCGCAATGCTGCCGTGGGGATCGGGAGCGGACCGCTGCCGACTTGCGGCTGGCTGCGCGTCGGCAGCGGTTCTGGCCGCCTTCGTCTTTCCTCTCGCCGCACACTGGATTTGGGGCGGGGGCTGGCTGGCGCAACTGGGCGTGAACTTCGGGCTCGGCGCGGGATTTCTCGACGGCGGCGGCGCAGCCACCGTACACGCGCTCGGCGGATTGAGCGCGCTGGCCGTGGTGTGGATCGCCGGCCCGCGCCGCGGCAAATTTCCCAGGGAAGGCCTTTCGACCGCCATTCCCGGCCACAGCGGCATCTATGTGCTCTTCGGTTGTTTTGTGGCCTTGGTGGGCTGGCTGGCCTGGAACGCCGCAGGCGCACTCATCTGGCTGCACGCCCCGCTCGCCGCGCTGCCCGGCACGGCTATCAATACTTTGCTCTCGGCCTCCGCGGCGCTCGCGGCAACTTTCTCCGTCACCCGCATCCGCTTCGGCAAGCCCGACGCCAGCCTCTGCGCCAACGGCTGGCTGGCCGGCCTGGTGGCCTCAAGCGCCTGCGCCGCCTTTGTCTCGCCCGTTGAGTCTATTTTTGTTGGCCTCGTCGCAGGCATCGTCACGCCGCTCATGGTCGAGTTGCTTGAGCTCGCGCTCTCCATCGACGATCCCTCCGGCGCCATCACGGTGCACGCCGCCGCGGGCCTTTGGGGATTGCTGGCCGCGGGCCTCTTCGCGCCGCAGCCGGGGCAACTGCTGGCGCAACTGGTCGGCATTGCCGCGCTGCTGGGCCTGGTGCTACCGATGGTCTACCTGCTCTTCGCGCTGCTCAACCGCATCGTTCCCTTCCGCGTGGACGCTGACGGTGAGCGCATCGGCATGGACCTGCACGAACTGGGCGGCGGCGCCTATCCGGAGTTTGTCATCCACCGCGACGAACGCTATCGCTAGCCGGGTCTGCCGCAAATTCTGAAGTCAGGCAGCAGACCCTCTTCGCTGCTGGCGGACCCGGTCTACATGGGCGTAGTCGTCAGCTCCGCACTTTGGAACTCCCAAGGGCAGTTCGCGGAAACCTGAATCCAGATGCCGCCCGCCGTTGTCGCGTCAAAGGCGTAAGCAAATCCGCTCGTGCCCTGCGCCACGCTCACCGTCTCCGTGGGCTGCACGCCAACCGCGCTTCCATCGGGCGCCGTAGCAATGGCAAACTGGGCCGGGCAATAGGAATGAACCTGGAAGCTCAGCATATACATGTTGTTGGGCGCCGCCGTCACATTGAAGCCGAGATAGCTTTGGTTGGGAGGGACCATGAGATTCAGCAGCAAGCCCGCGTCGTCGGGGTCCCACTCTCCCACGTTGTACGCTGCCATCGTGAGAATCCCCGCGCTCGTCGGTTGGGACACCGTGATGGTTTCCGTGGAGGGGCCGGAGTTTGCCGGCGAGGTCATGGGTCTGGCCGAGCCTTTGGGCGCCGACGCCTTAAATGCCAGCCGGGCCGAGGCGATGAATTGCGCTTTGTCGGCAGGCGTAAGCACGCGGCCTTTGGAAAGAACCAGAGGCCTGTGCGCCATGCGCACAATGGGCGGCTTCGGCCGGGTGGGAACGCCCTTCAGCGTGATTGCGGGGCGCTGGCCGAAAGCCGAGGTCAGAGCCATGGCGGTAGAGAGCATAGCGGCGAGTTTCTTCATGAGAATGCCTTTCTTCCCGCCGCACAAAGCAGAATTGGTCTGAAAGGATTTGCGGCGGATTGCCGCGAGTATAGCGCCGCCAACGCATCCCCGGCCAGAAAAAATTGGGTGAGAAAAAGGGGGCGCAGTTACTTGCGCGCCAGCAGCAGCATCACCACGAACAGCACTACGGGAACCAGCGCCAGGCCGGCGTAGAACAGCATCTTTTTGTTGCTGAAGAAGCGCCGCCCGTGCAGCGCCGACCGGCGCGCGCCGTCTTCCACGCCCACCTGATCCTGGTGCTCCAGGTCCCAGGCCATCTCGTGCGCAGTCGAGTAGCGGTGGCGCGGGTCGCGCTCCAGCGCGCGGAAGAGGATCTCCTCGAGCGCGGGCGGAATCTCCGGGTTGAGCTCGCGCGCCGGCGTGGGATCGATCAGCAGCCGCTCGTTCATCACCGCCAGCGGATTCGGTCCCGTGAACGGCGGCTGCCCAGTGAGCATCTCGTAAAGCATCGCGCCCAGCGCGTAGATGTCGCTGCGCTGGTCGCCGCGCTGGCCCTTCACCTGCTCGGGCGATATGTAGTCGGGCGTGCCCAGGGCGGGAGTGATTGTGGCATGGGTGATGCGCCGCGCGTCTTCCTTCATGGCGATGCCGAAGTCGATGAGCTTGATATGGTCCGCGGCGTCAACCATCACGTTTTCCGGTTTCAGGTCGCGGTGCACTACGCCGTGCTTGTGCATGGTGTCGAGCGCGTCGCACATCTCCAGCGCGAAGTGTACGGCGCGCTCCACGGGCAGCTTGCTCTTCTCGTTCAGGCCCTGCTCGTTCAAAATGGCCCGCAGCAGCCGGCCCTCAACCCACTCGATCACCATATAGAGGCGGCTGCGCTCTTCGCCGTCGTAGGTCTTCACCACGCCGGGGTGGTCCAATTGCTGGCCGATTTCCTCCTCGCGGCGGAAGCGTTCCAGCAGAACGGGGTCGGATTCCATCTCAGGGTGAGGAACTTTGACAGCCACCAGCCGGCCGGTACGCAGGTCGGTAGCCCGGAAGAGCGTGGACATGCCTCCGCGCCCAACCACCGCGTCCAGACGATAGTGGTCCAGCGTTTCTCCGGCTTCAACAGTCGCGGTCATTGCTTCGCATAGCATCGCAATTCCAAGTGTTTCATGCAATACATAAGAGAATTGCAAGGAAAGGCTAATAGAAAACTACAGATTGCCGATTCGCGCCAGACGTGCATATGAGCGTTTCTCGGCCTCTTCGGCAGGCGCAGCAGACGAGATGGATGGGCAGCGGCTGCCGGAGGTCATTATGATGGAGGTCAAGATGCCCCGCTTGCTTCGATTCTCTTTGGCCTGCCTGGCACTGGCCTGCGCGATTGGTCCCTGCGTTGCCCGCGGCGCGACCCGCGGAGTTGCGACGAAGTCTCATGCCGCCCCGCCGGCGCCGCCGCAGGATACCGGGTTCCTGAACCGCAAGATCGAGTTGCATGGGGTTACTTATCGCTTTCAGGTCTACTTGCCCGAGGAGTGGCGGCGCGACGACGGCAGGCAATGGCCTGTCATTCTCTTTCTGCACGGCCGCGGCGAGCGCGGCTCCGAGGGCATGTGGCAGACCCAGATTGGCTTGCCGGAAGCGGTGCGCAACCACCCCGATCGCTGGCCGTTTGTGATCGTGATGCCGCAGTGCCCAGAGAGCGCCCACTGGACCGATCCGGCGATGCTGGATCTGGCGATGGGTGCGCTCGACCAGGAATCGGCCGAGTTTCACGGCGACGCAGCGCGCACCTATCTCACCGGACTCTCGCTGGGCGGGTACGGCGCATGGGAGCTGGCGCGCCTTCATCCGCAGCGCTGGGCCGCCATCGCGATTGCAGCGGGCGGAGTCTTCTGGAGCTACGAACCGGAACGCTGGCAGGAAGCTTCCATCCTGCCCGCCGAGTACGCGCGCGCCCTGGGCCGCACGCCGGTCTGGCTCTTTCACGGCAGCCTTGATACGGTGGTGTCGCCGCGCCAGAGCGAACTGATGTTCGACGCCTTCAAGGCGGTCGGCGGAGACATCCGCTTGTGGATTTACCAGGGACTCCCGCACGATTGCTGGACACGCGCCTACGACGAGCCGGAGCTGCCCCGCTGGCTGCTGGCGCATCGCACTCCCGCCGGGAACGAGACCTTTGCCGAGCGCATCTTGATTCCGCTGCGCCCGCCAACTATTAATCTGACTGCGGCGCAGCTCGACAGCCTGACCGGCGAGTACCGCGAACCCAACGGCAAGGCGATCACGACGATTTTTCGCCAGAGCGAGCAACTCCTCCAGAAGGCTCCGGGGGGCGAGGTGTCCGCGCTGTTTGCCGAGTCGCCGGACGCGTTTTATTTCCCCAACGGCACGAACGGCGTCATCATTCATCTGACCTTCGAACGCGATGCGCAAGGCCGCGTGACCGGTTACCTCTGCCGCGATAACCGCCATGAGGAGCGGTGGGTGAAGATAGCGGCAGCTTCGGGACGCTAGCTTCTCGCCGCTAGCAGAATTGCGGAACGGCGGCGCGCTTCGTGCAAGTTTTTGGGAACATTTGTGGCCGTAGTTGCGTACCCGATCTCGTCAAGGAGGAGGCAATATGTTTTGCAGCGGATGTGGTCACGCGTTAGAGCCTGGACAAGGAATCTGCCCGCAATGCGGCCGCCCGGCGGCGCCGGCAATCCCGCCTCCACCCGGCCTCCAGTTCCAACTGGAAAGCTACGCCGGCAAAGTGCGAGTGCTCGGCATTTTGTGGATTGCCTACGCGGGCATCTCCCTGATCCTGGGCTTCGCCGGACTGGCCTTCGTCAAGTCGTTTTTCGCTGGCGGCTTGGGCCCGTGGATGCACGGCCCCATGCCGCCGGATTGGTTCGGGCCGGCCTGGCTTCATCTCATCTGGATCTTCTTATCGGTTCGCGTGATTCTCTGCGCCGTAGCCGGCTGGGGCCTACTGGAGCGCACCCAGTGGGGACGCGTCGTGGCCATTGTGGCCGCTATTCTGTGCCTCATCAGAATTCCCCTGGGCACGGCTCTCGGCATCGCCACGCTGATCCTCCTGCTCGGCTACCGGAATTCCGCGCTCTACGAGCAGCTTTGATAACAGCCTCTAGCTACTAGCCTCTAGCCGCCAGCTCCGTCGTGAATTTGGCATAGGTTCAACCCTGCCTGAAGCTGGCGCTTCTGGCTGACTTCCCCGCAATTCAGCTAAAAGCTAGCGGCTAGCGGCTAGAAGCTGCCTTACAATCTAGCCATGAGTTTCCCTACCAACCGGATGCGCCGCTTGCGGCGCACGGAATCTTTGCGGGCCCTGGTCCGCGAAACCTCACTCGAGCCCGGCGACCTCATCTACCCCTTATTCATTTGCCCCGGCGAGGGCGTGCGTAACCCGGTCAGCTCCATGCCCGGCATCTTCAATCTCTCAGTGGATGAGGCGGTGCGCGAGGCTGATGAGGCCGCAAAGCTGGGGATCGGCGGATTGCTGCTCTTCGGCTTGCCTGCGGACAAAGACGAACAGGCCACGGGCGCGTGGGAGGAGAACGGCATTGTGCAGCAGGCGCTGCGTGCGCTCAAACAGTCCGAGGCCGCCAAAAAGCTCGTCCTCGTCGCCGACGTTTGCCTGTGCGAGTACACCAGCCACGGCCACTGTGGGGTTGTGGTCAAGGGGCGCGACGGCTTCGAGGTGGACAACGATCCCACGCTCGAGCTGCTGGCGCGCACCGCCGTCAGCCAGGCTAAGGCCGGCGCCGATGTGGTCGGTCCCAGCGACATGATGGATGGCCGCGTGGCCGCCATCCGCGCCGCTCTCGACGACACCGGCTTCGCCCAGACGGCAATCCTCAGCTACGCGTCCAAATTCGCGTCGGCTTTTTACGGACCCTTCCGCGAGGCGGCCGATTCGGCGCCGCAGTTCGGCGACCGGCGCAGCTATCAAATGGATGGCGCCAACCTGCGCGAGGCCCTGCGCGAGATCGAGCTCGACCTCGATGAGGGCGCGGACATGATCCTGATGAAGCCGGCCATGCCCTACCTTGACGTGGTGCGCGCGGCGCGCGAACGCTTCGGCGTGCCCATGGGCGCATATCAGGTTTCGGGCGAGTACTCGATGCTGCAGGCAGCCTTCGAGAAAGGCTGGCTCGACCGCGACCGCACCATGATGGAGTCGCTGGTGGGCATTCGCCGCGCCGGGGC
>Ga0182027_10013970_pt1 | contig 11145 bp, 14 predicted proteins | sample 712E1DmetaG_FD_121300 | JGI IMG/M metagenome (GOLD analysis project Ga0182027, IMG submission 121300) | Permafrost microbial communities from Stordalen Mire, Sweden - 712E1D metaG (Illumina Assembly) | ecosystem: Environmental > Terrestrial > Soil > Wetlands > Permafrost | place: Sweden...
CAAAAGCGCCATGGCCCAGGGCTGGCATCACGCCATCCTGCCGCTCTCACTGCCGCGCGACCGCAAGACCGAGATCCACTGGGGTGTGTCCGATTTCGCCTTCCGCTTCGGGCATGCGCCTAAGGGCTTCTGGCTGCCGGAGACCGCCGTCAATGACGAGACCCTGTGCGACCTCGTCGATGAGGGGATCAAGTATGTGATCCTGGCCCCCTGGCAGGCCGCCACCTACATCGACACCCGGCGACCCTACCGGGTAGACCTGCCCGGCGGACGCTCCATCATCGCAGTCTTCTATGATGGCGAGCTCTCGAGCCAGGTGTCTTTTGCTGACCGCGCCACCGAGAATGCCGACCGCTTCGTGCGCGAGTACGTCCTACCCCGCAGCGGGCGACTAGACGATGGCTCGGAGCCCTTGCTCCTGGTCGCCACCGATGGCGAGCTATACGGCCACCACAAGGCTTTCCGCGACCACTTCCTGCGAGCGCTGCCGGCCGCCTGCGCTCGAGCCGGGATCACCATGACTACGGTGGGCGACCTGGTTGATTCCCTTGACGCAAGCGCCATCGCCGCCTTGCGACCAGTCGTCATCGCGCAGAACACCGCCTGGTCCTGTCATGAGGGTCTGAGCCGTTGGTCGAACGGCTGCGAGTGCTGCGCCGACGGGCGCTGGAAGGGCGTTCTGCGCGGCGCCCTCAACGATCTGGCCCAGACGCTGGACGACGCCTCGGCGAAGGCTTTCGCCGAGCGCGGCCTGGACCTCTGGGACCTGCGCGACCGTTATGTCGCGGTGGCCGCGGGTTTCGTCGCATCCGAAGATTTCGCCCTGGCCGCCCTAGCCGGCTCTCCTTGGGCTGACGACCCAGGCTCTCTCGCCCTGGTCGTGGACTTGCTGGCCGCCCAGCGCTCGCGTCTGGCCATGTTCACCTCGTGCGGTTGGTTCTGGGATGACCCGAGCCGCCAGGAGACCATGACCTGCCTGTCCTACGCCGCCGACGCCATTGACAAGGTTCGCGCCCACACAGGCGTGGATGCGCAAGGCGCGCTGACCGCCGCTCTTTCGACCTTCTGGAGCCACGTCACCGGCAAGAGCGGCGATGCTCTTTTCGCCGATGCGTTCGCCGCCCTGTCGGCGGAGCGGCAGAGCCTCCTGGCCCCCGTGTCCGAAGTGGAATCTCTGGCCGCATGAGCGAGCGCGACCTCCGAGTCCTCTACCTGTCCCGAATCTTAGAGGAAGATGGCGGCATATCCGACATCCTGGTCATCAGGAGGGAGCTCAGGGAGGAAGAGGGCGAGGCCGCGAACTATCGCGAGGTGGATGCCATCAAGACGAGTCAGATCCTGTCTCAATCGCCATGGATGGAGCCGGTGCTTGATGAGATCGAGGTCCGACGCTGCTCTTTTGAAGAGCTGTCCTCCGACCTGTTCAATCTGGCGCGACCCGGCCAGGGCGGGCCCGGTTTGACTTGTGCGCTCTGCCTGGAATTCGAGGGAGAAGGCTTGGCCTCCCACCAGACCATATTCCTGGGGAGCGTCGATCCCTCAATCCCAAGCTCGAATCGGGCAGTGATGTTCCCCAAGGCTTTCCAATGGGACTCTTCGGGGCCTACGCCGGAGAATGCCTGGGCGACAGACTGGTTCATCGAGAATGAGGAGGCCTGTGCGCGTTTGGACGCCCGGGTCGCGGCCTGGTTCGAGGCCAATCCACCGATCGCTGCCTAGCCTACGCCGGCACCCATAGCCGCCTATCGGCTTCGAGAGCGGGCTCATCGAGATCTTCTGGCTCGGGGTCGTCGCAGACCGGCTCATCTTCGCCGTGGGTGATTTTCATCGACACCAAGCGCAACAGCGCTCCGCCTCCGATTAGGCCCGCAAAAGCGAGATAGCTCGCCCCTCCAAGCAAGACCAGTGCCATGATGACTTGGCCGACGATCATGGCGAAGGCGGGATACGCCACCAGGCGCCCTTGCTGGAGCAAGGCCTCTGATCCGCGGCAGACCCGGAAGAGGCGCTCGTTGGTCGCCATGCCGCCTGCCTGATTGCCGACGGCAACCAATATAGCGCCCAACACGACGGTAGATGGCGCGCTCGCCAGGCCCGGGAGCGAGCACAAAACCAGCCCCATGCCCACGACCCGGATCAGATAGGAGAAGCGCAGCAGGCGCGAAGCAGAATGCCCTATCAGGTGGCGGGCGATCAAAGGCGTGGTGACGAACGAGGCGATGGTGGTCATGGCCGCCAGCAACACCGCGAAGGCCGGACTCATCCCGAGGACCGTGAAGGCATAGATGCCCATGAATGGGCATAATCCATGCGCCAGGCCACTGGCGGTCTGGGCCAGTACCAGTGGACGTAAAGCCACTGGAATAGGCGAGCGCAACAGGGACATCCCGCTGCTTGAGATCTTGGTCTTACCTGGCGAGGGCAGTCGCACGAGCGATAAAATCATCACCGCAGACGCACCCGTGCCCACCAAGAAGAGGGGGACGAAAGAACGGACCGAGGTTCCGACCACCACCAACGAGCCTACTGCCAACAAAATACCGGGCACCAGGGTCGATAGGGTGGCCATGATTTGGATGGCCACCCGCCGGTCATGCTCCGAGAGGACCAGATGGACCCAGGTGAGCTGGAGCTGGGACGAGACGTTGTCCAAAGATCCCGCTATCACCACGATAGCGATGATAGCCACCCCTGCCCCGGTTGGCGACAGAGCACCCGCAGCGACCGCGATGGCTAGGAGGGAGAACAGGATACCCCGGGTGCCGGCCACCACCACCGAGACTAGGACGATGGTCCGCAGGCCGCCAGAGATTCGACGCACGAGGGTGGGGACCAGCGGTAGGAGCAAGTAACCCACGATAGGCGCCATGCCTATAAGTGAAGCCACGGTCGCCGATAGGCCTAAGGCCAGGGCGAATGGGACGGACAAGGCATCGCCCAAGTAGCTATTCGAAGCGCCTTGAGCGACACCTAGAGAAGCATAGTTCTGGTTGCGCCGCAATGTTCTCTCGGCGTCTGACACGAATAGGTTCAAGACAAGACCTAATACTGTTCTAGTTTGGCGCAGATGGGACGGGCCCGATCATCTTACCTAGAAGAAGTTCGGGCATAGGGCGGCCCTGTCAAGGAAGCGAAGCTTCGCGACGACCCCTTCTTCTTACCATAAGAGCGGCATGGCAACTTTTGGAGTAAGAAAAGGGCTCAGATATTACCTATCTGAGCCCTTTCCCATTTGTTGCCAGACGATGATCAGTTCTTGGCGCGCAACCGCTTGATGCGGGAAGCACTGGTCGGAGCTGCGGCGAAGGCCCGCCCGATGGGGCTGTGGGCGAAGGCGCTGTTGGCGCGACGGGCGGCGGCCTTGGCACCAGGTCGGCTATTGCGCTCGACATCAGCTTTGTCCATGGCGCTGATAGCGTAGATCAGATGCTCGGGACCCACGAGGGCCGCGGCGTAGTCATCGGCCTGGCGCTCCAGGAAGCGCGAGACGGCGGAGATGGCCAAGGCGACACCGACGATGGATGCGCCGGTCACGGCGAGCTCGCGTGGCGTGGCCGGCACCGCGCTCTTGTCGAGTGAGCGCCACGCATGCTGCTCTGAGGGGGTGCCGTTGGAGCCGTAGAGATCAGCGTACTCATCTTCCTCATCTTGCACACTCGGGCCAAAGACCTCGTCGTACTTGCGCTTCATCCGTTCCGGTTGGCTCTCACGCAGAGCCACCTTGCGCAGGAGCCAGGGCAGCCCGGCGGCAAGCGCGGCAAAGGCGACCGAGAAGATGAGGATGTGTCGCAGGCGCATATGCCCGAGTTCATGGGCCAGGACCGCGGTCAGCTCTAGATCGCTCAGAGTCTCGACCCGGGCCATCTGGACCTTGGCGCCAACCCCGAAGGCATTGGCGATGGGCAGTCCGTCGAGACTCGAGAGGACGACCCCGCCGCCGGCGAGTGAGCCCATTGGAATCTTGTTGCCGTTAGCGGCCAGCAGGTTCAGCCAGGCCGCGGCGATGCGCAATTCTGTGGGCGGAGCGGGATGGCCCAGAGCCCGGCGCACAGGTGCCGAGATCGCTCCCAAGAGGCGCAGGGTGGCATAGATCGCGAGCAATTGAGCCGGATAGGTGATCAGGACCAGAAGCCGTCCCCGTGCGCCGTGTTTGGTCTCAAACTTGTCGGCCGAGCGGACGACCTGGCGCGAGGAGTTCAAGATGGTCAGGGTGCGTAGCATGGGGCTCCTTCATCATGGCTTAGAAGACGAGTATAAGGCGAACTATCACCGAGCACAATCCCCGAGAAAGCAATTCTGTCAAACCAACTCCAATTTATGAGCGGTTCATCGCAGCCAGCAAGTCGGCCGCGTTGTAGCCCCGTGGCACGCGCACACGCGGTAGCTCCTCCACATTCTGCCCGGCCCGGACCGCTCCAGACACCTCAGTGAAGGCGGCAGTGTAGCCGTGGGCGCGGAGATAGTTCTCGGCCTCGGCGTCAAAACCACCCATCGGATAGGCGAAGGTGGTGACGGTGACAGTCAAGCCGCGAGCCGCGAGATTGGTGGTGATGGAGTTGGCGGCGTCGCCAATCTCACTAGCCAAGGTTGAGCCATGGATATATAGGACATCTTTGTGCCATACCGTGTGGTTGGCGATCTCATCGCCCGCTCTCGCCATGGTGGCAGCCTGGTCCCAGGAGATGTTGCCTGGATGTCCCGTTCGTCCGGTGATGAGGTAGAAGCTGGCCACAAAACCGTATTTCTGCAGGATGGGGAAAGCATAGGTGTAGTCATCGACATTGCCATCGTCAAAGGTGATCACAAAGCTCTTGTCGGGGATGTAGGCGTGGGTGGCCAACCTGCGTCCTAAGTCGGCAGCGGTGATAGTCCGCCAGCCGTTGGCGTAGAGGGCGGCCATCTCCGCATTGAATACGGCGGGGTCCACCACCAGCCCGGCCAAGTTGCTGCCCACCACCGGGTCCACCAGGTGGTACATCAATACCGGCACCTTGGAGGCAGACGCGGGGAAACGGCGTAGGCCCGAAGTGACCGCACCGACGGGATTGCCGTTGATGACCAGCGAGTAGCGATAGCAATGGCCGCTGGCATAGTTGGAGAAAATGTGATCAGTTACTCCGGACGCAATGGTGATAGTGGCTCCAGGACCCCAGTTGGTGCAATTCGCCCCAGTGGCGATGCCGATGGCCTGGGTTAAGGCCACTGAATGAAGAAGACCGGCATCTATGGTCCAAGTGACTGTCTCGCCCGAGGCGGTGGTCAAGATATCGGTGCCAGGAGGGGGATTGGTGAAAGCCGCGCCCACCGGCGTGCCAAAGCTGTCGTCGGGAGCCACAAAATAGCCGGACAGATCCATGACCATCTGCGCACCACCGCCCGAAGACTCATAACCCACCGTCAGAGAAGGCCCTGGCCCCAGGGCGGAGACGAAGCCGTTGGCCCGGGTGTCGCCTTTGGGTATGTTCAGATTCGAGGTGAAGATCGGGCCTGGCGCAGGTAGGACATAGCCGTAGCCCGCTGCGCTGACGCCGGTCACTGTCAGATTGCCGGCGATGGCGAGGACACGCCCGGCTAGGCCCGCGCCGGCCAGCGACAGGGTCCGCGGATGCCCCTTGGTGAAGATGCCAGAAGCGCCCAGACTGATCCTCGAGTCCAGGACCCGCGACGGAGTCAGGGGGACGAAAAGAGATCCGCCGCTGTCAGGCATGAAGTAACCGGTCACGTCGAGGACCACAGCCACAGAGCCTGATCCGGCAAAGGTCAGCGCTATTGACCCAGCCGCGGACAAGGGCGCAATCAGGTTGTTGGCCCGGATGTCCCCCGACGGGAAATTCAAGGTCGAGGTGCCCGGCTTGGCAGCCGGGTCCGGGGTGACGGCGAGGAAGCCCGCCCCATTGCTCACCGCCGTTAGATTGCCGGTGATCGCGGCGGCCCCTGCTGGCACGCCTCCAAAGCCTGTGACTTGAAGCGAGCGCGAGTCGCCAGGCTTGAAAGAGCCGGACAGTCCGAGGCCGCTGCGCGTGTCCAGCAGGCGGGCGGGCACCAGCGGATACCAGGAGTCACCACTTGGGCGGAAATAGCCGGACACGTCGAAGACCAGGGCGCAGTTGGCCCCCATGGAGGTGGCCCAGAGCGATCCGTCGGGGCCCAGGGCGGCGATGACGCCGTTAGCTCTCGTGTCGCCGCGGATGAAGTTGAGAGTGGAGGTGCCGGGCGTCCCCGCGGGCCGCGAGACGGTCAGGGAGACATATCCATTGCCGCTCGCGCCGGTCACTGTCAGATTGCCGCTCACCGCGGTGGCGTCCGGGGGGACACCTTTCGCGCCGGCGACAGCGAACTGGACGGGCACGCCAGATGATAGCGCCGAGGGCACGCCTAGGGCGATCCGGGAGTCCACCAAGCGCACCGGGCCTAATGGCGTGAAGGCGTTGCCAGCGGGTGCTGCGTCTGCCGCGCCATCGCCCGTCTTGGGGGCGGGAGTGTTGGGATCTGAAGACGCAAGAGCTGGCGAGGCCGAGAACAATAGTCCCACCAGGCTGGCGACGGCGATGAGGCGCAGGTGTGATCGCATAAAAGAAACTCCCATCAAGATTAGCCAGATGCTTAACAGTTTGTTCCCAGACGAACGATAGTCCGATCTCTCTCGCGGTCAATGATCTTAATGCATCAAGGCAACACTTCATTCACCATTCTCAAAAGATGCTTGCCCTGCGCACGGAGCGCTGTTATCATTTGCGTCGTGAACTCCTCTGTTATCACGATCTTGAGGTCCCAAACATGAATTCCGCCGACTCAACTGCGCGAGAGAGTGTCCTTGAACCCGACGGCACCTGGTATTGTGGTGGCTGCTTCTCGTTCAATCGCCGGGGCGCCGTCCGCTGCTACAGTTGCCAGGGGCCCTCACCTGTCGTCGTCGCTCGCCAGATCGCTCGCCAGTCTACTCGCCAGACCACCGCGCGAGCCCCCAGGGTCAATTCCCTGTTCGTCGTCGGCGTGATCGCCCTGATCTTCTCCTCGGTGGTCACTCTGGGTCTGTCCGGCAAGCTTCCAATCTCTCCCGTCACCCCCAAGGCACCAGCGGTCGCGGTGGCATCTGCCAGTGCCACCGAAGATGTCAATCCGGCCATCGACGTGAGTCCGAGCGAATCGCCGACGATGGAGCCGACGGCCGCCCCAACCGACACGCCGACCCCCACCGTCGCGCCCACAGATACTCCTATCCCCACTCTGCCTCCGACCCCGGCCCCGCCGACGACCGTCAAACTGCCCACTTTCCCGGTGAACATCAGCGGCATCAACTTGGATTTCTACACGATCACCGGCTCCGACGCCAACACTCTCATCGCGGCCATAGAGTCCAAAGGCCCCGCCAGTTGCGGTATAGGCGACGCGGCGGCTTGCTTCCGTCCGGTCTTCACCTGGTCCTACCAAGGCTCGGTGGATGCCAAGACAGGGACCTGCACAGTGACTAGCGCCAAGGTGAGCGCCGTCTACACCATCACCCTGCCCCAATGGGTCGGCCCGGCCCGGGTGCCGGCTGGGCTTGTGGACTGGTGGAAGCTGGTCCAGGGCCATATCGTCTGGCATGAGAGCCAGCATCTGGCCATTGCCCGCGATTATGTCCCCAAGTTCCAGGCAGCCCTGATGGCAGGCTCCTGTGACCGGACTGCAGAAGGCAACGCCGTGGCCGCCGTTGAGGCAAAGCTCGAGGCGGCCCAGAAGGCCTTTGACGCGTCCGACCACTACACCTGGCCGCCCTACAAGGGCTGATTCGTCAGTTCTTCTTGGCTGTCGACTTCTTAGCTTTGGCCGGCTTTGGTGGCGCGACCCAGCCGGGTGGGCGGATAGGCGTTACCTTGGGCAGGGATGCCAGCGCCCTCGTGATGGTGCCATCGGCGCCATGGTAGTGGAAGCCGGGGATAGACTTGTCCCGCCCTTCGGCCACGCAGTCAGCACAGATGATCTCGGTATAGATGCAGCGATTGAAAGAACAGGCCATCAGGTCGCGGTGGTTGGGATCAGATGGATCGCGCGGGGCAGTAGCTAGATAGAGCTGGTGCTTATGGGCGGGGATCTTCTCAGCCATTAGAAGTCTCCGTCGAAGTGGCTGTTGGCGTAGGCGCGGCACGACTTGCAGCGCGGGTTGTCCAGGCACGAGTCGTCGGCCGAGAAGACGCGCCCCGACATGAAGGTGCCGCACAGTGGATGGGTTTGATGCACCCGGAAGAGATGCACCATAGTGCTCCGCCACGGTTTGCTCTGCGCAGGCCCAAGCAGGCAGCCCTCGTAGAGATCTTTGGTCACTATCGCCATAGCCTTCTCCTTATCGGCCCCATTTGAGGAGCTGCTGATGGGCCTTCATACAGTCGTCGCACACATGCTCAAGGGTCGGGATCCGGGTCCAGGGCGAGGGGGCGGATAGACTCACGAAGGATAGATGGCAGATGGATCTCTTTTTGGCGAGGCCATCTGGCGTGAAAGCGTGCCAGACGTTCTCCCTCTCATAAGGGGCCTTGGCCCAGCGGGCGATTGGGGATGTCATTTTAGATCGCCCTTTCCTTATCGACCGTGCTTGAGCAGCTTCTGGTAAGCTTTGAGGCAGTCGTCGCAGTCGCGCTCATAGGTCGGGATCTTGGTCCAGGGCGCGAATGGACTCAGGCCCGTGAAGGATCTCCCGCAGATGGAAGTCTTACTGGCGACGCCGGCCGGGTTGAAGGCGTGCCAGAAGGTGCCTTCCGTCCAAGGGGCGGGGGTGGCAGACTTGGCCCAGCGGGCGAGTGGGGCGGGCATTGGAAGCTCCTCTTGGGATTTAAAGCGATTGATAGGCCGCCAGGCACTCCGGACAAAGACGCTCGTGGAACGGGAGTCGAGAGTAAGGCCTCCAGGGGCCCAACTCCTTGTAGTAGCGGCCGCAGATGGCCTCATCTTCTTTTAGGCTTTTTGGGCTGAAGGCATGCCAAAGAGCGAAGCCATCCGGTTTGGCCCAGCGGGCAAGGGGTGCAGGCATTGGGCCTCCTTAACGTCTAGACTCGAACAGGCTTCTGTGCTTGAGCAGTCTGTGATAAGTTTTGTGATAAGCCTCTTCACATTTATCACATTCTAACAGGGTGTCGCTGACCTTGGTCCAGGATGATAATGGGCTCAAGCTCTTGAAAGATCGACCACAGAGGGCGGTTTTACGGGAGACACCCTCCGGGGTGAAGGCGTGCCAGAGATTTATATCCTTCCAATCGGCGGGATCGGCAGTCTTGGCCCAGCGAACTAAAGGTGCAGACATGCTATCTCCTTAGAGCTACTTAGGCGAAAGGCGCGACGAGCTCGAATCCTTCTTGAATTTCAGGACCCCGACGCAGTAGAAGCAGGCCTCCTCATTCCGCGGGATGCGGGTGTAGGAACGCAGTTCGCTCAAACCGATGATGTCGCCGTAGGTTTGGCCACACAGGGACTTAAGAGGCTTGCCGGCCAGGCCCTGCTCGGAGAAGCCGTGCCAGGTGGTGGAAAGATGTCCTCCACTGGCAGGGTTTATAGGCACCGCCCAGCCTTTGGCGATCAATCTAACCATGGTGTTCTCCTTCTTTTTGGCGGCGGTCTACCCTGGAGATAGTCCGGCATGCGTCGCAAACTAAATCGGTGAGAGGAATCTGGTCGAAAGAGTGTGAAAGTCCAGGGAAGGCGCTGGGACAATGTTTGCCACAAAGAGCGTCGCCGTCGCGATTTGTCGCCAAGTTATGCCAGACGAAGCCGGCCTTCGGGGATCCGTCGTTGTATATCCTCATCCAATGCTTGATGTGTATCATCCGAGACCTCTACACGTCGCCGAGGCGGCGGACCACGCCGGGCAGGTTCTCGGCGTAGATATCTTCCGCCCAGGCTTCGCTGATGTATTCAAGCTTGCCTCGAGGCAGCCTTATACGCTCGACCACATAAGTGTCATCGGCTGCGAGCTTGATGATGAGCTGCATGCGCCGCTGGCCTAAGCCCACCTTGAAGCGCAGGCCGTCGCCCAGGTCTACGAATTCCCGGGCACCGCAGGAGCCCAGGGTCATCGGCCCGATCTGGCGCATGATCTCCTTGGCTGAGCACTTGCGGGTGGCGATCGAAGAACTGCGTATGGCCATGGCCTTCTCCTCGAGTTGGTATTAACTTGCGCGATTGGCTCTATGAAGATGGCTCCAGGAGTGCTCAAAGTCAAGCGACCACAGCTTGACAGTGTTCCATCTCCAACTCGGCAGTGGGGACCCGCCGATCCCGGATGGAGGTCATCCTTCCCGCATAGGCTTCGCGGTTCGAGACTTGCTAGAGAGGCACCTCTAAACTTGACAAACGGCAATCTATGAAGAGGTTCTTGATAGGTATGTAAAACAGATTAGATCAGAAAGACAGAGAGGACCTTAACAATGAGCAGACGCACGAACAAGCACGGACAGACCATGACCGAGTACGGTCTGGCGGTCTTCTCCATCGCCATCGCGGTCATCCTGGTGCTCTCGTCGTTGGGCTTTGCCCTGGGCGACATGTTCAGCGGGATCACTAGCACCATCGACAGCACGGTGGGCGGACCTGTGGCCGGCGGCAACCCAACACCCGGGCCCACTGGCGGCGGCCAGGGCAACAATCCCCCAGCCACTTTGGCTCCGCCGCCAGCCGGCCTGGATAGCCTGAACCTGAGCCCGTACTATACCACTGTTGATGTCTCATCCCCCACCGGGGCGGCCTATCATGCCGAAGGATATGACTTCTCTTCGAATGACCTGGGTGACATCACCGCCTCAACGGCCTTCAGCATCAATGGCGGGGGCACCTGTGTCGGCAATGTCTGTCACGCACAAACCGTGGGCAATTATGTGGTCACCGGCACGGCCGGAAGCGCTAGCAACACGGCCTATCTCCATGTCATCGACTGTATCACTCATGACTGCCTGGTGCCCAGACCACCCGACCCCCTGCCGACCTCGCCTGTGACCGTGGATGGCGGCGGCTTCTGTCCGGGCACCTCAGTCCAGGCCCTCTGGGATGGCCAGCCCATAGGCAGTCCCGTTATCGCTGGTTATGACGGCAGCGTTGAGATCACCTTCACCCCAACTTTGGAGCAGTCTCTCCCCGGCTCGACCCACCAGCTCTCCTTCCAAGGCGATTCTGTCTGCG
>Ga0182027_10013971_pt1 | contig 11145 bp, 5 predicted proteins | sample 712E1DmetaG_FD_121300 | JGI IMG/M metagenome (GOLD analysis project Ga0182027, IMG submission 121300) | Permafrost microbial communities from Stordalen Mire, Sweden - 712E1D metaG (Illumina Assembly) | ecosystem: Environmental > Terrestrial > Soil > Wetlands > Permafrost | place: Sweden...
CCCGCTGATCGCGCTCAAGGAGATCGCGACCAGCTCGGGCGAGCCGGCGATCTCGGTGCTCAAGGATTTCCACCCCTTCATGGAGGAGCCGAGCGTGGTGCGCGCGCTGCGCGACCTGGCGCTGACGCTGCGCTCGACCTATTCCACCGTCGTGCTGCTCGGCCCCAAGCTGACCGTGCCGTCCGAGTTGGAAAAAGAAATGACCGTGGTCGATTTCCCGCTCCCCGAACGCGAGGACCTGCTCGCCTTCTTTGACCACCTGGCCACCGACCTGGCCGGCAATCCGGCGCTGCACTTCGACAACAACGAGGAGACGCGCCAGCGCCTGCTGGAGGCGGCGATCGGCCTGACGATGAACGAAGTCGAGAACGTCTTCGCCAAAATCCTGGTGCGCCGGGGGCGCTTGACCGTCGCCGAGGTCCCCGAGGTTTACCAGGAAAAGCGCCAGATCATCCGCAAATCGGGCGTGATGGAATACATCGACGCCGAAGAATCGATCGAGCAGGTCGGCGGGCTGGCCGCGCTCAAGGATTGGCTGCGCAAACGGCGGCGCGCCTTCCACCCCAAGGCGCGGCGCTTCGGCTTGCCGATCCCCAAAGGGGTGATGTTCCTCGGCGTGCAGGGCTGCGGCAAATCGCTCTGCGCCAAGGCGGTCAGCCGGTTCTGGCAAATGCCGCTCTTGCGCCTCGACATGGGCCAGCTCTTCGGCTCGCTGGTCGGCGCCAGCGAGGAAAACGTGCGCCGGGCGATCCGCATCGCCGAGTCGGTGGCGCCGGTCATCCTCTGGATCGACGAGATCGACAAGGGGTTTTCGGGACTGGACAGCTCCTCGTTTTCCGACGCCGGGACGACTTCGCGCGTCTTCGGCACGCTGCTCACCTGGCTGCAGGAAAAAAAGACGCCGGTCTTCGTCATCGCCACGGCCAACAAGGTCGAGGTCTTGCCGCCGGAATTGCTGCGCCAGGGGCGTTTCGACGAGATCTTCTTTGTCGACCTGCCCACCCTCGAGGAGCGGCGCGACATTTTCCGCATCCACCTGGCGCTGCGCCGGCGCAATCCGGCGCGCTTCGACATCGAGGCGCTGGCCCAGGCCGCCGAGGGTTACTCGGGCGCGGAGATCGAGCAGGGCGTCATCTCCGGGCTTTACGACGCCTTCGACCGCAACCAGGACCTCGACCAGCCGACGCTGCTTCACGCGCTGGGCGCGACGCGTCCGCTCTCGGTGCTGATGGCCGAGGATATCAATCGGCGCCGCGCCTGGGCCAAGGGCCGCACCCGCCCGGCGTCGTAAGCGCCTTTCTTGTCGTGCTCGTCATCGTCATCGTCATCGATGAAGAACCCAATGTCATGCTCGGAAAACGTTCACGGCTTTGAATTATCTCCGAAAATACCTCATTCTCGCGGCCGCGCTGTTGATGTCCCTCTGTCTCGGCTCGACGTATTCCTGGTCGGCGTTCGTTGAGCCGCTCAAGAGCTGGACCGGGCTCGACCAGGGCCGCATCCAATTCCCCTTCAATCTGTTCTACATTGTTTTTCCGGCCACGCTCGTCGTCGCGGGAACGCTCTACGCCCGCCTGGGTCCGCGCCGCTGCGCCGTGGCGGGCGGGGTGCTCTTCGGGGGCGGCTGGATGCTGGCCGGCCTGGGCGCGCACCATTTTCTGTTCACGCTGCTGGGGATCGGACTCTTCGGCGGCATCGGCGTGGGCTTGGCCTACATCGTGCCGATCACCACCGCGATCCTCTGGTTCCCGAACAACAAGGGCCTGGTGACCGGGGTGGCCGTGGCCGGTTTTGGCGGCGGCGCGGCGCTGGTTTCCCAAATTGCCGACGCGATGCTGCGCGCGCACCGCGCCACGCCCTTCGCCCTCTTTGGCTGCTTCGGCCTGGCGTTCATGATCCTGATCGTCCTGGGCGGCAGCCTGATGGCCGTCCCGCCCGGCACGCGCGTCGACCGACCACGCGGATTGCGGCTCGACAGCGCTTTGGGTGAGCGCACCTTCTGGCTGCTCTACCTGGCGATGTTCGCCGGGCTGGCGGCGGGCTTTGCCGTCAACCCCAACCTCAAACAATTAAGCCAGGGTCATGTTGCGCAAACCGGCCTGAGCGTCGTGGCCCTCTTCGCCCTGGCCAACGCGCTGGGCCGCATCGTCTGGGGGCTGATCTTTGATCGGATGCGCGCGGCGACGGCGATCCGGCTCAACCTGGTCCTCCAGGCCCTGGTGCTCCTGGCCTCGGGCTGGCTGCTGAAGAGCGCGCCGGGGCTCAACCTGTTCGCCCTGCTGGTCGGTTTCAATTACGGCGGCGTGCTCGTTCTTTACGCCTCGACCGCCGCGCGGCGCTGGGGGGCGCAGCGGCTGGGGCCGACCTATGGCTGGCTCTTTTCCGCCAACATCCCGGCCTCGTTCGCCTCGTCGCTGGCCGGCGGCTCCTTCGAACGCTGGCACAGCTTCGTCCCCGCCCTGATGGCCATCGGCCTGCTGCTGGGCGCCATCGCCCCGGCGCTGCGGATCGAGGAAGGGCCTTGAAACGAAAAAGCCGCATTGCGTTCCCTTGGTTTCGTCCTTATAATTTAGCCCAAAGGCTTGCACGTTATCGCCTGGCATGCGCGTGCATTCCATGGATGTGAAGGCGTCTCGCAATGCTTTCGGGATGGCAGCGTTTAACGGCTGAAGAACGGGCTGAAATGGCCGACGGGATTGTGCATAACAATCTCGAAGGAGGGCCGTGGCACCTGGAGATTCACCCAACCAACCGCTGCAATGTTAAATGTTTTTTTTGCATCAATAACGGCTGCGAAGCCTTCAAAAACGAATCGCAACTGCCCTGGCCGCGGCTTCAGGCCTTCTTGGAGCGGCTGACCGCCGAGGGTCTGCGCATGTTGCGCTTGAGCGGCGGCGGCGAACCGCTGCTTTATTCCTCCATCCGGGATTTATTGGATCTGCTCGGCCAAAAACATGTGCGCCTTGTCGATCTCAATACCAACGGCACCTTGCTCAAGCCGTTTGCCAAAACCCTGGTTGAGCTCGGCCTGGACAACATCGCGGTGTCGCTCAACGAAGTCACTCCGCAGCTTTATGCCCGAACCATGGGCGTCTCCGAAAAACTGTTTCACCATGTTCTCAATGGCCTCGAAGCGCTCAACGAAGCGCGCGACGGGCTTCCCGCCGAAGACCGCCCGAATGTGCGCCTGCAATTTTTTCTGCACAAAGATAATTGGCGGCTGATCCCGGAGATGGCCGCCCTGGGGCAACGCGTGGCCGCCGATCAGATTTTCATCCGTTCCATTATCGGGCCGAGCGCGGGCGAGAGCGTGCTGACCGAAGACCTTCCGGAGATCAAGAGTCAATTGCGCGAGATCATTCAGGAGGACAACCGGCATCCTCGGCCACGACTCCTTTTCGGCCTGTCCCGCGAAAGCGGACTGGACCAGTTCGTCCATGATGAACAGCGGAAGAACCGCCACGCGAGCGCCCCGCCCATGCTGGAGTTCGAGCCGCGTCAGCCCCGGCACGAATATTGTTATATGCCCTGGTACACGGCCCTCGTCACGGCGCGGGGGACGGTGCATCCCTGCTGCATCGCCATGGACGTGGAGTTGGGCAATATCCTGCGCCAACCGTGGGATGAGATTTGGAATGGCGCCGATTTTCAAGCCTTGCGCCGTGAATTCCGCCAACTGGCCTTGCTGCGCGGCGACATGAAATACAGCCCCAGGTTGCACTGCCATCTGCGTCCAAGGTGTATCGGCCGATACGATTGTCAATGGACCTACGATTTATGTTCGCCGGAATTCTATGAAACCGTTTTTAATCGGCTTCAAAACGAAACCTCGATCCTCGAGCGCGCGCGAACGGCCGGCCAGGACAAGCTCCTCAGGCTCTATCAGCGACTCAAGGCGTTTAAAGGTTAAAATGGAGACACAAGTCGGGTTTACGGCAATGAGAAAGGGCTGATTCCAAACCAAGAGCCATTGCCAATAATAATCAGGGATTGATGGCAGTCCCGTCAGGGACGACTCGCTTTCAGCCCAGGACTTTAGTCCTGGGAAATCAGGGGTTTGGGCGCCAAGTCCCGTAGGGACGACAGAAATTAGAACCCGTAAGACTCTTGTCAATCGCTCCACTGATTGTGAGGATCCGAGATGCTCGAAAGCAAATCCCGTGTCGATCCCGTTTCCCGAACAAAGTATGCGAGATTGCTCCGGTCCCTGGCCACGGGCAGAATCACGAATTTTGAGTATGAAGATGAGGTTAACCGCTCGCTGGACTTCAGCAAAGATCCGGTGATTGGGGCCATCTATCGGTATGCCTGGTTCTTGTATGACGATCTGCACAAGCATAAATTGTGCGGGGAATATGCCCTGACCAAAGAAGCGAGAAGAGAGATTGCGAAGTGGCTCTTGTTCCTTTACACCGACTGGGAGTATCGGTGGCCGAGTTTCACGCAGCGGCTTTCATCTTGGGTCTTCAAGCGAACGGGAGGCATGATCGGCAAGCCATTAACCAATGAAGTGGGTGAGGCGGCGCTGTGGCCTTTTTTCAGTCGGGAAGAATTTAATGCCACCACCAGGCGACCCGTCGATTTCAGGGGACGGGCCAATCTTGTACCAGGAAACGAAACCCGCACCCGATTGAGCCGATTGCTCCCCTATCCTGTACTCTGGAAAACGGGCCTTACCCTATTCTTCATCTCCATCTGGATCTTCCTGAAGTGGCGGTCCTTTCATTTTGAGTGGTCGCAGTTGCCTGCAATAATCGGCTGTGGAGCAATCACCTGGATGATCATGTCGCTTCATGCCAGCAAGAAATTCTCCGACCTGAAATGGTGGCAAGCAATCATTATATTTCTCTCCATCTTGCTTACAGTTCCAGCGATACTCTTGATTTTCAAATACTTCACCAATTAGGCATTGGAGCGGCTGACTAAAGTTTTCCGGAACGGATTTCTGCCGTCCCTACGGGACTCGGCATCCAAACCGCCGATCTCCCAGGACTAAAGTCCTGGGCTGAAGGCGAGTCGTCCCTGCCAGGACTGCAATCAACTCCTTTTGTTTTTGACAATCGAATTACTAGACATCCCTCCTGGCTGGAGCAACCACCCCCGACTTACTTCAGCGCAATGTCCCCGGCGCTGATGGTCCCGTTGGTGGGGTCATAAGTGATCGCCAAGCGATTGTCCTGCTCATCGGGGCCGATGGAATAATAATTCGACGTTGTCTCGCGATAGGCGTCTATTCCTTTTTCGGCAAATCGGTCGGTGGGCAGGGCGGGCAGGTAGGCGGGGACCAAGTCGGCGGGGTTGGCCGGGGACGCGCCGTGCTCCAGCGTGTAGAGCTTGCGCGCGGTTTCGAGCCGCAGCAGGTCGAACTTGGCCAGCGCCACAACGGCGCGAGTATGGGCCTCCAAGGGCTGGCCAATCTTGAATATAGTGGGCCAGGAAAGTGGCCCGGTCAGCCGTTTGAAATGACCCGCCAGGCTGAAGTTTTCCCCACCCATCTCTTCGGAAAAACCCTGCCATCCACGAATTTTCTCTTCCAGTTGTTCTAAAGCCTGAGCGTCACCCTTGATTTTGGGCCGCACCACCGTGTCAAAATATTTCGCTCGGCCGGCTGACGCGCGGGCAAGGAGTTCGCGGCCGGACAGTCCCTGGTAATCCATATCGATCCCGCGCCGCTTGAGTTCGCGCAGCATCCCGATTTGATCCACTGCCATCAAGGGCAAAGCGCCTGACATGAACCGAAGCGACCCGGCGAGCGCATTCTGCCGCTCCAACGTCTGGCGCAACAAATTCTTATCGCCGCACTGCTGGACGACTTCATTCCAGGTTTTGGTGCCAATTGAACAAAACCCGATCCCGATCAATTGGCTGATCAGGATATCGTAGGGATGAACGCGCGAGGCCAGCACGATCCGCTCCGCTTCGTTCAGCGCCTCGGCAAAACGCCCTTGGTGCGCCAGATCGAGCGCCTTGAACCGCAGGAATTTGGCCCCGTTGTGCAGGGCCATATATCCTCCTGACTCGGGGATCACGCCTTCATTGAGCATCACCTTACCGCCAATGACCGAAATGTCATAATCGGGCTGAGTAACCAGGGTCGTGAAAGCCCGCGTGAAGGCCTCGTGTTTCTGTAGATCCGCCCCGAGCGTGCCATAATTGATGCGATTGTCACGCTCGTAATTGGCGCGCACCTCGTTGACCTCGTGCAGTTCCTTCTCGGGAATCTCAAGAAGCGTGCGCGCGGCGGCTTGGGTGCTTGCGCTGAAGGGTTTGGCTGTGAGCGCCTCGGCGGGGAGTTGGATCCGCTCGGATTTCCAATCCTTGAATTGCCGACGGGACTCCGGATCATTCTTGAAGACAAAATGCTCCGCGACCGCTGGGCCGATGACGTAAACGCCGGCGATCAGCGCCACCAGGATTGCGATTAGAATCGAGACGACTTTCATGGGTTCGGACCCTTCCCGGCCCGCCGTCGCGGCATGGACCGTCACATGTTTTTCATCAGGTCATCAAGGGAGCCGGAACATCCCGTGGCCGGCCTCAAAGACTATAGTGTCGGATGGCGCGATTGGTTGGAAGAAAAATTCCTTGGCCCACTCGTGGTTGTAAAAAAGCCCTGCCGCATCGCGCGGCAGGGCTTTGGTTCTATTGGGTTATAGGAGCGTGGGGAGGGCTACTTTTTCTCCACCGCCCCGTCGGGCGTCTCCGCGCCCCCCTCCTCCGAACCGTCGCCGCCGGGCATGCCGGCGTCCCGTTCGGAGAAGACGCGCCCCGCCGGCAGGGCTTCATATTGCTTGTAAACGCTCAGGCCCGAGCCGGCCGGGATCAGCAGGCCCATGATCACGTTCTCCTTCAGACCGCGCAAATAATCGTATCGCCCGCGCACGGCCGCGTCGGTCAGCACGCGCGTGGTCTCCTGGAACGAGGCGGCCGAGATGAAGGAGTCGGTCTCCAGCGAGGCCTTGGTCAGGCCGAGCAGCTTGGGCCGGGCCACGGCGGGCTTGCCGCCCTCGGCGAGGGTCAGCTCGTTGACTTCCTGGAACTCGAACTTGTCGAGCTGCTGGCCGAAGAGCAGGCGCGTATCGCCGACGTCCTCGACCACCACCTTGCGCAGCATCTGGCGCACGATCGACTCGATGTGCTTGTCGTTGATCGTCACGCCCTGCAGACGGTAGACCTCCTGGACCTCGGCCAGAAGGAACTCCTGCACGGCTTTCTCGCCCTTGATCCGCAGCAGGTCGTGCGGGTTGACCGAGCCGTCGGTCAGCGGATCGCCGGCCTTGACCGCCTCGCCGTCACGCACGATCAGGTGGCGGGCCAGCGGAATCGCGTAGGCGAACTCCTGGTTGTCCTCGGTGACGATCGCCACCTTGCGCGCGCCCTTGCTGATCCCGCGGATGGCCACCGTGCCGTCCACTTCGGCGATCGACGCGGCGTCCTTCGGCTTGCGGGCCTCGAACAGCTCGTCGATGCGCGGCAGACCGCCGGTGATGTCCTTGCTCTTGAACTTGAGCCGCGGCAGGCGGGCCAGCACCGTGCCGGCCTGGATCTCCACGCCGTCGCTGATTCCGGGCACGATGATGGCGCCCGAGGTCAGGTTGTAGGTCGCGATGACCTCTTTCTTGCGGGACTTCTCGACGGCCAGGATCTGGATCTGCGGATGGCGATCCTCTTTGTGCTCCAGGATGACGAGCTGCACGTTGCCCGTGCGCGAGTCGATATCCTCGGCCACGGTGACGCCGCGGATAATGTCGACGAACTTGATCAGGCCGGAGTTCTCGGCGATGATCGGCGTCTGGTTGGAGTCCCACTGGACGAACTTCTCGCCCTTCTTGACCGACTCGCCGTCGAAGCGCGAGATCGTCGCGCCGTAGGGGATGTTGGGCAGCACCTGGATCTCGTTGCCGTGCTTGTCCTCGACGATGATCGTGCCGGTGCGCACGATCACGATGTAGACCTTCTCGCCGGCTTCGGTGATGCGGGCCACCGTCTTGAGCCCTTCACGGTAGTGGATCACGCCGTCTTCGATCGCCTCGTACCAGCCTTCGAGCTGCAGGCTGGCCGTGCCGCCGATGTGGAACGTGCGCAGGGTGAGCTGCGTGCCGGGCTCGCCGATGGACTGGGCGGCGATGACGCCGACCGCCTCGCCGATCTCGACCTCTCCACCCGTGGCCATGTTGCGTCCGTAGCATTTGGCGCAAACGCCGCGGCGGCTCTCGCAGGTCAGCACCGAACGGATGGCCACCTGCTCGAAACCGGCGTTCTCGATTTCGACCGAGGTCTTCTCGTTGATGAGCTGGTTGCGCTGGACGATGATCTTGTTGTTGACCGGGTTCTTGAGCGTTTTGACGCTGCAGCGGCCGACGATGCGGTCGCGCAACGGCTCCAGGATGCGCTCGCCCTCGGCGGTCACTTCCTTAATCGGCTCGACCGTGATCCCGTCGTCGGTGCCGCAGTCCTCTTCGGTGACGATCAGGTCCTGGGCGATGTCGACCAGGCGGCGCGTCAGGTATCCGGCGTCCGAGGTCTTGAGCGCCGTGTCGGCCAGGCCTTTGCGCGCGCCGTGCGTCGAGATGAAGTATTCGAGCACGGTCAGGCCTTCGCGGAAATTGGACATAATCGGCGACTCGATGATTTCGCCGACGCCGCCGGTCAGCTTTTTGGTTGGTTTCTGCATCAGGCCGCGCATGCCGGCGAGCTGCCGGATCTGGGCCATGTTGCCGCGCGCGCCGGAGTGGGCCATGATGAAAATCGGGTTCAGGCCGTCCTGATCGTTCTTCAGCCCCTCCGACATGTCCTTGGCCACGGCTTCGCTGGCGTGCGACCAGATGTTGATCACGTCGAAGTATCGTTCCTCGTTGGTGATCGAACCCTGCTCGTATCGCCGCTGAACCTTGGCCACGCTTTTGATCGCTTCCTTGATGATCTTGGGCTTGCTCTCGGGGATCTTCATGTCGCCGATGCAGATCGAGATGCCGCCGAGCTTGGCGTACTCGAAGCCCAGGTCCTTGATCATGTCCAGCATGCGGGCGGTCTTGGTCGGACCGCACAGCCGGTGCGCGACATCGACGAGCTGGACCAGGCCCTTCTTGGTCATCACCTGGTTGAAGAAGCCCGATTCGGGATCGAAGTAATTGATCTCCACCGGCAGGACCGCGCTGAAGATGATCCGGCCCGGGGTGGTCTCGACCCGCTTGCCGTCGATGCGAACCTTGATGTCGGCCTGCAAGTTGACCTTGCCCATCTGGTACGCCGTGCGCACCTCGTTGGCCGACGAGAAGATCATCCCCTCGCCCTTCATCCCGCGCACCATCTTGGTCAGGTAGAAGGCGCCCAGCACCATGTCCTGGCTGGGGCTGGCGATGGGGAAGCCGTTGGCCGGCGAGATAATATTATTCTCGGCCAGCATCAGCATCTTGGCTTCCATCTTGGCTTCGGTCGACAGCGGCACGTGCACGGCCATCTGGTCGCCGTCGAAGTCGGCGTTGAAGGCCGCGCAGGCCAGCGGGTGCAAGTTGATCGCCTTGCCCTCGACCAGCTTGGGCATGAACGCCTGCACGCCCAGACGGTGCAGCGTGGGGGCGCGGTTGAGCAGGACCGGATGGTCGCGGATGATGTCGTCCAGAATGTCGTAGACGACGGGCTCTTCCTTTTCGATCATCCGCTTGGCCGACTTGATCGTGTTGCAGTGGCCGCGCTCTTGCAGCTCGTGAATGATGAACGGGTCGAACAGCTCGAGGGCCATCTTCTTGGGCAGCCCGCACTGGTTGAACGTCAGGTCGGGGCCGACGACGATGACCGAGCGGCCCGAGTAGTCCACGCGCTTGCCGAGCAGGTTCTGACGGAAGCGTCCCTGCTTGCCCTTGAGCATGTCCGAGAGCGACTTCAGCGGGCGGTTGTTGTGTCCCTTGGTCGGACGCGAGCGGCGGCTGTTGTCGAACAGCGCGTCGACCGCCTCCTGCAGCATCCGTTTCTCGTTGCGCAGGATCACGTCGGGCGCGTGCAGCTCGATAAGCCTTTTCAAGCGGTTGTTGCGGTTGATCACGCGGCGATAGAGGTCGTTGAGGTCCGACGTGGCGAAGCGCCCGCCGTCCAAGTGGACCAGCGGCCGCAGGTCGGGGGGAATGACCGGCAGCACCTCCAGGATCATCCACTCGGGACGGTTGTCGCTCGAGCGAAAGGCCTCGAGCACCTTAAGCCGCTTGATGATCTTGTTGCGCTTTTGCAGCGAGTCGCTCTGGCGCATCTCGACCATCAGCCGGTCGGCCTCTTCGACGATCTGAATCTTCTTGAGCAGTTCGCGGACGGCCTCGGCGCCGATCATGATCTTGCAGCGCTCGCCGTAGACTTCCTGGTATTTGCGCGTCTCTTCCTCGGACAGGATCTGCTTTTCCTTGAGCGGCGTGTCGCCGGGATCGACGACAATGTAATCCTGGAAATAGAGCACCTTGCCAAGGTCGCGCACCGAAACGTCGAGCAGGTTGGCGATGCGGCTGCTGGTCCCCTTGTAGAACCAGATGTGGCAGACCGGCGCGGCCAGCTTGATGTGGCCCATGCGGTGGCGGCGCACCTTGCTCTCGGTCACCTCCACGCCGCAGCGGTCGCAGACGATCCCCTTGTACTTGATCCGCTTATATTTGCCGCACGAGCATTCCCAATCCTTGACCGGGCCGAAAATGCGTTCGCAAAACAAGCCGTCTTTTTCCGGTTTGAACGTGCGGTAGTTGATGGTTTCCGGTTTTTTGACCTCGCCGAAGCTGGTCGGGTCGATCTCATCGCCCAGGCGGCCGAGCTGCAGATTGCTCAGATGCTCGGCCTGGCGCCGCTGGCGGCTCGACCATTTCAGGATCTGCTCGGGCGAAGCCAGCGAGATGCGGCAAATCGCGTTGGATTCGTCGATCCGCTCGTTGCGCAGACCCGTCCGGCCGATCGGCCCCGGCACGGCCACGGTTCGAAATGTTCCATGAGTTCCGGCTGTTGCCATTGCGTTTGAACCCCTTTCACGATTGCGGATTGCGGATTGCGGATTGCGGAATTGTCGATTTGCCCGCAGACCCTCTCCCGTAATCCCCAGAAATCTTATCCAAGGGCGGGCCGCGGAATGCGCATTGCGTCTTTAATCCGCAATCCGCAATCCGCATTTCATTA
>Ga0182027_10013973_pt1 | contig 11144 bp, 4 predicted proteins | sample 712E1DmetaG_FD_121300 | JGI IMG/M metagenome (GOLD analysis project Ga0182027, IMG submission 121300) | Permafrost microbial communities from Stordalen Mire, Sweden - 712E1D metaG (Illumina Assembly) | ecosystem: Environmental > Terrestrial > Soil > Wetlands > Permafrost | place: Sweden...
AAACGGTTGTTGGCTGGTTTTGATCGACAACGATCTCGACATCGCCGAAGCCCTCAGCCTTGTGAGCGACATACTCGATACCAGTACCTAGAAAGGCTAACTCGATCGCTGCGTCTTTCCATGTGCTCGAGATGGCAGCATCGGCACGCCCGTCCAGAGATGGCAAAGCAGTCCATTCGCTGCTCTTGACGATAGACGGACTATCGCAGTTCAACACGCTTGAGGGTGGCAGAGGCTTTGTGTGCAGCAGCACAGGTATGGTCCACGCTTTGTAGATTCCTGCTGGCTTATCTTCGAACTGGCAACCGGAAGTAAAGAGAATAACTCTTACGCCGCCTCCTTCTTCATTCTGAAACTTTGGACATAGCGCCGGTCCATACATATTGCTGCCGGCAGCCAGAAACTGATCGCTGAACGAATTCATGGGTTTCCACGGCCCCCAGGGGCGTTCTGCCTGATAGAAGTCGTAGTTCATTCCATCAGGCTCAAACCACTTATGGAGCGGCCTTGGGTTATACCACGAGATGAGCAGGTACACGCCCAGCGCCGGTATATACGTAATGGGCCCCTGTCCGCAACGAGCCGGCAAGCTGAGAATGGGCTGGGCATCCGAAATCCGAGCTGACCATGAATTGTCCAACAAACCATCGCCGCCGTTAAAGTATTCCCATTGAGATGCATCCAGCTTTGATAGTTCCCGACGCAACACACGCCCGAGGCCGAGAGAATCGCCGTCGTTCCAGAAGCCATTTGTCGAAACGGCATAGACGTAGTCTTTCGAGCGATCGGTGCTGATGTTTCCACCATTCTTACCGTAATGGACGAAGAATGGCGCGCCAAAGGATGGACCTGGCCACATGGGCTTTGCGTAATTGTCCGCAGCCGAGCGCGTCCAGGTCCGGCCGCGATCCTCCGATTTGATGAGACTCGCATTGAACGCGGTTTGTCGCATGAGTGGATCATGACTCTCATTTCCATAAACATTGCGCGCAACGAACGCATAAAAGACGCCATCGATGCATTCCTGGCCGCAGGCCTTCCATGTAGCATTGTCGGGCCCGTGCTGGTCCCCGGGACCGTACTCATCCATCGCATTGACTGGAAACCCACGGAGGTCCCTGATGCTGTCCCCCTCAAAACGGTTGAAGGCAAGATTCTTCGCAGCCTTCCCGAATCCTCTGCCATCGCAATTGAAGGAGTACAGGCCGTCATCGTCAGCCCAGAACGGGTCCCATGTGTCGCCATTCGAATCGTCCCACTTATGAATGTGATTCAGATCCAGTTCGATTTTTGCCACAAGCTTCGAATGCCGCTTAGGCTCAGCAGATAGTGCATGTGCGAGCTTGCTCATTGACATTCCGGTTGTTGCGGCAACAAGGCTGGCGCCGCGAATAAAGGCACGCCTGTTCATTTTCGAAAATGGGATTTTGAGTCTTGCCATTGACTATTCTCCTTCAGGTTCTTAAGAACATTCGCAAGCTGCTTTCAGCCGCATGCGCAGGAAGCGCCGGCAGTGCAGATTTCAGATGGAAAAGCCTAGGATGTTTCCCGCGGTACGAATGAATCTGACTAGGTTCAGATTCTAAGCCTGCAGTGAGCCGCGTGATGCCCCTCTCGATGGAACATTACCGCAGGTACGCCTGCCTGGGGCCCTAGAAACGCGGGCTGATACCACCAAAGTGAATAGTCCCCGTGAAAGGCAATGCCAAAGCGCATTCCTTGGGCATCGGCCGCTTTCTTCCAACCCGCAACAATGCTCTTGTGCGGGCCTATGGCCACGGAGTTCCAAGGCTGCAACTTCGAGTCCCAAAGGTCAAAGTTATCGTGGTGCATTCCCTGCGCAATAACATAACGCACACCGGCCCTGTGGTAGAGCGCCATCAGCTCATTGGGATGCCAGTGCTCCGCCTTCCAAAGCGGCAGAATGTCCTTGTAGCCGGCGACGCTTGGGTGACCGAATCGTGAAGCGTGGTCCTTGTACACTTCTCGATACGGCGACCACGCATAGTGCGGCATATAGATCCACTTGGCGTACCAGTCGCCCTCTTCTCCAACCGACTGTGGACCCCAATGAAGCCAGACACCGATTTTTGCCTGGCGCCACCAAGTGGGCACTTTGAAGTGGTCGCCGAGCGATTTCCAGGTAGGTTCGACAGGACCCATAGCAATGGGAACCTGGATAATCTCCATCGGCTTGGTTTGAGCGGAATTCTGCTGCGCGCTAGGGTTAGAGAATGCGAGTACTGCAACAAGGAAGCTGCCGGACACAAAATGAACTAGACCTGCGACGGACCTGTCCCTACAACTAAAAGAAAAACAAGCCTTACCAACTATCATGTGGCAAACCTTCTTTCCCTAACAAATTGCAATCGTCGCCGCATGCCAAGTAGCAGTCGGAGATCGTAGTGTTCTCACAGCCCTCGATATCGAAACCATCTTGCGGCCATCATTTATACGAAGATTGCGCAAGAAAATCTCCCCGCTATCCTTCTAGAGCGATTTCAATGTTGCCGTACCTAAGACCTGTTCTAATCCGTCGCCGCTTTTTGTAGCGCCGGACTCCAGTCCGGCTGTCGTGCGGGCGTCCACGCCCGCACTCCCGTTCGGAATGCCATGAAGCCGTTGGGTACCATCAGGAGAATTGCTCTAGTACGGTCCGCTCTCCGAAGGCGATCACGCTCTCTGAAGATAGTTTCAAGGCAGTTGGAACGTCGAATCAGTCCGAGTTAGAGCTTGGGCAATTCTTAGTTCTCGCTCCCAATAATCAAGCTTGACCCTATGGCAGTCCAGTTTGCGCATCGGGCACTCACGACCTGCAAATCAAGTAAGGTGGGTTTTTACATCGTGCAGCAACGCCAGCGATTCCGGACTAAGACGGCCGGTTCGGTCAATATCCACGTTGAAAGTTACCGGTACCCGACTCTTGTTGCACGTGCGCACGTAGTCGGTCACAAGTTCCTGGCGATAGCGTGGGGGCACCAGTGGAGTCATCACGCGATTGTGGACCCAGTCCGGGTTGTCGAGACAGACCCAACGATGACCCTGCAAATGGTCGGGCGTGAATTGCCCAGCCGGGACGGCAACCAGTTCGTTGGCTTCCCCGCCTTCATAGTCCTGATGGGTAGAGTAAATAAAGTGAGTCAACATGCCGGAACTCAAAGCCACCAGGCGCGTCGCGTAGCCTGTTTTGGCGGCTTCGGTCCACTCCTCCCAGGGAAACTGGAAACCATGCATGTCGGTTGTCACCCCGTTGTAGAACCCGCGAGGATCAAGCGCGGGACAACTGTCGAACCACCACGCTTCTATTCTTGAACCGTAACGGTCGCCCAACTCACGGAGAATGCCGAGGAGATTGCTCACCAGTCTGGATTTGTCCGGGGCGTGGTAGCCTACTGCGTGCTCCCAATCGGGGTCGTCGCCATGATTGCACGAGTGATTGTAATAAAGGATGAAATGCAAACCACGCGATCTGCATGCATCGGCCAATTCTCCGATAAGATCCCGCTTCGTTGTCCTGCCCGGAGCGATTCGATCGATCGCGGCGCAGGGCGCAGGTAACATTTGCAACGCGTGCGCCGCGGTGAAGATTACGTATTGCCCGCCTGCTCCAGCGATTTGGTCAACATAGCGCGATGGGCTGAATCGGGACACCGCTTCCTCGAAGGGTACCCAGTCGTCCGCACCTTCGGGCTGGGACTGGGCAGTCCAGTGCGTGGAAACTCCGAAGCTGCAAGCTGCAAGCCAGCTTGTGTCCGCAAAGTTATATTCGGCCGCGTGTGCACTCCTGCTTGCAGCTGCAACCAGGGCGCTCGCGCCTATCCCCCGTAGGACGTCACGGCGGGTCAGGATATTGAAAGTTCGGGTCATGCCGATTCTCCTTATGGTGAGATTACTTGTTTCAGGACCGATACAAAATGGGTTAGCAGGAATTCCCAATTGCCTTCCCGACTGTTGTTTAATGTCTGCTGCCTCGTGGGCTAATCCTGGAGCTCCGAATGAACCAAATCCTCAAGTTACACAGCCCACCTATTGGGAATTGCTCAGAGCTTGGCTTCGCTGCTGCTTAACTATTTCGAGGGCAGCCTTGACACTCGGATCATCCGGCTTCAACGTTTCTGAGATCTTCAGTTCTCGCTCACCTGCATCTAGTTGGCCTGCGTGACAATATGCCAAACCGAGATTCTTCTCCAGGGCGCCCAAGAGTTCGCACCTTCCGCACAACACGATAGCCTCATGCAGGTCGTTAATAGACCCTTTGTAGTCTGCATCGTAGATTTTCCTGTTGGCCTGATTCCCCAGGAGATTGACGCGATCGATGGTACGTTGATCGCGTCCCAGCTCTTGCATCCGCTCCATCAGTTGCTTGGATTCAGCTGGATCAGTCCTTTTCAGTGCGCGAGCGAGGGAATAGATAGCCTCGGCGTATCGCGGGTTTAGAGCGATGGCGTGCCTCCAAGCTGCGATTGCCTCCGCTTCCAGGTGTTCCTCTTCCAGTGCATGTCCAAGCTGAACATATGCCGTTGCTTGGTCCGGACGCAATTTGAGGTATCGCTTGAGTAGATTCGCTTGGACATTCCGATTACCTTCATCGCCTTCCAATGCAGCCCAGTAATTCAGTGCTTCGGCGTAATCTGGATCAAGTTCTAACACCGTCCGAAACTCACCTCGTGCTTCTTCATGCCTGCCAAGATCGCTTAGGAGGCGACCTCGCAGAAAGTGTGCGCTTGCTGATCTTGGCGCAAACCGAATTGCAGTCGAACTCTCATTGAAAGCGGCCGCGAGGTCGGCCTGATCAGCCAGCGCTATACCAAGATTTTCATGGGCGTCTGCTGAGAGTGGATCAAGCTCAATTACTCTGCGAAATGTCGCGGTTGATTCTTTCAATTCTCCTAACTGTTCTTGCACCTGTCCAAGAGCAGTCAAGGCTAGAGCATCACGTGGATTGACAGTCACCGCTTGCTCAAATTTCTTTTCGGCTCCCTTGAGGTCCCCTTTTCGGGCCAGGGCAATCCCCGTTTCCAGCACCGGAACCGATGACTGGTCAGCATCATGCTGGCGCATCTTTTGGGAATGGGATGGTAACCCAGAGAACAAAGCGAGAATAAGGCCAAACGAGAAACAGCAAGAGTTAACACATGCCCGGTTTATCTGTCCCCAACCATAAAGCGCCACTTGATTACCCCACTCTTCACCCGAGAGCAACTAGCCTATTACCCACTTCCACTCCCCACCTGCACCATATCCACATTTGGCCAGGAAAAGCCGATTGTGAGGAGAACCCAATTCAACTGCGAATCTCGATCATGTCAGCGGTGGCGCCATCTTTCAATGAGAGTTGGGAAGCTGCTTTCGACAGGTCCCCGCAATACACTTTGAGGTTTGTATTTGCCGTGCCTTCCAATTGAATGAATACAGTGGCGGGTGTAATCAGGCGCACTGCTGTCATCAGTACATCCTTGGCGTTGATGAAGCGCAAGGCAGATTCGGAAGCTAGATCACTCTGCACGCTCAAACTATCGATGGCTGCATCCTGCACGTGGTCGAGAATGAGTGCGGGACGCAGATCGGGTGTGGCCAGTTGAAAGCGCACATTCTTGAGCGTGACGGCGCGGCTGTTGCGGGCATAGAGTCCATACGCTGGCATCGGCCCAAGCATAAAATACTCGCTGGCCAAGTTTGGTAGTTTCCGCCGTGCTGCAATCTCCGAGGTTCCACCTCCGCCGAAGGTAAGGTCTATATTGTCGAAGGTAATGTTTTCCATTACCGCATCCCCGGCCGCATTCAGGGTGATGCAGTTGAATCGCTCCCCATCGCTATAGGTATCGTCGCCCGGCGGAACGTCGGGCAGCGGTCCCGGGTTGCTGGTAACCGTACCGTGAATATTGCTAAAACTGATGTTTCGCGCAACAGGTGGCACTTGGAGGGCAACTGGCAAATCAGGCGTAAGACCTTCGTTGACTGGACGGCCGGGTTCCCGGGGACCCACGCTGATATGGATCGGTCCCGTGACATCATCCAAAAGCAGGTTGGCAAATGAGATGTTTTCAAAGCGTGCGCCGCTGTTGCCCTGAAACTTAATGGGGCAACCGTAGACCTTTTGCAATATGCAGTTGGAGACGACGATATTTCTTGCCACGCCGCCTGCAAAGCGGAAGACAGACCAACGTGTGCTGAAAACGCAGTTGGTTATGGTAATGAATTGACAACTACCGAACATGGCGCAGGAATCGTCCTGCGAATATACAGTGCAGTTGCTGATGGAGACGTGTTCGGCGCTGATGAAATGAAAGCCATCTCCGTTTGCATTGACTCGATTATGGATATAGATGTTGTCAAGATGAATATGCTTCGACTGGACGATGCGAATGCTGTGATACGCGCAGTCTACAAGCGCGAGATCTTTAATAGTGACGCGATCACAGTGGAATAGCAGGATGTGATACGGGCGCCTTAGGTCGCTGAGCCCGCTGGGCGCGGCCACTCCAGGTGCGGGAGAGCGAAACTGCGCACCCTGGCCGTCAATTGTGCCAGCTCCTTCTACGGCGATATTGCTGGCATTGACGGCGTATAGAAGTGCCCAATTGCCGTCGGGCAGCGTGGCGTCTCCTTTGAGGGGAATAGCATCTATTGCATGGTACTGCTTCCCATCGCCACTGCCCATCAGCTTGCCGGAAGCAGCAATATGCAGCGTCAGATTGCTCTTCAACTCCACTGCGCCGATCAGAAAGATGCCCGCCGGGACAAGTACTGTTCCGCCACCGTCTGTGTGGCAGGCGTCGATCGCCGCTTGGAGAGCAGACGTGTCCAGCGTGGTACCGTCGCCTTTGGCACCGTAATCACGGATGTTGTAGACTCGCACACCGAGGTCGGCGGCGGCCGATTGAGATTTAGCGGTCATATTCGCTGCTACGATTGGAGCATAGGTGGGAGGTGGCACTGGGTTTTGCTCTTGGCTAAGAGCCAAGGATTGACTTGTACATCTTGCACCGGTTGCTACTCCTGCCCCTGCAATCGCTGCTGACTTGAGAAAGTTCCGGCGCTCCATGGGAAATTCCTCTCTGCGCTTCAGAATTCATGTAGATGACGATGACACGCCACCATTCTCACCCTTGTCGCGTGTAGTTAATGTCGCCCAATCAATGCGCGGCGCGTGATGTTGAAATTCGCATAGCACTCCCGGCGCGACGATTTCAGGTGAGCGTATCGCCATGCGCCCAGCATCAGCTTTGGATTTGACGCCAACACAATCTTATCCCCATCACGTTTGATTCCTCCGTACGCAGAGTTGGACCTGGGTGGCTTCGCCATTACTTGGTTTGGCCCGGCATTGCCCAACTCCGCGCCAATAACTAGCCTCGCTATTGCCGACTAGAATGCGAGCTTCAGTCCAAATTGAATTTGCCGAGGATTCTCGACGACGCCAGACTCGACACCTGCGTCGGTGGTCCCGATGTCGGAACCTGGAACTCCCAGACATTGCATTTTGAACACGTTTAACGCTTCCGCCCGGAACTCTAGAGAGCCTGCCTCGCGGAGAGTGACGAGCAGACTAGCAAGATGGCGCGCTTGTCGGTGAGTAAGTACGATGCAGCCCGCTTCCCTGGCATCCAGCTTCAAAAAAAATATGCGATTGCGATTTCAAGGATTTCAGCCGTTCGCTGTATTCCCAAGAAGCCCCCGACTTTGTCCACTTTCAGTCTCATCCTTCTGCGAGGAAATTTATTATGCAATTCCCAAGACAATTCAGAGTGGAATGGGGACCCCGTGAAGGCGGTCCCCGTTCATGGAATGCGGGGTTCGTTTCCTAGAACACAAACTTACCCGACAACTGGAGTTGACGAGCATTGTTGACAGTGGAGGTGACGACACCAAAGTTCTGGCAATTTTGGCAGTTATTTGGGGTCCCCCAGACAGGATGGTTGAAGGAATTGAATGCGTCAAACCGCAGTTGGAACTTTGTAGACTCAAGCACCGGGAACTCACGGAAAAGCGAAATGTCAAGATTCTTGTTAGGTTCGGTGCGCATCGTATTTCGTCCGGTAGTTCCGAATGTGTACTGAGCCGGAGCAACAAAGGCATCGGGATTGATCCATTGCTGAGGTGTTTGATTTTGCGGCTTGGGATTGACATTAGCTACCGGATTCGGACGTTCATAGCCGGATCCGACCCAGTTGAAGTTGCCCGTGTTAGCGATGTCGCCAGAGTCCTCAACCGTGAAAGGGCGACCGGACTCCATGGTGGCAATTCCGTTAATCTGCCAATTGCCAATCACATAGTCCGTGATCGAGTTGCCGGTCGAGAAGCCACCCTTTCCAACCGGAACCGCCCATACCCACCCGGCGGTAAAAACCTGAGGAAGGTCATACCCGGTTACGCTGCGATCAGCCTTGAAGTTATATGGATTCTCGATGCTGGTTGTACCGATCCCATACCATCCATCGGTTCCGTAGTTCAGCCCTTTCGACCACGTGTAAGAGAGCAAGTAGGTCAGCCCCGTAGCATGGCTTCTACCCTGGAGTGACGTCTGCAGTGCGTTGTAGTCGAGCTGTCCTTTGGGCTGATCAAAGAAGGACTGGCCCATGTAGGGGAAGGGGGTGCGAGGGCTGACTGTACCAGGCCCTGGGGTTTGTGCGGTGTTGGCAACCGGGCAATAATCCAGGTTCTGGCCCTTGGATCCGACGTAATTGATGGTCCAGACGCCAGCACCACCGACTTTCTGTTGGATGCCGAACGTCCATTGATCCGAATAAGCAGCCTTGAACTGTGGAGCGGTGTTCCATGCAATGGAGCCGAACGGCGTTGGGGTTGGATAACTGCCGCCGAAACCAGCAAGGGGATTCTCTGCGGTGGTGACCGTGGCTGCCGTCAGGCCGGGCTGCGTGTTCAGGTTTGAAAGCAGCGTTTGTGTCAGCATAAGCCAGCCGTCCACATTCTGCGCGGATTGTTCGACAGCCGCCCAGTTGTCGTAGACACGGCCATAGCCGGCATGCACAACCGTATCTGGACGGAAGGAGTATGAAACGCCAACCCTTGGCTGGATGTTGCCCTTATCACCAAAATAGAGCTGGCCGGGTTTGCTGGAAACAACAACGTGGGCTGGCAGAGCACCTCCAGGCAGGCACGGGGCGAATTGTGTGGTGCTGCAGGGTTTGGGCATATTCTGAATGACATCTTCTCCCTTGTTGAAGTCGAAGATGTCATAATAGGCGCCGAGCTTGAAATTGCTTATCTCGGACAGTAAAGAGATGTCATAACGCACCCCTAAGTTGATGGTTAAATTGTCGCGAATCTTCCAGCTGTCCTGGGCATAGACACCATCAACCCAACCTCCGCTCGCCGTTTGCCGAATGTCGCTCCTCGTGGCGCCGTTGGGCACGCTTAAGAGCATGGACGCCAATTCGTTGCCCCCGGTAGAACCGTTCGAGGTTTGAAAAGGCGAGAAACTGACGTTGGAGCCGGCGGACGTAGACAGACCCTGGTTATTGGTGTCGATGTTACCTCCAACGTAGAGCGTGTGTTTTCCAATTGTCAGTTGATAATCGCCCTTGTATTCCCAAACGTTGGAGTTTCCATTGGGTGACCCATTGTTTTCGCCGCCGCTCATGTAACTCCCAATGCTCACCGAGGGAAGCTGGCAGCCGTTGCCGCGGATTGCGTAATTAAAGCTGCAGGCGAAATTCTGCGCAAATCCGGCAGTAGAGATTAGAGATTGGACATCGCCACTGTAGACAGTCTGAGGATAGATCTCACCAATATTTTGGCCGAATGCCGCAGTAAGGATCGAGTGCGAGCCGAACGTGTGTATCCACTGAGCTCCAAAATTGTGCGCGATGTAACCTTCGACGCTCGCCAGGTGCGGTATCCCAGCGTAGGAGGAAGTTGGATTATTCTGGTGCAGATAATGTGCCCAAATCAGATCTTTCTTGGTCAGGTATTCATCTCCGCGAATATCGTACTGGTCAGAGTTATGGGTATTCGGCGTCGAGTTCTCGTAGTTGTAAACGCCCCCCTCATAACTGCCGGTAGGCGAGGGCAAAATCGCCTGTGCAAACTTAACCATGTTCTGGTCGATCAGGTTGGCAGGAATTTGATTATTTGCGAAAGGCGTCCTCGCGGCAGTGAAGGGATTATAGAGTTGGATGTCCTTGGCAAGCAAGGCACTGAAATCCCCGGTGTACTCGGCCGCGGTTGGCACCAACCCGAGGTTTGTGGCTCCGACTGATTGCCTGAACCCTTCATAGCTTCCATAAAAGAATGAGCGATTCTTCCCGTTGTAGTGAGGCAGAAGCACTGGCCCGCCTGCATCCACACCAAATTGATTTTGATGCAGGTCCTGCAACGTGCCACTTGGAACGCTTTTTGCATCGAAGAATTCGCTGCTGCGCCAAAACTCCCAGGCAGCTCCGTGAAACTGGTTCGTTCCCGATTTGGTTACGACGTTGATGGTTCCACCTAGTCCCTCACCAAACTGAGCAGCGTCAGTGTGGGTTAGCACCTTCATTTCCAGAATGTCGTCGGGAATCGGCGTAATCGTCTGAGACCCGGAAATCGCTTCATTGTTATTCACGCCATCCAGGAGGTAGATGTTGCTGCGGTTGTTTTGGCCCTGGATGGAGGGATATACGGCGCTACCGACGGCGTTGGTGCGACCACCGGTCTGGTCGTTGTTGATTGGCGTTACGCCAGTTTGGAGTGTCAACAAAGCGCTGTAGTTTCTTCCCGCGAGGGGAAGGTCATTGACGGGTTCCGACTCTAGGTTCGCTCCGACTGCGGTTGAGGTCGTATCCAGCGTTATGGATTGCGCGGAAACTTCCACTGTTTCGGTGGACGATCCAGGTTTAAGTGAAAAGTCAAACGTCGCGCCTTGGCTCACGACGAGTTCGACCCCCATGCGCGTGGACGATGAGAACCCTGCCGAACTGGCAGTGATCTTGTAGACGCCTGGCGGTATCTGGCTCATGACATAGATGCCGGAGGAATTGGTGACGGTTTGTCGGATCAGGCCTGTGTCGCGGTTTTCAATCTGGACTGTTGCATTGGGTATCAGGGCGCCGGTTTGGTCACGAATGGTTCCGTTCACCTGTGCCGAGTCGAACTGTGCGAGAACTGGTGTGCTCGCAAGCAGACAAATCGTCGCGAGGACA
>Ga0182027_10013974_pt1 | contig 11144 bp, 7 predicted proteins | sample 712E1DmetaG_FD_121300 | JGI IMG/M metagenome (GOLD analysis project Ga0182027, IMG submission 121300) | Permafrost microbial communities from Stordalen Mire, Sweden - 712E1D metaG (Illumina Assembly) | ecosystem: Environmental > Terrestrial > Soil > Wetlands > Permafrost | place: Sweden...
ACCGACGACTTGAGACTGTCGGTCGAGTTGGCGTTGGCCAGCACGATGAAGGCCGAGCTCTGCTCGGCGAAGCGCCGCCAGATCTCCTCGGGCGAGCTGACCGCGGCGGTGAACACCAGGGCTTCGCCGCCGTTGGCCGCGGGCATCTGGTCGTCGGCAGCGGCGCCGTTGGGGGTGTAGGTCGCGGCGACCATCGGCACCTCGACCTCGCGCTCGTCGATCAGCTCGATGCGCAGATGCTCGGTCACGTTGCTCTCGGCGAGCGTGCTGATGAAGACCTGGTTGTAGACGTCGATCGGACCGCGCACCGCGATGGAGCGACCCCGGCCGATCTCTTCGATGGCCGAGTCGCTCACGTTGAGCAGGCCCGCCCGGTTGAGGTCGAACACGACCTTGGCGCCGTTGAAGCGGTCGAGGCCGCACTCCTTGAGCACCGTGTTGATGTCGTGGCGCCCGTCGACCCAGCACACCACGCGCCACTGGTCGGGGGTGAGCTTTACCCCCCCGTCCTCTTCGACGATGTCGTTGTAGCGCAGCCGCGGCACCCGCTCGAGCGAGCCGAGCGTGGCGAAGATGAGCTCCCACTCGTCGATCCGCCGGCAGCCCTCCATGATCACCGACTCGACGTTCATCTCGACCAGGATGTCCTCGTCGGTGACGGTCTCGTCGGCCTCGAAGGTAAAGTCGCCGTCGGTCCAGCTGAAGAAGTTGAAGGTGACGTCTTCGATCTGGTCGCGCACCGACTGCTCGAGCGTCGCCCGGTCGATGTAACCGTGCTCCAGAAGGATCGAGCCGATCCGCCCCCGGGCCGACTTCTTCTTCTGCTCGCCCAGGGCCGCGCGCAGCTGGTTGCTGGTGACGTTGCCCGACTTCACCAGGCGCTCGCCGAGCGGCATGGTGCCCGGGTGGGCGGTAGCGAAGTAGATCTGCCCGTTACGAAAGAAGATCTTGCCCGACTCACCCGCGCGATCGATCGTCAAAGCCCCCGTCTTGGCGCTCATCTTGACGAGCTGAAAGACGTTCGGAAGGCTGAACTCTTTGAGATTTCCCTGCAGGAGCACTCGCGCTCTCCTCGCCCGCGCCCGCACGGGCGCCCCCGCTGCCCGGCGGCGACCCGTCACCCACGTACCCTTCATCGGCCGCAGGACGCGGTTGGTTAACTCCCCGGGCCGCGGCCCATTCTACAACGCCCCAGCGAGCCTCAGGAATCGACCTGCGCCCGGCGCGCCGGCGAGGGCGGCCGCGACTCGTCGCGGCGGGCCGCCTCGAGGTCGCCGATGACGGCGTCGGGCTCGGGGTCGTCGGGCAGACAGACCCGCGCCCGCACCTCGCCGGCGGCGGCGGCGGCGCGCAGCCGCCGCCGGCGCAGCACCACGAAGGCCCCGGCGCCGGTCAGAAACGTCGCCGCGCCCCCGGCGGCGAAGGCCACACGCGGGCCGTAGAGGTCGGCGAGGCCGCCGATGGTCAGACTGCCGAACGGCGTGGAGCCCAAAAAGACGACCGCCCACAGCGACATCACACGGCCCCGCATGGCTGCCGCCGAGTTCAACTGCAGCAGCGAGTTGGTGGTCGCCACGAAGAGCACCGAGAAGGCGCCGAGCGGCACCAGCACGACCAGCTCCCAGTCCAGGGTCGGCATGACCGCGCCCACCATGGTCACGGCGCCAAAGCCGAGCGTCGCCCCCACCAGCAGCCGCCGGCTGGGTCGGGCCCTGGCCGCCGCGTACAGCCCGCCGGCCAGCGCGCCGACCCCCATGGCGACCACCAGAGCGCCGTAGGTCCCGGCGCCACGGTGAAACGCCACCCTCGCCATCAGCGGCAGCAGGATCGAGAAGTTGTAGCCCAGCGTGCCGACCAGCGCCATCATGGTCAGCGGCACCCGCAGCTCGGGCGTGTGCCAGACGTAGGCAAAACCGGCGCGCAGCTGACCCCCCTTGCGCGACAGCGGCCGACCGCGGCGCAGCTCCGACGGACGCATCGCCACCAGCGCCACGATCACGAACAGGTACGAGCCGGCGTTCACCAGAAAGCACGACGCCAGGCCGACGGTCACGATCAGGACGCCGGCGATGGCCGGCCCGATCACCCGCGAGGCATTGACCACGACGCTGTTCAAGGCCACCGCGTTGGCGACGTCGTCCGGTCCGACCATCTCGATCACAAACGACTGCCGGGCCGGGTTGTCGAGGCCGTTGGCCACGCCGTTCAGGGCGGCCAGCACGAAGATCATCCAGACGCGCACCACACCCGTGACCGTGAGCACGCCCAGGACGACCGCCAGCACCGTCATGATCGTCTGGGTGGCGATGAGCAGCTTGCGCTTGTCGGTGCGGTCGGCGAGAAGGCCGCCCCAGGGCCCGATGAACAGCACCGGTCCGAACTGCAGGGCCACCGTCACGCTGAGCAGCAGGGCGCTGCCGGTGAGGTGCAGCACGAGCCAGCCCTGGGCGACCGACTGCATCCAGGTGCCGCTCTGCGACACTGCCTGGGCGAAGAAGTAGAGCCGGTAGTTGCGGACGCGCAGCGAGTGGAAGGTGCGACCGACTGCGCGCCCGACGCGGTCGAGGGTGCGAGACATTCTCGGACCATCCTACCCAGGGCTGGGGCACGAGCCCCGTTGCGCGGCCCGCTCCCCTGTGAGGCGCTAGAATGACCCACCAGAGCGTGCCCGCGCGGGGCGCGGCCGGCGCGCACAGCGACAGGAGGCACGGATGGCCAGTTCCACACCCAGCGTCACGATACTGCAGCACGAGCCGCCGGCGCCTCCGGCCCTGCTGGGCCGGTTCTTGAGCGAGGCCGGTCTGCGGCTCGACGTGCGCCGGCTCGACGTCTCAGACGAGGTCCCGACAGATCTCTCGGGCTGCGATGCGCTGATCGTCCTGGGCGGCGACATGAACGTCGGCCAGGAGAGCGAGTACCCCTTTCTGCTCGCCGAGCGCGACCTGCTACGGCAAGCCATACGCAGCGGCGTTCCCACGCTGGGTATCTGTCTGGGGGCGCAGCAGCTCGCCACCGCCGCCGGCGGCGGCGTGGTCAGGCGCGCCGCGCTCGGGCTCGGCTGGCACGCTCTGGTCGTGCATCGCCACGACGCCCTGATCGAGGGCATCGACCCGCGGACGCTCGTCTTTCAGTGGCGCGACTATGCCTGCCGGCTGCCGGAGGGGGCGCAGCTCATCGCCAGCGGCGATGGCGATCCGCAGATCTTCCGCCTGGGCAGCGCCGCCTGGGGGGTCCAGTTCCACCCCGAGGTGACCCTCGAGGTACTGACGAGCTGGATCGAGGCCGACGCCCAGACGGTGTCGGGCAGTTCAGCGAACGTCGGCGACGGCCTGCTCGCCGAGAGCCGCCGCCGGCTGCCCGCCTCGACGGCGCTCTGCCGGCGGCTCGTGACCAACTTCCTCGCGGCCGGCGGCCTGACGCGCCGCTGACCGCACCGCCGCGCCCGCTACGGCCGCCCCCACCAGCGCTCATAGGACTTGGGAGGCTTGAGACTCGCCGCCAGGTTCTGGCGCTCGGTCGCCCGTTCCCGAGCTTCTTCGAGCGTCTCGGTCAGAGCCGGCACGAGCGTCTCGTTGAACGCCCGGGCGGTTTCGTTGGTGCGCTCCACCTCGGCTTCGACCATCTGCAGGCTGTCCTCGAAGAACTGATTTGCCCGCACTGGGGTCGGATGCTCGGCCACGTAGCCGATCATCAGGCGCCCCTCCTTGAGGTCAATCTCGATGCCGGCGTGGTCGAAGTCGTCGTCTTCTTCGTGCATGAAGGCGAGCGTCTCGGCGCCCTCTATGGCGACAACGAGATCGACCCTCGTCCCGGGCACCACGACGGGGGTCCCGCCCGGCGCCTCACGACCCGGCCCGCCGGCGACCGCCATCTTGATCTGTCGCGGCGAGTCGTAGGACGCCCTTCCCAGACGCACCGGCGCCAGGAAGTGGCGTACGGCGACCTCCGCTGGTAGGACCGCATGCCGGGACGACAGCAGAACGTCGTCGTCCAACCCATCGATATCGCGCCGCGCCCGCTCGCGCAGCGACTCGAGTCGTTTGGCCAGGCTCATGTGACTCCCTCCGCTCCCTTTGTTTGTGCAGAGCCGCTCACAGTCTATAGCGAGACGCTGCCGAGCGTGCACCGGCCGCCCGACCCGCACCGCGCGTCCAAGCGTGCTCCGGCCGCCCGACCCGCACCGGCCGCCCGACCCGCACCGGCCGCCCGCGCGCGCCCCGGCCGGCAAGAATGCCGGCCGGGGCGCCGAACTACTGAAGAACAGGTCGATGACACCGCGAGCCCGAGGAGAGAATGACCGAAGACCAGCACGGCGCCGAGAAGGGTCGCCGTCTCGAGGCGGAGGTCGCCCGCGCTCTGGCGGCGGGCGGCTATGCCGCCCGCCGCAACGTCGTCCGCGAAGGTCGTTCCGGGGCGCACCACGAGATCGACGTCTTGGCCGACAAAAGCGACGGTCTCACGACATTCACGGTGATGGTCGAGTGCAAGGCCTGGGACAGGCCCGTCGACAAGGAAGTGCTCGCCAAGGCCGCCTTCGTCGCCGCCGACGTGGGCGCCGACAAGACCATCGTCGTTGCTTTGCAGGGCGCGACCGGCGGCGCCGCGCTGTCGGCGGCCGAGCTCGGCGTCGAGCTGTGGGGGCCCGAAGAGCTCGAGCGACGGCTGGGACACGTGCAGCTCGCCGCACTCGGCGCGGCGCGCGCACCGACGGCGCTCGGCTTCGCCGTCGCCGTCGAAGAGGCGCGCGCCGTCCGCCTCGCCGAGCGCCAGCGCGGCAAGGGCATGCTCGGCCTCGGCGCCGAGGAGGTCGCCTGGTTCGGCCTGGTCTGGCTGCCCTGCCTGTTGCTCACCCTGGGCTGCACGAGACTGGAAGGCCGCCTGCACAAGCGCACGCGGCACTCGTCGGTGTTCAATCTCTACGAGGCTCTCGACGGCGCCCTGCTCGAAAGCTTCGCGGTCGACCCGGCGGTCGCCGAGGTCGAGGTGGGCCCGCAGCGCCTGCCGCCGCTGGTCAAGCCGCGGACTCTGCGCGCCGAGATCTCGTCGACGTTCGAGAAGTGGCGCTCGGTCGTGCAGGGCGCGGCCCGGGAGCGCTGGGCGCGCGCGGGCGCCGATCTCGGCATACCTCTGCCGCTCGATGCCCTCACGGTCGACGATGTCACGGTCTGCTACCTGCCGGTCTACGTGGCGATCCTCAGGCACAGAGACTCGCGCCGGGTCGTGGTGATCGACGGCGGCGACGGCGCCGTCGATCAGCCCCTGGCGACCGTGCTGACGGCGAACCTCGGCTATCTGACCGAGGCGCTCGACTCCCCGCCGCGCTAGCGGGTGGGCGGCGCTGCTCGCGGTGCGCGGCGGCTCGTGGCCGGTGCGCGGCATGCAATGGCGCTAGGCCCGTGGCTATCGGGTATCTGCACTGAAGACGCTTCTGTCCCCGACGAAAAGCCAACGGCGCGTGGCGCGCCAGGCAGGTGCCCGATGAATCGCAACGCTGAACGCATCGCCGTCCTTGCCCAGATCCTGGAAGACGCCGAGGGCTGCCGTGCCACGATGGCGGCCATGTTGCTGCTCGATCTCCCCGCCGACGTGACCGGCGAGCTCAACGCCTGCGACCAGCGGCTCAGCGAGCTGGTGGTCGCCGTGCGCGAGCACGTCGGGCTCAGCCCGAGCCTGAGTGTCGGACGCCACGCGGCCTGCATCGAGTGCTCCACGATGAGATCGAGCTGCAACACCGCTGGGGCGTGGCCGGCCGTGCCCACCTGGATCGCCGCGCCGGCGCGCGCTGGCCGGGCGCCCGTGCCGCTGGTGGCGCCCGGCGGCGAACTGCGGCGCGTCGCCTGACGACGCTCGCGGCCCCGCTGGCCTCTTAGTACACGAAGACCGCGGCTCCATAGTTCATGAACGAGAACACCCACGGGGCCTCGGGCATCGAGATGCGCACGCAGCCGTGCGACGCCGGGTAGGCGGGCACATCGGGATAGCCGTGAATCCCGTCGCCGCCCGAGAAGAAGCTCGCGAAGGGCATCCAGTCGTGGTACTGGGTCGACCACCAGTCGAGCGACTTGAGATAGATGCTGAAACGGCCCGCCGGAGTCGGCAGGCTCGGCCGTCCGGTCGAGCAGTGGACCACGCGCACGACCCTGCCGCCGTTCACGCACAGCAGCACGCCCAGGCTGCGAAAGACCTCGGCGTAATTGCCCGTCGCCGACTCGGGACGCGGCGTCGGCCTTGACGCGTTCTCGAGCACGGCCCTTGTCTTGCGGCCGTCGAGGCCGTCCCGCGACAGGCCGTTCCAGGCCTGGAAGGCCAGCAGCGCCTGCTCGGTGCGGTAGTCGTCGCGGCCGCTCACGGCGCCGTGGGCCGGCAGATAGCCGAGCGCCGCCAGACAGCGCTGCACGTCGGCCGTACTGGCGATCACCCAGCTCACGACCTGCAGATGTCTTCTGCCAACCCTCGACTGGACGTTGCCGGCCAGATCGCGGGCGCTCACGACCCAGGTATACGTGCCACGCGCGAGATTCACCCGGTAGTCGGCGAGGCGCCGGGAGTTCACAGGCACGCCGCTCAGGCGGATGGTCTTCACGACCGTCCGGCCGCGGTAGATCTTGATCGTCACCGTCGCCTTGCCGCAGCTCGGCTTGGGGTCGCGCACGCGAAACGAGAGCTTGACGAGCGCGCCGCGCCGCGCTACGACATCGGCGGTCGCCAGGCAGACGGGCCGGCCGCTGTCGATGTTCACGTAGCCGCCGTGTGCGACCTCGACGTTGCCGGCGACATCGACCGACCAGTACGAGACCGAGTGCGAACCCGCGGCGGCCAGCACGAACGGACCCGTATAGGTGTGTCGGGCGCCGTGATCGAGCACGAAGTAGGTCGCAGCCACACCTGAGCCCCCGTCGGCGCCGGCGAGGGTGACCGTCTGCGCCTTGTTACGCCAGCCCGAGCGGCCGTTGATCTGCAGGCCGGTCGCCGTCGTGACCGGGGCGGTCGTGTCGGGGATCCCGGCGCTCACGGTCTCGAGGACCGTACCGCCCGCTCCCACGACCCAGCCGCGGGTCGCGCTGGGGAACACCACGGCGCTCAGATCGGCGACCGTGCCCGCGGCCTGCAAGCTCCAGACTGCGCCCGCGTCGCTGGTGTGCAGGATGGTGCCGGCGGCGCCCACGACCCAGCCGCTGTCGGCGTCGGCGAAGGCCACGCCGGCCAGGTTCTGCTGGGTCGCGCCCACTGCCTGCGCAGTCCAGTCGGCGCCGCCGTCGGCGGTGTGCAGGATGGTGCCGGCGGTGCCCACGGCCCAGCCGACGCCGGCGTTCGCGAAGGCCACGCGGGCCAGGTTCTGCTGGGTCGCACCCGCGCCCTGCGGGGTCCAGACGGCGCCGCCGTCGCTGGTGTGCAGGATGGTGCCGGCGGCGCCCACGGCCCAGCCGTTGTCGGCGTCGGCGAAGGCTACGGCGGTGAGGTTCTGAGTCGAGGCCGGGGTCGCGCTCTGAGCGGCCCAGTCGGCGCCGCCGTCGGTGGTGTGCAGGATGGTGCCGGAGGCGCCCACGGCCCAGCCGACGCTGGCGTTGACGAAGGCCACGCCGGCGAGGTCTTGAGTCGAGGCCGGGGTCGCGCTCTGAGCGCTCCAGTCAGCGCCGCCGTCGGTGGTGTGCAGGATGGTGCCGGAGGCGCCCACGGCCCAGCCGACGCTGGCGTTGACGAAGGCCACGCCGGCGAGATTCTGAGTCGAGGCCGGAGTCGCGCTCTGAGCGGCCCAGACGGCGCCGCCGTCGCTGGTATGCACAATGGCGCCGGCGGCGCCCACGGCCCAGCCGTCGAGCGGGCTCGCGAAGGCCACCGCGCCGAGCGCGTTCTGCGTACCGGAGCTCTGCGGGTTCCAGCCGGCCGCCGCCCAGGCGGCGGCCGCGACCAGCAGCAGCGACAGGCACAGGGCGACGGACACGCCGCCGCCGACCAGAAACCGCCGTGTATGCCGTAGTCTCATAGATCCTGCCCCTTGCCGTGATCGATCGGACGTTCGCGGCGGCCGGCGTGTGTCCCGGCGACTCGCACCGCAGCGCGCTCCGCCCCGAGTCGGGGCCGGGCGCGCTGACTTGTTCAGACAGAATAGTGTACGGGAGGCGAGGGCGACATGCGAGCCGGCCCGTGCGCAGCAGGCCCGGCGACAGCCGGCGCTTGACGCCCCCGCCCGCGACAGCCACGATGACGACAGACCAGCACGAGTCGCATCCCCACGGAGGTAGCCCTGTGCCCGAGGACCTGTTCAGCCCCATGCACCTGCTGGTGCTCTTTGCCATCATCTTCTTCTTGTTCGGCGCCAAGCGGCTGCCCGACCTCGGCAAGTCGCTGGGCCACGGCATTCGTGAGTTCCGCGGCGGCATCGCCGGCCTGAGCGACGCCGACAGCGACGAGGCACTGCCGGCCGCGACGCCCACCGAGCCGCTCGCCGTCGCGGCGCCGGTCACGGCAGACGAAGGCGAGATCGTGGCGGCAGACGAGGGCGAGATCGTCGCGGCCGACGACATCGAGTCGGCGACCGCGGGCCGCGATACGCAGCAGCGCGCCGCCTCGTAAGGGGCAGCCCGCCTCGCGCGCACCGACGACCTCGAACCGCGGGGTCGTCGCGACGTTCTCGAGCCGCAGGGCTGTCCGGCCGTCCTCGCGCCGCGAGGCCGTCGCAAGGCCGACTGCGCCCCCCAACGGCGACGACGAGCGCGCCGCCGCCTTACAATGGTGCCCATTCCCGGCTTGGCCGACGCCCACGGGGGAGGCACGTGTCGCAGCCCGAGACAGCGCCCGAGGCCTCGCCGCCGAGACTGGAGTTCAGGGTCCCGCCGGAGGGTTCGCACCTGCTGCGCGCCCGTGAGCGCCTGCGTGAATACCTGGTCCACTACTGCGCCGAACGCGAGCTCGTTGACGACGTCGTGCTCTGTGTCGAGGAGGCCTGTACCAACGCCATCCGCCACAGCGCGTCCGCCGACGACATCAGGATCGCCCTGGAGTTCACCGGCGGCAGACTGGTAGCGCACGTCAAAGACCGCGGCCGAGGCTTCGACGCCGCCGGCTTCGACCGGCGAGCCGTGCCCGACCTCACGGCCGACCACGGCCGCGGACTGTTCATCATCGCCAGCCTGATGGACGACGTCGAGCTGCGCTGCGACAGCGGCTGCGAGGTGCGCATGGCTAAGCGCGCCGCCCCGCGCTGCGCCGTCCAGCCGTTGGAGAGCGGCCTCGGCGAGGTGCGCGCCGCGGTCCGCCCGGAACGGCCGCGCGAGACCCGCCTGCGCGCCCTGCTCGAGGAGATCGACGAGGCCTTCATCGCCGTCGACTGGGAGTATCGCTGCGTTCATGCCAACGGGGCGGCTCTTCAGCTCGTCGGCCGGTCTCTCGAAGAGATGCTCGGCCGGCGGCCCTGGGAGCTGTTCTCGCAGCCCGCCGGAAGCGCGCTCGAGCGCGCCTGTCGCGACGCCATGGAGCTCGGCAAGCCCAGTACGATCGAGCACCGCTCGGCCACCGCCGGCGGCTGGCTCGAGGCCCGGGTGTACCCGACCCCCGCCGGGGTGAGCGCCTACTTTCGCCAGATCGACGAACGCAAACGCACCGAGGAGGATCGCGAGCGCCTGCTCGGCGCCTACCAGCTCGAGCTGTCGCGCAGCACGCTGCTCGGCGACGTCGCGCGCGCCGCCGCGAGCTCGCTCGGCCTCGAAGACATCTGCGAGCGCGTTCTCGAGCAGATCCACGCCCACGCCGACCTGCGGGCGGCCGCCATCTACGTGGCCGACCGGGAGCGCGGCACGCTGCGCAGCCTGGCCCTGTTCGGCTATCCCGACGACGTGGTGCCCGAGCTGCGCGAGCTGCCGCTCTCGGATGAGAGCACCTGCGGCCGGCTGCTGGTACACGACCTGCCGGAGCTGACCAGCGAGAACGGCGGCGCTCCCCCGGCGAGCGGCGATCTCGTCGCGCGTCTGGGCGATCCCGGCTGGCTGGCGCTGCCGATCACCCATCAGGGTGAGACTCTCGGCGCCATGACGCTGCTCTCCGCGGCGCCCGGCAGCCTCGAACCGGAGAACGTCGAGCTCTACCGCAGCGTGGCCGCGACGCTCGGCACCGCGATCGCCCACGCCCGCAGCTACCAGACCGAGATCGCCGCGCTGCGCCACGCGGCGGCCCAGGCCGAGCGCGAGCGCGAGCGCTCACGGCAGCTTCAGGTGATCCACCAGATGAGCGCCCTCGCACTGTCGAGCCACGACGCCGCCGAGACCGCGAGCCGGGCTCTGCGCTACCTGGTGGAACGGCTCGGCGTGGCCCGCGCCCTCGTGGCCGTCGCCGACGAGACCGGAGAGTACCTCGAGCCACTCGCCCAGCACGGGTATCCGGCCGCGCTCTACTCGCAGGTCACCCGCACGCATCGCGACGAGCCCGTCGACACCGCCCGGGTTTTGCGCGGCGGCGAGTCCATCGTCGTGCCCGACGCGCACGGTCCGGGCGCCAACCCCAACGTCGTGCGGCTCTACGAGCGCTTCGACCTGGCGATCGGCGCCTACATCGTGGTGCCGCTGCGCTCGCGGGACGGACCGCGCGGCGCGCTGACCATCGTCTGGGAGACGCCCCGCGAGTTCCTGCCGGGCGATACCGACTTCTTCGCCGCCATCGCCAACGAGATCGGCTTTGCCATAGAGATCGCGCGCCAGTTCGAGCTCGAGCGCGAGAACCAGCGACTCAGTCACGACGTCGGGCTCGCCGAGGAGACCCTGCGACGCTACCAGCTACTGGCGGCCGAAGCCCGCGACGTCATACTTTTCGTGCGCCGCGCGGACGGCCGCATACTCGAAGCCAACAGGGCCGCCGAGTCGGTGTACGGCTACCCGCGCGACGAGCTGCTGCGCCTCTCGATCGACGATCTGCGCGCCGACGAAACGGTCGCGCTGGCCGCCGAGCAGATGACGGCGGCGGCCCGCCGCGGGATCCTCTTCGAGACGCTCCATCGGCGCCGCGACGGCTCCGTGTTTCCCGTCGAGGTCAGCTCCTGCGGGACTACGGCGATGGCCGGCGAGGCTGTGCTGCTGAGTATCGTCCGCGACATCACCGAGCGCCGCGCCGCCGAAGTGGTCCTGCGCGACAGCGAGCGCCGGACCGCGGCCGAG
>Ga0182027_10013976_pt1 | contig 11144 bp, 8 predicted proteins | sample 712E1DmetaG_FD_121300 | JGI IMG/M metagenome (GOLD analysis project Ga0182027, IMG submission 121300) | Permafrost microbial communities from Stordalen Mire, Sweden - 712E1D metaG (Illumina Assembly) | ecosystem: Environmental > Terrestrial > Soil > Wetlands > Permafrost | place: Sweden...
ACCTGCGACCGCCCCGCGGCGGAAATCCAGAACCTGGAGCAACGCCTGGTTTCCCGCTTTGAATGGGGCCTGGTCGCCGAGTTGCAGCCGCCCGACGTGGAAACCCGCCTGGCCATTTTGCGCAAAAAAGCCAGCACCATGGACGTCGAATTGCCGGAGGAAATCCTCAATTTCCTGGCCAATCGCATCCGCACCAACGTCCGCCGTCTGGAAGGCGCCCTGATCCGCGTTGCTTCCTTCGCGTCGCTGACGGGCAAGAAACTGACGTTGCAGGTGGTCGAAGGACTGCTGCGCGAAGTGCTGCATGAAGAGGGCCGATTCACCGTCAACATAGATTGCATCCAAAAAAGAGTGGCCGAACATTTCGACATCCGCCTGGCCGACATGACCAGCAAGCGCCGTCCCGAAAACATCGCCTTTCCGCGCCAGATCGCCATGTTCCTGTCCCGTCAAATGACCGAAAGCTCCCTCAACACCATCGGCGAGGCCTTTGGCGGCCGCGACCACGGTACCGTCCTCCATGCCTGCCGTCTGGTCAAGGACCGCATGGAAGTGGACGCCCAGGTCCGCCAAGCCGTCCACTACCTGGAAAAACAACTGTTGCGGTGATTCCATTGCGGATTGCGGATTGCGGATTGCGGATTTTCTGAGAATTTGACCGGCACCATCATGCAATCCGCAATCCGCAATCCGCCATCCGCAATCATTGAGGTTTCGGGCCTCACCAAGGCCTTTCGCACTTACAAAAAGGAGCCGGGCTTTCGCGGGGCCGTGCGCGGACTCTTTCATCGCAAGTACGAACAAACCGTCGCGGTCAACGAAGTCAGCTTCACCATTCAGGAAGGGGAATTGGTCGGTTTCCTCGGCCCCAATGGAGCGGGCAAAACCACCACCCTGAAAATGTTGTCCGGCCTTCTCTACCCCACCCGCGGCTCCGCCCGCGTCCTCGGCTATGTGCCGTGGGAGCGGGACGACGGCTACCGCCGGCAATTCGCCCTGCTGCTGGGCCAGAAGAACCAGCTTTGGTGGGACCTCCCCGCCCGCGAATCGCTGGAACTGAACAGCAAGATTTACGGCATCGAGCCGCCCGTCTTCGCGCGAACGGTGGCGGAATTGACCGAGTTGCTCGCCGTGAAGGACAAACTGGACGTGATGGTGCGCGAACTGTCCTTGGGCGAACGGATGAAAATGGAGCTGATCGCCGCCCTGCTCCACCAGCCACGGGTCCTGTTTCTCGACGAACCCACCATCGGCCTGGACGTGGTTTCGCAAAAGATCGTCCGCGAATTTCTGCGCCACTACAACGCCGCCCAGAAGACCACCATCCTGCTCACCAGCCATTACATGACCGACATCCAGGAGCTTTGCCGCCGCGTCATTATCATTGACAAGGGGCGGATTTTCTTCGACGGCCAGTTGGCCGAGGTGCTGGACCGCTTTGCCGATTTCAAAATCGTCTCCATTTCCTGGCTGACCGGCGCCCGCTTTCCGCAGGTGGACCTGAAGCGCTACGGCGAGGTCCTGCAACAGACCTCCAACCGCATCCAGCTCAAGGTCAAGCGCGACCAGGTCATCGCCGCCTGCAAGCAATTGCTGGACGAACTGCCTGTCAATGATATAGACATCCAGGAAGTGCCCATCGAAGAAGTCATCCGCCAGATCTTTGCCCGCTGAGGCCCCCATGGCTTGGAAGGTCCGGTGGCGCGAAGGCGCCATCTTCCATCTTCCATCCTCTATCCTAATCCGCATGGCTTTGAATGCCCGGTGGCGCGAAGGAGATGGGGATCCATTCCCTCCGGCCAGTTCTCTATCGGTCGCGCCGCAGCAGGTGGGCGGCCAGCGCCTCCAGGGCGCGCGCCTGGCCCTTGAAAATCCGCAGCGCGGCAAAGGCCCGGTCCGTAAGGCGCTCCGCCATTTTCCGGGATTCTTCCAAGCCGATGATCGAGGGATAGGTGGCCTTGTGCGCCTGGGTGTCCTTGCCCGCCGTCTTGCCCAGTTGTTCGCTGGTCTGAGTCACGTCAAGTATATCGTCAATGATTTGAAAGGCCAGGCCGACCCTGCGGCCAAAATCGCCCAGGGCTTGGAGCCGGGCGGGAGGGCAATTGGCGCTCATCCCGCCCAGACGCAACGAGCAGCGGAGCAGCGCCGCAGTCTTCCGTTCGTGGATGTAGCGAAGCTGCGCGGCGGAGATTCTTTTCCCTTCGCCTTCCAGATCGGCCACCTGGCCGGCGATCAGTTGGCGCGAGCCGGCGGCCTCCCACAGTTCCTTCAACATCGCCTGCTGCGGGTAGCGCGGGGTCGCCGCGGCCCGGCCGGCCATGGCGAAAGCCTCCGTCAAAAGGGCATCTCCGGCCAGAATGGCGATGCCTTCGCCAAAGACCTTGTGGTTGGTCAGCTTGCCCCGCCGGTAATCATCGTTATCCATGGCCGGCAAATCGTCATGGATGAGCGAGTAGGTGTGGATGCACTCCACCGCGCAGGCCAGCGGCAGCGCGCCGCGCCACGAACCGCGGCAGGCTTCCGCCGCCGCCAGGCAAAGGGCCGGACGCAGGCGCTTGCCGCCGGCAAAAATCGAATACCGCATCGCCCGGTGGATCGTGGCGGGCCTGGCCGTGGCGGGCGGCAGGAAATGATCCAGGGCGCGGTTGACCGCCGCGGTGCTGTCCTTCAGATAACCCTCCAGATCAAAAGCCGGTGTAGCGTTCAAATGACTCCTCTTTTCAAATGACTCCTCTTCCTACCAGGGGCCGTCCACCAAAATGGAAACGGCGTTGCGCGCCAGATCCTCGGCCAGATTGGGCATGGCCTGGCGCTCGCTGCTGGCCAGATCGTTCCCGGCGCGAATGTAAGTGCGGCCCTGCACAATTCGATTGACGTTGGTCTTGCCGCTGACCGGGTCCTGCGCCACCACGCTAGCCGTCAGGACCAGGGTATATTCCTGGGGCGTCAATACATCGTTGGTGGTGTAGGAAAGCTCGCTCCGTTCAAAACGCATGATTTTCCCCGTCACCAATATATCCGGCGTGCCGGCGGTCTGGAGGCGAAACGTGCCGTCCTGCTGGACCTGCCGGCGCATTGAGGCGCTGAGGTATTCGGAAATGCGCGGCTCGCGGGTATTATTGACAAAAGGGAGGACTTGCACCGAGAGGCTGCCGGCGGGCAGGCCGTTGCTGGGGCCGAGACGGTAACCCGCGCAGCCGGCCAGGCCCGCGGCTAAAAGGGCGAGGAGCAGCTTGCGCATGTTAATTGCCCGGCTGGCGCGCCTGGATGGCGTCTATCCGCTGGCGGGCCTGATCGGCCAGCGGCGTGTCGGGGGCGTTGAGCCGGACCTGATTGTAATAAATCTGCGCCGCGGCCCAGTGCTTGCTCTTTTCGTAATACTGGGCGATGGAAAAATTGCCGCGCGCCTGCTCCATTTTGAGCAACGTGATGATCTTCTGCGCCTCCGGGACGCGCGGGTCATCGGGATAAAGCGCCATGAAATCGTTGAACGCGGAAACGGCCTCGCCGGCGGCGCTCTGGTCGTAATCGGCTTTGCGGGCTTGTTTGTTCCAGGCCAGCGCCTCCTTGTAACGGGCGGTGGCGGCGATCTCGGGCTGGGCGCTGTAACGATCCGCCGCCGTTTCATAAGCCTGGACCGCCAACGCGTAGTCCTTTTGCTTTTCCCGCGCCGCCCCCATGCTCATTTGGGCGGCCGGGCCGTAAGGCCCATACGGGCCGAAGCGGACAATATCCCCATACATCTCCGCCGCCTTGTCCATGGACGGGAAAAACGGGATATAGCCAAGAAGCTTGATCCATTCCCCGGCGAGAAAGCGGTCGGCAATTGCCAATTGGCGGGCCTGGATTTCCGCAGCGTTGGGCATTTTCGGATATTTGGCCAGCAACTGATCGTAGGTCTTGAAGGCCTTCTCATCCTTCCGGCGCTGCTCGTAGCAGCGGCCCGCCAGATATTGCGCCTGGGGCGCGTAATCGGACAACGGCCAGCTCGTGACCACGCGCACCGCGGCCTTCATGGCCAGCTTGTAATCCTTCTTGTCGAACGCCGCCTGCGCCACCGCCAACTGATCTTTGGCGGTCAGCTTGCGCCAGTCCGCCCCTTTGCCCGACGGGCTTTCATAACTCCAGCCTTCACCCGGGCGATAAACCAGCGGGGCCGGGGACCGGAACGGAAACAAGAACACCGCCAGGCAAATCAGGAAAACGCGAATGTACCAGCGATTCATGGCCGCGACGTTATGCCAATCCCGCCCGCCAAGTCAAGGCAGGACGTTGAGAATGGCTGAAAAAAATAACTTGATTAGCCTTTATTAGGCTTGATTGGACTTGATTGCAAAAGCCCTGTTGTGTGCGTAAGTGGTTCATGGAAAGGCATTTCGGTTGATTCGCCGCAAAAAGGCTCAAAAGACTCAAAAATGAAGCTTTTTCACCGCGAACCACGCGAAAAACGCGAACAAAGACGGCTCCGTTTTCGCGTATTTGGCATATTTCGCGGTGATCCACTCCGGATTGTTGCGCTTTCGATTTAGCCATTTTTTGCCATGCCGCCATCCTCCATCCTCCATCCTCCGTCCGCCATTCTCCATCCGCCATTCTCCATCCGCCATCCTCCATCCTCCATCCCTCCATCCTCCATCCTCGTCCTAGGTCTCTCACGCTGGCCATTCAACCATAGGTTCTAATTTTTGTCAAGCCCTTTTTGGAAGAATCGGGAGTGATGGAGTGGCGGAGTGATGGTGGGCAGAAAATGTAGCGGCGCTCTGTGAGCGTCGGGGATGGATATTCGACAGAAGGGCGCGAATCCGACTTCGCTGGGCCTACGGCGGACGGGGGAAACGAAGGGCGTAGCGGCGCTCGGCAGAGCGCCGCACTATAGGCTTACATCCGCCTTCGCCAAGGCGCGACGAGTCGGCTTGGCCCTCCTGCCTTGAGCAAGCCGGAGGATCCGCCGTCGTGCTTCGCTATGGCCCGTCATCTTGCTCGCCCCGCTCCGGACGGGACTTTTACGACCGAGCTTGCCTGCCCCGGATCGCTCCAAAGGCAGGTCGGCCATCACTACAGGAACGTTCGTTTCATTCCTGACCGGACTCGCACCGGCTGCTCTGCCAGCTTTGTGGGCTGCACATCAAGTTAATTTTTGCACCAGATTGACCATGAATCCATTACTCCAATACTCTACCACTCCACTGGACTTTTCCCATTTCGCGGTCGAAAACCAGCCCCAATTCGAGTAACTATATGTTCCCAAGACCTTCATGAATTGGCCCTGCCAAACACTCACGGAAGCAACTTTGGGCTTTCAACCGATGCGCCGGGCGGCTAGACTGCGGCGCACATTAGGAGCAGAGCCATGACGCAAAAAACACGCATGTCCGTCAATACGAGCAATATCCTCTCCGTCATCATGGGGGGCGGGCAGGGCCGGCGGCTGTTTCCGCTCACCCGGGACCGCAGCAAACCGGCCGTGCCGCTGGCGGGCAAGTACCGGCTGGTGGACATACCCATTTCCAATTGCATCAATTCGGGCCTGAAACGGATTTATTTGCTGACCCAGTTCAATTCCGCCTCGCTCCACCGCCATATTTCGCAATCGTACAAGTTCGATCATTTTTCGGGCGGATTTGTGGAGATTCTGGCGGCGGAACAGACTCTCACCAACACCTCCTGGTACCAGGGCACGGCCGATGCCGTGCGAAAGAACCTGCTGCATTTTCTGACGCATGACTTCGAGCACCTGCTGATCCTAAGCGGCGACCAGCTTTACCGGATGGATTTTCGCGAGTTGATCTCCCAACACGCCGAGCACGGCGCGGACCTGACGGTGGCCACCATCACCATGGGGCGCGAGCAGGCGCGGTCGCTGGGCATCATGGACCTGGGACCGGAACAGCGCATCACCCGTTTCGTCGAGAAGCCCCAGGAGCAGGCGGTCCTGGATTCCCTGCGGGTTGACCCGGCCCGCTATGCCGCCCTGGGAATCCAAGGCGAGGAGGAGTTTTTCCTGGCGTCCATGGGGATTTACCTGTTCAAGCGCGAGGTGATCCTGAAACTGCTGGACAACACGCTGGCGGATTTTGGCAAGCACATCATCCCGGACGCCATCAACAGCCATCGGGTGCATGGGTATGTCTTCCAGGGGTATTGGGAGGACATCGGGACCATCCGTTCGTTCTTCGAGGCGAATCTAGACTTGACAGCCGACCTGCCGCGCTTCAACTTTTTCGACATGAGCGCGCCGATCTTCACCCGCCCGCGTTTTCTGCCCGCCTCCAAAATCAACGGCGCGGAGATCAGCCACGCCAGCATCTCCGACGGCTGCATTATTGACCGCTGCAAAGTCAGCCAAAGCATCGTGGGCATCCGCAGCCGGATCGAGGAGGGTTGCGAAGTCAACCGCACCATCCTGCTGGGCTGCGATTTTTACGAATCGGAGGCCTCCATCCGGCAGTACGAGGCGCGCGGACTGCCGCGGGTCGGCGTTGGGAAAAACACCCGGATCGAGAATGCGATCGTGGATAAGAACGCGCGCATCGGGGAGAACTGCCGGATTTCCCCGGCGGGCAAACCGGAAAGCGTGGACCATGCCTTCTACTACGTGCGCGACGGCATCGTCATCATCCCCAAGGGCGGCCTCATCCCGCACGGCACGGTGATTTGACGGGCGCAAGCCCCGCTCCCGCATTTACTTTCCCGTTGCCTGCTGTTACAAAGGACAGGTGCTAAACGACGCGCTCATTTGGAAATCCTTGAAAAGGGCCGGACCGCTGACTTTGATCGCCGGGCCGTGCGTCATCGAAAACGAAAGGCTCTGTTTCCAGGTGGCATCGTCCCTGCGCGCCACCTGCCGGAAATTAAACATCAATTATATTTTCAAGGCGAGCTACGACAAGGCCAACCGCTCCTCCGCCGCCACCTTCCGCGGTCCGGGACTGGAGGCCGGCCTGCCCATCCTCGCCCGCATCCGCCGCCAACTGGCGGTGCCCGTGCTGACCGACGTTCATGCCGTCGAGCAGGTCCGGGCCGCCGCCGCCGTGGTGGACATCCTGCAAATCCCCGCCTTCCTCTGCCGCCAGACCGACCTGATCGCCGCCGCGGTGGCGACCGGCAAAATTGTCAATTTGAAGAAGGGCCAGTTCCTGTCCCCGGCGGAAATGGGCCAGGTGGCGCGGAAGGCCGTCGCGGCCGGCGGAAAAAAACTCCTCCTCACCGAGCGGGGCACCACCTTCGGTTACAACAACCTGGTGGTGGACATGCGCTCCATCCCCATCTTGCGCGCCTTTGGGTTCCCCGTCATTTTCGACGCCACCCACTCCGTGCAATTGCCCGGCGCGGGCGGCGACCGCTCGGGCGGCCAGCGCGAGTTTGCGCCCGTGCTGGCGCGGTGCGCCGTGGCGGCCGGGGCGGACGGAATCTTTATCGAAACCCATCCGGACCCGGATCGCGCCCTGAGCGACGGCCCGAACATGATTCCGCTGGCGCAGATGTCCAGACTCTTGGCCGGGCTGCTGAAAATCCGGGCCGCGATCTCATGACCCCTGCCAACATGTGGACGACCCGGAAATTAGAAATGCGTCGGTCTTGGGTGGCAGGGCGCGCACTCCGAGCGCGCCGCGGCGGGCAGAGGACTGCCCGCCCTGCCTTACCCCCTCCTGTCCATGGCACATTACGGAAATTAATCTTGACGCTGGCGATCGGTTGCGCCTTATGGTTGCCGCGGACTTGGGCGCAGACGCGGGCGCCCCAGGCGGCCAAACCCGGCGGCAATGTCCAGTATCCCTATTACAAGGACACGCCGAACGGCCGACTGCTGGCGGCCAACTTCACCGGCAGCAATGCGGCCTATCTCCCCGACGGCGCGGTGCAGGTCAAGGGCTTTAAGATGACAGGCGCGCGGGACGGCCAGGTCAGCAATGTGACGTTCACCGCCCTGGCGCCGGAATGCCGGATTGATGACAAACGGAGAATCGTCAGTGATCCGGGTCCCATCCAGATTTTCACGCCCGACACCAATCTGTTTGTGCAGGGCCGCGAATTCTTTTTGGCGGAATCCAACCAGGTTCTCCTCCTCTCCAATCAAGTCGAGACCCGCGTGGCCAGGTCCATGCTCCACTCCTCGCCTCTTTTTTCGCCCGCGATCAACGCGGCCCCTGACGCCAGCCAGATTGTGAGAATCCTTTCCGATCTTGGCCGGTTCGTTTTCCGCTCCAACCTCGTGGATTACGCGGGCCATGTCCAGATCCAGGACCCGCAGTATCAACTGGATTCCCCCCTCCTCTCCATCCAGTTGGCCAGCAACCTGACTGTGGAAACGATGTTCGCCCGGCAAGGCGTCACGCTCACCTTGCCCGGCAAAGGCGTTGCCACCGGCGCGACCGCGCATTACTTCGCCACCAATGAAAACCCGCTTTTGGAACTGGCCGGCGATGCCGCCGCCGACGCCCATTGGCGAAATGGGGAACAGGAGGCCCAGGCCGCGGTTTTCACCTACGACCCAAACCGGCATTTATTGACGGGCGCCGATCCGGTGCGCGTCCGCTGGCCCAACGCGCCCGCCGCCGCCGCCGCCACGCATACGTTCCTGGAACTTTTCGCCGACGCCGCCGCCCTGCAAATGACCCCGGATGGCGCGGAAGTCGAGGGCATGGCCGCCGCCGGGAATGTCATCTTCGCCAACCAAGCCGATCAAAGCGCCGCCCTGGCCGGGAAAGCCGTCTATGACCGGCCCCGTGATTTGTTCACCTTGACAGGAGATCCGGTCTGGTGGAACGACCGGATGGAAGTTCGCGGCGACACTCTTTCCATGGCTTCGAGCAACCGAGTCTATCACGCGCAGGGCAACGCGCGGCTCAAGCTGCGCGTCTCCGGCGCCGCCGGCAGTCCGGCCGGCTCCACCAATCAATGGCTGTATATTTCCGCCGACGACCTGCTTTCCCAACCCGTCAATTCCGAGACCAATCTCGTCACCTTTCGCGGCGATGTCCGCGCCCGGCTGCTGGATGGCGAACAACTCCAGGACACTTTGGCCGCCAGGGTTCTGTTCGTTTATTTGTCCTCCGGCGGCCAAGGCCCCGCCAATCAGGTCGTCCGGGTGGTGGCGCGCGAGGATGTCCGCGCGGAAACCGCCCCGGATGCCGCCGGCGTCACCAAGACCATTTCCTGCGGCGTGCTCACCGCGCGCCGCTCGGCGGCGACCGGGCTTTGGCAGAGCATCGTCGCGGAGGAGGATGCGGTGCTGAAGTCCTTTGGCGCCGGCAGCGCGGCGGTTTCCAACGTGTTGGCCGCCGCGACCGTCACGGCTCATTTTTCAGCCCTCACCAATCAACTCGAAAATGCCGTGGCCGAGGGCGGAGTGGTCTTTGCCCAAACCGCGCCCGGCAAGAGCCTCCAGGCCACCGGCGACCGGGCAGACTATGCCGTTGCGCCGGAGGAAGCAGTCGAACTCACCGGCCATCCCTGGGCACAAACAGACCAGTTCACCATCCTGGATGCGGACCGCCTCAACTATTCCATGAAGAGCACCCGGGTGGATGCCGCCGGCCGGTATCACCTTATTTTTCCCAAACGCATTGCCGCCAATGGAGCGCAACCGGCCCCGCCATCGCCCTGAGCATGAACCCGCCTGATCCACAGCCATCTCCGGCCCTGTCGAAAGACCCGCCCCAGCCCGCGGCGGCGGCCGGCGTTGCGGCGCGTTTGCTCGCGACCGACAACCTGGTGAAGTCCTACCGCCAGCGCAGAGTTGTCAATAGCGTTTCCATTTTTGTCAACCCCGGCGAGGTGGTGGGCCTTCTCGGCCCCAACGGCGCGGGCAAGACCACCACTTTCAACATCATTGTCGGCGTGGTCAAGCCCGATGAAGGCGAAGTGCGCTTCGAGAACCGGGACATCACCCGGCTGCCCATGCACCGCAGGGCGCGGCTGGGCATTGGTTACTTGACACAGGAGCCGTCCGTCTTCCGCAAGCTGACCGTGGCGCAGAACATCCTGGCCATTTTGGAAACCTGCGTCATGGACCGCCAGGAGCGCGTCCTGCGCCTGAACTATCTCCTGGACGAACTGGACCTGGGCCGCCTGGCCGCCAGCAAGGCCTACACCCTGAGCGGCGGGGAAAAGCGCCGCCTGGAAATCACCCGCGCCCTGGTCACCAGCCCCAAGCTGCTCCTGCTGGACGAGCCTTTCAGCGGGATTGATCCCATCGCCGTCTATGAAGTGCAAAAAATCATCCGCCGCCTCCGCGAGCGCGGCCTGGGCATCCTGGTCACCGACCACAACGTGCGGGAAACCTTGAAACTGGTGGACCGCGCCTATCTGGTCCATCATGGCCAGGTGGTCTATTCGGGCATCGGCGCGGAGATGCCCAACGATCCAAAGGCCCGCGAGATTTATCTCGGGCCGGAATTCAACCTGTAACCTGGCACATGCAACGCGAAACCATTACTGTTGAGAAGTTTTACCACGAACAAGCGCGCCCGCTGGAATTGCGGCTGCTGGCCGGCGCGGCCGGCCTTAAGCGCATCATCCGCGAGCCGACCGTCAACCGGCCCGGCCTGGCGCTGGCCGGCTTCACCCGTTACTTCGCCAGCAAACGCCTGCAGGTCATCGGCAAGGCCGAGTTCTCTTTCCTTCGCGCCCTCAAACCCGAGGAGCGCGAACCCCGTTACGCCGACTTGTTCTCCTACAAGATCCCGGCCGTGGTCTTCTCGCGCAATCTCAGGCCCGACAAACCATTCCTGCGCGCCGCAGAAAAGGCCCTGGTGCCCATCCTGGTTACGCCCTTGATCACCATGAAATTCATCAACCGGGCCACCCTGGCCTTGGAAATGTTCTTCGCCCCGCGCGGCAGCGAAATCGGCAGCATGGTGGACATCCTGGGTGTCGGAGTCATCATCCGCGGCGAAAGCGGCATCGGCAAAAGCGAAAGCGTCCTTGCCCTCATCGAGCGCGGCTACAGCCTGGTTTCCGACGACGTCACCCGCGTCACCCTGATTGACGGCCGGGACATCATGGGCACGAGCGCCGAGCTGACCCGCGCCCACATGGAAGTCCGCGGCATTGGCATCATTAACGTCGCCTCCATGTTTGGAGTCCGCAGCATTCGCGCCGAAAAGAAAGTGGACCTGGTCATCACCTTGAAAGCCTGGGAG
>Ga0182027_10013978_pt1 | contig 11143 bp, 10 predicted proteins | sample 712E1DmetaG_FD_121300 | JGI IMG/M metagenome (GOLD analysis project Ga0182027, IMG submission 121300) | Permafrost microbial communities from Stordalen Mire, Sweden - 712E1D metaG (Illumina Assembly) | ecosystem: Environmental > Terrestrial > Soil > Wetlands > Permafrost | place: Sweden...
GAAGAAACGAAGGACTTCAGTCGTGCTTTGGGATCGTTGACGTTTTGCGAGATACCTGAAGATTTGAAGAGCTTCTTCGGGCGTGAATGCATTCCTTCGTGTAGAACGAAGAAGGATTGCCTGCGAGGGATTGGTTTTGATGATACCCTCATCTTCCAGGAAGAAGAAGAACCTTCGGATTGACGCGAGAATCCGACGAATGGTTGAATACTTGATATTCTTGCCGATAAGATGCTGGAGATACGATTCGATGTGCTGCTGTTGAATCCGAATGATTGCGGTTGGTTCGATTGAATCGACCGCAATATCCTGACTTTGAAGGAATCCTTTCAGATCGCTGATATAGGACTCAATTGAGTTCTCGGCAACCTTCTGCTTTTTCAAGGATTGAACAAAGGCACTCAAAGAAATGAAGTTTGACTCGGACGGCTGGCTTTGATTCAACGGGATATCCTCTCAGAAAAAATTCTTCTATAAGGCGATTTACGTGCGCATAAATGCCAATAACAGCACTTTAAAAAATCAGTGTTATAGAATAACAGCGTTTTCAAAAAATGAGTGTTATTCGTTTATTCATAAGCGGTTTTGCTCTGCTTCGACAAGCTCAGCACAAGTTTTACGACCGCTGAATCAGTGATGTTATTCACTAATGATGGGGATACAATTAAAGGAATGCGGAAGGTGAAACAAGCAGGAGTTAACTCCTGCTTGACTTTATGAAAAGAAGGTCTTTTGAGCGTACTTGATTCAACTTCAAAATATGACTTTATTACATTTAGATATTACAATGTTGCAACCGGATAATGGTATGGATATTGCGAATAGGCTTGTGAAACCTCCGGATTTGCGTGCAGCGATGATGGGGGTTTTTGTGTTTAAAGGAAGTGAGTAACCATAAATTTACGACGTCTACTTAAGCATAGGTTAGGTGCGCGCGAAAGACTATGAATACATCTGAACATATCGTCGAAAGTTATTTTCGTCTGGTGCGTCGCTGTTTCACAATTACCGATATCAAGATAATAGATGGAATTAATCGCCAATTCGATCTCTTAGCGCTTGACTCTATTCACGATCAGGCATTCCATGTGGAAACATCGGTAACTCACCAAAAGGCTTGGATTCCATCATTAAGCAAGATTACCCCAGTCATCGAACATAAATTTCTTGGATATCCTAGACCGCACGAAAATGGTGGTCGAAAAACTGATGCTGCAAGAGGTATAAACTATTTTGAGAATATTCGTCGAACTTATCAAAGTTATGGTTTGAACCCAAGCCGTGTGAAAAGAGTGATTTGTGTTTGGGATTTGAAAGCTACTCCTGAGGAACGAACTCAGTATTTACGAGAGCGCGAAAAACGATACCATTTTCGTGCAAATACACTTTCCTTTCTCCTCTTTCGCGATGAAGTTTTACCACAGTTGCTTGATACCGTTGGAACCTCGCATTATGATGACGAGATATTACGTAGCTTCAGTCTCCTAAAGCAACATGCTAGACAAACACAAAATGCGCGCACCTAACCAGCAACTCATGCTGACCAAATGGGCGTTGGTACATTTTGCATTGCGCGCAGAGGTTTCTGTGATTAATAAAATGCTTTTCGTAATGAACTCATTTCGTTTAATGCAATTTGAAAGTTTTCAACGTGGCAGCTTAGTTGCCATCGTTAGGGCGCAGCAAAATCATTAAATAGTAAAGATTATGAAAATATCAGAACGATCAGTATCGGCACTTGCAAAAATTGTTACTGGAGATTCCAAAATATCACCATATCGCAGCGGCCCGGTACTTGTAAAACTGTTTAATGAGTATGGTGCGAGCGATGTTTATGGTCAAGGGTTTCCATCTAGATGGGCTTTTGCCGAGGAAAAAATTAGGGCGATAAATAATACCGATGCTTTACCTAAGCTTATTCGAGAAGTATTAGATCCTCGCGATTGGCTTGAATATACAAAACCACGCGATGAGGCTCTCACATACCTTAATGACTATTTTAAACACGATGGTTTTGAGATTGTTAAAGATGGTGATTTCTTTTCGGTACACCAACTTTCTGGTGGTGCCATTGCATTTCAATTGCCATCAAAAGCCAGTTTAGAAATCAACCAACTTTTTATTGAGCAGCAAATAAAGAAGTGTGACGATAAGCTGACAGATGGCGATTATGATGGTGCAATTACAAACGCTCGCTCTTTATTGGAGGCCGTTTTAACTGATGTTGAGCAAGATTTATCCAGCGAAAGCCCGCCTCCTTACAATGGTGATCTTCCCAAATTATATAAAAGGGTCGCTCGCCTACTAAATCTTGAACCCGAGCGAACTGATATTGCCGAACCACTCAAACAGGTTCTTGGCGGACTTTCAAGTGTCGTCTCTGGGCTTTCAGCTTTACGAAATAAAATGGGTGATGCACACGTTCGCACATATCAACCAGCAAAAAGGCATGCCCTTTTAGTTGTAAACTCTGCAAAAACTCTTGCGAACTTTATTTTGGCGTGTAAGGAAAATAAACTATTTAATGTATAAACATGCTGCGCCCTAACGAGCGGCTCAAGCTGACCAAATGAGCGAGGTACGTTTAGCATGGCGAGCAGAGGTCTTGTGCAATTTGAAAACAACTACATGAACTTGTTTCGTTTTGTGTATATTGAAAATATTCAGTGCGGCAGCTTAGTTGCAGTCCGTTAGCACGCACGCTTGATTGATTGAAATAATTCAAACACACTTGTTTAACAAGCGCTAAATGATCCAGAAAATCGAACAACTTATCTCAATTGGAAAATTTCGGAACTTCAACTCTTCTGGTGATGTGTCTTTTAAAAAGCTCACTCTTATTTATGCTGTGAATGGTGGTGGCAAAACTACTCTTTCATCTGTTCTTCGCTCTTTAACAAAGAATGACCCTGTTCTCATTCAAAGACGAATATCAACGAATGCTACAATTCCTCAAGTTGCTCATATTCTCGAACGTAAACCAACTGGTGATATACACCATCACTTCAATGGGATGGTATGGACATCTTACTTGTCCTGTATTGAAGTCTTTGATGTTCATTTTGTTCATGAGAATATATACTCAGGGTTTGAGTTCAATGATGAACATAGGAAACACCTGCATGAGTTCGTTATTGGTGCTCAAGGTGTAGTAATCCAAAACCAAATCAACCAGAATAAAGCTCAAAAGACCGCCTCACGCCAAGCTCAAACAGACTTGAGTAATCAAATTATTGCAGCAGTAGGAAATAGTCTTACAGATGGCATGATTCCTTCTTTTCTCAGCATATCTCCCAGTCTTGCCGTTGACATAGATACAAGGATTCAGACTGCAGCAATCGCATTATCACATGCCCAAGCAAATGCGGTCATTCAGACTTTATCTACACCTACTTCTTTGTCAAGAATTACTCATCGTTTAGACTTGACTGGTTTTACGTCGGATCTTCAATCGTCAAGTGCAATCTTACAAGACGCAGCCTTAAATTCGCTTTTTGAGAATCACTGCAGACAATTGACTACAAATGGAATTGCCAATCCGGAGAATTGGCTTAGAGTTGGATTTCAATATGTAACTCATAAATTATCTCCTGCACAAGTTCCCAGTCCACTTATGTGCCCCTTTTGCAATCAACCTATTAATACAACTCTTGATGTTATTAAAGCATATACCCTCAAGTTCAATGAGGCTTTTAATAATCTTGTTGCACGCCTACAAGTTTACGTTGATTCTCTCCGCACATTCAATATTGAAAGCATCCTCATTGGTTTTAATAGCGTTCTTACCCAGAATACAGAACGAGTAGTTGCTTGGACACAATTTTTACCAAACACAGTTCAATCACCTAGTCTAGACATCGATCAACTGTCCACTATCCTTAGAAGTGCAACTCAGGCAATTTCAACTTCAATTGTTACTAAACAGCAGAATCCTACTCAAGCAGTTAGCACTTCGGAAATAGTTGCCTTTTCAAACGCTATTGCCGAAATCAATCGTACTATTGACTCTTACAATAGTGATGTCCAGCAATATAATGTTGCTATCAACTTAGCTAAGTCTCAAATCCAATCTTTAGACCAAGCTCAAGCTGAACTAGAACAACTCACACGGACAAAGCTCAGATTTGATCCGTCTATGACCAGTCTTTGTAATCAATTATCAGCAGAACGTCAACGATTGAATGCGTTAGAGAATGCCTATCCCGATCTAGTTCGTCAGCAAGAAACAGCAGCATCAGCATTTTTCGCATCATACAAGAACAGAGTCAATTATTACCTTGATACTATTTTTAAGACACCATTTAGAATCGAGGATGTAGTCCATATTCCTCCTGTCGGTCGTGCGAACTATAGCAAATTGGGATACAAGCTTACGATCGACGGTCAAGATATTTCTTTCGATTTAAATGCTACCAATGGTGTAAAGGAATGTTTAAGTGAAGGTGATCGTAGCACACTTGCCCTTGCCCTGTTTCTTTCAAAACTTGATATTGATCCTGATCTTAACGACAAAATTATTATTTTTGATGATCCTCTTTCAAGTTTTGATACAAATAGAAGAATTTATACAATTTCTCAAATCCAACAGTTGCTACAACGCATTTCGCAGGTCATAATCCTTAGCCATAATGAATTTTTCCTTGCTGAACTTGCAAAAGGAGTCGCGGCAGGTGAAAAGAAATATCTCCAAATTGAGGAAGATTTTGTCGCCAAAGCAGCTCATATTGCTCCACTTGATTTGGACACTTTAGTTGAGAATGAGTACTTTAAACAAATCAAGGAACTAGACGATTTTCGCCATCATCCAGATATCTCAAAGAGAGAACACATCATTGGACTTCTCAGAACCATTCTCGAGGCGCATCTTAGGTTCAAATTTTATCGTCACTTTGCAGCACTCCCGAAGGAACAGCAGACGCTTGGTAGGCTCATTGATGCATTGGATCAACAGAGTATTCCTTTTCGTGATAACGCAAATAGAATCGATGTGCTTGCAAAAATGAGAATTATCAATGGTATCTCCTGCAGACCACATCATGGTGAACCAATACCAGATATGGGCATTTTACCATTCAATTCAACGTCCATTTCTCTACCCCAACTTGATGGTCTTATTACTGATGAGTTTGAATTGCTTGATAGGATGCTCTAGTGGAACTGCAACATAGGTGTGTGTGTGCATGCTAACCAGGCGCTCCCCGCAAACAACACGGGGTTTCACACAAAACGTTCAACAAGCTGACCGGATGAGCGTTGATATGATAAGCGTGACGAACAACGATTTAGTGCAGGATTAAAAGTGAAGTGAATGAACTTGGTTCGTGACATCAAAAGGCCTCCTTCTAATCACATGAATTCAAATTCTAATGTTACTGGCGATAATGGTTTGATTTTCTTTTTCCGTTCCTTGCTCAATCCTGTTTCCAGCTTCAACACTTCTAAAGAATAACCAAAAGGCTCGAGCAACGTCTCGGCAGCCTGAAGCACGAATTCAGAATACTTCTCTGCGTCGTAACCATCGTGAAGTGCGTATAAAGCGAGCGGCTTGGCTTTCATTGGATCCCTTTTGCCGGTTGCATCGGTAATGATGTATTCGATGCCTTCCCCTGGAGAAAGATGTACCCCTGCTTCGGATAAGGTCTGAGAGACAATTGCATTGATGCTCCTATTTGAATATTCATATGGATCTTTAGAGATATGCCGCTTGATAATCAGCTGGAGCGGATCGACCTTTCCGGATTTAAGTTCAGCGATCTTTTCTTTTACAATGCCGAGCAACTCCGGCAACACGGATTTCACTCCCTCTATGCTGTCCGCTTTAGACATTATATCCAACATTTCTTCTTGCAACCGCTTCACATATTTTGGTGTGTCTCTTCGTCGAACTTCAATTCCTCGTATTTTTGTTTCTCCGGTATCGTAGGTTCCGACATATCTTGTTGCGGTTGGAATTGCTTCATCCATTTTTGAAGCTGGGAATAGAATCCATCGGTATATTCCCTCAAGCGATATTTTTACTCCAACTTCCTGTTCAATTTTTAGTGCAAGCTCTTCATAATCCTGTATAGTGGCTCCCTCCTTCTTTAACCACACACAATCGACAATAGCGTGAATAAGTTTGAATCCATTTTCTTCCGCAATTGCTTTTGCCTTTAGTAATCCATCTCGAGAAAGCGCATTGACTGCTTCGTGAGCTTCAATACGACCCATACGAGATTTTTTGAATCCCAGATATCCAAAGCATGTTACTAATATCCACTTTAACGCACTCTGAATCCGGTCATATTTCTCCTTAAGCTCATCTGTGGCAGCGTTCTTCTTCAGTAGTTTATACATTGCACGTTTCTTTAAGATCGGCCGCAAGGTTGTCGGAACAAGTCCGATGCGTTTTTCACAAATCCGGTAACCAATTTCGGGAACATGATGTTTTGAATCATGGCAACAAAGACAATTGAGCGTTTCGGGAGAGATGTTGTGAATCATCATCAGTGAGGGATACATCGATGCAAAATCAAGCTCAGCTACCTGCTCGTGATATCCAATCTTCGGCATGAAGTGCAATCCTCCACGATCCGACATTAAGAGTGTGCTGAAACTTTTGAACGCCTCCTTCAACGGACGTTTATATGGAACAAGTATGTTATTCCTGTATGCCCACGACAACTGCATTGACGAAAGTGCAGAACCAATGCTTGTTCGTGCTTGATGCTGTATCCCGACCTGAGATAAACGCGAAAGTTCAAACAATCCTTCAAGGTCTCCCTCGCCCATTATGAAGGAATTTTCCTTATCCAAGTGCCAGCGTCCGGCAAGTTCAAAGACTCCCTCTCGGTGCTTTATGCTTCCATAGCTGAAAAAACTCGTTGCCTTTGTAATAAGAAATCCCGCTTGTTCATCTCGATTCAAATGAAGAGGCACTTTATATTTCTGCGATAAAGTTGTGAGCATTGGCATTAGAGTAGCATCACCATAGCTGGTAAGAATGATATCGGGATCGTATTTTTGAAGATAGCTATCGATACCCTGCAATAGATCGGCAGGAGAATCCTGTTCAAGTACGATTGTCCTTCCCTCAACTTCAATCTGGAGTTCCAATGATTGTTGATATTTGGGGGCAAGAAGAGTTATTGAAGGGGTCAAGGTCATCTTCGTTAGGTCAGGAACTTCGTATTTCTCAGCATCAAAAGCATCGTGCAATGTCCAAGCCTTCAAAAAACCATTCTCGATACTGTAAGTGCCATACGCTAGCGGAAACAACTGCGTTGTATAATAAAACATCTGAGTCGGTTTGATATCGGCATTGAAGAACTGATAAAACTTGAACTGTTCGGAAAGCACTCGCACAGTCTTTTGATATAGCAAAGGATTTCGGACTGCAATTTCAGTCACGAGAACATCTTTTCCAGAATACAATTCGCGCTTCTTTATTTTTGTCGGATTGACTGCAATTGGTAGTTTTCTTTCAGCTTGAGCAAGTGTCTTTTCTTCTCCTGCATTCAAAGACATATAGAACACCGGCTGAAATGGATACAGCACCTTATACTTGACACCGTTCCGGTCGATCAGCCAGACAACTATTCCATCAGGCATAGGGTATGCATCGAACAGCCAAGCGAGAATATCAAGCTTGCTGGAGTTCATTGCGGAGGTCGAGAATTTCTCTATACAATCCAATCATCATCGAAAGCGCGATGCTTTCAAACGGAATCGGCCGAGCTTCCATTGAAATGGCAGGAAGCTGGAGTTTGGCATCCCGGAAAAGCTTATCCAGAATATCTTGATCCTCTTTTCTGAGCGCCTTCCGGAATTTCGACCAGCTTGCTTCTTCGTTCTGTATCAAGAAAGTTGCTGTTGGCAAGGTTCGTCCCATACGGTATTTTCTCCATTGTAATGCGTTGCGTGGTGTCGTAGGATTCCAATCTGTAAATCACATCCGACATTTCTTTCATAGGATTAAGCAGTTGTTCCCGTTCTTTGATCTGGAAGCGTGGAATTTTTGAAACGAGCATTGTTGAGATATGGTGTTGTTTGAGAATCTCAAATGTTGCGCGGATGCGTTGAATGATATCAATGATGTCTTTCATTGTTGCCTGATCGTCATCGAACAGATCGATAGGACCATAGACAATGAGCACCTGTGCGTTTACAGATTGCATATATTCTAGCAATCCCTCAGTAATGGAAACATCCAATTGATAGCAAGTGAAAGCCCTGCTGACATAAGCCCTGTCAAGAAACTCGTGCGGTGCAAATCCTTTATACCGTGCTAACTTTGCAAGAAAATAGGGATCGACTCTGTTGGCAGCATCAACAAAGACAACTGGACGCTGATGCTTGATGATCTCTGAAGCAATCAACGTTGCTGTGGGATACACTCCATGTTCACCATACAGCAAGCCCACCTTGCCCGGTGGTGCTGAGAAATGGTTATTTACAAATCGATATGCAGGAACTGTTAGGTTCATTAAAAGAGAAACCCGATTGAACAGGTTGCCTTGCAGCATGCTCTGTTAATCGGGCTTGAATAATCAACAACCCAATTGCTATGTGATTCAGTTAGTTACGTTTCATTTTTCGCTCGACGCATTTTAGAACGAAGATTCACTTCAATCTCACCGGCTATCTTACCATTCTGTCGCGGAACAGAAATATCTATAGAACCAAAATGATCGGACGGGACTTCATATCCAAGGACATCCAAAATCTTTTTGAGATAACTATTGACCTGCCGCTCCTGATCAACCGTATAAAACGATGTCGCCATAGTACGATCCTATGATGCTTTCTTTAGTTTCATCGTGCTGTCGATCCGAGTCTTGTCCATCGCACGAATCATTCCTACGACCACTCCAACAATCTTAAAATTTTCATCGTGCTTATTAACAATGATGGGCTTGTACTTCTTATTTGCGGGAACAAGGGAGACAGTTGAACCTTCCTTTTGAAACCATTTCACTGTCGGCTCTCCTTCCACCAACGCAACAACCATCCGGCCGTTTCTGGCTTCGACATCGGGATCGACAAACAAGAGATCGCCTGTGGCAATGTTGGCATCCTTCATACTGTCGCCGCGAACATAGAGACCGAATACATTATTCGAAGCAGAAATATATCGTTGAACCTCAAAGGTGTCCACGACATTTTCTTGAGACATAAACGGATGACCTGCCGGAACAAAGCCATAGATGGGAATACCGCTTGGTTTGGCGTGAAGAATTTCAATACCTCGTGCAGTGTTGGGCGTATATTTTAAAACATTCTTGCGCACCAACGCGAGCAAATGCCCCCGCACTCCATTTCCGGAAATGCGAAGCCGCTCTGCCAATTCTGAAAGCGTTGGCGGATAGTGATACTCATGGATATACTCTTCGATGGTCTGGATTACTTTTTTTTGTGCATCGGTAAGTTTTGCGAATGACATGATCGTCCTATCAGTTCATTTATGATAGTTCATATTTATTAACTATCATAATATAGCTTAACTGAGGAATGATGTCAAGAAAAAAGTTAGCCCTTCAACGGCAGCATACATTCTTCCCCTTGATTACGGGCATTGCTGACGAAATTGGAGACTCGGTAGGCATTCATTTCGTTGTCTGGATATGGAACGAGAAGCTTCTTCAGTGCAGGCAAGTCATTGAACCCCGGATCAAGCCATTGCCCAAAATGCTTTTCGGGCATAATAACAGGCATCCGGTTATGAATTTCACTCATCAACTTATTCGGTTCGGTGGTAATGATGCTAAAGCTGGGATGTTCCTTCTCTTCCTGATCCTTCCATATTGAATACACACCTCCAAAAAACATCGGTCGCTCATCCTTCATCCGAATGCACATTGGATGTTTTTCCTTTGCAGAAACCTTCTTCCATTCATAGAAACCATCTGCCGGAACAAGGCAGCGATGAGCTTTGAAGCACGGTGCGAACAATTTACTCGTATCAATTGATTCACTGCGAGCATTAAATGCGGGGAATTGCATATCCGGTTTTCCAGTTTTCGACCATCGGGGAATAAGCCACCAGGTTGCCTCAAGGACTTGAGGACCATCTTTTCTATTCACCGCGATCGGTGCTTTGCTGGTCGGTGACACATTATATCTTGGGACATCGAGATAAGGGATTTTATCTCGCTCCAATTTTTCGAGAAGCTCGGTAGTTGCAAATATCTTTCTGCCACTCAATATGATGTAACGTCCGCACATCTTACAGTAAATATAAGAGGGCTCCGCTCAAAACACAAATGGCCGTGGCTTTACTTCTTTTGAATATCCCGCACTGCACGATCTGTCAAACCGAGCGCTTTGGATGTATTTGATTGGACATTATTGTATTTGAGCATAGTTCGTCCGACAATATTCTTTTCAAGTCGTGACAACGATTTCTTCAATGAAAACTCCTTCGCTTCATCAATCATCAAATTCATTTTAGCAAGCTCAATCTTATCCTTTTGCTGAATTGCAATTTCATCTGGAGGCATATCGAAAGTCTTTATGAATGATTTGAGCTCGAGAATGTTTTCATTCCACCGGTGGCTTAAAATAAGCTTGATGAAATTCTGATCCATTTGTTTTCGCCGTTGGATCTGAAATTGAGTAAAGAAGTGCTGTGCAAGCTCAGGTATGTCTTCTTTCCTTTTCTTTAGGGATGGCAGTTCGATAAACTGATATTTCGAGAGAATTTTTGAAAGTCCTGAAATGAGAGATCCTCTACGGTATAGCTCATTCGGAGAGTCATTCAAAACAAAGATTAATTTGCATCGAATTGGCCGCTGATCCTTCGTACCAAGTCGAATGATTTCTCTTTTCGGAATAGCTTCGGCTAATCGTTCCTGTAGAAATATTGTCGCACAATCAATGTACTTGAGTACGACGGTGGTTGGCAATTCGAGAACGCTGCGGCGGGATGATGGAAGCTCTGGAGGGCTGCCCCCGAGTAGTCTGATTCGTTGGTCGCGTTCGCTATAAGTCTGGAAGTTGATGAATTCGAGAGAATGGTCTTTCAATAAGGAATGGGCGTGAATCCGTGAAGACAAGAGAGTCTTGCCGACGCCCGGTTCGCCGGTTATGACAAGCGGAGATGTATCCGCCGAAAGTTTTGTGAGGGAAGCTTTGATGCGCTTGATTGCAGGACTCCCCCCTATTA
>Ga0182027_10013979_pt1 | contig 11141 bp, 10 predicted proteins | sample 712E1DmetaG_FD_121300 | JGI IMG/M metagenome (GOLD analysis project Ga0182027, IMG submission 121300) | Permafrost microbial communities from Stordalen Mire, Sweden - 712E1D metaG (Illumina Assembly) | ecosystem: Environmental > Terrestrial > Soil > Wetlands > Permafrost | place: Sweden...
CGTCGCCATTGTGCCTGACGGTAACGGCAGGTGGGCAGAGAAACGCGGTTTGCCCCGGCTCAGCGGTCATCGGGAAGGCGTATTGAATATGATGCGCATTATTCAGTACATCAGTGAATACCCTATCAAATACGTTACTTTTTACGGTTTTTCAACGGAAAACTGGAATCGGCCTGAAGCCGAAGTGAAAGGCCTGTTTAAACTAGTAGAACATTTTGTTGATGAACAACTCCATAAAATCCATGAGAAAAACATCAGAATCCGCCATATCGGCAGATTGGAAGGATTACCTGACAGCCTGCAAAATGCCATCAAGAAAGCTACGTCTCTCACCGCCAATAATAGTGGACTGACACTGGGAATAGCCTGGAATTACGGCGGGCGGGCGGAGATTGTAGATGCCGTCACCAAACTGATGGCTGACCCCAACAGACCGCAGCAACTGGATGAAAAATCCTTTGCCCGCTACCTTTATACCGGCGACATGCCTGACGTCGACCTGCTCATCCGCACCGCTAATGAAATGCGCTTGAGTAATTTTTTGCTGTGGCAGGCCGCTTACAGTGAGTACCATTTTACCGATGTCCTCTGGCCTGATTTTGGTAAAAAAGACATCGATAAAGCTCTTCTCGATTATCGCAAAAGGAACCGCCGTTTCGGCGGATTATAAGCGGTGTAAATGCTTAAAAACCGAATCATCACCACGCTCTGGGCTCTACCGCTCATCGGCGCTATATTCTGGTTCGGGGAACCATATTTCACTATTTTCATCGCTATTGTAGGCTTACTAGCGGCGATGGAATTCTACCGTCTGACCAAAGGGGTAAAAGCGCAGGCGCTGACTGTTTTCGGGATTGTCTGGACGATACTATTAATTGTTGTTCGTAATCCGGCAATACTTTCCTGGCTGGCACCTTATATAGATATTGAATTACTCGTTCCCAATATTATTACTGCCGGTATGGCTGTCTCTTTAATTCTATTATTAACACGAAAGCAAAAACAGGGCGCTTTCACTGATTGGTCATGGACATTGGCCGAAATACTCTATGTCGGCTGGTTGTTAAGTTATCTAGTAGCGCTGTATGGATTGGACAATGGCAGAAGCTGGATATTTTTAGCGGTATTTGCTACCTTCGGTTCGGATTCTGCCGCTTACTTTATCGGCAAGGCATTCGGCAAACATAAACTGGCTCCCAGCATCAGCCCCGGGAAAACGTGGGAAGGTTCCATCGGCGGATTACTCGGTGCTGTGTTAGTGAGCATGTTTTTCCTGCTAAACACACCCTTGCATCTTAATGCCTATCTCAATTGGTGGCAGATGATTATCGTCGGTTTATTAATTAGCGGATTTGGGCAACTGGGCGACTTGATAGAGTCCTTATTTAAGCGGAATACGGGCGCCAAAGATTCCGGAAATATTTTCCCGGGACACGGCGGTATGCTCGATAGGATGGACAGTATCGTTTTCGCCGGAGTTGTCGTCTATTACGTGGTATTATTAATCGGTGTTTTATAACGGCGATGTCTGCAAGTTCTAAACCAGGTCTGGAAGTCAAAGTTATATTTGCGGTTAAGTTCTCATTTGGTTTGATTTATCACTCTCCCTTAGTCCATCTCTGAGAGGGAGGGAGATTACGATCCTCTCTCCCTATTAGGCCATTAGGTCCTGATGGTATAACGGGAGAGAGATTGAGAGAGAGTGCATCAATCTGGAAGTCAGAGAGAGGGGTGAGTGTAACTTTAGTAATATTCTTTGTGTATTAATATTGCAACAAAGAATATACCGGTACGCTACCCAGATTCTTGCGTCCCTTTAACGCCAACAACTCAATGACAAAAGCCGCGCCGATTATCTTGCCATTCATTTTTTGAATCAGATTAGTAACGGCTTTGCCGGTTCCGCCGGTGGCCAGGACATCATCGATTATCAGCACGCGTTCCCCGCGAAGAACTGCATCCCGGTGGATTTCGATGGTATCCGTGCCGTATTCCAGCGCATACTCTTCCCGGTGGGTATCCCAGGGTAATTTGCCGGGCTTTCTCACCGGCGCAAAACCCGCGCCGAGTTTATAAGCAATAGCAGGCCCGAAGAGAAATCCTCTGGCTTCCATGGAAACGACCAAATCGATATTCATACCGTTGAAATGGTCCGCCATGGTGTCAATGGTATATGCTAGTGATCTCCCATCCTTCAATAGAGGCGTGATATCATAAAAATTTATGCCCGGCTTGGGGAAATCAGGGATGGTGCGAATAATACCTTTCAGGTCGATTGATGGTACGTTGGAAGCCACATGATGGCATTTTCCTTCAGACATTTTGTTCTCCCCCTCCATTTCAGGATAAGCGATTGTTCAAGTAGATTTTATTAACTTTCTTGAAAATTTCTTAAAATAATAACTCTGAACCGCTAGATTCATCAGTATCGGCAAAGCTGCGGGCTTTTTATGAAGTAAAGAGATAAAGAGTTTCCAGAAAGACCACCTGCCGCTTTTCAAGAATCCCAAAAATACGACTACCTTCAGGTTTCTTACCGAGGTTTTTAATGTATCCCACAAGCTTACAGAATCCCGCCGGTCCTGAGGATATGAGCGTAATTTATATTGCTGTAAAAGGGTATTTATTCTTTGATAATAGTACCGCGGATTATAAACGGTACGTAGAATAGTCTTGTATCCTTTGAGCAACTTCTGACTATCCATTTTGGGAATGAAATTTAAATCACAACTAACATTATCGCCGGCCCATTCTGTTAACAATCTGTTTTCGGATTTGAGGCGCTGATACAATTTCGTGCCTTTGGGAGCCCCCAGCAGACCGACCATCGCAACTACAATCCCGCTCTCCTGGATAAAGTTTATTTGATCCTGAAATATTGATTCGGGATCACTGTCAAAACCGACAATAAAACCGGCTTGCACTTCAAACCCATGGTTCTGTAAGGTCTGTACGGCCGTTACCATATTCCGGTTTTTATTGTTTACCTTCCCGCATTCACTCAAGCTTTCCTGAGAAACAGATTCAATACCAACAAATACTTTATAGAATCCCGCTTTAAACATTTCGTCCATCAAAACAACATCGTCGGCCATATTAATCGATACCTGAGTGGCAAACCAAAAGTGGAATTTTTTCCGGTCCGACCATTCAATCATGGCGGGTAAAATATCATCTTTGATAATTCGTTTGTTGCCAATAAAATTATCATCGACAACAAAAACATCGCCCCGGCAACCAACGCGATATATTTCTTCTAATTCACTAATAATCTGTTTTGGGGTTTTCGTTCTTAGTTTATGTCCGTTTAGTACGACGACGTCACAAAACTCACAATCGAAAGGGCAGCCCCGTGAACTTTGCATCGACAAAGACAAATAATCCTGTACATTAATGAGCGACCACCGCGGTACGGGGCTCTCACTTAGTTCTACAAAATATTCAGAACGATATAGGTGTTTGGCGCAACCGTTTTCCAGGTCTTCGATTAATTTTTGAATCACGGATTCAGCTTCGCCTAATACAATGTGATCAACCTCCGCAAATTCATCAAAATCTGCCGTGAATAAAGGGCCGCCGGCGACAATTTTTTTCCCTGATTTTTTACATCTTTTTATCACTTCGGCAGCGGATTCTCTTTGTATCGTCATCGCGCTCAGGAAGATATAGTCTGCCTGTTCTATTTCCCCGTCTGTTAAAGGCCCAACATTCATATCGATAAGTTTTAAATCCCAGTTTTCAGGAAGCATTGCCGCAACGGTTAGAATTCCCAAAGGCGGTAAATATGCCTTTTTGGTAGTAAATTTTAAAACCCCTTTGTAGCTCCAGAATGAGTCTGACAGTAATGGATAAATGAATAATATTTTCACTGAATCTCCTGAATTCTTGTTTACCGCAGAAATCCTCAGAAATCCTTTTGATTATGCTCATATTATCACTATCGATAAATTATGACAAGGAATAGACTTGCCTCATCAGGGGAAAAGCCGGGCAACCAAGCGATTGACACTACGGGGGCGTTCCTACTTTCGACTCCAATGCCCTCTCATAGTTCTTGCCCGGGAATAGAAAACTCTTGTCCAGTGTGCAACAGTCTCCCTCCATAATAGGCTTACAGTCCCGGAGGAACCACGGGAGAGGGATTGAAGGCCAGAGGTACTTCACGCAGCGAATGTAGAGAGTTTATATTCCATCCTTGTCATTCCCGACCTTTGTCATGTCGAAGTCCGCAGGCAGCAACCTCCCTCCCTGTCAGGGAGGGATTTAGGGAGAGTGATTCATTATCTGCAGGTCGCAACCATAGGCTGGAAGACATAAGCTGGCAGTACTTTACGAAGTAAACATATACTTTACGCCAGTAAATATATACTCAGCCAGGGGCTGATGTATGATTATTTAGCTTATGTATGATAGCTTTACCCGGTTGACTGCCAGCCTCGTCTCAAGTAGTATGTACATAGGATTGGATTTGTATGGATGATTCGGTAAAAAAGCTGGCGATTCTCGGTTCGACCGGTTCTATCGGCAGGCAGACCCTTCAGGTTGTCCGCAATTTAGACGGCCGTTTCCGTGTGGTCGGACTGGCAGCCGGCCAAAACATTGAATTGTTGTCAAAGCAAGTTGCCGAATTCAAACCCGAATTCATTTACTATCAATCCAAAAACCATGTCCCCGGACATTCTCACGACCGGGGATCACAACTTCTCTCTCTCGAAGAAATCGCCGCGCATCCGGATGTAGACATTGTTGTCATCGCTACCTCGGGGAAAACGGGTTTATCCGCCACGCTCGCCGCTGTAAAAGCCGGCAAGAAAGTCGCCCTTGCCAATAAAGAACCGCTGGTGATGGCGGGTGAAATCATCACCCGGGAAGCCAAAAAGAGCGGCGCTCAACTTCTCCCGATCGATAGTGAACACAGCGCCATCTGGCAGTGCCTGAATGGAGAATCCCAACCGCCGAAACGCATCCTGCTGACCGCTTCCGGCGGCCCCTTCCGCGGTTTTTCACTTAAACAACTGTCTGAGGTTACTCCACAGCAAGCGCTGCAGCACCCGTCGTGGCAGATGGGGAAAAAGGTTACGATTGATTCCGCCACGTTGATGAACAAAGGCCTGGAGATAATGGAAGCCCGCTGGTTGTTCGACGTGCCGCTGGCGCGTATCGATGTCATCATCCACCCCCAGAGTATCATTCATTCGATGGTGGAGTTTGCCGACGGCTCTTTCAAAGCCCAGATGTCTTACCCCGATATGCGGCTGCCCATCCAGTATGCCCTTACCTGGCCGGAACGGGTAAACAATCCCGATCTGCCCAAACTTGATTGGGACAAAATCAAGGCATTAACCTTTGAGCCGCCTGATTTAAAAATGTTCCCCTGTCTGGAACTGGCAATGCAAGCCGCCAGGACCGGCGGGACAAGTCCGGCCGCGCTCTGTGCCGCCGATGAAGTGGCCGTGGAGCTATTCCTGAAAGAAGCCATTAAATTCCCCGATATTGCCCGTCTCGTCGAAAAGGTTCTACAGAACCATCAAACTATCTTCGACCCGACGCTTGATGATATTATAAATATAGATGGGTGGGCACGGGAAAAAGCCCTTCAATTTTTCAAAAAGAGTAATTAATGCTAATCACGCTGGTATCGTTTTTTCTGATATTAATCGTTCTTATTCTCGTCCACGAACTGGGACATTTTTTCACCGCCAAACTTTTCAAAGTCCGGGTGGAAGAGTTCGGGATATTTTTGCCGCCGCGAATATTTTCATTCAAAAAGGGCGATACGATTTATTCCCTGAATGCAATCCCCCTCGGAGGATTCAACAAACTGGCCGGAGAAGAAGACCCTGCCGTCCCAGGTAGCCTGGCAGGCAAAAGTATTCCTGTTCGTCTGGCGGTGCTCGGCGCCGGCTCATTGATGAATATTCTGTTACCGGTAATCTTGCTGTCCATCGCTTTTATGATTCCTCATCTGGAGTCTGTGAGCATTAACTCGACGGACAAGGCACAAGTTTTTGTGATGGAGGTTGTCGCCAATTCACCGGCAGCCAGGGCCGGCATTAAAGTAAATGATATAATTCTAGCCGCGAACGGCGAACCTGTTCAAAACATCAATGATTATGAAACCATTGTCAAAGCTAATTATGGGACCGAAATTACCGTCACCATCAAGCATTATGATAACAGCACATTGGAGGTAAAACTGATCCCGCAGGCAAATGCCCCGGCCAGCCAGGGCGCTACCGGTTTAGCCCTGACCAATGCCGTGAGAAAAACTGATACTTTCTGGGCAGCCATCCCCAATGGGATAAAAAGCTATTGGAATACAGTTGTTCTTTTTAAGGACGGCATCGTGGGTATGATTAGAGGCTCGGTACCTGTCAGTGTGACCGGACCGGTAGGGCTGGCCCAGTTGACCGGTGAAATTGTAAAGACCGGCATTGCCAATCTGTTAAGTTTTGCTGCTGTTATCAGTCTTAATCTTGGTATTGTTAATATCTTCCCCATCCCGGCAATGGACGGTGGCAGAATTGTGTTTGTGTTGCTGGAATGGGTGCGCCGCGGCAAACGCGTTTCACCAAAAACGGAGGGAATGGTACACACCATCGGATTCATACTGCTGATGGTAGTGTTCCTGGTGATTTCCTACCACGACATTTTACGCATTATCAGCGGTCAGAGCGTGGGATAGGGAATTTCTTGACAGTCTGCCAAAAAGAGCACTATAATTCCTCAATAAGTCATGTACCGGGAGCATGAATTAAAATGCCGTCAAAAAAAAATAAGGGCTCTTCTGTTGCTACCAGAATAAAAGCCGCCGTTATTCTCATCGCCGGCGTTATCATACTGGTACTCGGCATTGGAATGTGGCAAAGTCCGGAAGTCGATTGGCCCGGCTTTATGGGAGCCTGGGGCTCTCTGGGAGATGAGTTCACACGTTTGAAAAATGACCCATTCGCCATACTCGGCATAGTAGTAATAATTGTCGGGGTTGTTCTGGCTTACTACGGGATTAAACGCCTGGTTAGGGGTAAATCGGAGTAAAAATCAGGCTACACATATACCGCTGCCACTACTGCATCCTTAACATTATGCTCATCAAAGAAAATCACTGCCAGTTTCCTGCCGACTACCATTTCCACCTCCGGTAGATTTCGCGCGACCGAAACCCCTTCCAGATAAGTTTTACTGCTGCCCGCAACCTCAATCGTAGCGGTATAGTTCCCGGAATCAAAATTTCTCAATATCGCTTTATTCACAGTCATTATAGTCTACACTCCACCCAGCATTAGTGTTTGTTCGTATTCACCTAGATCAGGGCGATAATTCATGACGATTCCCATCACCCGCCTCTTTGCGCCCGATAATCCCGCGCAGATGTCGGTAATATCAATAACATCATATAATTGCTGACCGCAATTGACAGGCACCCGAATCATACCGATCGTTGATTCTATTTCTGCTTTTCGCAGATAGGCACCGGCAAGCGCCTGACCCGCCGTAATGGTCCCGATATTTCTGTCCGCTATTTGCCTTACTCTATCAGAGAAATATTCCATCTGTTCCCAGGAAAATACATCAGTGATAATCGGCGCGCCGCTAACGGCATCATAGCCTTCAACACGAATCTGATTGGTCTGCCAACTGTTGAAATGATAATTTCCCTGCAATATGCTGTGATTTTGTCCGTAGGAATAAACAGAGGAATCCGTTATTTGGGGATTAACCAGATATGCCCGCAGGCCCTCGATAAATAACATATCAGGAACAAAAGAGAGCAACCGCAAGATAATAAGGTCGCCTCTATCATCAGGGTGAATAGTAAAATCAGGGTAAAAGCCGGTAACCACCGGTGATTGTGACTTTACCTCCAATTTCAAGCCAACTCTGGCAAGTACAAATGCCATAATCTGTTTCACAGACATCTCCTCCGAATCCTGATTCCACCGGAATTGATGTCTGGCTCGCCAGCCTTCCAGTAAACGCCACCCGTCAATACCATATAGTGTAAGACTGCTTTTGCCCGCTGATATGATATGTTCCCAACCATCCAACCAGAAAACAGTTCCCGGACTTATTTCATTCCCCTGTGGAGTAACATAACCGGGACTAAATTCCAATTGACAGCCGGGCTTCAATATCGCCATATTACCTGCACCCGGAGATTGATACCGGCCGTCATCATTTCTTAGCTCAATTACGAGACGTCCATCTTTGGGTGAGGATTCCTGTTTCACTGAAAGGACGTCGGAAGTTACATCTAAACTTATCTCAACTAGACTGCCTCGCCAGACGCCATTGGCAGTCGACAGCCAGCAATAATTCCCCGAATGGGCAATTGACACGCAATACTGACTGGATAGATTGAAAGGTACCGGCTCAAACCATGAATCGTTGGTAAAACCGCTATCGAGGACGGTATTTGTATAAAATGGCCGGTTGTAATTCTGAACATCTTTGAATTTTTCCACATAGAAAGCCCGGTAAACATCAGGTTTGTCTATAAACACCGGGCCATATTCATAATTGCCTCCGGACGGCGCAGAAGCCAGCTCTTTTAAAGATGACCAGACACCGGCCGGCACATCACCGGCGTCACCATAAACCAGCGACCAGACTTTATAACTACCCGCTGTGTCCTGTCCCGTCGCCAACAGGTTCCAATCGTTAGAATAGACTGCAGCAACACTGGAAATAGTTCCGGTGCTTTTGTTCCATGCGGATTTCGTTTGCCATACGCCGCCCGTACATTTTTTAATATATAGCGTTGTCTGGTCGGCAAAGAAGACCGCCATGTCTCCATTGGATTTGTAAGCCGCTGCCACACCGTGAACACTGATTGAAGGTGAATAATCAAGCAGTTCCGGATTATTCCAGCTTACACCATAATTGGTACTTTTCAGGCGTCTTATTTCACGATTGCTGTTAATCCAGAAAATAGAAACCTCAGCGCCATAAGAAGCCACCGCAACTGCCAGACAATTATACAGGCTAGTATATGTCCAGGTACTGAAATCAGACTGTGAACCGGGATTGGCGACTCTCTGGCGATAGAGCTTGCATCCATCGGCTGGCGGTGTGATTCTAACTCTAATCAGTGAACCATCCCCTGCTAAAATCATACCGTGATAATCTTCGGTTTCGGTCCCCTGATACAATCTTTCCCAGACAAGCCGCATCACGCCGGCCATCTTATTTTTTACCTCGACTTTTACACAGGGAATGCGACTATTTGCCAGTTGCGTGGCCAGTAGAGTTGATGATAGAGTTTTCATTTCAATTCCCTTTGGAATACTTTTTTATGGTCCATAATCAACGCTTTTTGATACCTATTGAGAGAAAGGCCGATAAAAGGAGCGGACTCTAACCCGGTTCTTTCTGCCCAACCTTTTCAATTCTCGATGGAAGAAATCGAGCTTTTCCCGACCCCACTCGAGCAGGTCAGCGGCAGTAGTAATCCCGCCAACATTAACGCGATTTACCGCATAAATTGCCGCCTCGACGGCCGCGTAACCGCAAGCACCTGCAGCGATTAAGTCTTCGTCGCGGGTGGCTATTGTGGAACTGGAGACGTCGAGAGTGTGCAGTTTGCCATAATAAATAAAGATATTAGAACCATCCGGTATCTCGCCATTGAGCAGAGTAATAATATTCCCCCATATAGAAAAACGCTGGTATCGCCGTGGAAAATTGCCAATTGGATACTCGACGGCTTCAATCATAATGCGGTCGCTCAGTGTCGTAATATCTATTTCTCTTGAACCCGAGGTAGTAGCTTTGGTCGCTTTTTGCTCGTTGGGAATAGCTTCAGAATAGTCTTTTACGGCATGTGTAATGTGCCTGTCCAATTCATCATTCGTCCAGCGGTAATTGTTGGCGTCTTCATCATGCAAATCACGTCTGACAACGCTTCTCATATCAGTTAGATTCATCTTGGTCTCCTGAAATAAAGTTAAAAATCCTCTCTCCCCTTAGTGGGAGAGATTGAGAGTGAGGGGATTAAACAACTCCCCCTCACCCCCCTGTCATCTCCCATCAAAAGAGAAAGAATAAAAAACTCAGGCCTAAAAACTAGTTATCCTGCACACCGATAAGTGCGGCTGCTTTGATAGCACTGAAAAGCGCTAACGATACATACCATTTGATTCTGTTCCGGCTGGCATCCTTGGTCTCCAGGGAACCAATCGGTTCCACGGTAACAAAACCAGGCGCCGTCAGCCCGCAAAGAGCGCCTTCACCCATCTGCAAAGCATAAATCGATGAACACGCACCCCCGGTAATGGCCGTCTCGACGCTGCTGGCAACCACGTGAGTGTCCAGAATCCAATCGCTGACGGCGATGGGCACGCCATCCCAGTACTGCACAAAATTGCCCCAATTATCACGGTTAGATTCCATCATTCCACCGGATGCCCGAACAAGAGCATTGATTTTTCGCCGGGAGCGCCTACTCATCAGTAAAATATCCGGTTTGCCGCCTTTGACGGCATCAATCAACTGATCGAGCATTGATAATGTAAGTGTTGCGCCACCGGCGCCGGCTGTAATTAGCTGGGAACTCGCTGTTCCTGTATTGATGAGTTTCCTCAAGCCATCAAATTGTTTGGCATTGCTCACGGCATCGCCGTAAATAAAGACATCTTCGAATTTGTTCTTGAGAGCCTTGGCTTTCAATTCCACCACTGAAGTCTCGAGGTCCTGTATATTACTGCGGGTAGCTTTCAGGAAATTATCCACATCCGCGTCGCCGCCCATAATTTTGAGGTTCGCAGTTTTCTGGTCGAAAGTGGGGGTTGATTCCGTCCAACTGTCGCCGACATCGTAGAAATCGATCCCAGGTAAACTATTTTCCTGATTGTAAGTCAAACCGTTCCCGACAATCTCAATGAAGGGCAACACCTGAAGAACCGGGGATTCCTTGACAATTGTCTCCACAACTCCCTGGAGCAGTATATCGTTGGATAGTTTGGATGCTTCCGCTAATGTTAGTGCCATTATTTTTTACCTCCTATTGCATATTGAATTTTTTCCCTCGGGGACAGCCCCGATAAATCCGAAGTCCGCCTGCCCGGCGCGCCCGCAGGTACTCTGGTATGTGATATTTCTTTTTCTACGGATTTCTTTACCCGGCTGATCAGACCGATTGC
>Ga0182027_10013980_pt1 | contig 11141 bp, 10 predicted proteins | sample 712E1DmetaG_FD_121300 | JGI IMG/M metagenome (GOLD analysis project Ga0182027, IMG submission 121300) | Permafrost microbial communities from Stordalen Mire, Sweden - 712E1D metaG (Illumina Assembly) | ecosystem: Environmental > Terrestrial > Soil > Wetlands > Permafrost | place: Sweden...
CTGGAGCCGAAATCGACGTTGCCACCGCCAAATCCATTCAAGTTACCGCCACCGCCGAGCAGCGAAACCCCGGAGCGGCTGGACTCGCCCTTGCCCTCGGCCACAGCGAGAATCTCCGCGGTGTCGATGTTGATGACCCGGGCGTCAATGACCACATTGGCCTTGGAGTTGGAGTGGCCGAAGCCGCCTATTCCGAGGCCGTGAAAGTTGCCGCCACTGCCGCCGACATTCTGTTTATTGGTCTCGTTGCCGAACTCGGTGATGCTCCCCACGATGATGTAATCGACGCCCAGGATCTTGCCAATGCGGGCGGCAGTTGTGGGGTCGGCACGGTTGGAGTTGGAGAAGTTCTGCTCGGCCAATACCTTATCCAGTGCGGAGCGCTCGATCACGGAGTAGGAACCGCTCCTGACAAGGTCCGTGACAAGGAGGTTGGAAATCCCCTTTCCGATATCGACGTTATTTCCGAAGATGGCCGCAGAGGAGGTCTGCACCGTAGCGTAGTCGAAGTCCAGGATCGCGACCCGGGGCTTACGCTGAGAAGCGGTCTGGCTGGACGCCTGCCGCTCCACAATCCCAGCGGCAAGTGCCGCGAGAACGAGGAGAACGAAGACTCTTTTCGTGATGGACATGATTTACCCTTCGTCTGCGAATTCGATGCCGGAAACTCATCGATGCAAAAATAGGCCGGCAAGGCTGAGTCAAGACGCAGCCTTGATACCTTTGCGGCTCTGTTGTGGGCAGCGGAAACCATTGTATCCCAAGCGAGTCACTACTCGTCGACAAATTTGCCGTGCAGGGGGAAAGCTCTCGGGAGATGGATTCAACGCTCCGGAGGCAAGTCCGGATCAGGCGAGGGTCTTTGGCGAGGCATCAGGATTCGGCATTCTGCAGCGATTCGCCTGAATGCGTGCGCTCGAACTGCCGCCTCGCCACCGGCAGCGTGGCGATGCCGAAAATCGCCAGAAATGCGAGATCGTAACGGACTGCATCTTCAATGCTTAAATTGGTTACCTCCGTGACCAAACGCCGATTTTGAGCAGGTTGCGATTGGCTAGCTCCCTTAAAATAGAATGACTGCCGGGTCCGATCTGCAACTCCTGGCTCCGTTTGTTACGGCGTTTTCTGCAAGGAGCGTGCCGTTTTCAGGTGCAACAAGGTCACCGCTCCCTGATGCTCCCACCCCAACGACGATGACCAGTCGTTGCGGCCCCGGGATGGTTGCGTTGACTTTACTGTTGCGGCTTCGCTCGGCTGCATTTCAGAAAACGCTCTAGCCGCGCCGGATGGGATCGTTTAGGCCATGAACACAGACGTAATTCGCAAGGATTGGGTCGGGCGCGTCGTTGACGCCAAGTTTCGTCTTCTCATATGGCTGGGCAGTTCCGGCCAGTCCAGTGTCTTTCTGTGTGACCTCAACGAAAACGGGGAACAGAGAGCTGCCATCAAGCTGTTTCCCGCAGCGGCGCCGGGCGCACGGTCATGCGCAGCCGATTGGGCCGCAGCGGCGGAGCTCTATCATCCTCACCTCATTCGCGTGCTTCACACCGGGCGCGCTCGGTTTGACGATACTGAATTCCATTATGTGGTGACGGAGTACGCCGGCGAAGTTCTCTCGGAAATCCTGCCCGAACGCCCGCTGACACCCGCTGAAGTAAAGGAGATGCTCGGCCCGATCATCGACGCGCTTGCTTATCTCCACCAAAAAGGCTTGGTGCATGGCCGGCTCAAGCCTTCGAACATTATGGTTGTCGATGACCTGTTGAAGCTTTCCGTAGAAAACATTCGTGGCGCATCCGCGATTCCCAAGCCGCCGCAGATGTTGGATATCTACGATGCCCCGAAGGGCACGTTCATCAAAGTGTCCCCCGCCTCCGACATCTGGTCTCTCGGGGTCACCATCGTCGAAGCGCTTATTCGAGTTCCACCGGCCTGGAATCGCTCAGGGCCAAACGAGCCGATCGTGCCTTCATCGGTTCCCGCTCCCTTCGCGCAGATTGCAAAGGAGTGTTTGCGTTTAGACCCGGCGTTGCGCTGTACGCTGGACGAGATCAGAAACAGTCTGCAAACCGGGGCTCCGATTCCTCATCGGACCGCGAAATCTGTCCCAAAGCCCTACCGCAAGCGGCCCGGGGCGATTCTGGCTACCTGCGCAGGGGTTCTGCTCGCAATCTTCGCAGTGGTCATGATTCGTTCGCATCAGACGGAATCATCGCCGTCAGATGCAACTGAACCGCCAGCCACGAGCACAGCGGCCCCTGAGCAAACGGCCCCTCCGCCCGAAACATCTACCCCGCAGCAGGCTGGAAGTCCGCCGCCGGCTCCCGAGTCGCAACAAACTCCCGCTCCGGTAGCTCAAGAGTCACCGGCCCAAAGCCCGCCTGAGACCCAAGCTTCGTCGCCCCCGGCCGTTCAAGGCCCATCCGTCCATGGCTCTGCTGTCAGGGGCGCGGTCGCCCAACAAGTGCTGCCTGATGTGCCGGCGAATGCCCGTGCCACCATTCAAGGCGAAGTTCAGGTCGGCATTCAGGTGATCGTTGACCCAAGTGGCTCCGTTAGAGATGCATCCATCGCGTCCCAGGGGCAGAGCAAGTATTTCGCAAATTTGGCCCTGCAATCGGCGAAGTCATGGAAGTTCACGCCAGCGCAGGCAAATGGACAAGGCGTCCCCAGCGTATGGCTCCTGCAATTTCAATTCAGACAATCGGGAGTCGACGTCACACCCACCGAACTATCGCCCTAAAGCGCATCGTTAAGGGTCCTTTTCGGGTCCGAACTCACAGTGTGCGCTTAAACAGCGGCGTGGCAATCAGCAGCGTGGCGATTCCGAAAACCATGAGGAACAGCAGGTCACCTTTGATTGCGACCCATCCGCCGTCCTTGAGCAAAACCGACTTGAAGCCGTGGATCACGTAGGTGAACGGGTCGACCACGGACATGGCCTGCATCCACCTGGGAAAGGACGAAGTGGGGTACATCGCGCCCGAGGGATAAAGCAGGAGGACATTGAGCACGCCGAATATGGCGCGGGGAACGAGCGGATCGTCGATGCGCACCATGAGCAGGAACATCATGCCGTTGAAGGCGATCGAACCGGCCACGATGAGCGCGAGCATCTGCAGCATGATGATGGGGTGAAAAACCACGCCCAGACCGGAAATCAGCGATCCGATTACGGTGAGAGAGAGGCCGGCCAGAATTGCCTTTATGGAGCCGGCGATGTTCAGGCCGAAGACGAGCTCGAGCTTAGTGATGGGCGTGACCAGGTAGCCCTCGTGGACGCCTCGCGCCTTGTCGTCAATGTAGAGCATGCCGCCGCCGATCATCACCGAGATGTACATGGCCAGCGCCACCGTCATCGGCAGAAGATACTTCAGATAGTTCACATAGGGATAGAGCTCCACCACCTCGAGCGCGATCGACTTCGAGAACCGGTCCTGGATTTGCGGCGCGTTCATCGCGTTCACCAGCGACTGCATCTCCGCTTCCAGGCTGGCCGAAGTGAACAAATCGGAGTTATCGACCACGAAACCGAGCTTGGGCGCGTCCTGCGCATAGACGCGCCGCGAGTACTGCGCCGGAATAATGACGGCCGCGTCGATCTTGCCGGTGCGCACGTCTTCGCGCGCCTGCACTTCGTTGTTGTACTCGATGGTCGTGAAGGTCTTGATGTTCACCGCGATGGCGGCAAAGGCCTCGCGCACCTTCACAGCCTGCGGCCCGTGGTCGTAGTCCACTACGGCCACGTGGGTGCCGACGATTTTGCCGCCGAAGGCGTTGCCTATGATGACAAGCTGCAGGACGGGCATCATCAGCGACATGATCATGAGCGTGGGCGAGCGGAAAAACTTGCGCATTTCGCGCTCGATAATTGCAAACATTCGGTTCATGGGCGCGCTCCCGGCCGCGGCGGTAGCGCATACACCGGCTTCACCTGCTCATCGCGCAGTTGCCTCCCCGTATAGTGAATAAACACGTCGTCCAGAGTGGTGTTTTGCACGCTCAACGAAGTCAGCGTCTCACCCAGGCTCGCCGCCAGCTCCACCAACTGCATAGTGGTCTTCGATCCCGAGCGCGTCAGCACGCGATAAAACCCCGCGCTCTCCGGCTGCACCTCGGTCACGCCCTCCAGGCTCCTCAACCGCCCCTCCCACTCAACCGTCTCGCGGTCGAAATGCACTTCAACCACGTTCGCTCCCGCCACGCTGTTCTTCAGCTCCACCGGCGTGCCCAGCGCCACCAGCTTGCCGTGGTCCACAATGGCAATCCTGTCGCACAGCTTGTCGGCCTCTTCCATGTAGTGCGTGGTCAGCAACATGGTCAAGTTGCGCTGTGCCTTCAGATTGTTCAGCATCTCCCACACCGCGATGCGCGAAACCGGATCCAGTCCCGTCGTAGGCTCGTCGAGAAAGAAGATGCGCGGATTGTGCACCAGCCCACGAGCGATCTCCAGCCGCCGCCTCATGCCGCCCGAAAGCGTTTTGGTCTGCGCGTCGCGCCACTTTACGAGGTCCACGGCCTCGAGAACCGCATCGATATTCTTTTCGCGCTCCCCGCGAGGCACGCTGTAGAGCTTCGCGTAGATGCTCAGGTTTTCTTCGACTGTAAGATCCTGGTCGCTGGTGAGCGCCTGAGGAATTACGCCGATCATCCGCCGCACGTCATCGGGATCCTTGCTCACGTCGTGCCCGCCCACGATGGCCTTGCCCTCGGTTACCGCCACCAGCGTGGTCAACATCCGAATGAGCGTCGTCTTGCCCGCCCCGTTTGGCCCTAACAAACCAAAGATTTCGCCCTCGGCCACGCTGAAGCTCACATCCTTTACCGCTTCAAAGTCGCCGTAGCGTTTGACGATGTGCTCCACCGCAATCGCCGTGGCGCGCGGGCCAGCGCTGCCATTGCCGTTGTCGGCCTGACTACTGTTGGCGGCCGCGCTCACTGCTTCACCAGTTTGGCTTTGGGGATATAGACCTCGGCCGTCATCCCCGGCACAAACTTCTCGCCTGGGTTGGGGATAAGCAGCTTCAACTGAATGGTCTTGATGTCGCGCTTCATGCTGCTCACATCGCGCTGCGTAGCAAAGTCGCCTTCGGCCAATTTGGCGATGATCTTCCCATAAATCGTTTCCCCGCTCGGCATCACCACGCGCAGCGTGTCGCCCAATTGCACGCTGTCGGCCTGCGTCTCCGGCAATGGCGCATACACCCAGGTCTGCGTCAGGTCCATGATGGTCACAATCGGCGTTCCCGCGGCTACCACTTCCCCCTGCCGCGCCGCCCACACATCCACCTTGCCGCTCACCGGCGACACCACATCCGCATAGCCTTCCTCCACTCGGGCCTCATCTGCCAGTGCACGCGCGTTCGCAGCCTCGGCCCGTGTCTCGTCCACCGTCTTCGCAGACACGTCCGCCAACAGCTCATGCGCACGAGCCTGCCGCAGATTCGCCTGCGCCGCGGCAAGATTCTGCCGAGCCGCATCCACCGCCGCCTTCGCCGCCTGTAGAGCGGTCACCATCTCATCGCGCGTCTGCTGGCTCATGATTCCCTGCTCGGCCAGCTCCACTGCCCGGCTGGTGTCTGCCTGCTGGTGCTCATACTGCGCCTGGGCCTGCGCCAGGTTTGCTTCCGCTGTCTTCACCTGAGCCTCGGCGCTGGTGGTTGCGCTCGTCGTTTCGCCACGGTTCTGCCGCTCCGTTTCTACCGTGCTGTTTAGCTTCGACCGCTCGCTGGCCACCGTCGCTTCAGCCGCATGCAGCGCAGCCGTCAGATCCTGACTCTCGATCACCGCAATCAGTTGCCCAGCATTTACGTCCTGCCCCTCTTCCACCGTCAGCGTCTGGATGCGCCCCGGAATCTTCGAGCTGACCACCACCTCGTTGGCATCCACGGTCCCGATCAGTTGCAAGTCGCCTGACCGGCGCGTGGTCGCGAAATACCAGACGAGCGATCCCACGGTCACCAGACCCAAAATCATGAAAACTCGATTGCGCGCGTTCACTCGCTCTTCACCTCAAATCCCTTGAATTCGGCGAACTCCGGCATCGGCGTATCTTCCAGCACTCGCGCCGCCAATTCCGCGCCATGCTTGCGATCCTGAAAGATCGCCTGGCCAAAAAACTCCACCAGCGCCACTCTGCGCGCCCGCAGCGCCTCTGGGGCGAGGGGCTCGAAGGGCATAATGTGCCGCCACAACGGCGCGCTGAGAAAATAAAAGACGTTTCCGCCCAATGCGGAAATCACAACCTGCAGCCACTCGATCTCGATCAGCTCTCCCGACGCGATGCCTTCACGCACAATCGATTCGAACTTGGCATGCAGCGGCGCGAAGATCCGTTTGGCCAGAATGGGCAACTCGCCTTCCTCGCCTTTGTGCAGCCTGATCATCTCCTGCTGCATCAGGCTCTGGAATTCGCGCTGCGTCAGGATCCGGTCAAAGTGGTTCAACGCCGCACGGAGCAATCTCTCTCCGGGGCTGGCTTCGCGAAGAAACACCGCCATGGAGCTGTCTCGCACGCGGGCCGAGACCTTTTCGAGGGTTGCAGTGTAGAGCTTTTCCTTGCTCTCGAAGTAGTAGTAGAGCAGCGCCTTGTTGACGCCGGCGGCGACGGCAATGGCCTCGGTGCGCGCCCCGGCCAGCCCGTGGGCGGCAAACTCGCTGAGCGCGGCATCCAAGATGCGCTTCCGGGTCTCCGCCGCGCGCTCGGCCTGAACCTCGCTTATGGAGTGAGGCGTCATAATTAACTAACTGGTTAGTAAAATACCTCGCGCAGCAGATTTTTGCAAGCGCGCTCTAGCCTGGCCTTCTTATGGAATTTATAAGGTAATGATTTTTAATGCCTTAGAGGATACTGATTCCTCCCATTCTTTCATTCGCGAAAGGTTGACACATCACTTCCCTGTCGCCATACAGCGCCGGATCGGCTCATTGTCTGCGAATACCCGCCATTCGTTGAACTTGCCTTTTTCCACAAGAGCTCGGAATGCAGCCGGAGTTCTCCAGCGGTTTTCCGCCCGCATTTTCCCATCGGGTGCGAAGGTTCCCCGCGCCTCGCCGAGCATCACCACCACCGATCCATCGCGGTAAGTCTCTTCAACAGCAATTTTGTAGTCGGGAACCATATCGAAATACGCTCGCCACCCTGCACGCATCTTTTCCCGGCCTTCGACCACACTTCCCAGCGAGTCCACAAACCTGTGCTCCGGCGTCATCATCTCCATCAGCGCATCTACGTCCTGCCGATTGATAGCATTCACAAATGCCAGTACAACGCTCTCAGGGGATTGACTCATCTGAATTCTGCCTCCGCTGTCCACCCTTGGCTCTAATCGAACCCCATCGTCTTATTCCCGTAGCACAGGATCCGCTGGTCCAAGCGCCAGCGTACCGCCCGCGACAGCATCATGCGCTCCAGGTCCCGCCCCCGCGCCACAGGTCCCCCACCTGGTCTTCCACGCGCATGAAGAACCGGCCCAGTTCGTGGTCGCGGTGGTGGCCGACGTGCAGACTGTTCCCGCCAGTCTCGTACAGCAACCCCGACACGCGCGCCACCAGCCCCTTGCGGTCGGGGCTGTCGATGAACAGAACAGCCGAATCTCTCATCTTGGGTTCAGATTACGCTATCGCACACACGTACGTACGGGGTGCGGGCCGCGGCAGCGTCCCGGCCCGCTCTCTCTCAGCAGCCGTCAGTCGTAGTACTCCAGTCCCAGGTGCGTAATCAGATCCGCGCCCATGATGTGCCGCAGCGTGTTCTTCAGCTTCATCGACTGGATGAACAGATCGTGCTCCGGATAAAGTCCTGCGGCCGTCTGCGGCGACTTTAGATAGAAGCTCAACCACTCCTGAATCCCTATTGATCGCAGCTCCGGCGTGCGCTTCGCCAGATCGAGGAACAGCACCAAGTCCAACGCGATGGGTGCAGCCAGAATCGAGTCGCGGCACAGGAAGTTCACCTTCAACTGCATCGGATAGCCCAGCCAGCCGAAGATGTCGATGTTGTCCCACGCCTCTTTCTCGTCGCCGCGCGGCGGATAGTAGTTGATGCGAATCTTGTGGTAGAGATCCTTGTAAAGATCGGGGTAAATCTCCGGCTGAAAGATGTACTCGAGTGAGCCCAGTTTCGACTCTTCCTTGGTCTTGAAAGACATCGGATCGTCCAGTACCTCGCCGTCGCGATTGCCCAGAATGTTCGTCGAGAACCATCCATTCACGCCCAGCATGCGCGCCTTAAAGGCCGGCGCCAGCACCGTCTTCATCAACGTCTGCCCAGTCTTGAAGTCCTTGCCGCAGATCGGCGCCGCGTTCTTCTTCGAGAGCTCGATCAGCGCCGGGATATCGACCGTCAGATTTGGCGCGCCATTGGCGAACGGCACGCCTTCCTTCAACGCCGCGTACGCGTAAATCTGCGAGGGCGCGATGCCGATGTCGCTCTTCTCCAGGCCCTTTTCAAACGCCTCAATCGACTGGTGAACAGCCGTCGGTTTCATGAAGATCTCTGTCGACCCGCACCAGATCATCACCACCCGGTCCACGGTCTTCTTAAAGGCGCGGATATCGGCCATCACCTGCTCGGCCAGGTCGCGCTTGTTCTTGCCCTTCTTCACGTGCGTGCCATGCAACCGCTTCACGTAGTAGCTGTCAAACACCGCGGGCATGGGCTTGATTTTTTCGAGATACGGCTTCAGCTTCGTGAGCATCTCGCTCTTCAGCACCTGCGCATGGGACGCTGACTCATACGCGTTGTCCTCAAAAATGTCCCAACCTGTAAAGACCAGATCGTTCAAGTCGGCCAAAGGAACAAAGTCCTTGATCAGCGGCGAATTGTTATCTGTTCGCTTGCCCAGCCGGATGGTTCCCATCTGCGTCAGCGAGCCAATAGGCTTGGCCAGGCCGCGCCGCACCGCTTCAACTCCTGAGATCATCGTGGTCGCCACTGCGCCCAGGCCAACCACCATCACGCCTAACTTTCCCTTCGCGGGAGCTACCTTCGCTGCGGCGGTCTCACGCCCCTCGGACGAAAACTTGTCCGCCCCCGGCTTCGCCGCCCCGGACTCTTGGCCGTCTTTCTTCTTCGTTGCCATTGCTTCTCCTAACCTTCCTTTGATCACGATTTAGAACTGCTAAAACTCGATCTGTCCAAGCCTGGAACTGCGCCTCTGCTGCCTTGCCGACTCGGTGACTTGCTGGGTGCCCCATCCTTGGCGCGCATTTGTCTTTGCGCCAAGGGTGGGAAAGCACGAAACTCCGCTTGTCGGAACTCGCTCTCACGCCGCCTCAGCCCTTCGTCTCCGGTTCAGGTGCGACCACAAAAACCATACGAATACTGCAACCACAGCAAGCTCCACGGCAACATGGAAGCGGTGAAATGCCTGCTCGAGCCGAGGGTCGGTATGCCATTGCTCGCCGAGCTTCATGCCTGCCCACGCCAGGCAAAAATACCATATCCATGAGCCCACAGACGTGTAGATGTGGAAACGCAGCCGCGGCATTTTGGCAATTCCAGCCGGAAAGGCGACAAAGGTCTGCACGATCGGCATCATCCGCCCCAGCAGGATCGCGATCGATCCGAACTTATCGAAGAACCTGGTCATCAGGTCCAGGTCGTGATGGCTCATCAGGACCCATTTGCCGTAACGCTCCACGAGCGGTCGCCCGCCCTTGGCGCCAATCCAGTATGCTAAGCCCGAGCCGATATTGCAGCCCACCGCACCCGCCGTCGCCACCAAAAACAGGTTGAAGCGCCCCAGGTAAACCAGGTACCCGGAAAACGGCATGATGATCTCAGAGGGAATGGGAATGCCACATGAATTGCATGTAATAAGTGCGATGATGCCTGCGTATCCGCCAGCGGTGATGACCTGAGTAACAAACTCAAAGACAAATGCAATTATCTTTTCATTCATGAGCGTTCCCAGTATATAGGGCCATCAATACCGACGTCGCGCGCCCGCCGCAGCGTCACGGATCGAAAACGACTATGCACACGTCTGCAATTTCCATTTGGTAGGATGAGGTGTGGCTGTTGCCGCAATGCAAGGAGGGTCCATTGCCCGATTTCCCGCCCGTTCCACTCACTCTTGAAGGCTCCAGCGTGCTCCATCAGTTCTTCCGCTTCGACTGGAAGGCCTGGCGGTCCTGCGCGGACGGCGAACGCAAGAAGATCGTCACCGACGCGATCGCCGCACTGCGCAATTTGGAGCGCTCCGCCCCCGACGCGCCCCAGCGCACTGCGCTCTACTCGCAACTCGGCCACAAGGGTGACCTGATGCTGATTCACTTCCGCGAATCGATCAAGGCTCTCAACAAGGTCGAGCTCGCGCTCGCGCAAACCGCGCTCTACGATTTCCTCGATCTCCGCCACTCGTATGTGTCGGTGGTCGAGCTGGGCCTCTACGAGTCGAGCCGCAAGACCTACGAAGCTGCCAGCGCCAAGGGCTTCGCCCAACACTCGCCCGAGTGGAACGCCGAAGTTGTCGCCTCGCTTGAACGCGCCTCGGGAGCTATGGCGCCGCGCTTGTTTCCTTCCATCCCCGAGTCGAAGTACCTGTGCTTTTATCCCATGGACCGCAAGCGCGGCGAGCAGGTGAACTGGTACACCGTGCCGTTTGCGGAAAGACAGCGCATGATGCATGAGCATGGCCTGATTGGGCGGAGGTACGGCGACCAGGTGAAGCAAATCATCACCGGATCGATCGGATTCGATGATTGGGAGTGGGGCGTCTCGCTCTTCGCCGACGATCCCGTGGTCTTCAAGAAGTTGATTTATGAGATGAGATTCGATGAAGTGAGCGCTATCTATGCGCTGTTTGGGCAGTTCTTTATTGGTGTGAGACTGCCGGTGGAAAAACTGGGAGGGTGGCTGGAGGGGAAAACTATAACCCCCTAGGATCTGACACCCATTCACGCGGTACCGGCGAGAATGTTTGATCCTTAATCGCCCGCTGTGCGGGCTCTCCGTGAATTTGCAACCATTACACGAAGCGTTGCGCTGTCGAGCAGGTGCAGTAAAGGACAAAGACTATGAGCGCCAGAGCAAAAATAGACCACAGAACGCCGCGAGAGCGGTGTTTTGCGGCGGAGTAAAAGAAGTCCACCGCCGGATCTTGGTTTTGCGGACGTTTGCCTTTGAGGCAGGGTTC
>Ga0182027_10013981_pt1 | contig 11140 bp, 6 predicted proteins | sample 712E1DmetaG_FD_121300 | JGI IMG/M metagenome (GOLD analysis project Ga0182027, IMG submission 121300) | Permafrost microbial communities from Stordalen Mire, Sweden - 712E1D metaG (Illumina Assembly) | ecosystem: Environmental > Terrestrial > Soil > Wetlands > Permafrost | place: Sweden...
CGGCCCGTTGCCCGGCATGACGCCGCCCCAGGGCCAAGTGATGCTGCCCGCATAGGAGCCGTCCGGGTTCAGGCTGACGTTCTGGAACGGACGGGTGGTCACGCCCAGCCCCGCCGGGGCGCCGGGGATGGAGCCCGCCGCCGGGTTGAACACGATACTGGGGAAGGTCTGGGTGAGCGAGGGCTGGCTCAGAGGCATTGTGCTCACCACTCCCGAGGCGTCGGCCACGTAGAACTTGGCCGTCACCGGCGAGATCGTAATCTCCGGTTTGGGCGCGACCCAGGTCAGCGTGGCCGTGTTGGACTGGTACACGGTGCCCGAGCTCGATGAGGTGAACTGCGCTTTCACCGTGTCTGTCCCGGCCACGCCCAGGCCGGGGATGGCCAGCGTCGCCACTCCATACCAATCCGTGATGGCGCTGCCCGTGAAGGGATGCGCGCCGGCGACCGTGAATTGAACCACCACGTCGCTCTCGGGATACAGGTTCCAGCCATCGAAGTCCAGCACCGTGGCCTGCACGGAGGCTGTGGAGGTGGTGAGGTACGGGCCGCTCACCGGAGGCGTGAGGGTGATGGATTCCGGGGGCGAATTGGCGGTGTACGGGTTCACGATCACCACCACCGCGCTACGGCCCCAGTTCACGCCGTCGAAGGCCGCGAATTGGAGCGTGTAGGTCCCGGCCACCGTGAAGGTGGCCGTGGTCGTGGCGGCCTGCGCATTGCCGAACACCACCGGGCCGGGGGTCTGGATGGCCGTCCATTGCGTGCTTAGTTGGCCGCCCGGGGCCAGCGAGTACTGGAGTACGGTTCCGGCGAGCGTCGCCGTGGCTTGCGGCGTCGCGCAGCCGTCCACGCTACAGGCCAGAGTGACCGTCTGTTCGCCGCCCGCGCTGACCGTGGGAGGCACAGGCGCGGCCCGGCAGAAGGAAGCGGTGACCTGGTCGACCGCCCCCGAGAAGTTGACGCCGCTGCCGACGGTGATCCCCGCTCCGAACGAGGCCGTCGTGACGTTCTGGACGAACTGCGTGTACTGGGCCTTCATGGTTACGGCCACACTGCTGCCGGCCGCGCCCGAGTTGGGCGCCACCGAAAGGAGCTGGGGAGGCGGCGTCGCCAGAAAGACCACCGAGTTCGAGCTTTGGAACTTCGTCCCGGCGGTGGTGCTGCCCGCAATGGAGATGAGGTAGGGCGTCGTGACCTGAAGCGCCGTCAGCGCGCTGGGAACGATGAATGCGATGCCACGCGTACTGCCCGAGAGCACGACGATGGCCGTAGCGGGCGTGCTGGCGGTCGGCCCTGCGCCCGCCGTCTGCGGCTTCATCGTCACCAAGATGCTGGCCGCCAGGATGGTTCCGGATGGGAAGCCGGTCCCCAGCAGCGAGACCGTGATTCCCGCGGGGCCGGAGGCGGGCCCAACGGCGTTGTTGAGCGTGACCGGCGTGGGCGCCGTTGCGCCAGCCGCCGCGGCAGCCAGCAGAACTGCGACGAAGGCCGCTCGCGGCGCCTGCCTTCGAAGTCTCATGATCTTTTCCTTCTTCGGGCGCCAAGGCCAGCCAGCAAAGCGGAGGCCGCCAGCAGCGCCGAACGCGGCTCGGGAATCGAGCCCGTTGGATCCGCCTGCACGTCGATGTCGGCGTAGGCCAAGAAGGGCAGGAGGGGCGACCCATCGCCGTTCTGGAGCAAACTCGAGGCCGTGATGTCCGTCGCCTGGTAGGGCTGCGAACCCACCAGGAACGTAGCGGGGTAGATGGCGGCGGAAAAGGCGATGCTCGCGAACTCCACGCTGGGATCGAAGTAGAGATCGTCGGGTATCCAGGCGCCCGGGGAGATGGTGCCGAGAAGGACTGTGTTTTCCGTTCCGTCCTCCGTGACGTAGGTAATGGTGGCGTTCTCGAAGGACAGTGGCGTGTAAACCGGGTACGCGGGGGGCTCAGCATAGCCGCCGTCCGACGGATCGCCGCTGAGATTCAGGATCTCGATGAAGTCATACGTGCCTAAGGAGTCCGTCTGGAACCACACCGCGCCCACCGCGATCGTATCCGCCCGCGCCGGCGCGGCCGCTGCCAGCAGGGCGAACAATCCTAGTATGAGACTGCCATGAATCCTACGCGACATCGAACCCTCCCTCCGCTGCCCGCGGCAGCGCCTTCCACCGATATGTCGTTACCAAACTGTAAACGTCCCCTGGGCTACCTGACTTCCCGTCTTCAAGTAGAGGGTTCGCGCCCCGGATGGCGCCGCTGGCGATATGATCGCGGTGATCTGAGCCTGGTTGGGCGCGATCACCTGCACCGGCCCATACGCGCCCACGGGGGCGTTCTGCACGGAGATCCCATCGCCGAGACTAGCGAGGGTCTGCCCCTGCACCAGCGCCATGTTCTCCACCACAACTGTGATCTGGACGGTCTGCCCAGGCGACCCCCAACCCGGGGACACCCAGTCGATCAAGGGGTATGGATTGGTGACGGTCAACACCTGGACCGACGGAACCGACCCATAGGGAACATAGACAGCCACCGAGAGCGGCCCCGACGGCTGGGTGAGTGGCACCTGGAGCGTCACCGTCAGCGTGTCCGGCGCCGTCACTTGCGGGACGCCCGCGATCACGTTGCCACTGAACTCGACATCCGTTTGCCCCGGCACGAGCGTGATTCCGCTGGTCTTGATGGTGAGCGTAACCGCAGTGCCCGCTACCACTGTCGCCGGAGTGACGGAGACAAACGTCCCCACTTGCTCGATCTGATAGTCGCTCACCAGGATCTGGGTACCGTTCTGCAGCGACACGGTGCCGTCCCCCAATGGCGCCGAGGGAGACACCGTGACCGCGGCCGTCGCTTCCGTGTCGCTGAGGATCGTGACCGGCGCCCAGGCGCCCTGGGCGGCGTTGCCGACCGTGATCCCTGGACCAAACTGCACCTGGGCCCCGGGCTGAAGCGCTGCGCCCTCAACATGGAAGATCACCTGCGTCGTGGCGCCCGAAGTCAGGTCGTACGGATCGATCCAAAGGTCCGGGGCATCTACGCTGAACCAAGGGCTCGTGACGATCTGGCTGCCGGTTTGCACCGTGACTGTTCGGGGGCCCGTAGCGGCGGTCGCGGAAACCTGGATGGTGGCCGTCGCGTTTGTGGGACCGGTCACGTTGATAGGGCCGGGTTGGCCGGCGGGGGCGCCGCCCACGCTGATGTCCGGCCCGAAGCTGGCTACGCTCACGCCCGCTGCGAAGTTCGTGTTCTCCCCGTACAGGTATTCCTGGACCGTCTGCCCCGGATACGCGTAGCTGGGATTTGGATACAGGGAAGGCGCTTGCACGTAGAACTGCGTCGCAGTCGCCGTCTCGCTGCCTGTCTGCACCGTCACCTGACGGGGGCCCAGTGCGGCGGTCGCGGAAACCTGGATCGTGACCGTCGCGTCCGTGGCATCGGTCACGATGATGGGGCCGGGCTGGCCGGCAACGGCTCCGCCCACGCTGATGTCCGGGCCGAAGCTGGCCACGCTCACACCGGGCGCGAAGTGAGTGTCCGTTCCGGTCAGGTATACCTGAACGGTTTGCCCCTGCCCCACCACCCAGGGGTACACGGAGAAGGCTGGCGTTTCCACGGTCAGATAGCTGCTAATGAGCTCCGAACCCGTCTGGATCTGGAACTGACAGCTTCCCGCGACGTTCGCGGCGATCTGGAGGTTCGCGCTGAAATCGGTGGGGCCAGTCACGGTGACCGGTCCCCAAGCGCCCGCCGCCGCCCCACCCACCGAGACCCCCGGGCAGAGCTGCGCCACCGTCTGGCCCTGCACGAAATGGGTATCCGTGCCATGCACTAGCACCGTTGGGGAGGTGCCGGCGAACGCAGCGCACGAGAACCCGCTGCCGGGACAGTCCCCGCCCGAGACGTAGATCAGGGCGATGGACGGTCTCTCCTCCGCCAGTACTTGGAAGGTCAGCGTGTTCGCCGACTGGAACAGGGCGTAGCCGGTGGTCGTGCCGGAGACCGAGACAACGTACGACCCGGGATCCGCGACCTCCGCAAACTCGAACGCAATCTGCCCGATCCCGCCGCCGCTCAACTGTACCGAATCAAGATTAAGGCCCCAGGACCGGTTATTCGAGTCGGTGACCGTCACCGTCACATTCGCTGGGTTGATTTGACCCGACGGCAGGCCCGTAACCATCAACGTGTACGTATCGGCCGCGAGACCCTGCGATGGGGTGACGGAGACCAAGTGGATCTGCTGTGCCGGGCCGTATTCCGCGATGACCGCAAACGCCTGGTCGCGCGTGTAGGACTGGCCGTTCACCGTGAGCGCCACCGTGCGTGGACCCACCGGAGCGTCCGCGGCGATGCGGACCAGCGCCGTGGCGATGTTCGCATCGTTGACCATCACGTCCCCGAACCCGCCCGGCGCCCCGGAGCCAACCCGAATTCCGTCGCCGAAGTTCGCCTGCACGCTGGCCTTCAGCAACGATACCCCATGCACATAGAGGCGCACTTTGGCCGTCGTGCCCCGCGCCCCGGCGGGAGGCGCCGCTGCCGCCAGACCCGCCGACGGCGTGACCGTCAGCGGCAGGGTATTCGCGCTGGCAAAGACCAGGCCCGTCGAAGTCTTCCCCGAAACACCGAGCTGGTAGGTCACGGGAGCCGAGGGGCTGAGGCCTTGTGGAATGGCGAAGCCCACCACCCACTGCGTGCCACCTCCACCTAAGGTGGACCCCGGCACGGCAATCGTCGCGCCCCCCGCCACCACCGGCGTCAGGGTAATCGTCACATTGGAGGCTTGGAACGTGCCGCTGGTGGTCCCCTGGAACGCGACTGAGACCGTGCCGCCCGCGGATGCCGTCCCCGGCGTGACCGATTCGAGCGTGACGACATTGCTGGGAGCGCTCCCCGTGGCCGCGCCTTGAACGGTGAAAGCCCCGGCCATGGTGACCACTTGCAGTCCCGTGGATACTGTGCAGGTGCGCGGCCCAGGGGCCGCCTGCGGGTCGATATTCAGCACCGCAACCGCCGTGTTTGCATTGACGACGGTCACGGGTTGCGCGGCCGTCAAGTTTACGGCCGTGTGCGCGTCCGCTGGCGTGCTGGCCAGCGCGGTCAGGTTCGACGCTGTGCTGCCGTAGCCGACGGTGATAATCCGTATGCCGGCCGCCTTCGCCGCCGCCGCGGCTTGGGCGGTCGATGACGGCGGCGCGGTGTCTTGGCCGTCCGAGAAGATGACCATCACGTTTCCGGCCGTTGGGTTCCCATTCGCTCCCAGCAGCGCATTCTGCGCCGCCACGATGCCCGCGCCGATGTTGGTCTTCGCCGTCGTGGTGATCCCGTTGATGGCGCTGGCCGCCGCCGTCTGGTTCGAGGTGAGCCCTTGCGCTAGCGTCGCGGTGGCACCCGCCACGACCACGGCCACTTGATCCGGCGGTAATAGCAGGTTGCTTAGAAAATGAGTGGCGGCAGCCTGCACTTGCGGGAGTACGCTCGCCAGCGCTCCCGAGGGAGCGATCACCAAGGCGGCATCGATCGAAGTCGGGCACGGAGTTACGGGAGCCGTATTGCCCGGAACGGAATAGATCTGCAGGGCGCCCCCGCTCGAGGCATAGAGGTAGTTGCCCGACACGGTCAGGATCGTCAAGGGTGCGGCCAGCGGATAGGTTGTCAAGACGGGAGCATAGGGATTGGTTGTGTCGATCAGCAATAGGACGTTGGCGCCGGTCTGGTCGTTCACGCCGGCCACCAGGAACTGGTTGTTTCCGATGCGCGCACCACCCCCGCCAGCGCCGTAGGTGAACGGCGTGAGCGTGAACGACTGCATCGCCGGGTTCCGCCGGTTCAACAGATTCAGGGTGACCACGACGACGTCGCCGTCACAGCAGGTCGCGCTGCCGTCGTATCCGCCGCTGTTGCCCACGGCGACGCCCACGGTGCCCTGAATGAGCGGCGCATTCAGGAGCGCCGTTCCCGCTATGGGCAGCGATCCCACGATCTGCATGGCCGCGGGATTGGTGACATCCACGATCTGGAGTCGGCCGACCCCATCTGCACCCCCCGTGCCTGTGCTCCCCCCCAGGTAGAACAGTTGGTTGGCCGCCTGGGTTGCGCCCAGAACCAGGTTTGCTCCGCCGAAAACCGGGCTTACCTCTGGATTCTCCACCGTGCCCACGAGGTTTGGTGCGCTGAAGTTGGTCAGATCAATCGCCAGCAGATCGCCGAATTGCCCCAGCAACGAACCAGCTATGAATGTGGTCGCGCCCGTCGGCACGAAGGCGTAGTTCCCGATATAGGTGGGGCTTTGAAAGAAGCGCTTGTCAATCGGGGTTGCCTGGATCACCTGAGGGTGTTGGGGATCGGTCAGGCTGAAGGCGACGAACCCGGGGGTGTTGCCGATCAGAGAGCTGACCTGGTCCGCGAACACCGCCAGAACGCCGCGCTGGACCGAACAATTGATGTCGGCCGAGTTGTTGATCAGGGGTGTGGTGGTTACCGCCAGAGTTTGCGGGTTCGCCGGGTTGGTAATATCGACGGTGACGATCTCGTTGGGCGTGCAAACGTAGGCCAGATTGCCGTTGAGCGCGATCGACACGGGCGGGTGGGGGGTGGTCAGGCTGCCGATCAGGGTGAAAGGCCCCGTCTGAGCCTTTGTCGCCAGCGGCGCCAACTTTGCCGCCGGGCTGCCTTTCTTGCTTCCGGCGCGAAGCGAGTTGGCTGCTCCGCCTACCGCCGCGGCCGCAACTGTCTGGGCGGGCGCCGCCGTTTGCGGCGCGCTTGGCACGGTTGCCTCACCCGCTTGGAGTGAGGCGGCAATTAGAACTGCGCATGCAACCTTGGCAAGACTGTGAGTCTCCACGCCAGAGCTCCTGTTGGTGGCGATGTTCCACACACTCACGCTGGCCGCGCAAACATCCCACCCCACGGCGGAAACCGCGCGGAGCTTGAGAGGGTAAACCACCCCCCGGCTGTCTCGGATTGAAAGAAACTACAAGACTAAGGGACCCCTGTCTCGAAGTCAAGGAATATATGAAAAACCCGCCAAGTTGCGCGCTCATTCGCCACAACTCCAAGGGGGTGCGTGCCAAAGTGCACCGCTTTTCCGTACCTAAGGTGAAATTAGTTTCATGTTCGTGCGCCCGGTGGTCACGGGGCAGGGCAAAAGGTGGGAGCGACCCCCGAAGCGCCGAAGGCGGCGGAGTGGAGTTCTGGGCTGCGCAAGCAGTCCAGAACCGGGGTCGCTCCCACCTTTTGCCCGTCCCCGCCCCCGACCCAGCCCTCCGTTGTAATCCGTTGAACCCTTGAAGCTTCGATCTCGCACACCCGGAACTTGCCCCGGAACCGGACCCGTAAATTACTTCGCTCGGCGATTTTACTCTCTTCGGTCCTCATACCCGCCCCAGAAATGAGTACCGATATGGGAGAACCTGCGCCTCGAAAGTACCATTCGGCGTCGCTCGTGCGGCCTTCAGCCGCTGGAGTTCCGCGAGCACGGCAGGCGCGCCCTCGTTCTGGAAAATGCCGAACAGCCCATCGAAGGTAGGCCCTTTGAACTCCCTCAGTTCGTTCGACAACCGGTTAAGCTTGGTCATGTCGAAGCGCCGATAATCGTTCCGTTCGTGGCGCGCACGGGCCTCGAAGTGCTCCAGCAGCCTGCCTGGATCTATGGACCGCAGCCGATCCGTTGAGTCGTCCAGTCCCAGTAGTTTCGTGAAGTCCTTGCCGGCCTGTTCGAACAATTTCGCGGTGTTTGCGACGTACACCAGCCGGAACCTTGGGAGCCCTCCCAGCAGCCTCCGGTACTGCGCCAAATACGATCGGAAGCCCGCCGTGGTCTCGCTCCTGGAGTCGATATAGGCGAACGACACCACAGGCGCGGCGTCCTCGGCCGCCGACGAGAGAAAGACCGGATTCTTGTCCACGAAGTACCGAACCGTCCTGCTGGCGCGGCTTTTCGAGGTGTAGAATTTGGCCGGCAGAACCGTCCGGGACAGCTTCAGAATATCCGTGAAGAGCTCGATCCGCTCGCCTTCCGTGGTCATGAACTGGGCTTCCGGATGGCTCAGAACGAAGTCGAGTGTCATCAGTTTCGTCTTCAGCACGAAAGGCGCATGCGCCCTCCGGTTGCGGCTGTTTTCAATCCCGAGCGTCGAGTAGAACCGCCGCGCGCAGAGGTGATAGATGGCGGTTTTGTCGCACGACCGAAGCTCTCGAACGTGTCCCTTGGCGGCCAATTGATCGAGAAGGCGGCAGCGCGGACCGCCGGGCGCAGCGCCGATGTAGCTGTCGTATTGCCGGGCCAAAAAGTAGCCGCTATGCAGGGCGACAATTCGCAGAAACGCGAACTGGCGTTCGGTGTAGCCGAACTTCGGGAGCTTTCCGCTCAGTGCCTGGGAGCCGGTCATAGCGAGAGAATCTCCGACATGAAGTCGCGGTCCTCCGGCTTGGATTTGCCGCCTTCGCCGTACACGATGAACCCGGCGCTCGCCTTCTCGGAGATCTGCGACCGCTTGTAATGGTCGGTCGCCAACTCCAGATCGACTTTCGCCATCTCGCCGTCGCGGGACTGGTATTCGATCCTCAAATCGGGCAGCGGGATCTTGCCTTTCACGACCTCCAGGCCGTTCTCGGCGGCGACTTCGGCCTGCCGCCGTGCGAACGCGGCCGGCTTCAGGCGGGGGCGATCTTTGGCGAGCGGCGCATAGACTCTGCGCTTGAGTTCGTAGTCGAGGACCACTCTGCGAACTGTCCCGCCCCTGGCCCGGATCGACGCAGCTTCAGCCTGGTACATGCGATAGATCGCCGCGTCGTGAGGCGCTTCGCGCGGTTTCACAAGGCCGGCGTAGATGGCCTGGCCGGAGGCGAGTCCGGCCTCCCGCTTGAGCAGTCTCTGCCCTTCTTTCGTGAGCACAAGGACAGAGGACTTCTTGCCTCGATCAAGCAGCGCCTGCTGCTTCAAGAGGCCTTGCGCCTGGAGAGATCGCAGGTCCCGGCGCATTGCCGAGCCGTTCCCTCGGTAGCGAAAACGCTGCAGGTCTTCGGTGTTCACGATACGGAATCGACCGACGTCGCGGAGCGTCTCCAGTTCATCGCGGCTCAGCCGGTAGCGGCCAACGGGCTCGCGCTCGCGGTCCTGAGTTCGGTTTTGCGATTGCGCGCGATCTCGCTCCGGCGCTCGGCTCGGCTCCGGCAACCGCCGTACCACGACCTCGGGGTCAGGGATCTTCGCAGGCGCCGATGGCTCGCGATCCGGCTCGCGTTCGTCGATGTCCCGAGACACTTCTTGCCGCCTCTAACTTCTTAGACGCTTGAAAGAGGCAGAATCGGTAACCACAAATATGAAAAAGAGGTCCCAAATGTCGTTGCGCTGGAAACCCAGAGCTCAGAAGCGGCGTCCGATACAAGCGGGGAGCCTGTGCGTCGCGCGCAGCGCCCTGCCATGCTTCTCAGGCGCCATGCGCCGCCCTGTGGATCTGCCCGCGAGCAAAGCAGATCATGACTCACGTTGTTCAGTATTGCGCAGCACCGATAATCTGCATTTTGGTCTGACAGATTTCGGCTCTAAAATCCCTCTTAATTAATAGAGGGACAAAACGCCGCTCCGAGGATGCCCATGATCGAGACGCTCGAGACAACCGGAATCCTGACGGTCAAAGAAGCCGCGTTGATGCTGCGCTGCTCGAAGGCGCACCTCTGCAACGTGGTGAACGGCAAAGTGGCCGGAGTTCCGCATCTCCCAGCCGTCCGCATCGGGCGGCGCGTGCTGTTCCGCCGTGATTCGCTGGAGCAGTGGCTTCGGGAGATTGAGGGCCGGGTGGAACGGCGGGCCGCCGGATGATGATCGCTCCTTTTTGAGCCGGCACATGGTACCATCCGAATCAAGCCAGAAAACAACGCCGGAGACGCCGGAAAGGCAAACCGTGCGTCGAAAGCGATTTCAGCGTGGCTGTGTCCGGAAGGTGAAGCACGGCCCGCGATGGGTATGGATCGGAAAGTACTACGAGGAAGGAAGGGGGCGATCACGAGTCCTCGGGCAGTGCGCTCAAATGACCGAAGGGGCCGCTTGGGCCAAGTTACAGGAACACCTGTCTTCGATCAACGAGCGCGCCGGATTCCGGCGGGTTCTGCCGACGAACTTCAAGGACTATGTCCTGAACGTGTTCCTGCCGCAGCGCCGCAAGAAGTGGAAGGACTCAACAGACAAGACTACGACCGAACGTTTTGAGGCGTATTTGTTTCCTCGGTTCGAGAGCTGCGAACTGGGCGAACTCACGCGCGAGCGTCTGCAAGAGTTTCTGGACGAGAAGGCGAACGCGGGTTTGTCCAAGAGCGTGGTGAGCCATCTGCGATGGGACTTGAACGCCATCTTCAAGATGGCCGCCGACGATGCGCTGATTCGGGGCAATCCGGCCGGTTCGCTGGTGACGCCGAAAGGGGCGCGAAGCTTCCCGAAGCCGACCATGACGAAAGAAGGTGTCCGCCTGGCTCAGTCCGTGCTGGACCTTCGGGAACGGATTGTGTTCCTGCTCGCGGTCCTCGTGGGCATGCGTCCCGGAGAGATCTTCGCTCTGCGGTGGGGCCGGATCGGATTGGAGATGGTTGAAATCATGGAGCGCGTCTATCGCGGGCTGCCGGATGACCCGAAGACAGAACGGGGCAAGCGGGAGGCTGCGCTGCCGCCCGACCTTGCTGACGAACTTGAGCAGTGGCGTGACATCTCACTCAATACCAGTCCAGACGCCTTGGTGTTTCCGTCCGAGCGCGGGACGTTCCTTTCTCGCGACAATTTCCTGCGGCGGAACATGCACGGAAAGTTAGAGAAGGTGGGCCTGGGCTGGGTGAACTTTCAGGTGCTGCGCAGGACGCAGGCGAGCCTGGGCCATAAGGAGGGAATCGATCCGAAGGTGGCGGCCGATCAGCGCGGGCATGCGATCGGCGTGGCTATTGACACCTATACGAAGACGGATTTGGAGAGCCGCCTGCAGGCGGTCACGAGATTGGAGACTGCTTTGAAAACGCGACCGGAGCCGGAGAAGGTGGTTGCCTCCGCTTTCGAGGGACAACGGGGTTTTCAAGGTAAACAAGGCAACGAGGCTTCAGGCTGGAACCAGTAAGTTATTGAAAACATGGAGCGGGAGACGGGACTCGAACCCGCGACGTCCAGCTTGGGAA
>Ga0182027_10013982_pt1 | contig 11139 bp, 10 predicted proteins | sample 712E1DmetaG_FD_121300 | JGI IMG/M metagenome (GOLD analysis project Ga0182027, IMG submission 121300) | Permafrost microbial communities from Stordalen Mire, Sweden - 712E1D metaG (Illumina Assembly) | ecosystem: Environmental > Terrestrial > Soil > Wetlands > Permafrost | place: Sweden...
GAAGGATTTCTGCTGGGAACATAATTAGTCATTCTGATCCCGACCACAAGTCGGGAGAAGAATCTTCTTAAAATTATAAATCATTATACCAACCATCACTTAAATCGTTCCATTCTGGATTTTGTGCTTCAATAAGCGCTACTTTTTTTGATCTCAGCCAACCTTTGATTTGTTTTTCTCTCTCAATTGCTGATAATGCAGAGTTTGTGTCTTCGAAGTAAACAAGTTTAGTTAGATTGTACTTTTTTGTGAATCCATCAACCAGCTTTTTCTTATTTTCTAATACCTGACGTTCAAGATCATTGGTCATTCCAGTATAGACCGTTCCATGCTTACGATTTGACATAATATATACATAAAACTGTTTCATACGCCAAGAAGATCCTTCGCTTCGCTCAGGATGACTTAATATTATGTATATAGCGGTCGTATTAAATATTGAATTGGATCTTCAATTCCGGCGATCTGAAATGCTCGCAGGCGCAACGCACAGCTGTCACAAATTCCGCAAGCACGATCTTCGTTTGTATAACACGACCAAGTTAGCTCAAAAGGCGCATTCAATTCTATTCCGCGCTTTACGATTTCAGATTTTTTTAGATTAATAACAGGAGTACAGATTGAAATCTTCGTTTCAGGTTTCGTTCCTAAGTTAATTACTGTGTTGAAGGCATCGTAAAATTCCTTTCGACAATCGGGATAACCGGAACTATCTTCTTCCACTGCGCCGATAAAAATGTGCTTGGCGCCTACCACTTCCGCCCAGCTTACTGCGACAGATAAAATATTGGCATTCCGGAATGGAACATATGAAGTCGGAATGTCGTTTTTCTTAGAATGAAAAAGTGTTTCCGGATTAGCTTCCGTCACTTTCATATGTGTGTCGGTGAGACTGGAGCCGCCAATGGATTTAAGGTGCGTCAAATCTGCAATCAGCTGCTGCTGAACGCCATAATGTTTAGCAAGTGCATAAAACGCTTTCAGTTCACGCTGCTCTGTCCGCTGGCCGTAGTTCACATGCAAAAAAGCTAATTCGTGCTGAAGATTGGCAATGGCAGCAGTTACGCAGCTATCCATTCCTCCACTTACCAACACAACCGCGCGCGTCTTGCTCATTTGTTTTTACGTTTCCCTTTTTCTGAATGCACTGTCTTGACGGTTGTCTCGATGCCGCCGCGCGCCGTGAAGCTTCCGGTCACATCAATCCACTTCGGTCTCAACATTGTCACCATATCATCCAAAATTTTATTGGTAACGGTCTCATAAAAAATACCCATTGAACGGTATTCGAGAAAATAGTACTTCAGAGATTTCAGTTCAACACATTTTTTATTGGGAATATAGTTGATTGTGATTGTACCGAAATCCGGTAAGCCGGTTTTTGGACAGACGGAAGTGAATTCCGGATTCACTATCGTGACAGTATAATCGCGGCCCGGATATTTGTTGTCGAATGTTTCAAGTTTGTCGATTGGATTCATTCTATACTCCTCTTTTTGTCGGATCCCAAATATATTTGTGTATTTGCAATTGAAACCGCACCTGAAGATGATCACGTAAAATCCGCTCCGCTAAAGTACGATTTTCTATATTGCCAAACACGGGCGACATTAAAACTGTGCACCGTGCTGCCAGGTTGTACTTTTGAATGATTTTCTTTGCCCACTCATAATCGGTTTCATTAGCGATGACAAACTTCACTTCGTCTTGTGCAGTAAGCGATTTAATGTTTTCCCAGCGATTACGGTTTTCCATTAAACTGCCGGGGCACTTGATGTCCATAATACGCTTAACGCGTGGATCAACGCCGCTGATATCCCGATGGCCGCCTGTTTCAATCATGACATCATAGTTTTCATCACAAAGGCGTTTCATCAAGAGATGAACGTTTGCCTGAAGAAGCGGTTCTCCGCCTGTGATTTCTACTAACCCGCATTCATATTCTTCTACTTTTTTTAAAATTGCATCGATGCTCATTTCTGTGCCTTCATAGAAGGCATAAGCTGTATCGCACCAGGCACAACGGAGGTCACATGAAGTTAATCGAACGAATACACACGGCAGTCCAATGCGCGTCGATTCGCCCTGGATGCTAAAGAAGATTTCATTGATGATGAGAGTGTCTGGTAAAGGCGATGTCATTGTCATTGAAGTGGTGACACTTCGCTAAGCCTCTGAATATTTTGCGGTGTATTTCCCGGTTTCACCAATAGCAACAGATAAGATTTTCACATTCACAGGCAATACATTTTTTAATTCATCATAAATGTAACGGGCGATGTTTTCTGATGTTGGATTCAAAGCTTTGTCAAACGGCGGAATTGTGTTAAGATCGCGATGGTCAAACTTAGCAATGATTTCTTCCGTTTTTTCCTGAAGCACATAGAAATCGACACTCATGCCGAGATTATCAAGAACGTCGGTTTGAGCTTTCACTTTGACCTTCCAATTGTGTCCGTGAGGACGTGAACATGGGCCATTATATCCACGGATGATATGCGCAGCGGAAAATTCTGTTTCTATGCTTACTGTAAACATATCAACAACCTTTTTTCTATAAAATACACAATTCAAGCGCACTTAACAACCGTAAAATTAAATTGGCAATATTCCAACGCTGTCATAAAGGAAGATAATTGGGGTTCCTGAGAATTTGTATCTCTCCCACCTTTTCAGTAGTTTTACACATAGCAAAACGTTTTTTTAAACCACAAGGGAATCTTTTACTCCCATACTTTTTACTGACGTAGCTTCAGCTACTGCCGGTGTCTGAAATACTAGCCGTATTTTGATAACCCAAAGCAGAGCGGTTACGCCCCGAAACCGTTCGGGATGATATCGAGAATACGGGGAACCAATGAATGATATTAAGCAGAGTAACCATTTGCATAGAGGTCCGGATAGCGACAGTGTTCAAAAGAGCGAACGTCCTTACTGGAAACGTGCACACGCTGATTGGCGTTTCTGGGTCGCCATATTTTTGATGATTGCGGCAATGATTGTCTATATTGTGACCGAAGACTTTTCGATGTGGCCTCGTAACTGGCTGCAACATCCGCATCAGTCGTCCTCGGGAAATAGCGGAACCAAATAGATTTGTACAATTCTCGTAGTAAGATTTCTCCCGTCATCTGTCGATGCCGGGATCAACCCCGATTAGAAAAGATCAGGATTTCGTTCTCTGTAATAATAAATTGAGAACTCAACTTCGGCTGCTGTCTCTCTGTAAAATACCACGTTACAAATCCTAAAGACGCAGGAACGAAGGTGCGCCCCGAAAGGGATGCGCTTCGTTTCATCTTTTAGGACGGGAGTGGTATCCCGACAGAGAGGGTGAGATGATTGTCGCACCCTTTTTTGTTGTGGACCCGAAACCGACCTCCTCTTAATCCACTCCTTAGTAAGGAGGGGAAGTTCCGATGCGTTTCAATCGGAACGGGGTGGTCGAAAAACTCCCTGAATCAAAGAAGCCGGAAAAATCTTTTGTGTAGAGACGTTCAATTTTTACCCGCCGTTTGTTTGGCGGGGAACGTCTCTACGTGATGACACCATCCGAAGCTCTGGAACAAAAAACGGAGCTTTATGCCAGAATTGAACTGGATCGGGAAAGAAGATGTTCTTTCACACCATAACGAAATACCCTATCGACTTTTAAAAGCTGAGCCGTCACTTTCTGTCGGCGAACATTCAGAAAATCTTATCATTCAGGGAGATAATCTTCTCGCATTAAAAGCATTGCTTCCATATTACGAAGGAAGAATTAAATGTATTTATATTGATCCGCCGAACGGGCGGTGCATATGTTTTGTATCCAGGAGATATTCCATATACTAAAAAGGGATTTCACGAGATTCTACCGGGACTCGGAGCTTTCCCTATTAGGCCATCATGAACAGATGATAGTACTGCAGAACTCAAAAAGTTTATTCTGGATATCGTACAGCAATTTATAAATAGGGCATCACAGCAAGAGAGAACTTCTTACCAAATATTTGATATCCATAAAACAAAAGAACATCCAAGCCTCAATGAGAAGATGCCAGAAAGATATGGAAGTCAAAGGGCTATACCGCCTGATGCAGTTAGCGTTCTGATCGGTTTTTGTAAGAGCGAAGAACATTATGAATGGATTAAGAAACACAAACTCTATAATGCAAGAATGGAAAGCGGACGAGGTTCAGTAAGACTAGAACCGCTCATGGCAGGAGCAAGATTTTTGCTTTTGCACAAAGAGGGAGATCCTGTATCCGATGATTTATGGAAGATAATGGATACGGGACCAAAGGTTTTCTCAAAAGAAAGATTAAAAAGACTTTATTATCCTGACCCTTCACAGGATTATTATCTGGTTTATGAGGTATCAAAAGAATTACCAGAAGAATTTAGAAACGTCACATGGGACGTCAGGATGCTTGAAGCATCTAAACCGGGACGTGGGTCTGCTCTGCCTTTTGCGGTAACAATGAAAGAATTGATGCAAGCGAAAGTTCGGAATTAAACAAAGGAGCCGCGATCGATTCACACAACGTTGTTTTGAGCAATTAACCGTTGCTAAATCTCAACTACTCTCAACTCAATTGCTCTAAGCTCGCTTTCAACTTCTCCATATTCAAGGTAATGTTCTTCTGTTTCTCGCGTTCTTTTTCCACAACATCTTTTGGCGCACGCTCAACGAAACTGGCGTTTGTTAATTTCCGCCCAATACTATCTATCAATCCCTGCAGCCGCGCGATTTCTTTTTCCAATCGTTTTCGTTCGGCATCAAGATCAATAATGCCAACAAGCGGAACATAAATTTCCGTTCCATCAACTACGGCACTGGCGGACGCTTTGGGGCGTTCGAATTTTACGGAGTCCTGTGCCCACGTTGGCACCGTCTTTGCGTGGCAGAGTCGGTCGAGGTAGTTTAAGAGACCTTGCATCGCATTTACATCGATGGAAAGTCTCTCTGCAAGTTCGCCATGAAGATGCATATGTACTTCAATTTGTTTTGACGGCGCAACATTCAACTCACCGCGGATATTTCGCACAGCTTCAACGACTTTGATAACGAAGTTCAATTCATCTTCGACTGTTTGATTGATGTAATGTTCGTTAACATTCGGGAAAGCGGCGCGCACGAGCGATTGTCCTTTGCGGTCGCTCAGATTCTGCCACAATTCTTCCGATATAAATGGCATCACCGGATGCAACAAACGAAGGGCTTGATCGAAAATCCAAAGTGCTCGTATTACGACATCGGTTTTTATTTCTTTCGGTTCGTCGCCATAGAAGCGCGTTTTCACCATTTCCACATACCAATCGCAGAAATCATGCCAGACAAAATCATAGATAAGTTTTGTAGCTTCGTTGACATGGAATTGATCAAGCGAAGTGTTAAATGATTTGATGGCGTGATTTAACCGGGAAAGAATCCACCGATCGGCGAGATCAAGATGTTCTATCGGCAGCTCCTCAAGCGAGACATTATCATCGCCAATGATTTCCTGTTTGTTCATCAAAAGAAAACGGCCGGCGTTCCAAATTTTATTGGCGAAGTTGCGGCCAAGGTCACATTTCTCTGATGCAAACAGTACATCCTGACCGAGCGGAGAAAGGTATGCGATGGTGAAGCGGAGTGCGTCGGCGCCATATTGATCGATGACGTCGAGCGGATCAGGCGAATTGCCCAGCGACTTGCTCATTTTGCGTCCTTGTTCGTCGCGAATGATACTGGTAAAGTACACATCGCGGAACGGAATCAAGTCGCCATCTTTTTGGCGCGGTTTGCCGTCGCGGCCCGGTGTACCTTTCATGAATTCCATATTCGCCATAATCATCCGCGCGACCCAGAAGAAAATAATATCCGGTGCAGTGACGAGTGTATCAGTGGGATTGAAATAATGCAGGTCTGCATTATCTTCCGGCCAACCGAGTGTGGAGAACGGCCAGAGCCATGACGAGAACCAAGTGTCTAACATATCTTCGTCTTGACGAATCGGTATGTCGGCGGCAATACCGAGTTTCTTACGCGCTTCTTCTTCGTTGCGTGCCGGGACATAATTGCCGTCCGGTGCATAATAGACAGGAATACGATGTCCCCACCAGATCTGGCGTGAGATACACCAGTCGCGGATGTTTGTCATCCAATGTTCATACACTTTTGTCCATCTGTCCGGATGGAACTGTACTTTACCTTCGTGCACTACACGCAACGCCGGAGCCGCAAGTGGTTTCATCTTCACAAACCACTGATCCGATAACCATGGCTCAATGATAGTGTGGCATCTGTAGCACTTGCCAATGTTGTGTACATAAGGTTCGGTTTTCAATAAAAAGTTTTGAGCTTCTAAATCTTTTAAAAGTTGTACACGGCATTCAAAACGATCCAAACCTTCGTACTGTTTTGGAACAGATGAATTAAGGTGCGCAGTTTCATCAAAAATATTTAATTGCGGAAGTTCATGCCGCTGGCCAAGAAGAAAGTCGTTGGCGTCGTGCGCAGGTGTCACTTTCATTATGCCGGTGCCGAAGCTTAGATCGATATAATCATCAGCAATGATTGGAAGTTTGCGCCCAACGATTGGTAGAATTGCCGTCTTGCCAATCAAATGCTTGTAGCGTTCATCTTTGGGATGGACGCAAAGCGCAGTATCGCCGAGCATTGTTTCCGGGCGTGTTGTGGCGATTATCGCATGCTCGTCTGATCCGACAATCGGATACTTAATATAATAGAGACTACCGTTTGATTCCGTATGATCAACCTCGTCGTCGCTGAGTGCGGTTTGATGCTGCGGACACCAATTGACGATATACTTGCCGCGATAAATGAGTCCTTTATCAAATAATCGTATGAAGACTTCTTTTACCGCATTCGATAATCCTTCATCCATAGTAAATCGTTCGCGTTCCCAATCGCAGGAAACGCCGAGTTTGCGAAGTTGCTGGATGATGGTGCTGCCGTATTTTTCACGCCATTGCCAAACGAGTTCAACAAATTTTTCCCGGCCGAGATCGTGGCGATGCTTGCCTTCTTTGGCGAGAGATTTTTCAACGGCATTCTGAGTCGCAATGCCGGCGTGGTCGGTCCCGGGAATCCAGCATGCTTCAAATCCCTGCATGCGTTTCCATCGAACGAAGACATCTTGCAATGTATTATTCAGCACATGACCCATCGTAAGGATGCCGGTAATGTTCGGTGGGGGAATGACTACCGTGTATGGTGTTTTATCTTTATTAACGGTTGCGTGAAACAGCCGGTTCGATTCCCAGAAGGAATACCATTTGTCTTCAACTTCTTTTGGATTATATGCTTTAGAAAGTTCTTGTTGATTCATACTATCATATCTCTGGACTTGTCTGCGCAAGCTTATAAAGAAAATAACGAGAAGGAACGCGAAGAGTATTCTTCTATTATCTCTACGATCTATTGCGCTTTCTGCGGTTAAAAATCTTCAATCATAATAAGCAAAAATTATGGAACGAAATCAACGACAGGAAGGAAAATGCAGAAACTTATGCAGATTGGATTTGTGTGGTAATTGTTGTCTCAGGTTGCATCGCCGCTTCGTGTCGATTAATGAGTTCGCGTGCAAGTTCCAAATAAGCCAGTGAGCCTTTAGACGCGGCGTTGAAAAGCACAGCAGGTTTGCCGTAAAAGGATGCCTCTGCAAGTTGTGTATTCTTCGGAATGATTGTATTGATCAAGTACTTGCGGAAACGTGATTGCAATTCGCGGTCAGTTATTTCCGCGACTTTCGTGTGCGGTTCGTACATGGTTTGAAGTATGCCTTCAATTTGCAGACTCTTGTTTGCGGCTTCGCGAATCCAGTCGAAGTACTTAATTAGTTTGTCAATACCTTCCAGCGAGAAATGCCCGGACTTAATTGGTATGAGTACTGAATCAGCGCAAGTTAGGGCATTTGTTGTCAACCCGCGGAGGAACGGCGGCGTGTCGATAATAACATAATCATAGTGCGGTGCAATAGTGCGAAGGATGTTTTTCAGTAATGTGCGATTTTCAGCGAGACGCATCATACGCTCTTCCGCTTGTTGCGAAGTAATATTTGTGGGAACGAAATCCAAGAATGCAATGTCCGTTCGGTGAATCACCTGAGCCATCGAGTGCATGAAGTTGAAGACTTCATATAACCCGCCTTTGGTCTTCTCCGGCGTGAAACCGAGCGACATACTGCATGCGCCAAATGGATCCGTGTCGATGAGCAGGACGCGTTTTTCAAGAACAGCGAAACTTGCGGCAAGGTTCACTGCTGTCGTTGTTTTCCCAACGCCACCTTTTGGAATCGCTATAGTTATGATTTTAGTCAATAGAAGCTTTCAGTAATCAGTTATCAACAATCTGCTTTCTTCTATTATAAATCAACTTTCGTTTCGTTCCTATTGCACGCTTACAGATAAAGATGTTAATATGTTTTTATTGGCGTCAAGCAATGAAGCTTCTAATTTATCGCCATGTTCTACCCGCGAGACGCCTTCCGGTGTGCCGGTGAAAATAATATCTCCCGGTTCAAATGTGACGAACTGTGAGACGTAGGAGATAACCTTGTCGACAGGGAAAACAAATTTACTAGTATTAGACGATTGTCGGAGCTTTCCATTGATGAACAATTGTATATTGAGTGAACCCGGATCGCCGACCGTTTCGGCCGGAACAAATTCCGAAACAGGAGCTGAAGTATCAAATCCTTTAGCAAGCGCCCACGGAAGGCCTTTTTTCTTTGCTTCATTCTGAATATCACGCATCGTCATATCAAGCCCAATTCCATATCCTGCAACATGCTTCAAAGCGGCAGAGCGATGGATGTTGTTTCCTCCTTCGCCAATTAGTACAGTCATCTCAACTTCATGGTGGACTTCGTTCGATATTTCAAAAATGATAATTTGTCCACCATCATAAATAATTGCGCTCGGAGGTTTGAAGAAAAACACAGGGGAGGTGGGTACTTCAAATTTCATCTCTTTGGCATGTTTAGCATAATTCTGTCCGAGGCAAATGATTTTGCCCACTGTATAAAGTTTATCCGTGCCGCGAAGAATAACTGATTTCATTGAGCTGTCCTTACATTGGACTCAATATAATGAAGCGGTAGAAGAATGGCAAATAGAGAAAAATACAAAAGCCCTGTCACATCACGGCGGCAGGGCTTTATTGAGTGATCACTACTGTGTTTTACTTCAAGAGGAGCATTCGTTCGGTTTTTGAAAAACTGCCGCTTTCCAGCCGATAGAAATACACTCCGGAAGATATTGCTACACCATTGTTTGTTTTTCCGGTCCACGTTGTATGATAGACACCGGCATCTTGAACTTCATCTACTAATGTTGCAACCGAGCGGCCGAGGATATCAAATATCCGAAGTTTTACAACTCCTTTTATTGGAATGCTGTATTCGATGTTCGTGCTCGGATTGAATGGGTTGGGATAGTTTTGCCTAAGCATAAATGAAGTTGGCAAAGCACTAGAAATGCGTTCGACATCTGTTACAGGTACTGCAATCTCCGCCGTGACAAATAAATTATAATAGGTTGTAGTATATGAAGTAGCATAATTCGGATCATCCCTGTTGTACCATCTTAATAAACCGGTTGCACCTATTCGATATGATGAAGTACGCTTGATATTTGATGATGCATTATTATCAATCGTGATTTGAAGTGTGTCGCTGCTATTAGTATTTTCAAGCACAACTTGAAAATCTATACCGGCTGTGACGGTTACACTGGCAGAAGAAAAATCGATCACATTTGCGACTCCGGGACTCAATGAACTGAATGGAACGAGAACACTGCTACCAATCTGTGTGCTACCGGGGATATAACCCACACTTCCTGTTATACTATTAAATGTGGTAACTTTCAGATTTCCAGTTCCTTTGATTGCACTTGCTCCACCATTTATATTTACAGCAACACTTGTAAGTTTGCCGCTTGTTGTTGGAGTGAAACGTATAGCAAGCTTCTGGTTACCACTGCTTGTTATGGGAGTATAACCTGCTGCTGCTCCACTATAATAGGACAGTACTGAACGACTTGATCCTGATGCACCAACCGCACTTGCCATTGCTTTGTAGATATCCATTTTGCCATTTCCCCATGATGCGTTCCATACAGTGGAAGTAAAGGCATCAGTCCGGGCAGTATTGATTAAATATTTCTTGATCGTATCGGCTGTCAATAATGGTTTTGCACCGAGCAGTAATGCTACTCCTCCCGTAACATGCGGACACGACATACTTGTGCCCTGATCGAGGAAATATTTATTATTAACAATAATTTGTGATGTTGATTCAGTAATATCATTGCTGGATAATGCGGCAACAATACCTTGACCCGGAGCAGCGATGTCTGGTTTTTGTCTGTTATCAGCCGTCGGTCCAATACTACTGAATGATGAAATATTGCTGGTCCGGTCTGCTTCATTATAGCTCTCATAACTTCCCCCGCTTGTAACCCAACTGTACTTTGTCTCATAAGCGCCAACTGTAATTGCACCAGCGGCTGTTCCGGGCATTGCCACGGTTTTGTTTGTATTGCCGTATGGAAGAGTCGGCGAAACATCGTTGGTGCCAAGGTCACCGTCAATCCAACCGTCATAGGTAACCGAGCTGCCTGTTCTGGCAATCGTGATTGTCCATGTCCCGGATTTAGGTGGAGCAGAGGCAATTGCATCGTGGATCCACACACCAGTGTGACGATGCTGGTTTTGAGGTTCAATGCTGTTCCATGTATCTATTGTACCATCTGCCCCAGGTACTCCATCAAGTTCCCCGGTTGCTGGAGAAGTGTATACTAAGCCTGTCGGTGATTTTATTGTCAAGCTTACTGCATTTGTGTCCTGCAACCAAATATCGAGTTGGAAATAGTCATTCTCTGTTCCAGAATTTTGTGTATACGTCGGCACTGCCACTTTTATTGAATCAGACGAATGATTGGTTATAGTTCCGTTGACATGGATTGGATTTGCACCATCATTACCGGCAGAGATACACACTACGCGTCCGGAGTTCCTAACAAAATTGTTTACCACAACCTCTTCGGGATCTGTTCCATCGTGTGAACCGATTTGACCTCCGAGACTCATATTGACAACAATCGGTTCATTATTTAATGCCGTTGCTTTATTCTGTGCATAAGTCAAAC
>Ga0182027_10013983_pt1 | contig 11139 bp, 14 predicted proteins | sample 712E1DmetaG_FD_121300 | JGI IMG/M metagenome (GOLD analysis project Ga0182027, IMG submission 121300) | Permafrost microbial communities from Stordalen Mire, Sweden - 712E1D metaG (Illumina Assembly) | ecosystem: Environmental > Terrestrial > Soil > Wetlands > Permafrost | place: Sweden...
AAGGAAACGATTGTTTTCCATGAATCCTTTGGAAGAACTGTTTGTTGTAAAGCGTTTGTATCAGCTACAAATGCACCGCTTGATGCCACGCTTTGATTTATTGGAAGTAATGTTGAACCTATTAAACCACCTGCACTATCATAGAAAGTAAAGTTGATATACCATTTTTGATCAAAACTTGTCGGGTTAATATTTACTCCCGATGTTTTTACATAAGCGCCGACAAGTATATCAACATTCGCATAATGCTGTGGTGACCAAAGATCGCACATATTAGTTGAAACCCAGGCAGCGGAATCACTTGTCACGCTGGGTTTTACTATTTTTAATGAATGTCCCATACTTCTGGATTGATCAGTTGCCCAGGTTAATGTAGCGCCTGAAGGCGTGTTACCAATCGTGAAGTATGATGGAAGAGTACTTTCGAATCCTCCAATTGCACTAAACTGACTTAACTGTGCATAGCTTGTGTTCCAGTCTCCAATTAAAAGCCAGAGAACAGGAAGAATAAACCAGCATAGTCTGACACTTTTTCTCATAGATCCTCCTAAAGAATTTATTGTGATGTTATTAGAACTATTTAACTGTTCGGTGTTACCATAAATTTAATAGCGGTTTCATCTAACAGACCGTTAAATAAGTCTTGTATTTTCTCCTGCTTTAACGGGACAGGATACGGATTGAATATTTCAACATTTATTTTGTTATTAACAATGAGATTGACGGACGACTGAAATGTATTAGGGTTAAGGAGAGAACTCTTTAAAGTAAGTTCTTTATGGAAGAAAGACTGGAGATAAACAGTTATAGCTGCAGAGTTATTTGCCAATCCAAATATCAGAACTTTCCCTCCCTTTCCGGCAAACCTCATGGCACTTTCAGCAGCGGCCTGATTTCCGACACATTCAATTACAGTATCGGCGCCACCAGAAGTGATCTCAATAATTTTTTCTGTGATATTTATTTCAGAAGAATTCAAAACGAAATCCGCGTTCAGTTTTTTTGCCATCTTACGTTTTGCTTCCAGGGGATCAAGGAGAATAACTTTGGAGGCGCCGCGTAACTGAGCAAGCTGGAGCATAATAAGGCCAATAGTGCCTGCGCCAATTATAACAACCTGTTCGCCGGGAATAATATCAGCCTGATTTATTCCATGGATGCAGCAGGAGACCGGTTCGGCGAATATAGATTTACTGAAGGGGAAATTTTTAGGCAAGAGATGAGCTTGTGTAACCGGGACGACAGAGTGTTTGGACATACCGCCGTTAATTGTAACTCCGAGAGCTTTAAGATTTTCGCATAAATTTATTTTGCCTGCTCTACAGTAAGGACAATAACCACAATGGATATTGGGGTTAATAGCAACAAAGTCACCGATGTTTAATTTTTCGAGTTTACTTCCAGATTCAATGATTGTACCGGTATATTCATGTCCAAGAACAACCGGAGCATTGGCAGGAGCTTCCCCTTTAAATATATGGAAATCAGTACCACAAACTCCGCACCCATCGACATGGATCAGCAATTCATTCGACCGGAGTTTTGGCAACATTAGTTCTCCAACCTCTATCTCATGCGGACCATTAAACAAGAGTGCTTGCATTTATTTATCTGAATTTATTTTTTAGTTTTTAATTCACACACAGAATTTCTTTCGACTAACTCAACAGGAACCAATATTTTTTTCTTAGTCGATTTTTCATTTTTAAGCATATCAGCCATTAACCTGAGAACCTCAATTCCCATTTCATGTTTGGGAACGCTAATAGTTGAAAGTGGTGGGTCAAACGAAAGATCCGCCTCGACATCATCAAAGCCAATTACTGAAATATCATTAGGAACAGAGTAACCGTTTTCTTTCAAGAATTGCATAACGCCAATAGCCATAGCATCATTGCAGGCAAAGATTGCCGTTATTTTATTATTCTGAGCGAGTAATTTTTTTGCAGCATTAAAGCCATTTTCCCGGGCAGTATAGTCTTCATCGACGACATAATTAAGCTCGGAATATGGAAGGCCGGCATTTTCTATGGCAGTTTTAAATCCAAGGAAGCGGTCGCTTAGACTGGGGTGACTGATATCGCCGGCAACGAAGCCGATATTTTTATGTTTATTTTGAATCAGGTATTGGGCAGCTTTCATGCCCCCGGAAACGTTATCAATCAGAACGACAGGATAGTCACACGCAGGGATATAATAATCAACGAAAGCCAGGGGGAGTTTATATTTTTCAACCTGAGTAATTATTGCGGGGGGGACTTTACCGGCAATAATAATCCCGTCAATATTTTTTTCCAGTATAAATCTTGGAATTCTGTCTTTAATGTTATAGTCGGCGGGAATGGTAGTTAGCAGAATGTAGTATTCATATTTGCGGGCTTCAAATTCAGTCCCGAGGAAAATTCTTGTATAGAATGGTTCAGAGCGAAGGAAGTGGTCGTCAGTCAGAATAAAACCGATGTTACCGGTTTTCCTGGAAACGAGTCCACGAGCCGATCTAGAGGGGTGATAATTTAATTTCTTGATCGCTTTATTTACGCGCTGACTTGTCAGTGCGGAAATTCTGTTATGCTTATGAAGAACTAAAGAAACAGTAGCGATAGAAACATTAGCTTCCTTTGCGACATCTTTTATAGTTGGCATAGAAATAAAATCTAGTTAAACGTTTAACCTATTTTAGTAAATTAATAAATACAAGTCAAGAGAAAAGTGCATTAATTGAAAGAATTAATACAAAATATGGGGTGTGGTTGGTTAAACGTTACATGTGATTTGGCGTGTGTTCTAAAATACCGATCAGATTTGCATTTGTGAGGGGGGAGACAGGGCAATGGATTGTTGGGGGAAGAAAAGTAAAAAGGCAAAAGTTGAAAGTTGAAAGTTGAAAAGAAGGAATGGAATACTGGGGCAACAAATAAAGACCTTGTCTTTATTTGTTAAAATAATGATCGCAGTTATAAATAAACCGCATGGATCTCCACCTCCGCGGGAATGACAAATGAAGATGTCGGAAATGATGATTTCTAGTTTACATAATGGGGGTGGTCATTAGCATTATTGGATTGATGGAGAAAAAATAAAGACGATTCCTTTATTAATTAAGATAATAACCGTAATTATAAATAAGCTGCATGGATCACCTCGGGCGGGCGCGGGGATGACAAAATAGATGGTGTATATGACAACTCTATGCTTACATATTCAACCAATATGTAACTGCAATTTTAATACTAACTTAATTAGGGATATTTTCTTTATAATTTAACCGTATTTACACTTTATATTAGTCCTTGTTATCCTTTGATATTACATTATTTTTCATTTTTTTGTTACTTATTTGTTACTTATTGATTATATTTGTAAGGAAAAGAAAATAAAGGAATGGAAAATGAGCATAACAATAAGACAGAAACAACTTTCTGATAAGAGAATTTCTCTTTACTTGGATATTTATAACATGGGTAACAGACGATATGAATTCCTTAATCTATACCTTACTAAAGACAAGGAACAAAACAAGGAAATAAAGAAACTTGCTGAACAAATCAGATCAAAAAGGACACTTGATCTTGCTAATTCTTCTTTCGGTTTCATTCCAGAATTTAACAGAAAAGTTTCTTTAATAAAATTTTTTGAGAAATTTGCTGATAATACTGAAAAATATTCCAATATCAGAAGCTCATTAATTCATCTTAAAAATTATATTAATTCTGAAGATATTAAATTCAGTCAAGTTGATGTAAAATTCCTTAATGGCTACAAAGATTATTTAGTTAAACAGGTTTCCAGTAATTCGGCTAATACATATTTCTCGATTCTCAAAAGAGTTTTTAGAAAAGCATTTAGGGAAAACATTATTAATCGGGATATTACAGCTAATGAAGATAACATAAAGCTGAAACCAAGAATAAGGGAATTTCTTGAATTAGGTGATGTAGTTAAACTGTCTAATACTGATTGTAAAATACATGAAGTAAAGAGAGCTTTTTTGTTCGCTTGTTTTACTGGATTAAGATTTTCAGATTTGACAAACTTACAATGGAAGAGCATTAAGGCAGACAATTTAGAATTAAGACAAAAGAAAACTAATGAATCAGTTTATATTCCATTAGCTGAAACAGCCAAAAAAATACTATTTGATATTGATCATTCTAATCTATTACAACACCCAGAAAACAAAGTATTTAATCTACCCTGTAAGAAATATTATAATGACATACTAAAATTATGGTTTAAGGAAGCAAAGATTCAAAAAAATGCAAGCTCTCATGTTGCAAGACATACATTTGCAGTTTTGAATATTACAGCCGGAAATGCAATTTATACTGTATCAAAATTGATGGGACATAGAAACCTTAGAAATACTGAAATATATTCCAGGCTTATTGATGAAAAGAAGAAAGAGGCTATAGATAAACTACCAATTATCGAGATAAATCTATGAGAAGTAACAATAAAACTGGATTATTCAAAAGAGATTTTTATGAAGAAAATCATTATCAGGAAAATCTAATAAATGAAAAAATAATTAAAACCCAAGATAAACTTATACAATTACTTCAAAAACACATCAAAGCTTCAAGGGAATCAAATAATGAAACTGACATAAGACATTCTCAAGAACTTAATGCTCTTGAAAAAGAATTAAACAATGCAAAAACTAAATTAATAAGGAATCGATTAAAAACGGACAAACTTGAATTATATTTAAAGATAATCAAAGAAATAGTTAAAGATGAAGTCATTCAACACAAGCCAAACATTTCAAAAATATGCAAATCAATAGAAATAAAAGAGACCTTAAGTTTTAACTTATATCAAGATTTTGATAAATGGAAAAGAAGGAATCCAAAATTATATGAAGAAATTAAAAAAGAAGTAACTTTGGGATAAAGTAATACTATTTGCATAAATATTAGCAATTAAACACTTGGGAGATTAAATAATTTACATTTTAAATGTCGTATTATTTTGACATTTAATAGTGCTCTATAAATCCTATGTTTTATTTCATTTATTTGTACCAACAATTTTAATAATTAAAATAAAAGGTACAAGAAATGAACAAAAACAATTTAGAAGCTTTACAAAAAAACATTATACAACTGCTTAGTAATCAAAGAGAAAAGCCATACACTATTATCGAGGCCAGTGAATATCTAAATTTATCAAAATCTTACCTCTATAAACTAACATCGAAAAGAGAAATTGCGTACTATAAACCAAATGGAAAGAAAATCTATTTTACTAAAGCTGATCTTGATGGGTGGTTGTTAAGGAAGCCATCACACAGCAAGGAACAAATAGAGCAAATAGCAATTGACTATCTCCAGGGAAGGAGGAAATAATGGATAATAAAAATTTAATAACATTAAATGTAAAACTAGCTATATACATTATTATTAAAATATTTATTTGTTCTTATAATAAAGCATTGACCTGTATAACTTTGGAGTACGCCCATGTATTGTAGTATCCACGCGAATGTATATTTCCGACAAGATGAACAGGATGTATCTAATTACCTAAATAAAGTTAATTATATCTATGATCGACACACTGGTGATTTAAAGGGTTATACAGGAAAATTGCAGAATAATTATCTAATAACTATTAAGAATAATCATTTGTTGATTAAAAATTCACTGGCAACATACTATCTTGGTAACAATTTTGATACATTAACATTTTCTCAAACCAAAGAAGCAATTGAAAAATTAAGCGATGATCTTCATCTTGATATGGGCGATGCTATAATTAGAAGGGTAGATTTTGCAAGTAATTTTGTAATGAATGAACCCCCACAAAATTATTATAGTTCATTAAGTGAAGCGAATAATTTAAATCGTCACCAAATGAATACTACTTTATATTTTACTAATGATAGTAGGTCATTAGTGTTTTATGATAAATCAGTTCAATATAGGGAAAAATTATTGCCTATTCCCGAAGATTATAAGGACAAAAATGTGTTTAGGTATGAAAGAAGATTAAAAAAGATATCTAAACTAAAATGGCAACTTAAAGATTTATATAAAAGAAACATTTATAATAATTTACTAAAAGAATGGAAAGATGATTATGAATCAATCAGGAAATCACCTTCTTATAAATTAAGGCAAAATGCTTTGCGTTTGTATAAGTATAAATATTTGTGTTCAGTGGCCATTAAATATTATATATATGATTTAGTGGGAAAAGAAAATTATTTCCAGATACTTGATCATGAATGTCGGAAGAAAAACATTAGCAGAAGCACCAAAAAAAACCACAAAGATAGGATAATGAATATTCTTTCTTTGCCTGAATTATATGAAGCCAACGAATTAATTGTTGAATTAAATAATAAAGTTAATGAAACATATGAAGAGCACATGGGATAACTAGTGAATTTATTATAACAAATTTAATTTAAATATTAGTCTAATAATTATGAAGAATGCTCTGACGATTTATAGCCTTTGGTATATTGGTTACGAAAATATAAAATAGTTGCAATTATTATTATGATTAAAATGATAGACATTCCATATTTAGTTGTGTCGGGAATTTCTTCATCAATGATAGTCCCTACAAATCCATATTTTGTTATATCACCATAAGTATAGCCACTATATTCAGGAATTTCTGTTTTAAATACACTGAAGATGTAATAATTGGTACGAGTTGTGTAAGTCATAATCTCTAAAACTGGCACTTTGGATGGGAAATCTTTTTGAGAAAAGGGAGAGTTAGACTTGATTAAATTTTTGTAATAAGAGTCAAAATCATCTTTAGTAGGATTTAATATTGCCAAAATTACAAGGACAGCAAATACACCAGTAAAAATTTTCATAGAAAACTTCCTTTATTTAATTAAATGCAGTTTGCAGAGCACTAAGGAAAATACCGATTATGATTCCAAGAATTAGAAATTAAAGAAGTAATTACAATATTATTCATTTAAAATTAAAAATATTACCTCTAAATTTGTATAACCATATATAAATTTATATAATGTTTAAGTTGAAGTTAAAAATGTGGGGAAAGAACCACCTTATTATTAGCTATTTAAAATGCAGAAAAAGAGTAACTGTTTAAAAGGAAACCACTTAAAAGGGTTCTAGTGGGGATAAGATTATAATTAGGTACTACATTCTAAACAATATTTAATTAAATGGATATTTAACCAAAATTATATTAACTGTTGTAATAAGTCGTTAGTAGGTGGAAACAATTTTGCTAACATGTGGATTCTAAGTGGATATTGTTTTTAAGTTATTGAGCAATCTTAAAAAAAAACAAAAAGAGATAAAAAAACATATAATCAAGCAAGTTGAGTCTAAAGACAGATATTATTATATCCACATTAAATTAATCACAAATTCTTTCCTTTTATAAATCAAATGCCAGTGCGAAGGACTAATCTAATATTCAAAAGAGTATTTATTAAAATGGCCACAATCCTTTCCTGAATATTATTTCGTTTCCATCTTCTTGTAATCTTAGAAATCCCAGATAATCATTTTTTAATTCCCCAATTAGTTTTTCTCTTTTGTTTAATAAATTGACCATATATGTATTTTCAGAATTCATAACCCTTTCAGATTGCCATCTCCCTTTGTTTATATAAGTCCAGTTTTTATCACTAGATATCGCTACATAATTTTTGTAACAACCGTAGGGTAAAAAACATATTGATGCCATAAAGAACCGGGAGTAATATAAGACCATGAACCGATTAATCTTTCATCAAAAATGTTTGATATCGAGGTTGATTTTTGTCTTAAAGAATAAGGAGTAATGTTAAACCATGAGCGTAAACTTTCATCTAATGGCACTTGAAAATAGTATTTCCCTATAATTAAAAATATAATAAAGACTATTGGTATAGCTACATACAGGATGGTTTCTGTTGAATTCTCCTCAAAAAAACTACCTAAATACCCATACTTAACTAATTTATAACCTAAAACCTCAGTTTTATATATACTAAAAACATAATAATTAGTTCGTTCTGTGTTATTTACCATTATAGCAGAAGAAACATTTCGTATTTCGGGAGTTAATTGAGAACTTGGATTATTTTCTTTAATCAATTTATTGCAATAATTTCCATAGTCATCTTTAGAAGGGTTTAAAATTGCCAAGATTCCCAACACAACCATAAGACCTATTAATATTTTCATTTAATAATTCTCTAATTAGTTTTATTACAAATGATATTCTTTGAAATTTATGCGGAAGTTTGTCGGAGGATAATCATAAAAGCTGAATATATTCATTTTAACTCCGAGCTTTTAGAACAGGATTAAATATATCGAATAGGTAACTGGAAGTCAAAATTGTTTAAAAAGTATTTTGTCTAACAAAATGTAATTGTAATATAAACAGTATGATACTTGAGTCACTTGAATAATTTTTATAAATTATGATTACAAAAATAATTGCTCAGATTTTGCAACCATAAATACACTTCTAAAGGAGCATTAAATGAAAGGATTCGGCACTCTCTTAGTTATAATATCTTTATTTCTTGCTTATTATTCAATTACCATGCAAACAACTGTTAAAGTTGAAGGACTCAAAGATGAGGTTATTAATTTAGGTTTTTTGCAAGATCAACAATTAACAGCATATTCAGCTGGAATATTATTCCTTGCTGGGGTTATTCTTTTGGGTTTTGGATATTCTAATAATTCCTCAAACGAAAAAGTTAGTATGAGCCAAAAGGAAATTGATATGGTGAATCCAAAGCAAACTAATCCAATAAATCTTTGTACTTGGTGTTACACAGTTATTCCCCCGAATAATAACAAATGCCCAAAATGTGGCAGGGGTTCTTACTAATACATTCTCCCATAAAATGCAGCAGGATTGTCATAAAGATAGCCCCAACCCATAAAGTTTTTAACAGTTTTAGAAAAGATTGGTATAAAGACAATTACACAATTGAAACTTTCCTAGATAAGGATAATATAATGAAACAAACAGGAATAAAACTAAGTGCATTTGAGATTAGGGAAATTGACAAAATAAAGAAAGATTTGGATCTTTCAAGAAGTGAGGTGATACGCCGGGCATTAGTTCACTATATTGATTTTGTGAGAGAAAAAAAAGCAAAACTTGAGCATAGTCTATTGAAACATTAAAAGCTAAGATCAAGAAACTTGATAGTGTCTCAGTTTCAAATAAATGAATAATTTATTATATCCAAGTGGCGGGACATGTAATTGTTGAGCCATCACCAAGAGTTATGGTTTGATCGAATTGAGCTGATGCTAAATGGTTTTCTTTGATTTTCATTCCGAAGTGAGCCGCTCTTTTTAGTTCGTTTGCAGTTCTACCAAAGGGTGTAATTACAACGATTCTAATTAAAGGGAAATGTATTTTTATTTCTTCGATTGCAGGAATTAAATCACTATCAGCACTAATTAAATATGCTACGTCATATTTATCTTGTTGTGCCAATGATAGCAATTGGATTGCAATATTAACATCTGTTCTCTTTTCTTCATAGGTTTTATAAGTCCTTTGGCAGTTTCCGAGGCACTTTCTTGTAACCTCCTTAAATCTACCGAGTATTATTTCAATGCCTACGTTTTTTAGTGCTTTTATATATGTATTGTGCCTGGTCGCCTTATCGGAACTCCAGGGACATATAGCAGAAAAATAATAGGTTCCGACCAGACGATCTTGAGATTGGAGAAAATAGCTCGATAGTTTGACTAAGTTAAGCCATTTATACTTTGCAAGTCTTTGTGCATATTTGGGCTCTATTAAAGAATGGTATAAGTTAAACCCATCGATCAGAAATATTGCTCTTTTTGTCATTTTAACGCCTTAAAAATAAAAACCCCGATCCATGAAGAACCGGGGAGCAAAAAAACTTTAAAGGTTTTTAAGCGGGGATGTGTAAACTTAGAAATTGTAGTGTTGAATGTCAAGTAAAAAATTGACTACGCATCTAATAGTTTTGCCAAATCTTCAACATTCCATAAATGTTTAGATATTCCCGCTTGCCTTGCAGGGGTTACATTTAATGTTTTATGAATCCTTACAAAGTTATTACAAATAAAATGGAGACAGAGCATGAAAATGCAAATATTCTTGAAATTCCTAAAAGTGTGTAGACAATATCAACTATACAATAATTATTGAACCTTGCCTCTCTAAAAGGCTTAAAAGCGATAGTTAACCGTTCATTTCAACAAAAAGTATCTTGTAGCTCAGTATTATTTATTTCTTCCAAAGCTTTTTTCCCTTTAGTCAACTTCAATAATCTTGCTGGAATTATTTCAGCAGTAAATGGCTCAAACGAATCTTTAGTATGCATATTTCTTGTGTTTTGGAAAAAATCATAGTTTACAGTTACATTATCAATTATTGGCTTACAAATATTTATATCCCAAAAAGTTGTTACATCAAAGAAAATAGAATATTTTGTGGAGCGTTTCAAAGAATTGGAATAATCACCGAAATAATCTTTCCCAAAATTAAACTTTAATACTCCTTCACCCTTAAAACCACCAAACAACAAACCGCTAGAATTTTCGTGATAATCATCAGCCAAAAAATCTTTCTTGGTAATATCAAGATTATATAGTTTCCTGGGGGATTTACAATCTTTTTTTGTCCAATTTAGATACAATTTTCCCTTTGTAAGTTCTACTTCCTTCCAATGAGGATACAGATATTGCTTTGTATATTCCAATAACTCTTGTATATCGTTTACATCTTTAGTAAAAATACAATTATCTAATTCATCTTTTATTTCAATTTTTTTAGGTTCAGTTATTCCTTTATAATCAGAATAATAAATAGATTCCGAATTAAATTTTTCAACAGCTTTTCTATCCTTTTCATACCACTTATTATACATTATATTTATTTCATTAGGATTTTTTTTTGCGTCTCTTACAAAATCCGAATTAGTCCCATAAAGATTCAGACTAATGTATTTACCAAAGAGGTGAATTTTTAGTCCATTCATACTACCCACCAACGAAATATATTAAATTTATATTTGGCTTGATCTATTATCTTTCTGGAAATAAATCTAGTTCTATTACCCCAAAAGGTTGAATATGTCCCTAATACTTTAACTCTATAATTACCATATAATTTAAATGGGAAAAGAAAAAACATATAAGACTTATA
>Ga0182027_10013984_pt1 | contig 11139 bp, 8 predicted proteins | sample 712E1DmetaG_FD_121300 | JGI IMG/M metagenome (GOLD analysis project Ga0182027, IMG submission 121300) | Permafrost microbial communities from Stordalen Mire, Sweden - 712E1D metaG (Illumina Assembly) | ecosystem: Environmental > Terrestrial > Soil > Wetlands > Permafrost | place: Sweden...
GAGTTCCGGTGAGCACCAAACCGCCCAAAACTGCCATCCGCAGCCAACGACGCAACCAACATTCCCGACTCAATTCAAGCCGAATCCCTCGTGCAATGAGTTTTCTGCCAGACACTAATTAGGCTTAATTGACCTCAATTTCGCCCCCTTTCCCCAACAAACCCAACGGAGTGGCGGGGTGCTGGAGTAATGGAGAGGCGGCCAAATTGAGCCACCCTTCACCGCGCGACTCCATCACGCCGCCCGCCATCTTCCACGCAATCGGGCTGAAGAATCCAACGCAAAGGCGCAAAGGCGCAGCGCGGCAAGCCGCAACCAAAACGCCGAGTCTGAATTGAAAATTTGTCATTGAAAATTTGTCATTTGTCATTGGGGAAGACCGTTCGGGAAATTTTGCCAAGAATGCGCAATTCTCGGGAATAGCACCGCAAAGCACTTCAGATTTCAGCCTTTTTCTTTGCGCCTCTGCGTCTTCGCGCCTTTGCGTCAAATCCGGGATCCACAATTGCCGGGTGGGATCCTCTTTCGCCCCGCCGCCATCGGACCTTATGAACTTGGCCATACGCAACTTAGTATAGAGCGTAAGGCTGGATTGTCAATTGGAATATGAAAATATTTAAGTCCGATTGAAAAGCGGCTAATTTTAGCCACTTGCCCACAGCCAGCCGCGCAAGCGGGGCTTTCAGACCTCCTCCAAAATCTTCCTTTTGGCCGCCTCGTATTCGGCGTCGTTGACCAGGCCATCCTGGCGGAGCTTTTGAAGGCGGCGCAGCCGTTCGTCGAAGGGCAGTGGTTCGGCGGGCGGCGTTTTGCCGGATGGCGAAATGCCGGCTTCATCCAGCGCGTCCTTGAGGACTCCGCCGCCCATCCGGGACCAGGGTTCGACATCTTTGCGGGCTTGCTCGGGATCGAGCTTGATGCCGGAACCGGCCAGTCCCATCCGCCCCGCTCTCTGCAGAAGCCCGCCTGCAAACATCAATCCCATGCCAATGAACGCGAGCGCCATTGTCGAGCGCGCCGTGGACTCAAAATGATCAAAGTTCCCAAAATTGATGAAAAATGTGACGAACGTCGAAAGAAAGGTCAATAACCCCACCACCGACACCGCCATGCCGATATAGTAGATATTCTTCCTTTCAGGCGAGGGTTGTCGGGTTGGCGGCATATTATCTGCGGATGAATTTGGGCCGGTTCAGGCTCTTTTGCAAGAGCTTTTCCCGGCCGCATCACAAAATGCGCTCGCGCCACCGACCGGGAGTGGCCTATGATGGGCAGCGAATTATGAAGCGATTAACTATTTTCGCCATTGTGGTCTTTCTGGTTGTGTTGAATTACTTCTTCTGGCGAACGGAGCCGACCGGTGGGTCACATGGTGTGCCGGCCAAATCAGATCTTGCGAGTTTCTACACGGCCCTCAGCATGTTCGAGATTGACAATGGTCGGTTTCCTACAAGAGAGGAAGGTCTGGATGCACTGATACATCGGCCGGGGACAATTCCCGAAGGCGCCAAATGGCACCGATATCTTGATGCGGACAAGCTGCCGAACGACCCTTGGGGGAGACCTTATGTCTATGAAATCCCCGGCAAACACAACCCTGATGGATACGATGTCTATTCGCTGGGACATAACGGAAAGGGAGGCGCTGAAGCGATTGGCAACTGGATCGACCCAGGCCCCGTCGTGGTGGTGTACACCTCGCAGGATGAAGTCTATGCCGAGCCGATTTTGAAGGATTTTGAAAAGCAAACCGGCATCGAGGTGAAAACGGTGTTTGACAGCGAGGCGGTGAAAACGGTTGGTTTGGTCAACCGGCTGTTGCAGGAGAAGAGCAATCCTCAATGCGACGTTTTTTGGAACAATGAGGAATTTCGCACCCGGCAACTGGCCTCCCGCGGCGTCTTTCGCGACACCGACCCTTGGGCGCCTCTGGGCTATCGAACCCGGCGGATGGTCATCAACACCAATTTCATCAAGGCTGGCGCCGCGCCGCGCGCCTGGAGCGATGTCACCAATAAAATCTGGTTCCACAAAGTCGCCCTGGCCTACCCGCTTTTCGGCACCACCTCCACTCATTTCCTGGCGCTGCGCCAGCTTTGGGGCGACGCGGCCTGGCAGTCGTGGTGCCGCGCCCTCGCGGCCAACGATCCCTTCGTGGTGGACGGCAACTCCGTGGTGGTCAAGCAAGTCGCGCGCGGCGAAGCCTGGATCGGGCTGGCCGATTCCGACGACATTGCGGACGCCCAGCGGGAGGGCGCGCCCATCCTGGCCCTGCCCGTCACGCCGGAAACGCTTTTTATTCCCAACACCGTGGCGGTGATTAAGAACTGTCCCCATCCCGAAGCCGCGCAACAACTTTTCATTTATCTGCGTGACAGCAAGATTTCCCAGCGCCTGGTGGACGCGCGCGCGCTGGAAGGCGCCACGCTGGCCCCGTCCGCCGCCGCCGCCGGACTGGCTGTCAACTGGGACCAACTTCTGCGCGACCTCGAACCCGTCACGGAAGAAACCAAACAGATTTTCTTGCGCTGAGAATCGTCTCTTTCCAAGCGCCGGAAGATGCGCTAGATTTTGATTTGTGGGCACCATAAGCATTAACGACTTGAAAAAGCAAACGGCTGGCCAATGGCTCAAGTCGGTGGACAAAGACGACCTGATTGTCACCTCTCAAGGCCGGCCGGTGGCGGTTTTGTTGCCCATTGATGCGAATAGTTTGGAACCCACCCTTTCGGCTCTTCGCAGTGTTCGCGCGGTGCAGGCTCAGATCGCGTTGCAACAAGCCGCCGATGCCAACGGGACTTCCGGCTTGTCCATGGATGATATTGACGCCGAAATCAAGGCCGCCCGCCAAACCCGTCGTCAGAAGTGAAAATTGTGCTCGACACCAACGTTCTTGTGTCGGGTTTATTGAACAGCAAAGGCAACCCTGCCGCGCTGTCAAAAGGACATCTGGAAAGCGAATTTGACCCCTGCGATCCAAATTCAACTCAACGCCAAGCAAACACGCAATTCGGCGAATAGTTGACTCACCGTTCGCTGGAACTCGGGATCGTTGCGATCACTTAGCCAGCCATTGCGCCACCACTGATAGTAGGGGACATGAACGATCTCCCATCCCGCTCTCCGCAAAACATCCACTCTTTCCAGATGTGCTTCTGAATATGAACGCCCGTCCTCCGTGAAGTGGTCTCGGCCATCGACTTCGACCGCAACGCAGGCCCCGTTGCTCCCGTTGAGCATCACGAAATCCAATCGTTTCTGTCCACAGCTTGAGACTCCCAGTTCGCGGCTGGCTTGAACTTGGTTGAATAGCTTAATGCGTTTTTCGCCTCCTTGCTGCTTGACAAATTCTTCAAGATAGTCGGCTACACGATGTTCAAACTCCGACTCGCAGAGTTCGCGATGCAATTTACGATTCCAATCCCAGCGATAGCGATGCACGGTAGTTGTGGCTTCCGCTCCGCCCGCTTCGTTTTCCTTTTTCGTGCGCCAGGACTTCCCGAAATGAGTCAGGTATGATTTGATGAGCCGCGCGTTGGACGGGATGCCACCGTAAATCAGGAAGGTGTAGTGGACTGCCCTGCTGGTCGCCACATTGAAGCGTTTGCGGTCTTCGTAATGGCCGCGCCCCCATCGGCTCAGACCGTCGAGACCAAGCGTGATGAAGATTATGTCCCGTTCGTTTCCTTGAAAGTCCTCTGGTGTTCCGACGAGCAAATGACAAAGCGCGATTTCAGAGGGGGCGAATTCCTCATTCACGCGCTCGCGGATGGCGTCTCGTTGGCTCGTGAGGAACGATATGACGCCTAGACTCGGCGGTCGCTCGTTCGTGAATCCGTGCGCTCTCAGGACCGGATCGTGTTCATAATGTCGGGCGCGAATTAGCATTATTAGCCATCGGAGCAATTCGTCAACTTCGTTCTCGACAATTTTCGTTTCGGCATCTCGTGCGCCACCAACTTCAATGGAGCTGAAACATTCAAGTTCAAGATTCTTAGGCACTTCTTTCATAAGCCGAAGCCCGCCGTCCGCTTGGTAGAAGGTATCGCTCGTGAAAGAGGCCAGTTGCGGGTAGCTGCGGAAGTGTTCGTTGAGTGTCGTCTTGGGAACCTTGCCCTCTTCAAGCGAGGAGATGAAATCAAGAATCGAGTGCTTGCTAACCAGCAACAAATGCTGGTCAGCGTCAAAATAGGAAACACTTGGTTGGGGGAAATGCTTGTTCCAAATCAATTCTTCAAACTGGCGGTTCAGCGTGAATAGGCCAGCCGCGTTAAGCCCGAGCTGCTTGTCGTCCCCGACTACGCAAATGCGTGAGCCACGGTAGAATGCCGGCACAATTTCAGCAATGTTAACCTGGGACGCTTCGTCAACCACCACCAAGTCGAACAGTTCGGGCTCGAAAGGGATGAACTCGCCGAGATGCCGCATCTGGCCAACCCACAAAGGAAAGGCCTCAATGACCGCCCCGAAGTCAATGCCGCGCATTTTCTCCGCAATGAGCGTGGGATTTGCATGGTGAATCATACTTCGGAACTTCTGAATTTCATCGCCATCTTGTTCGACTTTTCCGACAATGTGGGCCGCGAATTCGATTCTCGCCAATTCACTCTGTTGCTTTCGCAGATCCTCCCGTTTTCGATGGAGCGACTTGCGCGCTTGAGAGAGGAAGTCGGGGATCACCCCAGCACGCGACTCGGTGGCACGCTGGTAATCGTTAGTCAATTCAAGATGTTCGCGCAGATAGTTAACGGCTGCGAGATTCGGCGGAAGCCGCGATGAATCGGCAAAGAACTGGTTCACACAAGCTCCAAAGAACCGTCGCAGATGAAATATGGACTGCCTCGTAAGAACGCCGCCGGAAGCCCGAACGTCTTCACCGAGCAAGCGTTGAACCCGATCCAGAATAGCCAAAGCGCGACTGGGATTGGCTTCAGGAGAGAGTGTCAGACTGCCGGAATCTTCCGGGCCGAACCGTTCAAGGTAAGCCTTGCGATTTCGCTGTAGGCGTTCTTGCCGATGAAAGAAATCACGCTCCCATTCCAATGCCTTCTTGATTTGAGTTTCCAACTGGTCAACCTCTGTCAACAGTTGTTCAACCTTGCCGCGATGATGTGCCCTCTTACGACGAAGTTCTTCAAGCTCCGCGTGGCCATGCAACGTGCCGCACCTCGCAATCCACTGCTGAAGGTCACCACGCATTTCCTGTCTCTGCGCCGAGTCATTTGAAGCATAAATGACACTTCCCGCTCCGAGGAATTGCCTCAGCATGTCATACACTACGTCAATCGCTGGCTTCTTATGTGAGACCAGGAGCACCCGCTTCCTGAGAAATAAGGCGGCCAGCATGATTGCCGTGATTGTGTGCGACTTTCCCGTTCCGGGCGGGCCTTGGATGTAGGAAACCTCGTGGGTCCATGCGCGAAACACAGCGTCGCGCTGGCTGCGTGAAAGTGGAATGGGAAGCAACGAGATCGCTTTTGAAACTTCGTCGAGTGGCAGCAAGTCATGCCGAAAGTCCACCGGCTGCCCTTCCAAAATTCCCTCAAACAGTTTCGCGAGCAGTGGATTGTCAAACGGCATTGGAGGCCCTCCTCTCTGTCTGGCGTATCAGCGACGTCAGTGCCGTCATCGTGGTTAATTCACCGGCGGCCGGTGCGACAAAAAAGAAACGATGAGGAAAGAAGATAGCTGGGCGTTTTTGAACGAGTGCTTCCATCAGCCGATGGTCATAGGGTACTGCTGAAATGCTCACTTTGCGAAACTCCGGCACGTTGTCATGAATGTATTTCATGAGCTTGGAGAGCACACTTGGAGTGAATCGCCCATCGGGGTGCAAATCGTTGGCCAAGCGTTCGAAGTCGTTTTCCACTTCCGTGAACACAGCCAAAGTCGCGCCACCGACACCCACTTCAGGCACACCGGATTCGTCCCCCTCATCCTCTTGGACCTGGCCAAGAAACAGTGTCAGCAAATCGTAATTCAGAGTGATCGAATCCCAAATCGGCTCCATTGTTACGGAATTGGGTTTCTCATCATCCTCGGCGAGTTGAATGTTGCAGAAAGCAAGTGGGGCGGTTAGCCTCTTCATACCCTTTGGGGTTTCCTCTTGTCCCACGACCAAACCCAAGCCCAGCAATGGTCGGAGGGCAACACCGCGCGCTTCCGCATTTTGAATGTGCCTGAGTGATCCGAGCCAATGGCGAGGGCGATTTGGGTCGGGTTGGTCAAGTTGGTGGTAATATGGGTGTTGGCTGACGGGCTTACGATAAAGAACATTCTCCAGCCCTCCGCGTTGGAGAACTTTGCGGTTCACGTCGTGCAGGTATCGCAGGTAGGAAAGAATGGAGACCGCAGCCATGGAATCAGGCTCCTCAGAATTTCACGGACTCCTCCAGGCTGGTTTTCAACGCCTCAATTGCTTTTGTTGTACGTTGGGCTTCCGCCTGAACCTCCTTCGAACTTGTTTGGGTGATATTGGTGAGTTGTTTGGCATACAACTCTAGCCGCTCCAGCAAGTCCTTGGAATTTGTCTGTGCTATACCCGACAATTCCATCGTGGCTTGTTCTACGGCCTGGACGATGTTGCCTGACACCTCCCGCGCGGATTCCGCAGATGCCGTCGAGCTGGCTTGAATCGCAGTCTGAAGGTCCAACAAAGACGCGGCGATTTGCGTCATTTGGGCTTCGTTGCTCGAATGAATCGCCTGCAGAGAATTAAGACAAGCGGCGAGGGTTTGCCGTTGTTGCTCGAATTGCGCCAGAGCTGTCCGCTGCTTTCGCTCCAAAAGGGCGATTATTCCCACAACTCCAACAAGCAAAGCCACCAAGACGATTAAAACGTATGTTTCCATTTTGGTCCTCAAAAGTTGTTCTTTTCCGATAAACATTTGGACATGTCAGAATTGTATCAGGGCCTCGCGTGTTTGGGAAGCCTGAACTTGCGAATCTGGCGGGGAGGACTGCGAGCGTCGAGTTCTGAGGCGGAATGCGTGAGCAGTCCTCACCCGGATATTTCATGCCGCGCAGGAAATGCCTACAGTCTGGCGCGCCGACTTGCAGTCGGCTTGGGGATCGCGATGACGCTGAAAGCCGATTGAAAATCGGCGCTCCGAACCCGAAAGTGTGAAATATCCGGGCTCAGGGTAGGCGCGCTCACGCATCGTGCAGGCTGCGGAGTTCCACGTTGGTGCGGCGCAGGCGGACGGCGAGCGCGGCGGCCATGCGGCCCAGAACCGTTTCGTTCAGAAGCGGGCGGTCGCGGCAGATTTTGTCAAAGTGGCTTCGCTCCAGCACGAATAACTCGGTTTGGGCGGTGGCCACGGCGCTGGCCGTGCGCGCCTTTTGATCCAGGAATCCCATCTCGCCAAAAAAGTTGCCGCGCCCAAAATAAGCCAGCGTGCGATAGCGGCCCGCGCCAACAGGAAATTCAATGCGCACTTCGCCGCGCCGGATCAGGAACAACGCGTCGCCGCGATCTCCGAGTTGAAACACCGTCCCGCCGGCCGCCACCGAGCGTTCGGTGGCGCAGGACTGGATGGCGGCCAGGTCTTGCGGCGGTTCGATGCCGCGGAAAAGTTCAATTTGCGCCAGTTCCAGCGGCGTTTCCGCGTTTTCATCCGGCAGGAGATGATGTTCCTCCAGGAGGCGGTCCTCGGCCCAGGCCATCGCTTCATCCAGTTCGGCAAACACCTTCACGTTCTGCTGCCGGCCCGTGACGCCGACCTTGCGCAAATAGGCTTCCAAATCCTGTCCGGCCGGAAGGATCGGCGGCATGTGGCTGAACAGGAGCGACGCGCCACGGTCCTGCAGCAGGGCCTCGATCAATTCCAGCATGTGCGCGGCGGTGAAATCCACCGACAGCACCCGGCGCATGTCCAGGATCACAAAGCGGCATCGCTTGAGGTCTGGCTCCAATTCCACATACAGTTTGTCCGCCGTGCCGAAGAAGAGCGTCCCTTGCAGCTCGCAAATCACCGTCTGGCTCCCCCATTCCTCCAGCGCGCGCGACTCGGCGGGCAGGCGGCTTTTTTTGGAGGAAATTTGGTTCCCGTAAATCTTCCGGTGCAACACCGGGCTGCGAATCTGGTCCCGCAGGAAGATGATCACCGCCAGGGCCACGCCCGTGCCGGACGCGGCAATCAGGCTGAAGCGCAGGGCGGTAAGGATGACGGCCCAGATGACCAGGAAGTCAAGAATAGTGCCGCGGTTGCGGAGGAGTTGGAAGCTCGACCAGTCAAACATCCGCCACGCGACGACCATCAGCACGCCGGCCAGAGCGGCCAGCGGAAGCCAGCCGGCCAGCTTGCCGAACAGCAGAAACGCCAGCAGCACAAGGCAGCCCTCGAACAGCCCGGCCCGCTTGGTCTGGCCGCCGCTGTTCAGGTTCACGATGGTCGCCCCCATCATGCCCGAAGCCGGCATGCCGCCGGTCAGAGCGGAAGCGATGTTCCCGATCCCCTGGCCGGTGAGCGTGCGGTTGGAATCGTGCCGCGCGCGCGTCAGCGTATCCACGATCACGCAGGTCTTGAGCGTGTCAATGGAAAGCAAGACGGAGAGCGTGAGGGCTGGAACCAGGAGCCGTTTCCAATCGGAAGACTCGATTGCGCCCATGCTTTTCCACGCGCCGGCCAGATGCGGCCAGACGGCGCCGAAGCCGCCTTCGACCGGCCCCAGCACGAGCTTGTTGCCGGATTGGTTGAGCATTTCCGGGAATGCCAAACCGAGTCCGAGGTAGGCGAACATTCCCGCCGCCAAACCGAGGATGGGCGCCGGAACGGCCTTGGTCAGTTTGGGCGCGGCAAGAATCCCGGCCACGGTTGTCAAGCCGACGGCGATGCCCTGCCATCTCCAATGCTCCGGCGCCGAGAGACCCGCCATCAAGCCGGCGCTTTGCGAAAAGCCGAGGAAACCGGGAATCTGGCTGGCAAAAATCAGCGCTCCAACCCCGCTCAAATAGCCGGCGACGACCGGATACGGAATGAATTTGATTAGCTTGCCGCCCCCAATCGCGCCGTAAAGAAACTGCAGCGCCCCGGAAAGCAGCGCGACGCCGATCATCAGCGCGGCGACCCGCTCCGGCGGCAGGGCGGGTCCGGCCCCCTGCGCGGACATCATTTCCGCGGCGAACGCCGACAGGACGGCGGCCGCCGGCCCGCACGGGGCGGAAATCAACCGGGGAGAGCCGCCCAGCGGCGAGGAAAGCAGGCCGGCGGCAATCGCGCCGAAGATGCCCGCCAGGACGCCGTTGGCAACGTAGTCCCTGCCCAGCGCGGCGTAGGACGCGACGCCGAAGGCAATCGAAGAGGGCAGCACCACCAGCATGGCGGCCAGGCCGCCCCACAAATCGCCGGTGATTGGCCTCGAAACTTTAGTCGGTTTGTCCACCACTCAGGGCTTATCAGGACTCTCAGAGCAATCGCTCCAGAGCTTCGCACAGGGTCTTCAAAATCCGCACCCGCGCGAAGTTTTTGTCGTTTCCGGGCACCACGGTCCACGGGGCGAATTCCGTGCTGGTGCGGGCGACCATTTCGTTGATGGCTTCCTTGTAAGCATCCCATTTCCCGCGGTTGCGCCAGTCTTCGTCGGTGATTTTGTAGCGTTTGAACTGGATGTGCTCGCGCTCCTTGAACCGGCGGAGTTGTTCCTCCTTGCTGATGTGGACCCAAAACTTCGCCAGCGCGATGCCGCGGTTGGCCAGTTGCTCCTCAAAATCGTTGATTTCCAGATAGGCCCGTTTCCACTCGCCCTCAGTGGCGAATTTTTCCACACGCTCCACCAAGACGCGCCCGTACCAGGACCGGTCAAAAATCGTCACGTAACCCGCCTGTGGAAGATGACGCCAGAAGCGCCAGAAATAATGGTGCGCCCTCTCCTCATCCGTCGGCGCCGCGACGGGAATGATCCGGTAGAGGCGCGGATCAATTGCCGCCGTCACCCGGCGGATGGCGCTGCCCTTGCCCGCGGCGTCCCAGCCCTCAAAGGCGGCCACCGTGGAAATCTTTTTGGCCCTGGCTTCCCAAGTCAGCCGTGTGAGCCGGCCCTGGTATTTCTCCAATTCCTCCCGATACCGCCGGTCGGTGAGCTTTTGCGTCAGGTCCACATGGTCCAGGACGGTCTCCATGGATTTCGCGCGCGCCAGCGGCGGCGGCGGCGGCGCGGCGGCGGCGGGGGCCGGCTCGTTCGCAGCGGGGACCTCCATGAGGCAGGATTGCAGCGCTTCCAGGATGATCCGGCCGGCGGTCAATTCGCGGTAACGGCGGTCCGCCGCCTCAATCAGGCGCCACGGGCACTGCGCGGAATCGGTGCGGCGGATGACGCGCTCGCTGGTTCTGATGAACTTGTCATAGAGCTTGAGATGCTTGCGATCCACCGGGCGGACGCGATCGCGCGTGCGGGGATCGCTCTCAAGCTTTTTGAGCCGCCGCGCCTGCTCCTTCCTGCTCAGATGAAACCAGAGTTTGACGATTACCGCGCCGTCGTCGGCCAGCATTTTTTCGAAGAAGGCAATCCGATCCAGTTCGCCATCCAATTCGCTGCCTTTGATCTCCCGGTACACCCGCCGGACCATCGGCTCCGAATACCAGGAGCCGATAAAAATCCCGATCCGTCCGCGCGCGGGCAGGGCGCGCCAGAACCGCCAGAAGCGCGGCCGGGCCAGTTCCTCGTCCGAGCCTTCCGCGAAGGCGTGGGTGTCCACCCCGCGCGGGTCCAGCCACTCATTGAGACGGTGGACAAATTCGCCTTTGCCGGCGCAGTCCGCGCCGGAGACGATGACGATGACGGGGAATTTGCGGTTTCTCAGGGCAAACTGCGCTTCCAGCAGTTCCGAGCGGAGTGACGGCTCGGCTTGGTCGAATTCCTGCCTTGAGACCTTGCGGCCCAACTCGGCAACTTCAAACATAGTGCCGCCATCCTACACAGCAAGCCGGACAACCGCCAGAACTTCCTTCGCGGGGTCTTTGAAGGCAATTGAAAATTGGCAATTGAAAATTTGTCAATGGCAATTGAACCAGCGCAGTAATGCGTCAGTGACGGCGGGGATTTCCCAGATTTCGTAACGAAAGCAAAAGTTGCATTTTTCCCATTTTTTCCGTTGACAGGTATGTATATTATAGAATATACATACCACATGAAACTCAA